>Ga0214473_10000388_pt1 | contig 61515 bp, 97 predicted proteins | sample RVTome_7_FD_203509 | JGI IMG/M metagenome (GOLD analysis project Ga0214473, IMG submission 203509) | Soil microbial communities from uranium-contaminated site in the Upper Colorado River Basin, Wyoming, United States - RVT98D197 | ecosystem: Environmental > Terrestrial > Soil > Contaminated >... | reverse complement strand
GCCGTGCTGGGGGCCGGGGGATGAAGGAGAAGCGGAAGTAGAAACGGGTTGCTGTGTCTGCCACGGGGGAGGAGCGGGAGTTGGAGCGTGTTGTGGTTGCGGCATCCGGGGTTGCATCTGTGACTGGTAATACTGTGGCTGGGGCTGGGGGGCGTATTGCATCTGGGCTACCCTGGTTTTCATGAAGTTGTCCACGATCGACAAGCCGATCTGGATGAACGGCCCATATTGTTTCATGAATTTGGGCATGACTACTTCAGCGGCTTCTTCAACCAGGTTGCTGCCTTTCTCTTCAGGCACGTCGCCAATCAGTTCCCCGTAAACCGTCTTGAAACTCTTCATGGCCCGCAACCCTTCTTCCACGGCGCCAAAAGGGGAATTGGGTTGCACGGTTTTGGTGTCGATGAGCATTCTAACCTGCTCTGACAATGCTTTGACCTGATCCGCTTGCATTTGAGCTACCAGCTTGCGCAACTCAGCCACTTCCGAACCACTAGCGTTCCCCGTTTCTCGAATAATGGAGACAATTTGTAATGCAAGGGCCAGTGGGTCGGAAGCCGGTTGAGTCTGGACTGGAATACTCCTTACGTTTTTGGCCTCATTCAGCATCTCCTGTGCATGAGTCAGCATCGAAGTCGCCCCGGCCTGCATCATCTCACTGCTTCTCTTAGCCGCATCCGCCATTACGTCCAATGCTTTTGCTTCCCCAGGAGCTGCTAGAGGCACCGGAGCCTGCTTCCCTGACTCCTTAGCCATGTCCACTACTGTCCTCATCAGCGTGGCATTTTGATCCATCGCTTTTTCAACTACGCTCACTGTCGCCATTTCGGTTTCCTTTCTGATGTTGTCAATCTGGCTGGGCAGAGTCCCTTTCATCCGTAGAAAATCCACGTAACTGCGGTTATCAGGATGGTCTAGGTCCACTTGCTCTACATTACTGATCCTCTTGTCACTCGGCGGGAAGGACTTCATGTCATTTCCTAAATCCGTGAAATACATCGTGCAGAGGGCACCTTTATTGTCGTTCACTATAATGTGGTACCTTCCACATCCGTACCGGTGCAACAGACTCATGTCTTCAGTCAACTCGGACCAAACCATCTTGTCGATGTAGGCGTATTCCCCCGAACCTTCTTCCACCATTCTCAGCGCTGGCCAATCCCGGTACACGTAAAGCGTGATCTTGTCATGAGCCCAAGTGGGTAGACCGGCTAACCAGGCCAAGGCCGGCTTGGTCCGTTGTGCCGGGTTGATGTGATCCGATCTGTAGACCTGAAATTTAGGCCGAGGAACGTCGATCGGTATGGGGGGAGCGGTTAATCCGGGGAAAGCCCCATCTGCTCTAGGCCGTCCGCCTCTAGGCCCGGCTTTGGGCGGTATAGGTGGCCCTTTAGCCACTACAAGCCTATTCGAGGGAGTGACTTCGTCAGTTTTTGCCGGCTCAAGATCGGTTTCTTCCACTGTGTCTGGCATAGAAACTTACTATAAACGCTAATCCTTTGATTTGCAACAGGGATGTTACGGCCTCATGCGTCCTGGGGCCAACATACATAACAACCACCGCGATTGCGCCGCCTCCGTTTTTCGTGCCAAACTCCCATCGTACATGGCCGCCCGCCTCCAAGCCAGTTTTTTATCCGATAAAACCTGAGGCTCATGAACCTATCCTTATTACAGCCGCGCGAGGGGGGGAGGGAGTGGCACCCGGCGCTGGGGGAGGTGCGGTATAGAGTGACGGAGCTGGGATGGGACCCGGATGAACAGGTGCGGAGGACGTTGGGGATCATGCGGGAACGGGTGGCCGAAGATGCGGCTGATCCGGGGTTTCAGGCAAGGACTAAGGAGATGTTTGATTCGTCTGCATACTCTGAAGTCCCCTTGGTGGAACAGGTGTGGAGCCACGCCCAACGGGGGATCACGTTTAAACGGGATGAGGCCATAGGGATGGGAGTAGGGGGGCATGAGGAAGTGGTGGAGGCGATTATCCGCCCCAAGGACATGGCCCGGTATGTGGACGGGGGGATGGCCATTGGGGATTGTGACGATTTCTCGATGTATGCCGCCTGCTTGCTTAAGTGTCTCAATATCCCTTGTGAGTTTGTAACCGTTGCGGCTAATGGGGATGTGCCGGATCAATTTTCCCATGTGTACGTTGTCGCGTATCCGAGGAATGAGAACGGGGAACGGATGAGGATGGCCGTGGATGCCAGCCATGGAGAGTATCCGGGGTGGGAAGTGCCGAATCGGTTTGGAAAGATGGCCGCTGTGGGGATCGTGGATCAGGTGGGGTTGTTTGTGGGGGGGACGATGCTGAGGGTGGCTTTGTGGGCCGGGATCTGGTTTGGGGCTAAGTGGGCTTGGAGACAGTTGCGGGGGAGGACTGCTGCTTAATGAACCTGCAAACCAAGGTGATGGACCCTGGGAAGTCTCTACCGGCTGAGTTGACTGCCATGTATCGGGGATCGTCTAATTTCGCGCGGGACCGGATGTTTAGAAACGCGGATCATGTGCAGCAACGGGGCGGGGCGGTGGGGAACGGGAATGGGATGGGCGCGGTGGATTGGAAAGCGATTGCGCAGATGACCAAGGACGCGGCACAAGTCACGATTCCGATTATGGTGGCGCAGAATCCAGGGACGTTGTACAAGTACGACGAGAAAACGGGGCAGATCATGGTTTACTCCCAACCGGAGGGGAGTCAACAGAATTTGCCTATCAATACTGGTGGGTATGGGAGCGGGGGAGCGTTCCAGGCAAATACGGCGTTTGGAGATGTGAGTGCGGCTGGGATTGATACCAACACGATGCTGTTGATCGGGGTGGCGGGGTTGGCGGTGATTATGATGATGGGGCAACGGGGGGGAAGGTAGTGGCCACCAAAATCATCAAGGGGTCTGTTGGCGCCAAGCTGCAACCCGTTCGAGTCAAGGTGAAAGGCAAGATCTATCCGGGGATGGCGAAACGCAATCCGCGCACCGGGAAGGTGCGGGTGTTTGTGAGTCCGGGGGTGGCACGTAAGATTAACCCAGATTTGGTTCAGAAAAAGACTTACTCTGTTTCAGGGCCGATGGGTACTTGGGGTACGTTTTCGCGTAAATCGGATGCTCTAGAGGCTGCAAAAAGACAGCGTGAAGCTGATCGGCAAGCGGGTAATAGGGGCCGTATTAAGGTTGTTGTTGGGCCGGGGGTGGCACGGAAGGTGAATCCACTGGTAATAAAGAACCCCCTCATCATCAAACCTATCAGCAAGGAGATTTACGAGCGTGAAGTGGTGCCGCGAGTCAGATCCGGCTACAAACTAATCCCATTCGCAATCTGGAAAAGAACTATTGGACGCGGGATGCATATTCTGTACCGGGACGGTGAAGTTATAAAGGTTGGAAAAAAGGAAACGTTGAAACGCCTTGCAAAACGTGAGGCTGGATTCTAATGAGACTCGCTTTCCAATCCGCCTCTTCCCCTCTGGGCTATATCGTCTCAGTCCCCATGTGGAACCCCCGGCTACTCCCCTCGTCCCTCGGCTCCCTAGCCGCAGATCCCACCTTTCAGGGCCAAGACGCCGGGCCTGATCCAGGGGCCATGCTCCCTGATGCAGAAACCATGGGATTTGCCGAATCCATCATGGGTGGATCGATCTCCGGGGCCACTATGGGGTATCAGGCCGCGCAAATGTTAGGCTCGTCGCATGAGTGGAAAAATATCGCAGTGGGTGGTATTGCCGGAGGGTTGGCGTTGGCAGGCACGATTGCCGCAAGCACAGTAGTAGGGGCGGCGATTGCACCGTTTCTATTTGCAGCGGCCGGGTTAGTCGGTCCGATCGCCGCGATGTTCAAAGGATGCGGGACAACTTGCACGCAAGCCTCTCAGATTGCCGACAAAGCGGAAGTAGCGCTAAACAGCGTCAAGAATAAATATCTATCGCTACCTGTACATTACGCCACGGCCCAACGCGCGGCATTGGTGGCCTTCGACGCTATCATGGCCGACATGTATAAGGCGTGCTCCAACCCGGCATTAAGAGAGGCCGGGCAGAAGTGCATCTCAGAACGCTTGATACGGGGTGGGAGCGCCCCATGGTGTCCAGCGGGAACAGGGTGTGATTGGCTGACTGCGATTCGGGACCCGATAGCCAATGATCCAGACGTAGCCCCCGACCCTCCACGCGATCGTGCATCGACGGATTCAACGATGGAATCATTCGCCGGGAGTAACGGAGCTGGCGGCTTGATGCAATCCACCGTGGGTGGGTTCCCGATTCCTTTATTGCTTGGAGGGGGGCTGCTGGTTTACCTGGCCCTGCAAAATTGATGCGACTTTCAGGCATAGGCATACGGAGATCGAGTATAGGCATGGGAGCGTTAGTACCCACCGGAGAAGTCCGGGACGGCGTGGTGATCTACAGACAGGACGCCCCTGCGCTGATCCCTACAACTGGGATCGCGTATCGAGCCCCAGGGATCGACCCCATCACCGTGGACCAGGCCACCATCACCACTGCCGGCGGGACGGCCCCCACGTCCATAGCCACTCTCGAAACCATGATGAATCGCCTGCTGCAAATGAAGGAGGCTACCTATAACCCCGCCACGGTGGGGAATGAGGCGGCGGATTTCGCGGCGCAGACGCAGAACTATTGCGGGCTGTACGCCGGATCTCCGGGGTGTACGCCGGGGGAGCAAGCGGCATTGGCGGCTAAGTATTCGGGGATGCTGTTGAACTACGCCCAACGCACGGATGCGTTTAACGCCGGGGATCGGTCACAGCCGGGGACGAAGTTTACGGTGCAAGGCGGACAGTTGGTGCCTTATCAGATGAAGGGAAACGCCTTGGAGAAAACCGCGCCTCCACCTCCAGCTTCGTTACCGCTCCCTCCGCCCAGGAACGTTATCAATCCTCCCGGTGGCGGGTCGAATGTGACGGAAGACAAGATCGCCAATGCCCAGAACAATGGAGCGTCCAAGGACATGGGTAACGAGGATAACGAGGGTAATGGCGGCGGGGGTGGGGAGATGGAGATTTCGGCTTGGATCAAGGACAACTGGGTCTTGATCGCTTTGGCGGCTGGCGCGTTAGTAGTGTTGCCGATGGTGATGAGCGGGATGAAGAAGTAAAAAAGGATAACCCATGTACACCAATCCATTTCCAGGACCCGTCACGTTGGCAAACGGAGCTGTGATTATGGACCCGGCGGGTACTCCGGCTTCAGGGGATGATTGTCTGCCGCTGATTGAAGGCGGGGGTGGGCCGGAGAATGAATCGGCGCGGTATTGGTGCGCGTTTTGGGGCAGGAGTGGGAATCGACCTAAAGCCATGACAGCGGTGATGCCGAGCATGACCAATACGGCCCTGGTGACGACACTCAGCCCCAAGCCGGATTTTGGGCCACAGGATTTAGTCAAGCCCATGCCGAGTATCGTGAATACCGCCCCTGTGGGTGAGCCTGTTCCGGTGTGCGACGGGTTTACCGCATGGGTGGCGGGGAATCCGTTGTTGGCGGCGGGGTTGTTGGCGGGGGCGGCTTGGTTGGTGTTTAAAGGAAAGTGAGCAGCGTGGATACGGCGGACACAATTCTGATGCTGGGAGGCGCGGCGGCGGTGGGGTTCTTGATTTACAAGAGCACGCGTAAGACTGGCACTGGCGTTGAAGCTCCATTGGTGCGGGCTGTCGGAAACCCGCTTGAAGGAAAAACGGTAAACAGTAATCCTTCTGACTTCATCGTATTTACCGTAACCCCGGCCGTGCGGCAACAGTTAACGGAAACGGAAGTAGCTGGACTCACGAACATGTGTTCTAGTCACGGTGGTCAAATCGGCGGTAATACTTGCATTATGCCATCTCGTTACTTTGCCGTGCAGGGGGTGTCTTTTGAAGCTGCCAAACAACAACTGCAAGCCTTTGCCGATGTGTCACCCCCTGGAATGCTTTCTTGGCAAGGCAACACGCTAACCATTAACGATGTTGGCGCCTTCAGAGGTAGTTTATGGTGAGTTATTAGTAAAGGCAATCCATGGACAAAAATCAAATCATCAAATACCTGGCCATCGCCGGCGGGGCTTACCTGGCTTACTGGTACGTGACCAATTACGGCTCGGAAGGCAAGGTGAGCGAAGTCGGCGGCCAGACCTGGTGGGACTCTTGGTTTGGTAACGGCGTTCCGACAATAGCGCCTCCGCCTCCGCCTCCGCCTCTACCTGCACAGCCGACGCCCCAGCCCACGCAACCCGCTCTCCCCTCCGTCTTCGTGCAACCGGACGGGGGATACAAGGTTCCTGCAAAGCAACCCGTAGTGACTCAGCCAATTCCTACCCCAGCCACCGTCCCGATCCCCACTGGCCTCTCCATGCGCGACCGCCTGCTCCGTGCCTCCGGCGGCGTCAATCTTCTCAACGCCGATCAATGGAACTGGTACTACGGGCAAGAATCCAGCATCACGCAGACAGCGGACCTATTCGACCCCAGTAATCGCGGTGAACTAATCACCCCTGAAGTCTACCTGGCCCGGCGCCAACAAGCGGGACTCGGGGACATCGTGAATGTGCCTTCCATCCCCAATCTCCCCTCCATGTCGTTTGGCGGCTCCCTGAAACGCCCCGGAGCCATGGGGACATTGGCCTCGATCAAGCGCAACACGTTCACCAATCGCGGCGGCCCTGGGGGGATGATCCAATGATGTGTCTCGGCTGGTACAACCGGCCCACGTGTGCGACCCGGCCACAAACCCAGGTAACGGATTCCGATGTTACGGCCCAAGGGTCGATGTGCCCCGATATTCTGTGGTTCTGGCTGGGGGCGGCGGCCATCGCGGTGGGCGCGGTGATGAAAAAGGGTTAAGGAGTTAGGTGAGACTCGGCGCTATCGGACAGGACGGGATGATTGATGAAGGCGGGGTATTGGTGTCTCCTAACCTCACCTTCCCCGATTACCCGGATATGTCCACGTTCAATCCCGCCGTCCTCGGCTCCCCGCCGGCTGAAGAAGGCATAACTACTCTGGAGTTCCCCGAAGAGTGGTACAGCCAGGAAGGGACGGTGCCTAAATTTGTGGTGGACGTATACGGTAAACCGGTTGACGCCATTCCTTGCTTAAAAGGCCAAGGCCCCTTGCGTCCAGGACAACAGTTTTGCGCAGCGGCGGCTAAAACCAACTGGCTGATGTGGGCCTTGATCGCGGCCGGGGTCATCATGATGTCGCGGAGGCAAAGATAATGCGTCTGGGAGCCATCGGCGCGGACTGTGGAGAGAATCCTTGCGGCGCAAAGGATTGGCTTCTCCCATTCGCCATGTCACGTGATTGCAGCGCTTACTTAGCCTGCCAAGTTACTGGCGGCTACGTTACTCCCAGTCCTGAAGGTGTGCCTAACCCTATGGACATTGCAACCGGGGGCGGCGGAGAACCAAGCGGAGAGGTTGGATTCGACGTTCGATCTCTCCAAGCCCGTTGCGCCGAGGTGGATGGAGAATGGGACGGGTTGAATGGGGTTTGTAGGGACAAAAAGAAGACTTTGATGGATTACATTCCGTGGATGGTGGGCGGACTGGCATTGGTATTGATCTTGCCCGCCGTCATGCCCCGTAGATAGAGAAAGGTAAACATGGCTAACCTAAACTTTCATCCGGCTCCGGGACTCGGCGATCTCCTCCCCGGCTTCTTCGTCGTTCCCCAAAACCCCATCACCTCTCAAGGCGTCGGCGTGACGTATGTTCCCGGCATAGGAGAACTCCTCCCCGGCGCCTTTGCAGTTCCTCAAAACCCCATCCGCGACTACACCTCGGGACAGGTTAAGCTGATCGGCCAGACCAGTAATGGTAGCGGCGTCTCCGGCTGCAACTGCGGCTGCAACGGGTCAGGCGCTTGCGGCTCAGGTTCCGGCTCGGGACAGCTCAACGGGCAACGGGTCAACGGCATGTCCGGGATCGCTGAAGACTGGGCCACGATCCAAGCGGAAATCTCGGCAGGCAACATCCAAAACGTCTTTACCTCCCCGGTCTTCGGCATCCCCTTGTGGGCCATCGGCGCGGCACTGGTAGGATTCATGTTCATCGGCGGTGAAAAACACTCTTACGCCGGTCGCGGCCGCCGTGCCTACCGGGCGGCGGAGAGGGCTTTTTTTTAGATGGGCGGCAAATCCCAATCCATGCGCCTGTTCGACATCTTTTTCCTAGGCCCCTTCATGCTCTGGTACGCCACCCAATCCCGTTCCATGCCGGATTGGGCGCGTTTAATCCTAGGCGTTTCCGGCGTAACCACCACTCTGTACAACGGGCGAAATTACTTATTACAACGGGGGGCTTTTTAGTTTTCCCATGTGGGACATTCTCACCCATCTCGCCGGTAACTGGGACGACATGCTAGCCGGGGCGTTTGGCTGGGCTCTCTTGGGCCATATGGTCAACACTATTCCTCCTACCCCTAGCCCCTGGGCGCGTTGGCTGGTGGGGGGATTGCAATTCGCGGTAGGGCAACGGGATAAGGCCAAACAAAACGGAGACTTATCCAAGAGCGGGCAACACAGGGTACCACTGGCGCCAGAGGGAACTGGGTCAGGGGCTAAAGAGCAGTAATTTTATCCGATAAAAAAGGGTTATGCCACAGGTAAGAACAAGACGGGGAAAGGGTAAGCGGCACCGGGGGTGGTTTGAACGGTGTGAGGCGGGGGTAAGAGCGTCGGGGAGTGCGAGTGATCCAGCGGCGGTGTGCGGGAGTGTGTTGAAAAGGAAACGGGGTGAGAATCCAGCAGACGATCCGCAAGATGATTTGCCGGTGAATGTGTATGCAGTGAGACACGGTAAGAATATCTTGCGTGGGGTGTCTACGGGACTTGCGGAATTGAGGGCTTTCTACAAGCGTTCTGGGTTTGGCACTTCCTATTCTCCTATTTGGGATGTGGATGGGGAGACGGTGAAAGGCTATAACCTGTACGTGAATTGGATACGTGTGAAGAAAGTTCCTTCACCGCCTGGGTTGGCGGTTGGCGGTAAAGTTGTGAACCCGAGCGGTGAAGAGATTCAGTTGAGTAGCGGGTGGATGTTCGTGCCGATGGCCAGTGAGCAAGGGGCTAAGGCTATGGCCCGGATGTTAGAGGGAGAAGGGAAGGTGGTGGATAGGGTCGTGAAGCTGGGTGGGGATTGGGGAGTGGTGTATAAGCAAGGAACAGCTACAGGCAACCCGGCTAATGATGAAGAGAAGTGGCTAGCACGTCAACGGCGTTGGCAGGAGGTCTTAAGGATAAAGAACGCTAAAACGCGGGAATTGTTGGAAAAGAAATTAGGCCCTGTCATGTGGGAGTGGACGAACAAGGAGCATACCAAGGGTTACGCCCAATCGGAAAATGGTGGAGAATTTACATTCTCGTATAACGCTGGACGCATCACGGTAAAAAAGTCCAACCCCGAGAGTGACACTCAATCCATGTACGAATCTTTTCACGGGGAACCCAGTGGGGAAACGGTGGAGTTTGAAGAACAGGAGCACTACCACGGGAATCTAGCTTCCTTGGGAGTACTCGTGGGCTTGAAGCTGAGAACCGTGAGCGGGTATGACGTGACGTTGACGTTTGACGCGGGAGATGGGGAAACAGCAGAAGAGAACCCGGCGTTTTGGGAAGGGCTGAAGAAGGCTATACGGGGGCACAGCTCGGGGATGCTGAAGTACGCCGTGAAGAAAAATGAGATCGCGGCTACCGCGTTATCGGCCCGGCTGGGGGCACAAGGGGTGTTTAACGAAGTGGTGCAACATCGGGTGAAGTTGTTGCCTGTGCCTAAGTACGAGTGGGAAGTGTGGGTTGACCGGGGGCAGATTCGGGAGTTGTTGGAACAGAAGGCGGAGATGGGGCGAGGGGGAGGGGGGGAAAGGAAGCTGGCACATGCCAGTAACCCGGCCAAGTTCCGTGTCAGCGTGTTCAGTCCTGGAAAAGGGATGCACGGTGAAGGGTCGAAAGTATTCCAGGAACGCGATCCGGCTTTGCGTTACTACCATGCGGTAGTTGAAGAGGGGTACAAGGCGGTCATTACGCAAGACGATCACGCCATCATTCACTTTTCAAGGATGGATCGTATAGAAGCTAAGCACCACGCTGTCCCAGGGAAGGTATTAAACCCCAAGCAAGGCCCCTTCACCGCTGCCATGAAAGTCAGTGAACAGGTCACCCGGTATGCCTCCAAGCCCATCGACAAGCTATACGGGGAAGCGGGGAAGGTGGGTGGGTATCTGGATCGGCAATTGGGGAAGGTGTTGTTAGGGAATCCTAAGCAACCTGATCCAAAGTGGGCGTTGGTAGCCAAAGATGGCAAGTTTCTTGGAGGATTCACCACTAAGAAAGAAGCCTCTAAGTCGGCTCATTTGACTCTTGGTCTTTCTAGTAATCAGTACAGTGTTACGCTTTGGAAGAAATACATACGGCAGCTTTCTGACGGGAACAGGAGCAACCCGGCCCTCTCCTCTCTCACTCTTCTCACTTCTAACGAATCCGGTACCCAACTCTACTTCACCGGCGGAGATCAATCCGTGGATCTCGCCTCGCTAAAAATAACGGGGGCGGCCGCCGACAAAGAATCCATCACCCTAGGTGAACTGTGGGCCTTGAACTACCAGACGCGCAAACAGTTTGACGGCCAAACGGAGAACGCGGATTACATTCACATCCTTGGACCTAAAGAAACCAAACCGGGGCGCGGCAAGGATCTGTGGGACGACGCTATTCCCCCTAACGATAAATTCTTCGGCACCGGGGAACTTCCCACGCTGACCTACGACCGGCTGAATAAACGGCTCAAGCTGAGCGGCGGAATCTATAAGATCGACCAGCCTCTCATCGGCACTTCTCCGGGCATTGTGAACTGAGATGCACACCCATGGCAATCTTTCGCCTCTTTCTTTACCCGGTGAACGGCATTATCCCCCCTACACCTACGCAAATGATCGGCCTCAATCAAGTGGTGTTGGATATCATCAAGACCGCCAACGGAGATACGTTAACCCTGATCGACCACGGGATGCAGTTGACGGCGGCGGAGTTAGCGGCGGGGTTCCCCGATGTCACCTTCGAGCCCCTACTATCGAATTACTGGATCTCTCTCCCCTGGATTACAGGCAGGACAGCCAACGCTCTCACCTTGAACATGAACACCACTGCCGGATCGGGCAGCGTGTTTCAGCAGTTTCGATTACGCATCAAACGACCCAATTCAACAAACAAGTAAAAGGAGAATCACTCACCATGGCTGTAACCACAACTTACCTTCACCCGGTTGCCGGTGCGACCGCCCCAACTGCCACAGAGGCTTTCGGCGTCGATCAAGTCTCAGCCGACATCGCCAAATCCGCCGACGGAGACGCCAGTGTCACCGTCACTCACAACATGAACACTTCCGTGGCGGATCTAGCGGCGGGGTTCCCGGAAGTAGCATTGGAGCCGCTTCTGTCGCAGTTCTATACGACGCTGCCTTTTATTGCTTCCCGCACGACCAATACCGTGGTCATCACCCTGGGAACTGGCGGGGGATCGGGGACTGCATTGGCCCAGATCCGGGCGCGTATACGGCGGCCCAATTCGTTGAACAAGTAAGACGATGGGAAAGAAAGGAACAACAAAACCATGTCAATCGTGACCTACGAGCATCCCATCGCCGGCCTTGTCGCCCCCACCGCCGCGCAAATGGCTGTGGGCTATGACGAAGTAGTGGCTCAGGTGGACGTGGAGCTGTACGACACCACTATCACTGTGACCCACAACATGCAAATCTCAGCCGCCGATCTAGCCGCCGGGTTTCCTGAAGTGGACATCTGCCCTTTAGAGAACCAGGTAAACAGTGCAGCCCCGTTTATCACGGCGGCCAACCACACGGCTAACACGGTGGTCTTCACGGTAACCGACCCGGTGACGCAATTCAACGCCTTATTTCGCGTCACCATTCGCCGCCCTTGGTCCAAGGATAAGTAAGCGGCAAGTAAGTTAACGGTTTGAGCATTACCCCGGCAACCCCGGACAGAAAGGAGTAAACGGATGGCAGTCGCAACCAAGATAATCCGGGTAGCCAATCCCCGGAGACGGCGCCGCATCCCACGTGGAGTGACGCGCACCCGGACAGGGAGGTTTACGCGCCGCACCAAGGCCCGCACCAACAAGCGTAAAGCTAATGGAACGCGGCGCCGGGTGAAACGCAGCGCCCCGGTGATACGGCGGTACTCGGCCAAGACTTTGAAGAAGGAATTGAAGCGGCGGGGACTGAAGTCTAATCCTCACCCTGCCCGCCGCAACAAACGGCATATCCGGCGCCGTAAAGCAGCAACTCGCCGGAGATCGAACCCCGTGCTCATTGAATTGGGCATGGTGAATCCCAGAAGGAGAACAAACGTGGCAACAAAACGCAGACGTAAACGCAGCAATCCCCGACGCCGACGCCACGTAGCGGTCGCGCGACGGGTCACGAGACGGAGGCGGCGCCGGGCTAACCCGGTGGTCACCGTCCGCCGGCGGAGGCGCTATAACCGGCGCCGTCGCTCGGTCACAAACAGGAGTCGGCGGAGTTATTCACGACGGCGGCGCAATCCGGCCATTTTCGGCATGTCGGGTGGGAAGAACATGCTGATGATGACCGGGGGAGTGCTGGTGGGAGTGGCGGCAACCAAATTCTTGCCGACTCTCATCCCGGCGCAATTCACCGCTGGCCTCGGATCATCCCCCATGGTTTCGGTGCTCATCACCGGGGCCGGGGCGTTCGCGGCTGGCTGGTTGGCGCGAAGGTTCGTGGGTGGATCATTCGGAGACGCCGTTTTGTTGGGTGGTTTGGCGCAAGCCGGGTCCGCTCTGTTGAACGTCATCGCCCCGGCCGCGATCTCCCGCAACTTGGCCCTCTCAGGAGTCGGTGACATCGTCCCCGGCTACTTCCCCGTCCCCCAAAACCCGATCACCGGGCGCCAAGTCGTCATGATGCCGTCTAACGGCGGCGGCGGCGGCGGCATGGGGGCTTTCCGGTCTGCATTCGGAGGGCGGCGGTAACCCCGTGGCTCAAGAAAGAACAAGGAGACTATAACCAATGCCAGCCAACACCTCCGCCATGAGTTCCGAGCAACAGTCTTGGATCTATGCCCAATTCAACGGAACCACGTACCAGGCCAATGCCATGGACGTGCAACACGAGCCGCTATACGACGAAGTTGTCACAGCCGCGGCCGCCACCATCGCCAATCTGACCCAGTTCTTCACGGCCCCGGCTGGTAAGACTTTGGCTCAGACCAACGTCACCACCGCCAAGCGCCTGGATGCCCCTGAAGCGTTTACCGTAATGGGTATCCGTTTCAAGGTGAGTGAGGACATCCTTTTGGGTGATCTCATCACCATGTTCGATGGGGCCACTGGGTTCTGTCTGGAGTTCTGGATCGGGCAGAAGCCTTACAACCGCGCCCCGTTGTGGTTCTACAACTCGGGTGGCGGCATCGACGGGTTCAGCAACATCTCGACCCAATCCGCTTTCAACAATGGCCGTCCGGGGCGCCCGGATAGTCACGTTCTCGCCATCAACATCGTGATTGACAACCAAGCCTCCTTCTTCGCTCAGTTAGTGGGAACCCCCGTGGTTCTCGCGGCGGCGTCGGCGGGGGGCACTGGGGCTCAGCTCATGGTGTTGCTCGACGGTTTGCACGCCCGTGGAGTCCAGTAAGCAATTACTGGGCTTTATTGGCGTGGTTCTCGCGGCGCGGAGATTGTGGCTCATGGCCTCCAACCCATAGCCAAGTCTCCGCTCTCCGCCCGCCCAGCGGGGGCAGGTTATGGGGTTTCTTCATCGGTTCCCCTGTAATCGCCCCCGCGCCCCTCGGTGCATGTTTAGAGTTTAGAGATTCAAGATTCAAGATTCAATTCAGTGAGGAGAGATCCATCATGCTAAACCCCAATGCCCCTCCCGGTGTGCAGGGAATCGGAGACGCCTCCCCAGCGGGGTTTGTAGATGTCCCTTTTCAGTACACCTACGAGATTGATTTGACCGCTTCCCAGCTCCTCACCAATGAAGTGGTTTCCATCTTCACCGAAGCCGATTTCGCCTGGCGGGGGTTGATCTTTACAGCCGATGGAACCTTCTCGATCCGTTTCCAGGATGGCCAAGGGTATTTCATCTCTTCCGGCCTAGTATTCTCCACTAACCTGCCCAACACCGCCGGGGACCCTTACCCCATCTTTCCAGAAATCCTCTACCCCGCCGGGGGCCGCATCCAGTTCGACATCCTGGACACTTCCGACGAAACCAACACCGGGCAACTCCTGTTTGTCGGGGTTAACCGTTACCGGGTGGCCTAAGGGGTCCAAAGGGCCTTGAACCAGTGGATTTTATCCGATAAAAAAGGGGGGTGAACCGCGATGTACGAGTATCAAGTGCCACAGGGGAGGGGGGATACATTTTTCCAGTACGTGTTCGACGCTCAGGGGCAGGGGCTGGTGGATGGGACTACCCGGTTTCAGTTGCAAATCCCGGTGGCCGATGGGGATTTTGTGATGCGGGCGTGGACGGGGATCAAAACGATTGCCGATAGGCTGCAAATCTACGATTGGTTGAGCCGTCGTAACTCTTCGGAAGCCATGTTGCTAGGCCCGGCGGCGGGGGGCGGCACTCATGATCCGGGGTACGGGCAGATGGTGGTTCTCCCGGAGGTGGCGTACCCGGAGCAGGGGAATATCAAGTTTGACCTGACTAACGTCACCCAGGCTAGTGTGGGAGTGAGCGGGGCGTTGACCGTGCTCAGGAGTCAGATGGTGTTCTCGGGGGTGAGGCGCAGACGCGACATAGTGAGTGATCCGGCGCCTAGTGACTACAAGTACTACGAAAAGGTGTTTACAATCCCGTACACACTGACGATCAACAACTTTGCGGCTACCGGGGGGATCATGAATCCGGGGGTGCAAAATCAGATCGCGGTGGAGGATTATGATTTTGAGCTGAGGCGGATCGAGCTGAACATGCAGAGTAATCAGCAAGCTAGTCAGTTCAAAATGCTGATGTACGACACAAATTGGAGACAGTTGGCGAATCTGCCTGTGTTATCGAATCTCATTTGCCACCTGAATCCGCGGTCAAATTTGAGTGCCAATCCGTTTGCGTCGAATGGGGAGATGAATTTCTGGCCGAGCCCCCCGGTGTTGTACCGGGTCAATTCGGTGATTCGGTTCGATATTCATTCCCTGTTGTTGGCGCCTACCGTGTTGCCGCAGACGTTTGAGCTGAACTTTGTCGGAGTGAGGAGGATTCCTTGTGAATAATCACGAGCAGAATCCGGTTGATGGGTTTGTATATTCAGCGTCCATGCTGTATCTGCCGACCACCTATCGAGCCTCGGCCTTGGCGCAGATGGAAGTACTGAGACTGGCGAAAGGGTATAGGCCCAGGTGGTATTTGATCCCCGAGGATTCGGATCAACCCGTGGGGCTGTATTCGCAGATTGAGTTTCAAGTGAGGGTGCAGCCGGGGGCGTATCTGTGGGCTATCTCGTTCTCAACCTTGAATCTGGAAGGGCCGTTGCAGGCGTTTGTGCAGGTGACGGATGCGTGCACGGAGACGCCCCTGTTTAGTGATTACTTGATGGCTAATCTCATCGAGCCGTCAACGGGGGCCGGAAGACGCAACCCATTGCTCTTGACACCGAGACTGATTGGGGAACCAGGGTTGCTCAACGTGGAGATTTACAACAGTTACTACACCAATTTGACGCCACAGTTGATGTTGTTGGTGGCCGAGCCGTTTGTGCCACCCATGGAGATGGATATGGCGATTCGAGAAGCGGGACTAGAGAGGATTTTGGAGTGATCTGCTTTCCAACATTCAGTGCCGTATACGATCCTTCTTCACCTAGGACGATGAAGCAAATCTATGCTGCAACTGCTTCTGAAACATTGGCGCGGGATATTCCGTACTCTTGCAAGCCGACAGGAATCACTTTTATGTTTTTGGGAGGGGCTGCCTTACTCTTTTTCTGGCTCATAAAACGATGAGAACCGCCATTGGTACTTCCCACGCGCAAGTCCTCCCCCGCACTGTGAATCGGTGTCTGCGTTACCCGTTACCCGAGCCCAATATCTACGACGTGTGCCTACATCGGGATTGCCTGATCTGGGAAGAACTAGTCTCCTGTGGCGGCCTCCAAACTTTATGCTGCCCACAAGGGCGGAAACCCTATCTCACCAAACCGTGGATCTCCATGCCTAAGGAGGGAAGACGGTTCAAGCCCATCGGGATACTGGCCGTGGCCGACATTGCTCTTCCCTTCACCGGGGTTGACCAACAGGTTTTGTCTCTAGATGTGCCATTGGGCTACGACGGGGTCATCTCGGACATTGTGTGCGAGATTGTCGCCGCCGGGGACACGGGATTTGTAGAAGGGTCAGGGGATATTCAGTGGCGATTGTCGGCATTCGGCCACGTGGGGGGGTTTAGAAGGTATCTGCGCGACTTATCCACGGTGCAAGTTTCTCTAGGCTCGCTCATCACCCCTTCTCCCACGCCCCGAGGGGGGTTGTTGGTCAAGTCCAAGAACACGGTGATTTGGTCAGTGGCGTTGACCGCCGGGGCGGAAGCGAGAATCAATCCTGAGGCGCGAATCGTGTGTTCCATTGCCGGCTGGTGGTATCCGAGGTAAGAGAAGGAAAGTGAGTTAGCCCGTTCTTCAATGCCCACGTTTCCCATCACGGTGTCTGCTGTTGTATCCGATAATGTAGCAGCTCTACCGGCTAAATCTGGCCCCTACATCAACAACGCTGTAACTGCCTTGTACTGCGTAGGCGGAGTTGCAGGGGGCACTGGGGTATTTAAGAGCACGGATGGTGGAAACACTTGGGATCAAATTCCAGGGCAGGAAATCATATCCGGGGGAGCTTCTTGCCGGGATGAAGCCGGGGTAAACAGGTTCTACATTGCCTACACAGACATCGCCGGGAATGTGGTTGGATTCATCCCGTTCAACATGGATACGGATGAATTTGGCACGCCGGTTCTAGGACCGGGTCCGGTTGCTGGGCTTAACCTCTTTGTTCAATCCGTGACCCATCGGGCTTCCACCAATGATCTAATTGCCGTGTTTCGCGCTGGTGCTTCCAATGCTCTCTGCTCGGACATTCCCAGTTTTGTAGTCTACGATCTAGATGCGGATTCCTGGGGATCGTTCACCACTTTTACAGCTATTGATTTTGATTTCGTTCCACCGGACGGAGAGTTTTACCAGTGGGCTCACATAGGAATGTGCAACGGGGCGTCCGGTCGGACCCACACGTTCTTTTTCCAGACTGCCGGTGGGCCAGCCCCCGTTCCAGTTGGTCGCGGGTGGCATCAGTGTATCAACTCCAACAACTCACTTGTGGCTCCAGACGAAATCACGGACATGGCTACGGACCCCACGGAAGACGTAGCGATCCCCAACTTCGATTGTGCTTATGACCCTGATAGCGGCGAAATCCTAATCAACTACACGCAGTTTGGATTCACGATCCCCCGGCCAATTCCTTCAGGCCCGGCAAATATAGTTGACCTGGCGGTGGGGGTAGCTACAGAAGGCGCCAGTTTATCTTTCGCCACGGAACTGTTGACTGCGACTGTTGCCCCCTCTCAAGCCCAGGTGTGTACTTTGGCTGTCTCCGATGGCGTCCATTACGCTTTTGTGTACGTAGATGAAAGCCTTAATCCTGGCGGCATGGCAACATTTTATTCCTTTGAAGATTCTGGCGGCGGATTCGGTTCTCGAACAACTGTAGGAGCTTTTGACAATTCTGGAGGAAACGTAGGCGGGTTTCAAGCCGTGGCGTCTCAGCCCTGGTCTTTCATCTTCAGCGGTACCATCTACTTCTGGGGCGTGATTCTAGCCCCATCGTCCATTGCTACTCGTCCTGCTGTAGGCGGTGGGATATTCTTCCCCCGCACCATCAACCGCACCTTTCTCACCGCCTCCATCTTCCGTACTCTAGCCCCCTTCAATCCATCCTCCCGCGTCTTCAATCGCAGCTCCTTCACCTTTCCCAGTGTGCCTGAGGGATTTCCTTATAGCTTCCCCGGCACTCAAGTCCCTCCCATCTCTTCCTTCTTCAACCGGGTGAATGAGTTTGACATCTGTCTTCATCGGGAGTTCAGGATCTATGATCTGATTGACCGGGAGGCTCTATCCTGCGCCCGCAAACTGGAATGCTTCCTCACCGACGAGCGTGCCTGGACTGACGCCCCCGCCGGATTCCGCACTTTCAACCCCGGAGGGGCCATTCCCTTACCGTTACCGGCGGCCGCGGATGTGGTTATCTTCTCCTTCCGCGTGCCCCTAGGATACGACGGCATGATCCTGGGCCAGTTCCACGGCTTCACCGGGGATTTCACGGAAGGGAGCGGGGATCTCGAATGGCGCGTGAGAGTCAACGGGCGCTATCTTAAGGACATGGGGCAAATGCTAGTCTCGATCGGCTCCAACCGCACCCTCTCCCCCGTGTACGGCGGCTTGCAACTGAGATCCAAGAACCTAGTCGAGTATTTAGTTTTCGCCCCCAACCTATCCGCTTCCCTCGACCCTTCCGGCAATATCATCGCCGGGTTACACGGTTACGTGTGGCCTAGGAAATAGCCATGAAACCAAAAATTTCTAAGCCAACGTTCATAGCCGCCATATTGGTGGTAGCAGTGGTGATAGCGATTGAGGCTTCCTCCACGGCGGTATCTACAATTTCCGCCACGGACATAATTCAAACCACCCAAATGCGCGGAAATTTTTTAGGCAGGACCGCTTTCGTTTACAACATCATCGGGCGCCGGGCCGGTTTTACGTCCATCACGGCATCCAACGATATAAAGGAATTTGACAACGCTGTAGCGAACTTCCCGACGATCACCACGGCCAATACACTGGAAATTGTGAGTACTTCCGCCAATGACACAGCAGCCGGAACCGGGATTAGAACAGTTCGCGTGGTCTACATCGACGGGTCCAACAACCTGGTGCAAAGCGCGGCAATCCCACTGAATGGTGTTACCCCGGTAGCTGCTGGATTTACCGCCAACGAGATCATATGGATGGAGAGCGCATCTTTCGGCACTCCCCCCGCTATTGCCGCTGGCGACATTGTGCTAAGGGTGGTTGCCGGTCCCGTTCCCGTGGAGCAGATATCGACAGGCCGTGGTAAATCCCTCTCAGCCAAGTTTATGGTCCCCACCGGCTACACTGGTTTCCTTACCCTGTTTCGCGGGAGTTCAATCAATCAGGACCAAGATCTGAAGCTATTGGCGCAAGAGAATACTTTCAACGGCAGTCTGGGTCTGTATCATGCCATGGTCGGAGGGACCATCGCACTCAACACAAGCTCAGAGCAGTCTTTGGCTTTCATTAAAGTACCGGCACTGGCGCGAATCAAAGCCTCGACAATCTCCGCCGGTACGAGCGCAGCCGTGCGTGCGGAAACCAGTTTTACTGTCATATTAATTAGCGATTGAAAAAGCCCATGAGAATCTTCTTCTATTACATCTTTCACGTCCTCGTACTAGCCTATTCCCTGCTCCTGATCTATTTCAGCGTGCTTCCCGTGAAGGCACAACCCCAAGAAATCACCGCCTACCGCTTGGAGGATCTGGATTCCCGTACCAAGGCCATTGAATCCCTCTCCATGCGCCTGGACCAGCGTTTAACGATCATCGAAACCACCCTCCGCAATGTCGAATCCGGTACCTCCTGGAACCAGCTCACCATGGGGGGGATCGGCCTGCTCATCGCCCGCGCCGTCTACCAGGAACTCATGTCCCGCCATCGCCGCAAGGAAGATTAACCCCTATGAACCTCACAAAAAAACTAATGCCTACTTCTCTTTTCCTTCTCCTGGTTATCACCCTGTTTTATCCGATAAAATCCTGGGGACAGGCTAACCCTAGATCCCCGGATTGTGGGCCGATATTCGTGCAGGTGACCACTACCGGGGCCAGTGGGGCGCAGATTACGTTCCCTGGGGCGAGTCCCTGGTTTGATAACCGGACTACTGGGTGTGACGCTTGGGCGTTTATGTACGCGGCTACGGCTACTAGTGGGACGTTTACCAGTGTTGCGTTTCAGTCGGCGAACGGGGCTACTACGACGCCGGGGAGTTTTGGGGCTTGGCCGGGGGAAGTGGTGACAGGGGAGAATCCTAACACCAATCAAACCCGAGGGGAGACTACGTTTGCCTTGGGGTGTACGGCGGGGGCGGCGTGCAACGTGGATAATTCATTTATTCGCATCCTTTTGACCAGGAACAATTTTGTAGGCACGATTACCGGGGTGTTTTACGGGTACAAGATTGACGGGGCTTCTATCGGGGGTGGAGGGGCGCCTTGTTTGGGTAGTTTAGCGGACCCGTGCGTGGTGGCCGGGTCGGATGGAGCCGTGAGGATTATTAGCACCAATGCGGCGGGGCAGGGGATACCGGCGAATGGGTCGGTGGCCAACGTGGATATGGTGAGTAATACAAATGCCGTGCCACAGGGGACGGCGGGGGCCACGCTATACGTGAGGAATTTAGCGTACAAGTTTAATGGGGCGACGTGGGACCGGGATTTTAACTGCATTATCCCAGTGGCGGTGCAGATCACGGCGGCTACGGATGTGATTGCCGTGCCCCTGGCGGCGGCTACCACGACTAGGCTTTGTCATTTGAGTATTTCATGGGATGTGACGGCGGACCTTACACTCAGGCAAGGGACCGGGACTACGTGCGGGACCAATCAGGTGAGTTTGAGCGGGGCTTATGAGAATGCCCTGGCAGTGGCGCTGGATTTTAGGGCGGATGCGGCCTTGAGAACGACGGTGGCCGCGAGAGATATTTGCCTGCACTTTTCAACGGCGGTGACGGGAGGGGGGGTAGCGGTGTATGCACAATTTTAGACGTGTTCTCGTCTTCATTCTCGCCGGGCTATTACCAGCTCCATCTTTATTCCCCAGCGACATTTTCAAGAACCAGCAGCGTTCCATCACTTTCGCCATCAGCGGTTCCGGCTCCCCTATCGTCACCGGGGCATTAGGGGTGTTCCCCACGGCGGCTTTCAATTGCACCATTGACCGGATTGACGTTTCAGCGGACCAATCAGGGTCCATCACCGTGGATATTTGGAAAGCGGCCGGGGCTATACCCACGGGGGCGAATAAGATTAGCGCTTCGGCTCCGGCTACGTTATCCATGGCACAATTAAGTCAGAACGGGAGTCTAACCGGGTGGACCACGGCGGTGGTGAGCGGAGACGTGTTTGGAGGGACGATCGTGTCGGCCATGACTGTGGAGAGTGTGACGATTCAGATTGGATGCCGATGAAAAAAAGGTTGTTGGTTTTATTTCTATTCTCTATCGCGGCATTCGCGGCTCTCCCTGCTACTGGGGTGATCGAGAATCGCCCAGGGTCGGGGAGTGATCTTAATGGCGGGGGGTTTGTATCTGGCGGCGGGGGGACGGATCGAACCCTACAAGACGCCCCGCATGTGACCTTTGACGGAGCTGTGATTTTTGCGGTTACCGCCGGGGTTACCGCTACTATCACCATCACCGGGTACACGGTGATCGCCGGGGACGTGGATAATTATTTGCGGATCTCCGGGGGAGTGAATTTCACTACCGGGCTATATCGGATCTTGTCAGTGAACACCGGGCTGAACCAATGGACCATGGATCGCAACGTGGCCAGTGGGGTAGGAGCTGCGATGACGGGGCGCATGGGCGGGGGGCTAGCAACGTGGGCCGTCATGGTAGCCTCCATGGTCACTGGGAATACAGCTTATGTAAAGAGCACCAACCCGGCTACCATCACTGTAGCCGTCGCTTTTGCCACCATCAACACCATCTCTGTCATCGGCTACACCACTACCCGAGGGGACGGGGGACAGGCCACTCTCACCACTACCACCAACTCCATCAACCTCATCAGCATGAGCGCGGTCCAAGGCGCCATGTTTCAAAACCTCATCATATCCCGCACTTCAGGGACGGCGGCCTCGGGGATTATCACCACCTTTTTATCCACTCGCGTCTGGCTCTACAACGTATCTCTTTCAGGACACGCTACTGCCATCTTGGCTAATCAAACGGGCGGTTCCGATACCATGCCGAATTTGATAATTGAGAAATCCGCCATCTTCGGCAATACCGCCGGGGTGGCCGTTTCCCAGGATTTGATCGTCTTGGACTCTTACATCCGCAACAACACCGGGAATGGGATTGCTTTGATCGGTGGTAACCGGATGACGTTGACGCTTTCAAACTCGGTGATGCTGTCTAACCTCAATGGCTTGATAGTGGGACCGGGGGACGGGAACTTCACTGCTCCAGTGCCCTTGATAGACGGCTGTGTGTTTTGGGGGAACACTTCAGACGGGATTGAGGTTACCGCCACGTTCACTCAACAAGGATTCGTGCTTCGTAACACGGTATTCGGTAATAATACCGGGTTTGGCGTGAACTTTGTCACCGCCCTGCAACAAGTCCCCGTCTCCAATATCAACAACGCCTATTTCAACAACACGGGCGGGGATCGGAACAACTTTGCCGCTGGCGTAGGGGATGTGACGTTGTCGGCGGACCCGTTCACGGCGTCTGGGGGGAATGATTTCTCACTCAACTCCACAGCCGGCGGAGGGGCGGCGTTGAAGGGTGTAGGGTTTCCGGGGATCACCGGGTTATTTGGCACGGGGGCAGTGGATATCGGGGCTCTACAATCGGCGGCTGCGGCTGGCACCGTGGCGTTTGGATCGGCGCAATAATCATCAGGTACTATCAGTACCAGTACATTTCCTGTTGACTCCATCCCCCGCTTAGGGTATCATTCTCCGTCATGGCTGCCAGCGTTAGAATAGCCGGGATGATGCGCGTCAAGAATGAATTCCCCTGGATTGAAGAGTCCATTCGGTCTATCGCTCCTCTGTGCCGCACTATACATGTTTTAGACGACCACTCCACGGACGGTACCCTTGAGATCCTGGCCAAGCTGCGTGGAAGGAATCCGCATGGTTGCCACGTGGACGGTATCCCGTCTCCTTTTCGCGGCTGGGATGAGGCGCGAGACAAGAACTTTTTGCTAGGCACGGTATTAGAAAATGAACCGGATTGGATCTTGTGTATCGACGGAGATGAAGTGTTAGTAGACAAAGGAAACAAGGGAAATAGCCTCCAGGAATGTGCAGCTCTTGCTTTACCTGAAGTGCAGGCGTTAGCCCTCAAAATCGTCTACCTTTGGGACTCCCCCCATCAGATCCGCGTAGACGGGAGATACGGTCGCTTTTGGCGGTCCTCCCTATTCCGCGTGAAAGGATTGGAACGCGGTTTCTCCTCTTCCACCCACGGCACCGGTCGCAATCTCCATTGTGGAAACGCCCCTCACGGTTTACACGCAATCGAGTTGCCCATCACCTTGAAACACTATGGGTACATGTTGAAAGAAGACCGGGAACGAAAAAAGGTGCTGTATGGAGACTCCATGTACCCTAGGCTAGAGGGTGAGCCGGAACTGAAGAATTTTATCGGATAAAAATCATCACCATGCTGAAGCTGAACCTTGGATGCGCCAACAACTTTTTAGAGCAGTTTGTAAATATAGACAAGTACGAGCACCCTCTTCCAGTGTGGTGCAGGAGAGTTGTATGGGAACCTAAATCTCTTACGATGGATAGTTTAGATGGATCGTGTTTCGTGAAACTTGATCTGAATAAATTTTGGTACGGCATTACGGACTCATCTGTGAGTGATGTTAGAGCGCATGACATCATTGAGCACCTACCAAACAAGATCCACACGATGAATGAGATTTGGCGAGTGTTGAAACCGGGGAGTATAGTTGATATCTTCGTTCCTACCACCGATGGACGTGGGGCGTGGCAAGATCAAACACATTGCTCATGGTGGAATGAAAACAGCTTTTTTTACTACACTGTTGGAGTACCCGAATACGAACGGTTCCATGTGAGTTACGGTATCAAAGGAGGATTCAAAGTTTTGAGCAAAGAAACGCGTGAATACCCAAACTCTGTGTCCAAGCTAAGAATTATATTGGAAGCTGTGAAGTGAAGACTTGTACGGCGGTTAGCCGGATCATTCTAGGTAAAGCCTGGACACACGTATGATCCCTGCTTACACCATCGTCATCCCGACGCGCAATCTCACCAATCTCAAGCGCTGTAGAGAAGCGATTGAATCATGCAACGGGCCGAGATCGCAGCCGGCAGTGGTGGACGACGACGAGACTGGAGCGGTGAAAGGGTTTTGCCTGGATTGGATGGTGGGTAGGATACCGGGGGTTAAGCCGTTCGTCTTTTCGCGTAACGTGAATCTTGCTATTAGGGAGTTCCCATCGAGAGACATCCTGATCCTGAATGATGACGCTTTATTGGAGACGCGGAGAGGATTTGACCAGCTGGCCGCGGCTGCAACCATGGAGAAAGAGTATGGAGTGGTGGCGGCCGCGGTGAGAGGGGCGGTAGGGTGCAGGGAGCAGATGGCGATGTACGGAGAAGGCCATCATGCTTACATGGCCGCCATCAAAGAGTTTGGTACAGTGCCGGAAAAGAAGGTGGTTAGGATTCGCCCGGTTACCCATCACACGGTCACCTTTATTTGCGTTTATCTGCGGCGGGACGTGATTGATCGCGTGGGACTGCTCGACGAGCGGTTCGAGTTCTATTCCCACCAGGACGATGATTATTGCCAGCGGGTAAGGGACGCCGGGTATAAACTGGGTGTGTTCGACGGGTGCGTGGTGGAGCATGGGATCAGTTTGAAGAGTACGTTTAGGCATGATGACGAGGGGAAGCCTAAGCACCAGGATTTGACGCCGGGGCTGGAGATGTTTGTGAAGATTCACGGACATAAACCGGGGGAGAAGGGATAAGGAGTCATGCCAAAAACCTGGGCCGTGGATCTCACCCATCTTGAAATGGGTGTCTTGTTACTGATTCTCACCGAGATGGATGTTGTTCGTGGATCGGTGGAAGAATCTGTAAAGGCTAAGGTGCGGGACGTGTTGAGAGAAGCAACTGAAGATCTGAAGTTAGAAAGGGGCGCAATATGAAAGTCTGCATCTTCGGCGCCGGGGGGATCATCGGCCAACATCTAGCATTGTGCGTTCCCGGGAACGTCGAACCCTTGTTCTTCCGCCGCCATTCAGACCCCTTCTTTCTAGGCGCGGATCTCAACGACACCGTCGCCCTGCTTGAAGTCCTCAATCACCATAAACCGGACGTGATCGTCAATCTTGCCGGGGAATCGAGCACGGATGAAGTGGAACGGGAGCCGCAAAAGTATTCCTGGGTCAACTCATCAGTGCCGGCGCAATTGGTTCACTGGTGCGACGAGAACGGGGCTCATTACGTGCATATCAGCACCCAAGCCGTGTTTTCAGGCGACGATCCCCCGTATAAGCCGGAAGATGAGACGCACCCGGTGAACGAGTACGGGAAACAAAAGGAGCTGGCCGAAACTCTAGTGAAGAGTGGGGGGAACTGGACGATTATCCGGCCCACGTTCGTGCTGGGGGTACGACCCATCCCGGCTATAGGACGCCGCAACCCTGTAGAGCAGATGTTGGAAGGGCAGAAGGAGCAGACGTGCGATAGGTGGTTCACGACTCTTTATGCACGAGATGCAGCGGAGTTCATCTGGGCTTCAGTGAACTCCACGGATGACTTGCGTGCTTCCAATGCCCTGTCTGTACCCAGTATTCCAATCCACTTCAGTTCGTCCACTCGCGTATCCCGTTACGACATTGCCAAGGATCTTGGAACAGATGCAGAACCCGTGCCACACGACAATTTCCCTGTTTTGGCTCCGGCCCCCCGTCCGGTGGATACGTCTTACGATGAGACTACATCCCTATTCAATAACACGTACAAAGGAACGATCTCCAATTGTTTGAAGGATTACGTCTCCCGTGAATCCCTGGACGTGCGGCAAAGGGCCAAGGAGATCGCCCTGTTTTTACGGAAGACGGAGCGGGAATGTTTGGAGAAGCTACAACAGGGGTTTGGCGTCCTTCATGCAGCGGTGAGAGACGACTTTAACATATCCCTCCATCCTACAGGTAACCAGTTTTCTAGCCTTGTCAGAGTATTCTCAGACCCGGATAGGCGCCTGTTGCAGTGGTACCGGAGCACTGAATCGTACATCTGGGAGTTGAGTGCTTACCACTGCGACCCTGGGTTTAATTACTCGGGGATGTGTAAAGGGATTGTAGACCGGCTAAAAACAGAAAATTGTAGCCGGGTGCTTTGCCTTGGTGACGGCATCGGCGACTTGTCCATGGCATTAAGTAAAATCATGCCGGCATACTACAACGATCTCTCTGAAAGCAGAACCGCCGCGTTTGCCAAGTTTCGTTTCTGGATGTACGGCGTGGGCAACGTGATAAGTGACCACCAATCCGATGGTTGGGAACCACCAGACTTGTGGAGCAATCACTTTGGGGCCATTGCCTCTCTGGATTTCCTGGAACACGTTACCGATGTGGAATCCTGGGTGCGAGAGATTTATAAATGTCTCAAACCTGGTGGCCTCTTCTGCGCCCAAAACGCCTTCAACATGGGTAGCGGGCCGCAAGGCTCCATCCCCATGCACCTATCCAGAAACGACCACTGGGAAAAAGATTGGGACCCTTTTTTAGCCTCCCTGGGCTTCCTCCAAGAATCCTCCAACTGGTACCGCAAGCCAAATTTTATCCGATAAAAATGAGGGCAACATGATTGACTGGACGGGGCATCCGCCGTTTGGTAGAGAAACGGGGCTGAAACATACGTTGGAGCTGTTGCACGAAAGGAGAGCGGGGAGAGCGCCGTTGATCGTGGAGATAGGGACTAGTGAAAGCTACAATCCCGATGGGCTGGGGAATGCGTTGTTGGCGTTTGCCTGGTATACGTTGATGTACGGCGGAAAAGTGAAGAGTGTGGATACTCGGGCTGGGGCGGTGCATAACTCCAAACTGATTCTGGAGAAGTACGTACAACCAGTTTGTGAGGTGGAGTTTTATCTTGCCGACGCTTACGAATGGGCGCCAACGGTCCATGAGCCTATTGATCTGTTGTACGTGGATGCGGGGTATGAACTGTCGGACGACCCTGATTACGCGGCGTTTGTGAAGAGGCACCCGGAGATACCCAGTTTCTACGTGGAGCTGTTCAATCAGTTTGAGGTAGAGTGTTTTAGGCCGGGGGCGCTGATGCTGTTTGATGATACGGACCCGGTGACGTTTAACGGGAAAGGGCATGCCTTGATTCCTTATTTGCTGGGAAGACCGGGGCAACATTGGCCGCCTCCACTACGATGGAAACAGGTGGAATTGAGAGGGGTGCCGGTGTTTCCCATGGTGTTGTTGGAGAAGGTATGAGCGTGGTGGTGTGTTCGCTGGTCGGCTCCCTGATGGGAGATGCATGGATGAAGCTGCCGGCTCTTATAGACCTGTGCGGCAAACATGAAGTGCGGGTGGTTGCCGGGACCTATGCGATGCCGGTGTGGGAGTGGGGGAAGAAGTATTTGCGCGGGGCGGATTACGAGATGATTGAAACCGTGGAAGACCCTGATGATGTTGAATCTCCGTACTGCCCTGGGAAAGGGTATATTGCCTTGACGGCTGGATTGGAAAACGTGAAGGGAATGTATCCTCAAGAAATGGTGTTAGGGGATGCGGAGATTGGGAGTTACTACTACAAGCAGGACAAACTTAATCTGGAGCTGCAAAATGGGTTGTCGGCGGTGGATGGGGAGCACACGGCGGTCCATGCGTACACGCGGCACGAGTGGAAGAATTGTAACGGGGTGGTGGCGGCGGTGAAGTATCGAAGGCCGGTGGCATGGGTCGGGTTGCCGGGGGAGCCTACTGTGCCGGGGGCTACCATGGCGCGGAAGACGTTTGACAATATGGCCGGGGTTGTGGTGCAGGGGTATGGGTTCGTGGGGGTACTGAGTTCTTGGTTTAATCTGGCGTTGTTGTTCAGGAAGAGGATTGTCGTGGCTAGTTTCACGGGGGACGTGCCTACGGATAATCCCAGGTGTACGAAGCTGGTAGAGCCGGGTGTGATGGAGTTGCAGGCGGCGATTGACGCGGGAGGGTTCTAATGCTGCGCGATCGGTATTGGGAAAGGGAGATGAGGAAGAAGCTAGTGTGGATGCCTGAGATTGGTATAGGCTCTTGTTCGGTGGAGACTCCGTTTGATCTCTACACGAAACTCTACGTGGAGAACTACAAGCAGCTTGGGCAGACGGAAATGGGGAGAGCGTTGAACAAGTTTCGCGTGGAGTTTGTGAAACGGTATCATCAAGGGGAAGAGGTGTTTGATTACGGGGCCGGGGCGGGGGATTTTATCAAGGCTTGGGGGGCGGGGGCGGTTGGGTACGATATGTTTGCGGCCGGAGAGGGGTTGAGGGATATGGGGAAGTTTCGTATCCCAGAGGATGATGGATGGGAAGCAGTCACGTTCTGGGATTCCTTGGAGCATTTGAAGCAGCCGGAAGAAGCTCTGATGTGTTCGAGAAAGTGGGTGTTTATATCCATGCCGATCTACCTTGACGTGGAACATGTGTTACGGTCCAAGCATTATAAGCCGGGGGAGCATTTGTGGTATTGGACGCATGAAGGGCTTTTGCGATGGATGCAGTTCAACGGGTTTACATCAGTTGGAGCAAACAGTGGAGAAACGGATTTGGGCAGGGAGGGGATTGGGACGTTTGCGTTTAGGAGGGTGAATGGCTAGGCGGCTGGATATCGGGATTGCCAGTTACCGGAGCCCGGAAAAGCTGAAGAGGGCGGTGGAGCTGGTGAAGAAGCATTCGGTGACGGATTGGAGGCTGCATATCGTTCACAATCCTCATCAAGAAGATACGGAATATAAGCCTCCTGTTGGAGAAAGTCCGTTGTTCAACGAGATGATGAAGGACGAGAGGGTAAAGGTGTTTCTTCCTTCTGATAATCGTGGATACGCCGGGGCTGTGAACGAGATCCTTAGGCAGGCTGAGACGGAGTACATAGCCTATCTCGATAATGACGCCTATATTCAAACTCCCGGATGGGATGAAACCCTATGCCGCTACCTGGACCGGTTCCACGAGATTGGAATGGTCTTTCCTAATGGCGGGGCGTATCCGATTCCACGCGGGGCGTATACGGAGATCATGTGGGCGCCGGGGTTTTGTTGGGTGTTGAGTCAGGCGGCAATGCGAGACACAATCAGTCGCGGAGATTATGACGGAAGAATAGCACTTCAGTATTTTGACGAGTCGCTAGGGCACCAGGAAGAGTGCGATTATTCCCTCCGTCTCCGCATGGCCGGGTACAAGTGCGCCGCAGCTCCCGAGGTTCACGTCAAGCACGATGCCACGGCTACTAGCGATCCGAAGTCGATTGAGCGGATCAACCGAGGGGTGCAGAACTTTGTGAACAAGTGGACCCGGTATTTTGGAGGGAAGAATCTCAACTACCATTCGCCCAACGTGTTGCGATGGGAGGATTGGCACCCTAACGCCTTGTATCTAGAAGAGTATTGGAAATCGTATGGCCTGAATCCGAACGAAAAGCCGGAGAGCATTCATCTGGACGGAAGATGGTACGACTTGATCCGGGTGCCCAGGTTGAAGGGGTTTTACACCGGGAGAATTATCTAAATGCTGTGGATCGTCATACGTTCTGCTCTCGCCTGGGTACCGGCTAAACTCGGGGACTTACTCAAGCGTCTGTCTCTTTGGATCATGGGTGGACGCATCGTTGTTGCGTTGGGAATCGCGCATCACCCGGTATTTGGGTATGGGGTAAGAACGGAGAAGGGGAATATACAGTGGCATGGAAGCGTGGAGACAGCGTTTGAATCCTTGAAATGGCATATGGAGCGGGCGTTGGAAGAGGAAAGAGGAAGGGGGAAAGCGTCGTGACCTTTTTCGGCATGATGAACGTGAGGAACGAGTCTCGGTGGATCGCGGAAGTGATCGAATCCCTCTTGCCGCTATGCGACTTCATCTTTATACTCGACGATAATTCTACCGATGACACGCTGAAGATTTGCCGGGGGTATGAGCCGCGAGTGATGGCGTATACCGCAAGAACCAGGCCATCCTATCAGAGCTTAAGTAGAGAGGCGATGGGACTTGATGGTTACGAGACGGATAAAGCCCGTGACAAGAACTACATCTATGACCGTCTGCTCTCCTACATCCCGGCTTCCGAGATCAATGAAGAGTCTCCTTACTGGGTCGTGGCGATCGACGGGGATGAAGTATTGGAGAAGGAGGGGGCGGAGGTGATTCGATTGGCGGCGGCAACCACTAAAGCGCATAGCTTGGCGTTGCATGTGAGGTATTTGTGGAGCTCGAACTTTGACTATCGAGCCACTGCGGCTTGGCCGTCCATTGCTTGCCTTGCAGAGGAGGAAACCTATGAAAGTTTTCACGGGCCTCCGCCTCCTCCACAATACAAGGAACGGGTTGATGGCGTTTACTCTTCCATGTGGCGCCCTTCAGTGTTCCACGTCATCAATCCCACTTTCAAATTCGACCCTACCCCATTCCCCGGCAATCGTCACTGCCCCAACGTGCCTACGGAGTTGGTCGGCAACCACGAGCGAATCCCTGTACGCTTGAAGCACTACGGCTACCTGGAACGGGAACAGCGGGTCAAGAAGTACCTCGGATATTTGAGAGACGACCCAGGGAACGAAGGGGAAGACCAGTATCGGCACATGGTGATCGGGGATCTCCCCAGTTTGCCGGCGGACAGCGTGACGAAACTGGCGGGGCCGTTGAAACTGGTGCCGTATGAGCCTTAATGGAGGGGCTAAACCCAAGCCTGTTTTCCCCAACGTGCGATGTGGTGTGGGGCACCCGGATGAGCCGGGGTATGTAATTTGCACCCATGTGATTCAAGGGGAGAAAGCTAAAGTGGTTCACCCGCCGATGATAGACAGGCTGGGAGAGGTGTTGTGCAGTGAAGAGAGGAAGCACCTTAGATCCGAATTGAAACTGTGTTGCGCCACGTGCGCCAGGTTCAGGAAGTTCATCAATGTTTGACAACAAATCTGCTCCTATAGTAATCCCTCCCGGTCCTTACCAGGCTTGTTCGTGCGGCAAAGGAGTTCTGCTTCCTTGCGTGGAACCGGTTTCCGCCATGAGTCCCAATGGCGTTTACCCCGGTACCGGCACACCCCGCGATGAAGTTCGCGTTTGGGTCAAAAACACATCCAGCTTCTATTGGCACTGTTCAGTTTGCAAACACCGAGTGCCGCCTCACGGGGCGGTTATATAGAATGGCCGACCAGCGCTGGATTGGGATGCTAAGAGTGAAGAACGAAGCCACTTGGCTCGAACGTGTCCTAGCCTCCATCTCTCCCCTCTGCGCTCGCGTCTACGTGCTCGACGACCACTCCACCGATCGCACCCCGGAAATTATCCGTTCCAACCCCAACTGTGCCTATCTCCTATCTCCTTTCACCGGGTTAGACGAAACTAGGGACAAGAACTGGTTACTAGGGAAGATTATTTTGGACACAGCTCGGAAGGACATTGGAGCAGGTTCGCCGTGGTGGGTGCTGTTGATTGACGGGGATGAAGAGTTGGAGCCGGGCGGAGATGAGCTGATTCGGCAGTACACCAGGGCGGAAAAGCTGGCGTACTCGTTTCAGGTTATGTTTCTGTGGGACCGGGAAGACCAGGTAAGAGTAGATGGGGTTTACAAACATTTTTGCCGACCCTCCATGTTCCGGCTCATCAGTCAAACACTCCAATTCACCAACACGTCTCATGGGGGGAATCTGCATTGTTCCAGCACACCACGGGAGTTTTTTGGACGGGCCGGGGAACATGGAAGATTGGTTCACACCGAAGGGAAAGAAGGAGAGTATACTAACTCGGAACTTCTTCCCCCGGCCGCGTTTCGCGCCACCCGGTTGCTGCATTACGGATACATGCGGAAGGAAGACCGAGTGAGGAAGTTCCGGTGGTACAACCGGGTCGATCCGGGGAATAAGGTGGAGGATGAGTATCGGCACATGATCCAGGGGGACGGGACGGTGGAGACAGGGATTGGGATTTACGATGTGCCGAGGGATGCGAAGTTAAGATGGGCGGGGCCGTTGAAGCTGGAGACGCTGACATGATGAACCCGAAGCTGTTGGCGTACCTGTTGAAGGAGACAGAGACTGCAATCCGCATCATGAGCCGTGATGACTCCAACCATCATGCGTTTGATATTGGCGTAAACGAGAAAACCGGTGAAATGCTTTCCATGTTGATGGTGGTAGCCCCCGTGGACCAAGTCGATGCTTGGATGGAGAAGATTGGCAAGAAACTTGTAGACTCAAAGCCATCGGAAACTGGGCCTGGAGAAGTGGTATGATTGCGGCTATGAAGCTCATGGGACTCGGGCTCGGTTCCATCTCCGGTATCCTCGATCCCGGTACTGCTCAAATCCTGGCTTCCGCGATCCAGCAAATAGAAGGGTATTACCCTGGCACTCTCGCCTACCGCAACAACAATCCCGGCAACCTGATTTTTGTAGGCCAGGCAGGGGCCGCGCGGGGGGAAGACGGATTCGCCAGGTTTGAGTCCTACGAAGCCGGTCTGGACGCTTTGTACCGGCAATTAGATCTCTATGCTGGCCGTGGATTCACGATTCAACAGATGATGGATAAGTATGCCCCGGCTGGGCACGGAGGGAACAACCCGGCGGCATACGCTCAATCCATAGCGTCTACGGCGGGGGTGACACCGGATACCAGACTGGTGGATATTGTATATCCTGCCGGTAGGTTTCCGGCGCTGCCTGGGGAGCTGGATAGTGGAGAACCCCCGATCCTCCAAGCCGGGCTAGGCGGGGGTTTAGGGATAGCCCTGGCTGCACTGGTGGGGCTCCTAGTGCTGAGTCGAGCTTGAGATTGAGACTCCGGGTTATGGCTGAGTTGGGTACCCACGGTAAGCACACCCCGGTTTGAAGGGCCGGACACAGGGTGATCGGACGCCTTTCGGTGATGGGGTTATGCCCTTTCATCTTCACGGCCCTTTAAAACATCCATAGCCGCCAGCAGTGCTCTACGCTCAAGAACGGGCATTCTAGCCAGCTTTCCCCTCCACCGCGCCGTCTTCCGCTTGATCCTCTCCCGCTCCCTAAACCCCGTCCCCAGATACCTGTAATCGTGCAACGCAACCGGCTCCGGGTAGTTGAACCACAACCATTCCTTCGTAAGCTGCCCGGCGCGATTGGTGGTCTGAAACGTGCGCACCTGCCACTGGGCTAATTTCTCGGCATATAAAGGGGTGTAGTAGCCGGAGATCATGACCATGCACGGCAACTTCAAAATCGTCTCCAACAACGTCTCATGTTGCTTGTCCGTCATCTCGAATTTGTACAGCTTCAGCTTCTTCCGCGTCTCGTGCATGTAAGGAGGGTCGCAATAGACCAGCTCATCGCCGGTGAAAGGGTAAGATTTGAGGAAGGGGATAGCATCTCGAAATAGGAACTCAAACCGTGGCTCCCGATCGCGTGTATCGCCGGGGGTGACGAGGGACGATCGCGCAACACTGGAAATGGCGATGGTGGATTCAGTATCGCTGTTTTTGACGATGGTAGACGTCTGGACTGGCACAATCGCCGTTTCTGACGAGGGCGGCCGCCATCGCCGGATCTGATGTATCACGTCCCAATCCATATCCAGGCCAATATTTACCGCCGCCGGCCGTTTCATCCGCATCACGGCGCCGCCGCCTAGGAAAGGTTCGATGTAGGTGGAGTGCGGCGGCATCAGGTTGATGATCGTTTGGTAGACTCCTTCACCTTCTTTTCCACCGGGATAGGGCATGTGGCCAGCATCGCCTATTACGACGAGGGTGTCAAGGGGCAGTACTTTTAGCCTATTTCAACATCCCACGGGAACGTGATACGATCCATCTATGGAAAACACCAACACCTTAACACCATTCAAAAAAGGTCAGAGCTACTTCATCCGCACCGTCACCTATCACCTCATCGGCAAGGTGAAAGAGATCGTCGGAGGGTTCCTGGTCCTAGAAGACGCCTCCTGGATAGCCGACTCCGGGCGATTCATGGATGCATTGAAAAAGGGTAGCTTGTCGGAAGTCGAGCCTTGCGGAGACGCATATGTCAATGTTGCTTCCGTGACGGACGCCTTCCCGTGGAAGCACGCTTTACCGAAAGATCAGAAGTGATTTTGCCGGGATACTTTACGAGCTGGGGCCGGAGCTGGTGCCGGAGCTGGGGCCGGAGCTGGAGCCGGAGCTGGTGCCGGAGCTGGAGCTGGAGCGGGAACCGGAGCCAGAGCCGGAGCTGGAGCCGGAGCCGGAGCTGGTGCCGGAGCTGGAGCCAGAGCCGGAGCCAGAGCCAGAGCCGGAGCCGGAGCCGGAGCTGGATATGATGTTGCCGGGGTTTGTTACTAGCTGGGGCCGGAGCGGGAGCCGTAGTGGGAGCCAGAGCTGGAGTTGGAGCTGGTGCCGGAGCTGGAGCCGGAGCTGGAGCTGGAGCGGGAGCTGGGGCCGGAGCCGGAGCCGGAGCTGGAGCTGGAGCGGGAGCTGGGGCCGGAGCCGGAGCCGGAGCCAGAGCCAGAGCCGGAGCCAGAGCCGGAGCGGGAACCGGAGCCGGAGCTGGTGCCGGAGCTGGAGCGGTAGGTATTCGAGGTGGTCGATACCATAGAAGTGATCCAAGCCTCATTTCCCAGTTTCCGCTAATTGTCAGTTACGGAAGGCCAATGGCCGCTGAGGATGGTTTGGGGGTTGACGAAGGAGCTGATTCAGGGTATATTGCTCGTAACAGAATGAAGACCGGAAACTCAAAATCGAAGCGGCGGGATCATACGGAAGGTTGGGGGTCGGCGGTTAGGGATGCCCAGCAGGAAATCGATCACGCCAAACAGAGAATCAAGCGATTGCGAGAATCAATTCGGGTCTTCAAAAAGAGGCTTGTCAATGGAGACCTTTGGCCGGGAGAGGATAGAGTCCAGAGCGGTGGCGATAAACCAGTCAGATAGTGGAAACTACAACCTGTAGCGGCCCGCTGAGTGAAAGGGATACCCACTTCCCTACATACCAAAAACTGATGCAATGAAACTCTCCCCGCCAGCCCGCGATCTCGTCTCCCTCATCCGCCGTCACCGCCTCAACTACGACACTCTCCGCGTAGCCTGCCACCAGGCCCGCAAATCCCTCTCCATGACCCCTCCCCGTCGCGGCCGCCAGCTCCCCAAGCTCCTCTCCGACGCCTCTCTATCCTCCTTCTTCGCCGCCGTCGATCGTTCCTCTAACCTCCAACACCAAATCCTCCTTCGCCTCCTGTTCTACACCGCCATCCGGGTAAGTGAACTGTGCCACATCCGCATCTCCGACGTGGATCTCCAGTCTTCCAAGGTATTCATCGACAGCGGCAAAGGCGACAAGGACCGCTACATCCTGTTCCCCGACTCCTTCCGCCTCTCTCTCCGTGCCTACATCGACGGGCGTCGTGGAGAAGGGGAATATCTGTTCGAGTCTCGTCAAAAGCGGGCCTATTCCACCCGCCGCATCCAGCAAATTGTCGAGGACTACGCGGAAGCGGCCGGCATCGTGGAGCACGTCCACCCCCATCTTTTCCGCCATCAATGCCTAACCTGGCTCACCAAACACGGCCTGACCGATTCTCAGATACAATTGATCTCGGGGCACGCTTCCAAGAAGAGCTTGGAGCTATACCAGCACATGAGCCTCAAAGACGTTTCCGCCGACTACCAGGCCGCGGCCCGCAAACTGGAGATTTAGAAATGAAGAAACGCAACTTCATCAATACCGTTGCCGCAAAGGCTAGAGCAGAAGTCCGAAAATCGGCAGCCACCCTCCGCGCCCGTGCCTCCAACACCATCCCCGTCTTCCATTCCACCACCATCCCCAAGGAAATCCGCTGGGACGCTGAAATCTGGATGGAGTTCTTCAACGACACTCTCCTGGCCCGCATCGACCACGACACCCCCATTGACCCCTCTTCCGCCAACCGCCTGGTCAACGAATCCCGCCTCTTGGCTGATCGGTGCTTGGAAGAGATCCACGACCGCTGGCCCGGTATCCGTGTTTAAAATGGCGGATGACCCCGTGTACTACCAACTACGTTGTATCACTTGCAACGAAACCTTTAAACCAGTATTAGCCACACTCCCCGGCGAGCTGCTAGTCCCGGACTTTGAAGAAGCAGTCGAACACGCCGGAACGTATGGTGCGGAGGCACTGCGCCACTTCCATTCAATCCACGGCGACCACTATCTTGAAGAAGTAGTCGATCCTCCCGACAAAGAAGCACGTCGCCATTACTCAGTCTGGGGGCTTGGAGTTGGCCCCGCCCATCTTCCGTTTTTAGTTGCCAACAATTACGTGATGACGGATCGTTTCGGCTTGATAGAACTAGGCTGCTTGCTATACCTCTGAGGTACTTTCGTCCTGAGTCCCAATCGTGTATACTACCAATCATGGCCCAATACACTCCCACCCCCACCCTAGCCCTCACCTTCCTCAACGGTTTTACCCCCCAGCCCGCCAACCCCTTCTTCTTCTCCTCCGACGAAGAAGCCCAAAAGATGCTAAAGGACGTTCTCCGCGATTGCCCCGAACTCGTCTCTCTCGGCACTCGTCTCATCGACCAGCCTTCCTCCATCGGCCCTATCATCTACATGGACGCCCGTAAAGTCTGGGTGATCGAATTCACCCAAGGCGGCATGAAAAACGGCTCCTGGGTCGGCTGGCTCCAGTGGCGTGAATGGATGAACCCGGCGCCGTGGAAATGGGCCTTGTCTCCTGAGTGGGGCGTCGGCCTGATCCGCGTCCCGGCCTGATCCAAAAGTGAAACATGAAACACGGCGAAAATCGGTTGATGGATGACCACACCAGCTTGAGAGCCGGAACGCAATGTATTGTAGCCAAAAACACTTGTGCCCCTAGAAACGAAGACACGGAAATAATCCTCAAGTTGATTGGCGCCAAGCTGACACGTTTTGAGTTGCGGGCAGATAGCTCAATATGCCTGGAGTTCGACCCGGAAGGCTCAATCACAATCAGCCCTAAGTTTGGCATGGACATCGTGGCAAGGACGGCCACAACCTCAAAACTGAAACCGGCAGGGTAAGGATTTAACTTAGTACCTCAGTCCCATTTACACGCGCGCATTACCGGGCGACGATAGTCCATGCTCCAACCAAGTCCCATTGCCCTCCATCTGGCCTCCCTGGTCTACCAGGCTCGCCTCCGCGCCTTCCACGCCCCTTGCCCCGTCCACCCTTCCGAACTCCTGGCCTCATGCGTCTGGTGCATCCTGGAATCCCGTTTCCACCATCCCATCGTTCTCCCCGCCACCATCATGTCCCATATCCCCGGCGGCACTTTCCGGCGTGACGCGGCTTGATTCCCTGGGCTTGACTCCCCGCTTTTTATCCGATAAAATCTAACCCATGGTGACTGACACATTGTTGCTCTCCGTTTCTCCTTTACCGGGGAGGTGCATCGTGGAACTGGATGAGCCCGTGCGGATAGGCCATATCCACATTCCTGAATCCGCCCGTGGAGCGAAATTGGAAATGAATGCGCGTATCCGGGAGTCGAACGACGTTTATCCGGCCACGGTGGTAGCGGTGACCACGCGGCAAAAGTGGGTCGAAGGAGACGAGGGATTCAAGGCCGGAGATCGCGTGGTGGTGGCGTTACGGAAAGAGGATTTAGGGAAACGGCTGATTACAACCCACAACACTAGAATCCGGGCTGTGATTGAGTAACTCACCATGCCTTGGGACATCCTGGAATTTGAACCTGGATCGAAAGACGGGCGCATCGTTAAAACCGTGGACACGGAGTTCGAGGCGTTTGAGTATGGAGAAAAACTTAACGAAGAGCCGGGGATGCTGAAGGTGTACGCCGTGAAACAGAGTGGGGAAACTCAGTTGGCTGCCCCGACCAACGTCACGGAACGCTCCAGGTAGCCGTAGAAGTCATCCAGGCTCACTCCCAATCTCCTGGCTAGATTCGCGGCCAACGGTAGCGACGGCATATACTGTCCGCTCAACACCTTGCTCACGTGGGTCCGGTCACACCCCATCTCCCTGGCTAGCCGCGACCGGTTAGCCGCTTCTACCTTGCGGTCCACCGCTACCCGAGCTTGAGCAATGTGGCTCATACCGGAGATTGTACCCTAGTACTTTCTTTTAGTCAACCCACTATAGCTTGTGGTACTAGGGGGTGTTGACTAATTCCCACGGGGGGTGTAGGATGGTTGCCTGCCTATATGCAAGTAAACATGACACGGGAACAAGCCCTGAAGCATTTACAAGGGCAAAGAGAGTTGATAGAGAGACGGTTGGCGGTACTAAGAGAGTCTATCTCAGAGCTGGATCAGGACTGGGGGGAACTGAATACATCTAGGCTGCACATCGAACGTGCGCTGCTTGCCATCATCCGAGCCCAGCTCATCCAGCTCCGATCCGCCTTGGCGGAAGGGGAAGGGGAGTCGGCCAAGATCGATGAGCAGATCAAGGCCGTTGAATCCCCCATTGCTCAGGCCACTTTGATCGGCCCACATACCGGGGTCGTTGGCTCACCGAGGCCGGGGCAAAGATGAAAGAGTATCTGGGAGATGCCGTCTACGCTGCAATCAATGAGCGTGGGCAACTTTGCTTGACTACTGAGAATGGAATTGAGGCTACGAACACAATCTTTCTCGATCCAGAAGTAATAACGGCTTTGTTGGATTACTTACGGCGTGGTCGTCCATCGAGGATTGCAAGATGAGCCGCCGCCGCGACCACGATTCCAACGGCTCCGATCGCCGCCCCCCCTCCAACCGTCAAGACATCCCTTTCCGTGACGCCGTCCCCGACATCGACGGGGAATTGGCCCTCGACAACCTAGACACCTTCATCATCCCGGCCCGCGACGAAAAGGGAATCACGCAAAACATCTCATTCCACATCCCCCCCTACATGGAACGCCAAATAGAAATCATCCTCCGCTCCGGCCGTTTCCCCTACCTCAACGCGGGTTCCGTCTTCCGCCACTCCCTAGTCCGCCACGTCCGCTGGTTGACCGAGATCCGCCAATCCATCCCCCAGCATCTATTCCCGTCGATGGAGGCAATTTTGGAGCTGTGCCGGGACAACGAACAACGGATGCGGGTAGAAGAGGTATTCGAGAGTATCAGCAAGCAAATCTCCAAGCATCAAGCCAGGGGCGACATGGGAGAGGCATTACGTCTGATGAACGTGATTAAGATGCGGGTTGAGAAGGTTTACGCCTCAGCCTGGCAAAGGAGATTCTGGGCCGATTTCTTGCGAGTTCACGATTCACTGATGAACTCGGACGGAACGATAAAAACGGTTCAGCAGTTGAGGGCCGCGGGGATCATTCAGTCGTTGGATACGTAAAGCAGTAAGGGGTTGGGCAGGAGAAGGACGGGACAAGACACAGTTGGCAACCGATACCACACTCACGCCGCGCGATCTGGGGCTGCCTGAAAAGTTCTCCTCATGGCGTCCCGGCCAATGGTCGGCGATCAACACCGCGGTGACCACCAACAAGCGCTTCGTGGCCATGTCCATGCCAACCGGTTCCGGGAAATCCGTAAACGCCGTGGCCAGTGCCATACTCAACGGCAATCGCTCCGTCTATCTCACCGCCACCAAGGCGCTACAAGACCAGTTGAATAAGGATTTCTCTTCCCTGATGCGCGACATGCGCGGCCGGCAGAATTATCAATGCGTCCATGGCGACGGGTCCAAGATGTCTTGTACCGAGGGGCGTATTATGGAATGCCGTGAAGCGGGGTGCCCCTATCTTGCCGACCGCAACGATTTCCTGGCCGCTTCCCTGGGTTCCACCAATTACTCTTACTTCTTCTCATCCAACATGCACTCGGAAGGCGTCGGCCCGGTAGACATGTTGATCCTGGACGAGGCCCATCAAGTAATCCAGGAACTGTGTTCCGCCATCGAGATCCGCCTGGACCATCAAAAAAACTCTTACCTGTATGACGCCCTATCTCCTCCGCCCGACTCCATCACCCACACCACGATCAACTTCCCCAACCAGATGTCCGAACTCCGCACCTGGGCCACCTACTCACTACCCCAGGCGCAAGCCTACTTGAAAAAGATCAAGCTGGACAACAAGACTCACTGGCTGGCCCTCACGGATCAATTCGTCAAAACTCTGGAACGCATCTCCACAGTACCCGACGATTGGATCTTGGACAACACCAATCCCGTAGAGACGCTACTCTCCCCCATCTGGCCCACGGATTACGCCGCCCAGTATTTGTTTCTGGACATTCCCCACATTATCCTTGTCTCAGCCACCCTTGTCCCCAAAACCCTTCAGTTGTTGGGCATCAAGCCGGAAGAATCCGTATTCCTGTCTCAGGACCACACCTTTGACCCCGCCCGTTGCCCCGTCTACCTCTTTGGCCCCTGTCGCGTGGACTACAAGATGTCCGAGGGCAACTTCAAAGAAGTCATCGCGCGAATGGACCTGATTATCTCCCGCCGGCTGGACCGCAAGGGGATTATCCACTGTGTGAGCTACAAACACCAGGAACGCATCCTGGCCCAATCCGAGTACAGTCATTTGATGATCGCTCCCAAGGACGCCCGCCATTTCAAAAAGGACCTGGAAGAGTTTTTAGCGTCCCCCGCTCCCAGCATCTTTATTAGCCCTTCCGTTACTACCGGATATGACTTTCCGATGGACAAGTGTGAATACCAGATCCTCTACAAAGTCCCCTTCATCGACGCCCGTTCCCCCGTGATGAAAGCCCGCGCGGAGTCGGACAAAGAATATCTGCCTTATCTCACGGCGCAAATCCTGGTCCAAACTTGCGGCCGTCCCATGCGTTCCGCCGAGGATCGCAGCGAGTCCTTCATCCTGGATCAACACGCTAACTGGTTCCTAAAATCCCCCGATCGAGGAGGTTACCGCCACTTAGTCCCATCCTGGTTCATGCGTCAAATCCGCTGGCCAAACGGACTTCCCCCAACGCCGCCGAAACTTTGAAGGGAGAACAATGAAACGCAGAACCCGTATTTTCATCAAAATGCTCGACGATGAGAAGCTGTGGAAAGAAGTTGAAGAAATCACCGCATTGCGAGAACGCTTGAACCTAGCTGAAGAAAAACTGTCAAAACGAATGCAATCCATTGGCACAGCCTCTAAAAAGAAGCCTGTCACCCGAACCACCCTATTACCCACCCATTCCAAGAAAGGAAGAAAGTAACCATGCCCGATACAATCCAATTCATCTCCAACTCGATCGACGACTTTGAATCAGGAGGACTCTACCCTGGAGGCACCGGAATCGCCACGGAGTTCAAATACTCCCTCTGGGACTACGACGGTAGGCGCCCCCCCAATTCCCAGATCGCCGTCCACGTCCTCTTCTCCCCCACTGACGGCTCTAACGAAGGCAAACTAGTGGACATCTGGTGGTCCGTCGGCCCCGCTTCCGATTTCACCCCCGACCCCAATGGCGGCCGTCTCATCCCCGTAAAAAACCGCGTTGCCCAATCCGTATCGTCCAACTGGGGCTTTGTTCAATCTAAGTTCCGCGACAATTGCGGCTTCTCCGGCGCCGATCAATCCAAGTACCTCAACACCGAAAAGGGCCTCCGTATCCTCGACGGCATGGAAATGACCGTAGCCCGCGTGGATCAACCAAAACGAGCCGGCCTGGACGACGACGATTCCGCCAAGGAGAAATTGGCCAAGGGCTACAAGCGCGAAATCCTAGTCCCTACCCGTATCCGCCTCCCCTGGGAAAAAGGAGCCCGCAAGGTAACCGCTCCAGTCCAAACCTCAGCCGCCACTTCCGCCACTTCCCCCGCCGCGACTGAATCTTCTTCGCCCAACGGCGTCGTCCCCTCCGATCTCACCTCTGCTCTAGCCAAAGTCCTAGCCGCTTCCGACAATGCCATCAACTTCGACGAGATCCCGGCCAAGCTCCTCGAAGTCGTCCTCACCGGCATGGATCGTACCCTCCGTATGGCCATGCTCAGAGCCGCCAAAGACTCCGCCCAGGTAGCCGCCGCCGCCAAAGCTCAGGGTTGGGTATTCGACGGCAAGGAGCTGATGGCCGTCTAACGATATTCAGGGGGCGTTGGGTTGCCTGGTTTACTCATAGCCAAACAATCCTCCAGAGCCGTCTCTTGAACCCCCTCAGGGCGGGGAGCATTAACCATTCCCACCCCGTCTTGAGGGGTAATTTTATCGGATAAAAACTGAGGAAAGAAGAGGGTAGAAGAAGTGGATGAAGACTTAGTAAGAGTGTTGCGTGTTATTGAGATCCGGGGGCCAAGAAAGGCGGTGGAGAAGCAGGTGGAGAACAGTTTGCACGGGAAGAAGACGTTGAGAAATGGGGTGGTGATTACGGCGGCCACGGTGGAAGGGTACCCAGAGATTATTGAGAGTGCGGCGGAAGTAGAGGAATGGAACAAGGGGATTATGCCGACAGCCGTGAATCGTGAAAGTGAACCTATGCCCGGAGGATTCTACTGTCAGAATTGCTCAAGAGTTATCACGTTGGCTCAAGGAAAATTTTGCTCTAAGTGTGAAGCGATGTTGAGGGGTCAAGTATGACCAACGACTCTTTAACCTTGTTCGACATCGAAACCGGCCTGGTATCCCAGATTGACGATCTACAACAGGCCCATGCCCAAGCCGACGATCTGGAAAACGGCCACATCCCTGGTACTCCTGAAGAACTGAAGCAGTTCGGCTACGATTTACGGGAGCAGATTAAATTCCTGGAATCCGCCATCCAGGAATACGTGAAAGCCGAGATACAAAAGGTAGACTCCATCGCTAGGCTATGGAGGTATTACGAGTTTTGCCATGAAGCAACCAAGCAAGAGGCCACCCGGCTCACGAAGCGCGCTAAGACCTGGGAAAAGCGGTTGGAGTATTTGAAAGGGGTCGTGAAATATGTTTTAGGGGCGACGGGAAAGAAGAAGGTTGTGAGCCCCATACACACTCTGCGATTACAGAAGAACTCTGCTAAAGCGGTGCAGATTGATCTACAGATGCAGGGGAAGATACCGGACAAGTTTGTACGTGTGACCCTGGTGATGCCCATGGATCTGTGGAAGGACTTGCAGGGATTGATGTCACAGGAAGATAAGGCTCAGGTGAGGTTTACGAGCGAGTTCAACCTGTCGATGATCGGAGAAGCGTTGAAGAAGGACCCGGAGAGTGTGCCGGGGGCGGAGCTGGTGGGCGGGGAACACGTGAGATGCGAGTAAGAAAGGGTGAAGAACGATGACGTATTTGTTCTGGTTTTTAGTGTCTGTAACCGGGGTCTGCTGTTTCTCATTCGGTTATACTTTCGGTCGCCGTTTGCCCGACATCAGTCTCCGCCGCAAGAACGCGGATCTCGGCAAACAGGTGGAAGTCCTCCGCTCTTCCCGCCTCATCTCCCCGGAAGAGTTGGAGTTGATCGCCAAGGTGCGCGAAGAAAACAAACAGTACCGCGCCGACCAAAACTCTATCGTCATGTGGATGCGCAACAATCGCACAGACGAGATCAACCGCGGGGAGCACACGGGGTTGAGTTTTTCGGAAACGGTGATCCGGTATTTGGCGCGGGGCATTGCGGGGGAAGGGAAAAAGTGAGCACGCAAACGCCGGTATTGACAGACTTCTTCTTGCCTGTAGAAAGCTACACTGAGATCCCCCGTCTCGCCCTCTCCGTGGACGGTGAAGACAAAACCGGCAAGTCCCACTACGCCATCATCACTCCCCCCGACCCGTTAATAATCGTCACCAACGACACCGGCACCATGCACGTGGTAGACAAGGCCCGCAAAAAGTACGGCCGCAAGATTGCCGGCGTATTGGAATTAGCCTACCCAGATCCGACTGACTATTTTAAGACTTCCGATCTGGAAAAGGAAGCCGCGGCTGAATGGCGGATCTGGAAAGAGCAGTGGGCCAAGACCAAAACGGGGACGAGGCTGCTGCTCAAAGATAAATCCATCCGTACCTACGTAGTGGATAATGCCACTAGTCTATGGAAGCTGTGTCTCCTAGCCCACTTCGGCAAAATCAAGTCTATCACCCAGAACCTCCGTGAAGAAGCCAACTCCGACTTCCAGCGATTCTTCTGGGGACTCTACAAAGGGCGCCCCGATCTCAATATCATCTTCATCCACCAGACCAAGAAGGAGTACAAGGAAAACTCCAAGGGTGAGGCCCAGTGGTCGGGGAAGATGGAACGGGACGGGTTTAACAAGATTGGGTTTGCCGTGGACATGACCGTGAGATGTGGGTGGGAGCCGGCCATGAAGGATTTCTATACTGAAGTGATCGCGGATAAAGCCACACGGCACGGAGCAGAGCTAGTAGGGCAACGGTGGTACGCCCGACCGGAAGAAGGGAAAGATCCCAGCCACTTTGCTTATCTGGCCATGAGTGTGTATCCCAAGACGGAATTGACGCCGGAGTATTGGGGGCTGAGATAAGTTTCCTGTGGCTACCACGTCAACTATTTTCGTTGATGACCGGGAAGACACCCACTCCCACCCTGTTTACCGTACCACCGGCACAGACATGCTTTCCCTCCTCCGCTCCCACCGCGCCACTCCCCTAGCCAACCACAAGCACCTCGTTGCTGGCGATTTCTGCTTCGTCGGGGAAGGGCCAAAGGGACCGTGTTTAATCGGCATCGAGCGCAAACGCCTCCACGACATCCTCAACTGCCTTCGCACCCATCGTTTTGTCGGCGAACAGCTCCCCAAGCTCATCGACCACTATGAATACGTCTACCTGGTGATTGAGGGACGTTACCAATCAAACTGGAGCACTGGGTTGCTAGAGGAGCGCCGCGGTAAACTGTGGAGCCCAGTGAAAGCAGGGCAGGAGTCCTATTTCCTATCCTTGGAGCTGGACTCGTTTCTCAACAGCCTATCGTTATCCCCGGTGAGAATCAAAAGAACGGCGGATGAAAAAGAGACAGTGGACTGGATCGTGAGCCTCCATCATACTTTCTCTAAACCCTGGCAGGAGCACGGTAAGAAGTTGGCGGGGATACATACGCCGGCCGAATACGCCATTGTCGGCAAAGCATCCACGGTGCGCCGGGTTGCCTACACTTTAACCAAGGTTGGTTGGGAGCGATCCGGCGCCGTTGAGCAGCACTTCAAGAACGTTCACGAAATGTGCGATGCGGAAGTGAAGGATTGGATGAAGGTGGATGGGTTCGGTAAGGTGCTCAGTAACCGAGTGTATCGGGAATTGAGGGGAGAAGTAGAGCCGGATTCAAAGGGAGGGCTATGATGCCAGACCAGCCTGGAAGTGTAACGATTAAACTATCAAACAAGAGTCCATATGTAACTCCCGCCGCAGAATCCAAAGTATCCTTCCCCAGCGGCGCCACCAGTTCCCGCATCCCCCGTTATGATCTAATCCCTTACGCCGCTCTCATCCGTGTCGCCGGTCGCTTTGCTCTCGGAGAAGTAAATCACGGCCCTAAATCCTGGAACGCCCTCTCCTCTCAAGCCGCTCTGGAAGACCGGGAATTTATCATAGCCCGTGCCGCACATGTCATCCACCACGCCTACAAGCTCATTGCTAAACTCTCAGGACAACTGCCGGAAGACGATGACGATGACGCTGCTGCAATTGCCTGGGGAGGGGTGTTTCTGTGTGAAGCCACCAAGAATAAATTGAAAGATGCCATTAATGAAATGAAGTGCGTCAATTGCGGCCACATCGAATCAGACCACTATTCTTGCAATTCTCTAATTGGCAACTTCAAAAAAGGGGAGTGCATGAGAAAAGGTTGTAAATGCAAAGGATACACCTCCAATGAGCATACCGAGCCAATACACGCTGCTAAAGAAGCCATCTAACATCTGGGTCAGCCCGGAACGCCAGAACCGGGCTCGCGTCATCGGTTCCCGGCGCATGACCATGATGAACCGGCTAAGGGCTAGACTAAAACGGGAAGACGCCCGTCAAGCCTACAATCTAAAACTCCCCCGGTGATTTATGCAACACACCATCCCCATGCCAGACACAATCGTGCCAGACAGCCGCCCGGACGGCAAAGACCTGGATCGAACCGTGGTCGGTGGCCTATGGGTGAAAATCCAGGTAAAAAAGTGCCTGAAATGCGGTACCCTCTGGCCACATTGCAGAAACGGCTGTCTATCCTACCCTGAGAACTGACCCCCTATGCCCCGCCTTCCCTCTTCTCCTCTAGACCGCCTCATCTCCGACATCGAATCCGCCCTATTCAACGCCGCCAACCATTTTATCGGCTCCCTAGCGGCAGATGCTAGACGAGTAGCCCAGCAAGCCTCCAAAAGCCTCCCATCCCCCCCTTCCCCGTCCCCTAGGCCCCGTTCCCCCCGTTCCCGGCCCGATCCTGCCACCAAGAGCCGCAAAACCCGTCCTAGCTCGCCCAAACCCCAGGAACCGACCCTTTACTCCATCCTAGAGGTATCCGAAACCGCCTCCCCCGAAACCATTTCCGCCGCTTTCCGCTCCCTCAGCCTCCGTTATCACCCGGATAAACAAGAAACCGGCAACGAGGCCCATTACCAACGCATCACCGCCGCCTGGGCCGTTCTCAAGGACCCTGCCCATCGCAGGAAGTACGACCGGTTTTTATCGGATAAAAAAGGGTGAATGAAGGGTGGTTAAAAGGTGAAGACAGGGGTACGCAAGGCTTGCAAGGTGCAATATGCGATCCGGCATGAGAATGGAACTTATTTTGGACATTGGACTGGGGCGGGGCCGGCGTTCGGCGTGGACGTGATGAGGGCTAGGAAGTTTCCTAGCAGAGCAGACGCGGCGCTAGAGATGGAGCATTGGGCGGTTTGCGAGACGGAGATTGTTAGAGTGCCGAGAGAGTTTGAGTGGTTGAAGGCTTTATGACTACAGAGAAACTGAACGACTCAAAACGACCGGCGCGTGAAATACCAGAAACATTCTGCAACGCCACTCTTGTCATGAAAGGTTCACTGTTGCCCTACGTTTGTACTAGTCGTCCAGGCCACGAAGGGAAGCATGTAGCACGGCTTGGCGGGTTTGGGGAAGTCGTAGCAATTTGGGAGGAGTGGGTGGTGCGTGAGTGGCCGGAGGGGGCAGATTGATCTACGCCGTCACTGGGCATCGCCCCGATAAGCTAGGCGGCTACTCGGATATCGCCACTGACCGGTTAGAGCAGTTCGCCGTCGAAGTGTTAACTCTCAACCGCCCCTCGACAGTTATCACCGGCATGGCTCTAGGGTGGGATCAAGCGGTGGCGTTTGCCTGTTGGGTGCTGGATATCCCGTTTATCGCCGCCGTCCCTTTTGCATCTCACTCTTCCTTATGGACAGAGAAGCAACAGGAGATTTACAAGTTCAACTTGAGTCTGGCGTCCAAGCGCGTCATCGTCTGCAACGGAGCATATTCCCCTGAAAAAATGATGACGCGGAATCGCTGGATGGTGGATTATGCCCTGATACAGAAAAGGTGTAAGCTGTTGGCGTTGTGGAACGGGGAGAAGCAAGGCGGGACGTGGAATTGCGTGGAATATGCGCAAGGAAAGGGGATGGAAGTGGTTAATGTGTGGCCGGTGTGGGAAAAATGGCCGGGGTGAATACTGAGCCATGATCTACGCTTCCCTTTGCGCCGGGATAAACGCCCCTCGGGTAGCCTGGACCCCACTTGGTTTTACCGAATCTTTCTCTGCCGAGATTGACCCCTTTTGTCGTGCTTTACTCGATCAAAAATACACCTCTCCTAACTTAGGAAACGTCTATGCCATCACTGAACGAAAACTATCCGCTCTCTTCAAGCACCGATCCCCTCCCTCCCTCGTCATCTTCGGCTCCCCCTGCCAATCCTTCTCCTTCGCCGGCCGCCGAGCTGGAATGGATGACCCGCGTGGTAACGTTACCCTGGCGTGCCTCCGGGTTGTTGGAATTGTTAAACCCCGGTGGATACTCTTTGAAAACGTCCCCGGACTATTATCCATCGACCGCGGCAAAACGTTTGAAGCGATCCTCGGTACGATGGCAAAACTCGGGTATGGGGTCGCGTATAGGATTTTGGACGCTCAATACTATGGAGTCCCCCAACGGCGCCGCCGGGTGTTCATTGTCGGATATCTTGGAGACTGGAGACGTGCCGCGACGGTATTATTTGAGCCGGGTTGCCTGCAAGGGGATATTGAGACGGGCCAAGAGAAGAGGGAAGAAATTGCCTCTACACTTGGAGGCGGAACTGGTGAAAAGGGCTGGCGCGACGATTTAGATAGGATGACATTTATACCAATCCTGGAAGCCGGAGCCCGTACCGGTAGATCCACGGACGATATCCGAGCCGGTATAGGCATTGGTGAACCCGGTGACCCTATGTTCACTCTTCAATCCGGCAAGCAACACGCGATTGCCTTCAACCTGCGCGGCAGGGAAGGGGGATCGCAAGCGGAAGAAACGGACCTAGCTAGTTTACGAGCTTCATCCGGGGGATCGAGTCGCAGTTACGTGGCCCAGACTCTTAACGCTGGCGGCCATTCACGAAATCCGCTGGATGAGCCTCTAATCGTTGGAGCACTACCATCCGGCGGCACCCCTCGCGGCCATGGAACCTCTGGCGTTAACGATCAAGCTGTAAACGCCGGGCATATAATTGCCTTCTCCTCCACGGACCACGGAGCCGACGCCGGGGGCCTATCTCCTACCCTTCGTTCCATGGGCCATGCGGCTATCATGCAATCCAGCGTTCGCCGGTTAACGCCGATAGAATGTGAACGACTCCAAGGCTTCCCCAACAACTACACCCGTATCTGGTACCCCCACAACAAATATGCCTCTGACGGCCCCCGGTACCGGGCAATCGGCAATAGCATGGCGGTCCCCGTCATCCGTTGGATCGGTCGCCGCATCCAATTAGTAGACTCCATCGAATGAAACCCTGCCCCGGCTGCCCCAATCCCCGCCCCCCGGTCCCCAGCGATGGCCCCGTTCCATGCCGTCTACTTTTAATCGGCGAAGCCCCCAGTTATTCTGAAGATAAGGATGGTTGTGTCTTCACCGGGAAGACCGGGATTGAGCTAAACAACACTTACTTACCGATACTAGGCCTCCCCCGTTCTCTAGTCCATATCGCCAATGCCCGCTGGTGCTCCAACCCTACCTATGACAACCCCACCCTGGAAGAAGCCGCCCGTTGCTCCGCCTTCCATCTCTCCGCCCTGCTGCAACGGGTCAAGCCGGAAGTGATTGTGCCCATGGGCGTCGTGGCTTGCTCCCTGTTTGAGGACAACTTTTCTATAAACCTGGAACACGGCATCCCCCGTCCTGGCAAATATGGCCCCTGGTCGGGTATCCTCTATCCTATGTTCCATCCCTCCATCAGCCTCCACTCCGGCATGGCAGGTTACATGATCCCTCTCATGGCCGACTTTGACGAGCTGGGCAAACTATTAAAGCGCCTGGATCGCGGCGAGTTTGAATACCCCATGGATGAAATACCGGAGCCGGATTACCGGGTATGCCTCACGAGAATGGATGTAGCCCACTACTTCATGCGCTGGTATGAATCCCTAGGCCATCCCATAGCCTGCGATACAGAGGCCACCCCAGACGGCAAAGTCTACTGCATAACTTTTTCTTCTTATCCTGGAACCGGCAGATTGATATATGCCGACAACCAAGACGCCATGGAAGCTCTTCGTTACCAGTTTGGCGGTACGGAAAAACCCCCGCTGGACCCCAACCCGGAACTGATCTTTCACAATTACCTGTATGACGTAAAAATGTTCGATCAACTCGGTCTACCAATCCACCGTTTCGCCGACACCATGGTGAGGGCCTATAACCTGTGCCTGGGCGGTGGAGTAGACGATGAGGGTGAATCCCGCGCCGGCCGCGGCTCACTAGGCTTGAAGGTCCTGGCTTACCGGCATTGCGCCATGAAGATGACCACCTTCAAAGAAACCGTCTACCCCTATTCAACCCCCAAGATGTTGGAGTATTTGTGGAGAGCCGAGAGCTTATTTTATCCTGGCCAATACCCTAAGGAAACCTGTGAATGCGGCCACAAAAATACTCAGCATGAAGCTCGGGGCAAAACCAGCCGTCTCACCGGACCCTGCACATGTGGCTGCACAAAGTTTAAAACCAAAAAGAAGCCTAAGACCACAACAGAATCAAAACTAGTAGACCTTCTCCACCGTAAAACAATCAACTTGATTGAAGCTCTAGAATCCCGCACCGATCCAGATCTAGACCCTTGGAAACGCCTCAAGGCTTGGCACCCCCACGACATAGAAATGCTGCTTGACTATTGCGGCCCCTGGCCCATCCCCTCCATCTCCCACGTCCCTGAGCGTGAATTACTCAACTACGCCGTCCGCGACCCAGACGCCACTCTACGACTTCACCAAAAGCTGTCCAGATGCTCCCCATGGATCTTTTACTAGCTTCTTCTCAACTCTAACAAGTATCTCATGCAAAATATCGTATCCCTCGGATTCTGGATTGTAAGTCTTATACATTATCAACTCTTCATTGAACGGCCTAAACCCAACTACCGCCACCGGTTCCAAAACCTCACTCGCCGGAACCAGTTTAACTTGCAACATCACATCCAACGCAATTGCAATCCTAGACAAGGCTTTGATCGTGGTAGGATACCGCATCATTGATGACAGTCTGGCCGAGGAAACCGCAAGCCTCTCCGCTAAATCTTTATGCCTCCATCCTCGTGCCACGCGTATCTCTTTCACCTGCATCCGAAAAGCATTCAACGATTGCTCCCTGGTGAACTCGGTTCTTTTTATCGGATAAAAGAGAGCCTTGCAGGTTTCCGCCAGATCGTTGTAATACTGACGGGGGAAGTCTAGGTCTGATATTTTCTTGGACATTGGTTCTTGCTTGTTCCCTCCTTCGGAAAGTCACTTTGCGGAAAAAGTTAATACCAGCTAATAACTACGCTCATTCTTAGATATTAACACATACTGTTAATTCTGTCAATGTTAATAAAAAACGACATTTTTCTAGCCCCAAGTACCCCCCACACCCCCTTATGAACCCCGTAGGGAAATTAACCCCTTGATTTCTACTCACGCTTCTTCTATGATAATAATAGAAGGAACGCGCCCGCGCATGAGGCGTAACGCACGGGACCCGCGTCGCCCGAGGAACGAAAGGACTTAGCCGCATGGTGACCGCCACTGACCGCCCGGACATTCTCCGCATCGTGTTCCAGGCGCCGAAAGAATCGAACAACCTGCACGTAGAAGCTGACATCGTGTGCTTCCTGCATCTGACTTCCACCGGCATGGACATTCTCTACTCCCACCACGCCTTTCGCACCAGGGAGAACCCAGTAGGCGTCTTCTCCGACACTGGCCAAACCGCCCGCTTCGAGCTGAACTCCGCCCTCCGCGCCATCATTGAGCACGGTGTCATCCTGGATTTCTTCTCCTCCTTCGTCCGCTCCGTCCGTTCTGCTCACACCGCTGAAGAAAGGGCCACCCGCTGATGACCAACATTCAAAAAATCGGTGATCGCCTCCCCCGCGAAAAAGATCCAGTGCTGTTTCTGGCCGGTTTATTCAAGATCATCGCCGGTACCCACGTCTGCCGCGATGCAGAAACCATCGACATCGAATCCTACTCCGGAGCCATAGCCATGCTACGCGAAGCTACCGGGTTCACCCGTGACCGCCTAGCCCGCTATATTGGCATAACCTCCGGTCAGCTAATCGGCATCGAGATCCGCGGTCGCCCCAAGCGTTCCGCCGACCTGTCACGGCTAAAATGTCTTGCCGAGGAACACGAACTGGAAAAGCTGGCGGAGTATTTCGATCTGCAACAACTCAAGATCAGTTACGCCAGCAAGCCTCTGCGGAAAGGTTACGGTGCCTTCAAAAACCAAAACACGGAATAAGCTAGGCACAAAGCACGCTGAACCGGATCTGCGTCTTCCTCCGCGATTGGAGTATCTAGTCCGCGAACTGGAACGCTACGCCGACCCCGATTACGATTTCTACTCCGAGGACATGAAGCGTATTGAAGCGGAGGAAAACGAGAACTGGCTAAAACTCACCGTGACCCTCCGTGACCAGTTCCGCGCCGAAGACGCCGAACGCCGCCGCTTGTGGGGCTCCAAATTCCCCCGCTGGAAAGGCGAACGCCCACCCAAGCCGTCCAAACCGCCCCAAACTTTATCCGATAAAAAACCTGGGGGGAACGGGGCGGGTGGGGAGGGTAAAAAGGGCCGTGTGGCGAAAAGTGAAAAGGGCCAGAAACGCGCTAGGACGAATCGGAGCGTGGGGTGAGCCACTTTACACCAAACAGAAGCTCGCCGCTCGTTAGGAAGCGTGCGCGTGCTTTTGCTGGCTATTCTGGAGGCTTACCGTGAGGCAAAAAGCTGTATTTGAGTCTAGGATCTGTTCTAGTAGGACTTGTAACCAAGAATTTCAACCAAAAAGAGCCGGACAAAGGTTCTGCCAAAAATCATGTAGAGATGCTGACCGGAATGATGCGCGCCGGACAATCAAATACATGAACAACGCCATTGATCCGACAATTGCGGAGATCATAAATATGTTCCGTCTGCACATTCGTGGGATGCCACGTGGACCGGAGCGGGTAGCTGCGTTGCGTTCGATGAATACTTTCGTGATAGAAGCCGCTTTGGAAGGACTCTAAATGAACAAACCACGTATCACCGGGTTTCGCGGCGTGTTCGTCTCCACTGGTCAAACTTCTCCGATTCCGCCGGGTCAAACAGTGGTCTTCGCGGCACATGAAGCTAACATCGTGGAGTGGGCAAGGAGAATCTTCAAGAGTATGTCTAAGGAAGCTCGTAATCAGTCGCAGATCGACGTGTACCGGCAAGAAGAAATACTACACAAGACGTTGAAGGGTTCCGATGCCAAGACCGAATAGCCTAGCCCTGTTCCTGTTCATCGTGTTTTGCACGATCGTCGTGGCCAGTACCGTTCAATTGATCTACGAATACGGGTACGGCACCATCAGTGCCATCATCGTGGTGTTCATAGTCTGCTTCTTTGTTCTAGGGTGGAGCCTCAAAACCAAATGAGCATGAGGTGGTTAGCCGAACGATTTACGGAGAGGCGTTTGGCGAGACCGCATCTGGAAATAAGCGATCGTGCCTTGAATGTTTATGAGCACGGGCAATCCGAACTGCCGTTCATAGCAATACCAGTCACAAACAGATTTGGTATCACGCTAGAGCAGGTTAACGCCAGCATGGTGCTTTCCCGGCGCAATCCAGACGCGGAAATAAAGATTTCACCGTGTGTGGTCTACTTCGTTGATAACCGCAGGGGCGCAAAGATCAAAGGAACGCTTGGAACGTTAAAGGACGGAGACACTGCACGTGTCATCACGAGCGTGTATGAAGATGCTGATTGCAGTTATGCTCTTTCAAGAGAACTGGAGAGGATAGCATTGAGCGAAGGTAGTTGGATCTGCAAACTGACTGTATTTTCCGCCGGTAAGAGAATCGGCAAGCGACTATTCAAAACTAAACTGATGTACCCGGGATTCCCCCTGTTCACCGAAGACCGGTCAACATTGGGGCGTTTTTTCTTTCCATGAACAACTACAATCGGACATTGTTCGCACCATACGGGGTATCTGTATGATTCGCTCAATCCGTAACCTAATGCGGGAGGAACGTAGCCATTTCATGATACTGGCCAAGGAAACCATGGGGTTGTTGGAATCATATCAAGGCATCATCGCTGATTCCGGTATCCGTAAATGGCCAGTCACGAACAAGGCCCGTCCACTGGTTAGTACTCTAGTGAGTGAAGAAGAAAAGAGGGAACTAGCTCTACAATCTGCATTATGGCTGCATCTTGAGAAGTTGGAGCAGATTCTTAAGCGTTACAGGATCAGCGAACAGACCGTGCAAAGATTTGACATTCTACGGCGCTATCGAAGTCACGATGATGGCCTTGATAGTGGTGCATGGCTCCTGTCTGCCTTTGTAGAACATGATGCTCTTCTGAATTGGCTTGCCGCCCGCCCAATATGGAAGGACATCCGTAGAAGGTTGTCCATTCTAAGAGAACGAGCATTATCGCCAGGAGAGCGCTTAAGTGGAAACCACAACCTGTAGCGGCCCGCTGAGTGAAAGAGATACCCACTTGAGCATGTTTGGCGGCATTCACTTTTCCCCCGACGCCCCGGATGCCGACAACATCACCCGGATGGATCTTCAAACGCTTCCTATAATTTCCGATATGCACCGTTACGGTATCCGACTCGATGTCCCCTTTCTCCAATCCCTCTCTCGCCAGATCGCCAACATCAAAGAAATGTGTGAAGTGGAAGTCTCGGCCGCCATTGGCAATTACCAATATCGCACTTCCAAGAACGTGTATGAGCCCTTCAAGATCGGCTCCCGTGACCACCTCTCTCAACTCTTCTTCCAACACTTAAAAATCCAGGGTGATGACCCTGTACCCATGACCGAAAAGGGGAAGCGATTTGAAGTCTCTGAAGAGGTATTGAAGCCTTTCACTAAACGTCATCAAGCCGTAGCTCCGGTGATCGAGTGGCACAGCGCCGAAAAGCTCCGTAACACCTACACCGACCCGCTTCAACTGTTGGTAGACTCCGACCACCGGCTACACACCAGCTTCAACGTCACCATAGCCGCCACCGGGCGCCTGTCTTCCTCCAATCCAAATTTGCAAAATATCCCTGTTCGCACGGAACTGGGCAAGCAGATCCGCAACGCCTTCATCGCTTCTCCTGGATGCCAGTTGTTCAGCTCCGATCTTTCGCAAATCGAAATGTTGTGGGCCGCCCATCGTTCCCAGGACCCGGTGATGATGGACGTATTTTTGAACAAGCAGGATATCCATACCCGTACCGCCTGCATCGTCTTCGGTCTTGACTATGAAGAGACGATGACTCTAAAGAATCTTGTGGAATTTAAAAGGGCCAACTCTGACCAGGTCGCACGATATTCTTTCTTCAAGCAATTCCAACGGCTCCCCTGCAAAACGGTAGGTTTCGGCGTTTTGTACGGCCAAACCTCAGAAGGGTTGCAAGCCTCCCTAGCTTCTGAAGGTTTGTTCTGGACAGAGGCACAGTGCCAACAGTTCATCGACAAAGATTTCTTCGCTGCCTATCCGCGCTTAAAGGACATGCTGGAACGTGACTACTCCCGTGCCTTGCGTTACGCCATGATCTGGTGCGACTTCGGCCGGGTGCGCCTAGTCCCTGAAGCTAAATCCCAGTTCAAACGCATACGCAATGAGGGTACCCGCAAGGCTGGCAACCATCCTGAACAATCGGGAGCACAAGGTACCTGCAAAGTGGCCATGGCTGAACTTTGTGGCGTCTACCGCGACTACAACAAATACTTCCGTTGCGTCCCATTGCTCCAGATCCACGATCAAATCATAGGAGAAGCCGACAAATCCATTGTGCGAGAAGTGGCTGACATAACAGCGGAGATCATGCGCAACGCCACTCCGCTAAGCATCCCGATTCAAGCCGAGCCGGATGTGGGGGAACGCTGGGGGGATTTATGAACCGATACACTATGGTGTTCGCCGTGTCTCCGTCTTTCTTAGACGTGTTGTTACTGAAAAAGCCTCCGAACCATCCAAACCCTCTCTTCCGCGATAAATGGACAGCCCCTGGCGGAAAGCTAGAATTTGGTGAGACAGAATCGGAAGGGGCTTTAAGGGAGATGAAAGAAGAAACCGAGTTGACAATACCGGTGGATGAATTACGTTATGTGTTACGGTTCGCCTGTAGTTGCGATCCAACCGAAAACGAGCATGAAGTAATCGTATACGGAGCGATTCTACCTCTAGGAGATTTGCTTTCCGCTAGAGGGGACCAGTCAGAGCCGGTAAGTGTATTCATGTACCCGCTACCAATTCAAAAAGTACTCTATTACGCGCCATGGCTGTTCAACTTAGTTGTAGCTAGGCTGAAACAGCTTGCATGAAACCCCGCATCTACAAATCCAGAGAGACGCAACGCTGGATTCTCCGCTATTTCGTCCAAGACTCATCCTTTGAAGGAATCCTCATGAGAACCCAACAAATCCCACTCACCCAAGCCCAGTTTGACTCTGCCTGCACCAAGCTCCTTTCCTACGGCGTCAAGATCGAGGGCCTATCCGGTACCATCGAGCATGAAGGCTGCAAGATCGAGTACCGCTACCTCAAAGACAAGGCCATGCTGTCCATCACCGTGGTTGATAAGCCAACGATAGCTACAGTCGGCTACGTCTTCAAACAACTCTACAAGTGGCTAGGAGTTGAGCAAGATTAACTGACCCTAGTACCTCCGTACTAAGGCTACTTTTCTGGGGTCTAAGCCATTTTTATCGGATAAAAAACAGGGGAAGTGGGGTAGGATGGAAAGTGTGATGACGCCTTCACCGCAACAAGTCGCCGTTCTTTCATGGGTTGAAAAAGGTTCGGGCTCTCTCAACGTGATCGCGCGTGCAGGATGCGGAAAATCTACTCTGCTAATTGAAATCTCCAAGATCATTGAAGGCCGCGGGGTCTTGGCGTCTTTTAACAAAGCTATTGCCGAGGAACTTCAATCCCGTGTCACCGCGCCCAATGTCATAGCTTGTACCATGCACTCTCTAGGATTCTCTCTTTTCCGAAAGATTGCAAAAGGCAAATCCAACATCGACTCACGCAAGGTGCGTAATCTGGCGCGTAAACACTTTCCCTATGAGAAGCCGTTGCAACAAGTTGTGTGTGATGCAGTGTCGTTTGGCAAGCAAGCCGGGTTAGGACTCAAGGGGTTGGATTACACGGAAATGAAGACGTGGCTTCCCTTGTTCGATCATTACGATTTGTGGGATGAGATTCCAGGAGCCAAGAATAAAGCTGTGGCAAAGGATGACGCCGCATTGGATCTTGGAAGACAGATGAGCGCAACGGATAAAAAGGTTTTAACGGCATGTACGGAAGTGTATGACGAATCACTGGAGATGTGCCAAGAACGGAATCCAGTGATTGACTTTGACGACATGATCCTTGCCCCGCTCATATTAGGCGATCCAGTGCCTACTTACGATTGGTTTCTGGGAGATGAATGGCAGGATGCCAATGATGTACGTCGTAATCTAGCAAGGTTCGTACTGAAGCCGGAAGGACGAGCGGTGTTTGTAGCTGACCCGGCGCAGTCTATCTATACGTTCGCAGGGGCTACGGTAGATTCGGTTGAACGGACCAAGGCTGAGTTTCAATGTGTGGAATTACCTCTTTCTGTGACCTATCGTTGCCCTAAAGCAATCGTCGCCCTGGCTCAAACCTGGGTGTCTGATATTACGGCGCATGAATCGGCACCAGAAGGGAAAGTACACTCCATCTCCGCTAAAGAACTTTGGACTCAATCCTTTGATCCTCAGTACGATGCAATCTTGTGCCGCAACACGCGACCATTGCTAGGTATTGCCAAGCGGCTTCGCAAATCGGGGATAGACTGCGTAGTTGAAGGAACGAGTGGAAAAGGATTGATTGCTCTTGCATCTAAGTGGGGGGAGGATGTGGAGATCCGGGACCTGGAATTGCGCCTGGACAATTATCGTATGGAGGAGGTTACCCGGTGGACGGAGAAGGAGAATGAGGAAAAGGTGGAGTACGTCCGAGAGAAAGTGGAGATGCTTCTAGACCTATGCGGGGAGTTGAACGAGGACGATACTGTTGTACGTCTCATTGAGAAGATTGAGAATATATTCAACGATAAGGGGAATCGCCCCAACGTATTACATCTTTGTACTTGCCATCGAAGCAAAGGACGTGAGTGGGGTCGCGTGTTCCTAGTAGGCCGTAACGAGTACATGCCATCACGCTGGGCCAAACAGGATTGGGAGCAGGTTGCGGAGGCCAACTTACAGTATGTTGCAGTGACGCGCGTGAAACAAGAACTAGTTGAGGTAGTAGTGCCACGCAAGAAGACTAGTGAAGACCCGGAGTGGTGGGAATTGTAATAAGCTGGAAGAGTTGGAGGCGGTTATAAAATGAAGATTGAAAACACCCCCTGGCTTCCCCCTCTGCCGGTATGCGGATACGTCGGCGGCTGCCGGCCGCTTGGAGGCTGTATGCCCGGTTATACCGACTGCAATATGGTTGGTTATTGTATTGCCGCTAACCGCCCTCTTTTAAATGCCCTAAAACTAGGCCCCATCCTCGATTACGAAGACGCCCAGCTATTGTGGGAGATCGAGTTCCCCTCCAAGCCCGACGCTCTACTCTCCATGCTCAATAGGCGGGCACTCCGTGATCCTTACTACGTCTCTTCCGCTGGGCAAGCCTACAGTTATACCCGCTCTATCCTCTCCTTCATGCGCCGCAACGCGATAGGCGGCATCCATCTCCCTTCTGGAGAAACCTTTTGCCGGGCTAAAAAACCCCCAAAACCACCCCTTCCGCCCCAGGGTTTTATCCGATAAAAAAACCTCTTTACAACTCTGCATCCATCATGTATAACTAATCAGGAGGCGGATGCAAATGGCCAAGACGCAGGTTGAGTTGGGACCGGATGGATACCGGTTGAATGTGGATGGGGACGTGTCGGAGGTGGCGGATTACGGGGAGCCGCTGGAGTTTGAGCATGGAGGGAAGACGTATTTTGCCTTCATGGATCTGATGGAGGGGGTAGAAGAATCAGACCAGATTGAATCGCAACTGGGGGAGTACGTTTACACGATAACCCCGGTGCAAGATGCTGAAACGGTGGAGGTTGACGGGTTTGGGGATGAAGAGGAAGATGAGGAGGATGAAGAGGACGACGGTGGCACGGCTCCGGGCGAGGGCGACGAGGAAGAAGTTGAGGAATTGAAAACTTAGAAGGAGAAAACAAGAAAAACCAATGAGCAAGAAACAGACGGCGGACACGACAGAACCGGGGTATCCGGTGGTGCAACTGGCTTTGGAACGTATTTTGGTGGAGGAGAACGAGAACCAGCGGCGGTTTCCTCCCACGCCTAAATCGGTGCAATCGCTGGCGAACTCGATCAAGGTCATTGGGTTGATTAACCCGCTCACTGTGACCCAGTTGCCGGAGAACCATATCAACGGCAAGACACACCAGTTGACGGCCGGGTACAAACGGTACCGGGCGCTGCAATTGTTGAGTGAGAGCGGGGAAATGGCGTTTGAGACGGTCCCCGCATCGGTGGCTAGGCCGGGGGTATTGCCGAGAGACGTGAACCTGGCGGAGAACGTGGAGAGGGACCCGTTAACCTTGATTGACTACGCCTACATCATCAAGACGCGGGTGGACGCCGGGGAGAAGAAAGGGGACGTGGCCAAGGATCTGCAAAAGAGCAACGGATGGGTCAGTGAAGTAGGGGCGTTTATCGAGTTGCGGCCGGAGTTGCAGAAACGCATCCATGTAGGCACGATCCCGTACAAGTTGGCCGCGGAACTGGGCAGGTTGACGACGAAGAATGAAGCCGGGGAGACTGAGCATGATGTTGCGGCACAAGACGAGCTGATCGCGGCTTATGATGCCGGCCAGTCGGCGTCCAGCATGACGGAGGGGGAAGGAGCCAAGAGGAAGAAAGGGAAGAAGCGGGGCAAAGCGGGGAAAGAGACGGAAGAGAAGAAGGGGATCTCGGCTAAGCAAGCGGTGAACCTGTTTGATGAGGCGGTGACGGAGCTGAAGGAAGTGGAAAAACCGAACAAGAAGCAGGAAGCGGCGCTGGAGTTGTACAAGGCGCTGTACAAGTTCATGATAGGCGGGCTCGGCGCCAAGGCCCTTGACAACCGTATCATGGAGCTGGTTTAATCAAGGGGTTCGTCAGTAACCTCCTGATGATGTAAGATGCAACTCGCTTAACGGCGGGATGGGGTTGGCCCCCTGTCCCGCCTTTTTTATTGGGCAAGGCAGGACCCGCGTAGGATGGAGTCTACCTCTTTCTCCAAGTCAACACCCCCCGCGTTTATCATGAGCTGCAAGTCCAGGACGTTAATTTTGCCGTCTCCATTGTGATCGCAGAGGGTATTGAGGGGCAGAGGTGGGGGTAGAAGCATTACGGTCGCACCCATGGGCTCCGAGTTCCTGTCGATCGTCACTACTTTGCCGGTGAGGGACATCCACGGACCAGTAGGCAATGCGGCTTGAGATCCTGAGATGGCACACGTCCAAACGTCGTACATCGTCCAGGTGTCGAATACGGGGGATTGGCAGGAGACGTGTTTGCCTAGGAACTGAATCGCAGTGGGGATAAAAGCAGTACCATGCAGCATCCGGGGGAGCCTGATGCGTAAGTAAGCGGCTTCTACGGGGTCTAAGGAGTTTGCCACCCCTATCACTGTCCACGTGACCGGCTCCCTATCTCTAGCCACGACGGGCACGGGGGTTACCGATACGGATTGGACCAGGGAAAGAAGCAGACCCAGGGCACCCCAGGTCATATTGCTAGACAAGTCCCCCCGCCAGCGGAAATAACCACGACGATCAAGTCAATCACCGTGGTTCGACCGTCTCCGTCAAAGTCGATCCGTGTCCCTCCCGGTGGTACCCCGGTTAGAACCTGGTTGAGGGTGGCGGTCACGTCTAGTTGCGTCGTCAAGTTATCCCCGGTCACATCGCACTTGTTTAATACAGGAAGGATGTTTACCGACGCCAAGACCGCCAACATTTGCACTACTACGGCCGTGGCCGTGGGGGATGAAGCTACTCCGTTGCTCAGGGTGGCCGATGCGGTACCCGGAGCCGGGGGGATGGAGATGGCGGTGCCGGTGATGCGTAACAGTTCTCCATTGAGAATGGGCGTGGCGTTATTCCCCCAGACCACGCATCGTATCGAAATCCCTGGGACGGTACAGGAGATTTGCTTGGAGGCGGCTAACGCGGCGGCGCCCAGGGTGGTGGTGATGTTGGACAGGATGGTGGCTGGGGGGAGGGCTACATCCATTTGCACCGCGGCTGGGCCGCCGCCTATCCCGGCAACGGTGAATGTGACAGGGTCGCCGATTCGAGCTGACGCTGGCCCGGTGAGGCGCAATTCCGTTTGGGAGAAAAGTGGAAAAAGCGGAAAGGCAAAGATGAGTAAAGTGGTGAGAATGTGTTTCATGGGGTTAAGCGGCTCCTGGGGGAAGTATATCAGACGAGGGGGAAGGGGGAAGGGTGGTTTCATCTTCCTCTTCCCATTGGGGGTTGCAGAACTCTTTCACGAACTCTTCGATTTTCATGGGGGGGTATTGTGCCAGCGCCTGCCCGGTCATCGGGAAGGTGTAGAGGGCAGCGAGAATCTTCTCCCATCCTAGTTCAGTGATGGAGTCATACGTCCCCTGCCCCAGTTTGTAGATGAACCAATCGGCGAAGTCCGTACCGGTTTTGTCAATGGTGAGATGGCTGAATAAAGGTGCGGCGATAGTGGCCAGGAGTTGTTGGATCTCTGGAGATAGGTCGATGGTGGGTACGGGGGCGGGGGCGACGAGCTGGGGGCCGGGGGATGAAGGAGAAGCGGAAGTAGAAACGGGTTGCTGTGTCTGCCACGGGGGAGGAGCGGGAGTTGGAGCGTGTTGTGGTTGCGGCATCCGGGGTTGCATCTGTGACTGGTAAT
>Ga0214473_10000387_pt1 | contig 61516 bp, 84 predicted proteins | sample RVTome_7_FD_203509 | JGI IMG/M metagenome (GOLD analysis project Ga0214473, IMG submission 203509) | Soil microbial communities from uranium-contaminated site in the Upper Colorado River Basin, Wyoming, United States - RVT98D197 | ecosystem: Environmental > Terrestrial > Soil > Contaminated >... | reverse complement strand
AACCCACTTCGACCCTTGTTCGTGAACTCCGGGACCGCCTCAAGCAAATGAAGGCGGAATTCTTTACAGGGAAGCCCTATAAACGCCTCGAAGCCCTTATCGCTCTCAATAAGGCTGTTGCCAATAGAGAGCTTAGTAAAAAACAGGAACAAATAGTTAAGGATGTAAGATCAACTGTTGCCCCGACTGCACGTAAGGCAACTATTATTGAAGAAGAGGCAGAGCCTTACGCCCCTTTATTTAAAACGCAACCGGAATTCCCGAAAGGGGAAATTTTGCCTACCGCTAAAGGGTTGCCAAAAGAGAATCTATCCGATTTAGTTGGCGCCGATGTTGATAGAGAAGCTGAAGCCAAACCCGAACCCGCCAAGGCCGTTGCTAAAGTTCATCCCGGCCTCAAGTCCAAGGACGCCACTCTTAAACCAGAACGCGGTGTTTATCTCGAATCCCTTGGTCTTCAAACTATTTACGAGAAGCTTGGGGGAACCGGCGATATCCAGGGTGATATGGCCTTGCTGACTGAAGCCGGAAAAAGATTTTATGCGGAAGGCTCTAAAGACATAACGTCATTCTCCCACAAAATGAGAGCATTTTTGAAGGAGAAATGGGCGCGATATGAATCTCTTATTGGTAAAGTTTTTGGGGCCGCCAAAAATTGGTATTCCCAAAGTTACTTAAAGGGTGAGGAAGGAGCTATTTCTACCGGCAAGGCCAAAGTTTTAGGTATTGCAGACGACAACGCCGCAATAATATTCGCGGATAGCCCTAAATATTCTTCTATCCAAACCAAAAAAGATTTGGATGCCGCGTTGTCGCGTAAATTTGCTGAAATAAAGGCGGATATTTTAAACAATAAAAGCAAATATTACAGGACTCAAATTCCAGCCCAAAGGATTATGGCAACTGCCGAAGCAATGAGGCGTGACGGCAACCTCATAGGGCAACAATTGGAGATACTTGAAGCCTATAAGGATGGGCGAATTAACGATGAGCAGATATCCAAGCAGTGGGGCGACGCCATGAATAAAACGGCTGCTGATATCCTTGGCTCCTGGGTTAATTATCTTAAAGGCAATACCACCTATTCGCCCTATTTCCAGGCTCTTATGATAGATAAAATCGCTACTGAAGTAGCGTTTAGGCGCGATGGAGAAATTACGAGTACTGCTTTGTCTAAAAACACAATAGACAAAGACCCGATGTCCTTGAATATTGTCGCCGTATCTAAATTTTACGCTGATTTACAGGAAGGCGGAATAAAAGGTAATTGGACACGGGAATATTTGGGGATAACGGAAGTTATTGCCAAGGAAGGTATCATAAATAAAAAAGGCGTAACCGCAAAAGACAAGAACGTTTCCGGTAAATGGGTGCATTATAAGAACAAAGAAGATGTAAGCGGTGAAGAAGAATTTCATGCCCAAGTTTCCGAATTATCGGCATTGGCCCAGACAACTCCTTGGTGCACGCGGTATCAAGCAAGTGCACAATTAAAGAGGGGCGATCATCATGTTTTTGTGGATGATACCGGCAAAGCCAGGGCAACGGTTTATGTTATCGCCGGTGAAATTTCAGAGGTCCGAGGAGTTCTAGACGAAAACCAAAATATGGAACCGGAACTAGGCGACATAATTTTGGATTTTGTCAAAAAGAAGGGCTTTCCTGGCGGTGAAGGGTTCGTAATAGAAGAAAGGCTAAAAAAAGATTTAAGGGATTTAAGAGATAGCGGTGAGGAAATAACCCTGACCAAGATCAAGACTATTGTTAAAAAATATCGAAAACATAGGTATAAAATTGAATCCCCCGGGATAGAATATCAGGATGTGTATAAGCGTTCCGCAAAAATAGTTGGTTATAGTTTAAAGGGTAGGGTAGGGTATGGTGATCCTATAAATCTTCTCGATGTGATGGAAATACCATTAAAAAAAGTTTTTAGTTTCGACCCGAATATGGGAGAGTTGGATTCTTTAGAGGCGTCCGATGTCGGGGACATAAGCATCCCCTCTTTTGTTAAATTCAAAGGAATAATTATCAGCGGCAAATCCACGGTATCCTTTCCGGGCAGGTCTAATCTGGGAGAAATATCAATTAGCGGGCCTGATGCTGCTATAGTTATATCTAAAGCTGTTAAAAAAATAGAGGCAATAATACTTTTTGCCAAGGCAACCTTAAATGTCCCTGAAGGAGTCAGCCACATAGATGATATTCTCCTCTATAATTCGACAGCAAAACTCCCCAAAAGTCTTGAATACTTAAACGTGATAAAGATATACGAATCTTCATCTTTGACAATCGAAGAAGGGGTTAGTGCCGTAGAATTTGTTTACCTCGACAGTGGGTCATTAACTCTCCCTAAAAGTATCAAATATATAGGCCATTTAGATATGGGTTCCGACACTCCATTAGTCATTGATGAAGGGGTTCGTGAAATAGGGGGCATTAATCTCTACAATGGGTCATTAACTCTCCCTAAAAGTATTAATCACATAGGACAAATAACCCTTACTCGTGACACTTCTACCTTGACAATTAATGAAGGGGTTCGCAAAATAGATGGGATTACTCTTGGTTTCGGGGCATCATTGACACTCCCTGCGAATGTTGAATATATAGGAAGCATTCTCATGAATAGCGCTACTTCTTTGGTCATCAACGAGGGCGTTAAAAAAATTGATGCTATTCGCTATGAAGTATTACCCGACGGTGGTGCCCCCCACGCACGCCAACGGCTTATATCCCCGGAGGAAAACATAAAAGCATGGTTGGAGTTGGTGTCGGGGGGCGCCCTGGTTATCCCCGAAAACGTTAAGCCGACGGTATTCTCACAATGGAATTTTAAAGAGGGTGAGGGTATTTATTTACCGGAAGAACCTGTGGACGTTGGCGAGGCAGAACCTAAACCAGAACGCGGTGTTTATCTCGAATCCCTTGGTCTTCAAACTATTTACGAGAAGCTTGGGGGAACCGGCGATATCCAGGGTGATATGGCCTTGCTGACTGAAGCAGGGAAAAGGTTCTATGCCGATGGGGCCAAAAACATATTCAATTTCGGCTCTGCCATGAAAAAATGGCTTGGCGGTAAATGGGATAAGTTCAAGTCGCATATTGCCGAAGTGTTCAAGGCGGTCAGGGAGTTCAATAAAAAGCTTGGAGAAGAAGGGGCTGCTCAAATAGGGCCTACATGGATCACCAAGGAAGCCATAAGAGAAGAACGTGCGGAAAGGATGGAATTACCTTTAAAGCTTGATCCTTCCAAACCTATTAACGAAACACATAAAAGGGTAATTGAAGAAATAGAGAAAAACTCTGACTATTTAAAAGACGTAATCGAAAAGCTTTATGAAAAGCATGGGAGTGCAACGCCTGAAGAAATTTTCGCTGTTATGATGCACTACAAAGACAAAAAGAAACGCCGTAATTATATGTTTGACCAAGGCATGGATGCGGAGGCCAGCGGCGACACGGATGCTATTGCTGAGTCACACAAAGCGTATATGGAATCCGAAGCCGAATTAGCCAAGGTTGAGGAAATAGCCAGGAGGATAGGCCGATCTGCTGGTCGTGTTATGCGTTATCTTCAAGAAGGCATTGAAGAAGATTATTCCCTTGCCAATATTGAAAGGAAGATAAGGGCGGCCAAAGGGTTTAAGCCTTTGTCCGAGGAAGAAACCAGGATTTTAAGGGCGGAATTTGCTAAAGCAGAAAAAATGATGAAGGAAATTGAAAAACGCGAAGCCGATATAAAAACACGCGAAAAAAATGTTGATGAAATGATGGCCAAATTAAAGAAAGAAATAGCCGATGAAGCAAAAGCGGGCGAGAAACGTGCCCCGGACAAGGCCGGAGTAGGAGACCGAGTAAAAAAGGGGAAAACTGCCGCGGGAAAAATTGAAGGCGCAACCATAAAAGTTACGCGCCTTTTTGCCAATAGCATGGACACGGATAAAGAGGCTTTACATAAGAGTGTCAGGGCTTTGGTTCTTGCTATATTGGGATCAAACCCCAAAATAACAAGGGATGAGCTTGTGAATACGGTGCATACAATTCTTGTCGCCGCTGATCCGTCTATCCCCGTGCAAAAAACTATGGACGCTATTAGTGGGAGAGGGGTCTTCCGCCTATTATCCCAGAAAGAAGTTTTGGTGAAGTACCGGGATATAAAAAATCAGTTACGCTTTATCTCGCACCAGATAGACGTTAAGGCAAGGAAGCCTTTGCCTAAAACTGGGTTTGAAAGAGAAAAATTAACCGATGCCGCAAGCCACGAGGCGCAAATTCTTGAAGAATTAAAACGCCGTTTTGGTGTTGTAGTTGAAGACACCAGCAAGCATTTGGCGTCCTTGCTTCAGAGCAGATTGACATATTACACAAACAAAATTAATAGTTTAAAGTTTGAAATTGAGACCGGCGAAAGGATAATAAAAACCGAGGCTGAATTAACCGCCGAAGACAAAAAAAAGATTGAAGAAAAGAAGGAAGAATTAAAGCAGGTTCAGAAAGATCATGACGAAATATTTGGAATAAAAGGGCTCACTGACCAACAACGCCTTATTATCGCCATTTCAAGGGCGAAGAAGCACCAGGAAACGCAGTTAAAAAAGCTGGAATACGCCAAGAAGAGGGTGTACAGTAGAGGCCGAGGCGAGAAGATAACAAGCTCGGAATTAGAAGCTATCCGATTAGAAACCGAAGCCATTAAGTCTGAAACTCAAGAATTGATAGACGCCAATACTTTATTTCAGGAAGCCAAGGAAGTCCTTAAACTTGAAGACTCTATTGACGAATACGAGAGAAAAATAAAAGAAAAGGAATATTTCACAAAGGCAAAAGATAAGCCCGATAATGAAGCTATCCAAAACTTGCGGCGGAAAAAAGAACTACTGCGAAAAGCATTACAAAAAGTACGAGAAGAATCACCGCAAGGCCGGCAGTCGGCAATTTTAAAAGCTACCAAGGCGCTTGAAGACTCTATTGCCGCACTTGAGAAGCAGATAAAAAGCGGGGAGTTGACGGCTAAATCGCGGAAGCCAAAATATAAGACTGAAGAACTGGATAAATTAAGAAAGGAAAGAGATGATTTATTAAAGATAAAAAGGCAGATGGTCAGCGCTTCAAAGCCAAAAAAATCAAGATACGAAGTATATTTGCAATCGGCCAAAACACGCGCCTTGAAGCAGTTGGCGGAGTTGCAAAACAAAATCGCCGCCAAGGACTTTACCAAAAGGGAACGGGTTAAATACCAGCCCGATAACATTCTTGCTTTACTCCGTGGCGCATTGAGTTTGCAACGAGAAAAGTTTAAGGACATGGAAGAAAAAGCTATATGGGATCGCATGTCATGGAAGCCCGGTGGCGGCAAGCTCGGTAAAACAGCCGAAATTATTTATTTTGATGTAGTAAGAATGCTTGTGGCTACAGGTGAAATGAGTGTCGTTGCGCGTCAAGGCATACCTCTTGTTTTGCGTCGGCCTCTGGTTGGGTCAAAGGTTATTAGGGATGCTTGGCGATCTTTTCTTGATCCCGTGTATTCAAAAATGATAGAACAAGAAATTCTTGATGACCCGGATTATCCGGCTTCGCAGGCACACAAAGACCCTTCTCTGCGTGTGCATATATCGAGTGAGGGTGATAGCCTGACCAAGAAAGAAGAAATGCTGATGGGTAAATGGGCGTTAAGGCACAAAATTCCAGTTATCCCGCGATTCAATAGGGCTGCGATCACATTTTTAAACAAAATGAGATTTGATTCCTGGAAAATAATGCGTTATGCGTCCCAGGACCTTGGGTTCCCCAATACAAAAGATGACGGACTTATTGCGCGATATGTTAATGAAGCGACCGGCCGATACCATTTTGGTAAATTTGAATCTTCCATACCTATATTGTCGGCGGCTTTTTTTGCGCCGAGGTATATGGTGAGCAGGTTCACGTATCTCAAGCGTATAATACCTGCGGTTTTAAATGGAATAAGCGGCGGAAACAGAGGACAGCGCATTCTGGCTCTCGAATATTCCCGCACTATTTTAGCGTGGGGCGTATATATTTACATGTTGGCTTTACTTGAAGATTGGCTTGATGACAAGAATATTGTCAGCATTGGCATGAAGCCATGGGCATCTGATTTCTTGCGTATCAGAATAGGGGAACATAAGGTTATAGACCCTCTTGCCGGATTTGGGCAAGCCATAACTTTCACAGCCAGGGTTGCCTCTGCTTCCGCCAATGCAATTGCTAAAATAGTCGGCGTGGATTTAGGTCTTCCAGAAGTAATGGTTAGGCGCGGGGGCAAGTATGAGTCCAAGGAAATGACTGGCCAGGATTTTTTGCGTTTTGGAGTCAGTAAGGCGCATCCTATCCCACCTGCATTAGTTGCTGGAATAACAGGAAAATATATATTTGGTGGAGAAGCGCCATTGGCTGATGTCGCTGCCGGATTAACGTATCCAATGACATATAGAGATATCTGGGAAGCATGGGATTCTCAAAATATCCCGTTAAGCGTGATGGAAAGTGTTTGGGCCTTTTGGGGGATTAGCGTGAACACATACGAAGAGAGGGTAAAAAAGAGAAAATATAAACCTTATTGAAGGAGAAAAACTATGTATGGTTTAAAATACGTTGGGAGCGAGCAACCCGTGGAACCTCAGGGCTACGATATAAAGGAAGCGGCGGAAGTGTTGAAGCGGGCCGAGGTGATAAAGCTTGACAAGAAACTTTATAAGGCGGCACTAGGATATCTTAAATGCGAACACGAGGCGCTAGTGAATGTTCCCGGCCTAAAACTGCCGCCGATGAAAGGGGTATAAAAATGGGTGAATTGAAATCGGAAATAGAAAAGAATGTGGATGTTATACTTATGAAATTGGAGCATATTAACGGTAGAATATCGGAGACAAATGCCGGTATCAACAATTTTAAGACCGAAGTTATGATAAGAATGGACACTATCGATAAAAGAGGCTGCGAAAAAGGGGATGATAATCTGAAAATTGTAAAAGAGAAAATGGACGCCAACATGAAAGATTTGCATTCACGAATTAATTGCCAAAGCGATAGGATAAATTCCCAACGCAATGTATTCGTTGGCGCGGGAATAATTGGCACAATAATTGCAAGCGTTGTGGCTTGGTTTAAGAATTAGCTTTTTAAGGGGAGACTATGCTAACACTTGTTAGGGTAAATGGCACCGGCACCGAGAACAGGACGTTTGGGGTTCTCATGGACAACGGTATCCCATTTGTGGTAACATTAGAGAGGCGGGGCTATGAGCCGGACAAGACACCACGGAGATAAACGCAAGGCAGAATTGCTTGGCGGTGACTGGAAGTGGCATAACCGCGATCCCAAGCAATGGCGGCATCTTCACAAACACAAGCCACAAAGAGCAAAGGCAAGGAAAGCTTTGCATGATGTTGTCAGTGGGGAAGAAGGAGTGGAATTCCCCCTGGATAAAAAACCGCGAATATATTTTTGGTGAGCTAATGAGATCTGAAGACGCGCTTGCTATCACAGTTTCGCAATATCTATCCTTCCGGTATCCCAAAGCCATTTTCCATATTGATACCGGATCGGGTGGGGTCTGGAGTATTGGCATGGCCGTCCGAAATAAACGGCTAAACCCTCAAAACGGCTTCCCGGATGTTTTGATAATGGAGCCACGCCGGGACTATCATGGGCTGTGTATCGAGCTAAAAACCACGAATCCTTGGCTGCAAAGTGGAAAGCTTCGCAAGGACAAACATTTGGTTGCACAATCGAAAATGCTTGACGCATTGATGGCCCGTGGTTATATGGCCTGTTTCTGCTTTGGCTTTGAGCAAGCGAAGCTTGCTATTGATGAGTATTTTAAATAACGGGGGCATAATGGACGAAATAACCGAGGTTTTCACCAACATAGAAGGCTTTAACCTTACAGTAGTATTTAGCACGATAATTGCATCTCACTTAATTAATAAAAATCTGAAGAGAAGCGACACCCTCCACGGCTTTCGCGGGTTTATCCCCCTCTGCATAGGTTTTGTCATGTTCAACACCTACGTCTGCACAAAATCGGTTTGGACCACGGCGGCTCTATTTGACGGCCTCACCAACGGCCTCATTGCCATAGCCTGCTTCGCTCTAGCTAAAGACTTTTTGGTAAAGAAAGGATACCTCAAAACATGAAAAAGAAGTGGATTCTCATGGCCATTATGTCCATTTTGGGTTTATTCCTTGCCTATAGATATTTCGTTTCCCAGCCTTTGCCCATGTCAGATACGAATAATTTGGGTGAATTAGCGGATAGAACGGATACTGTCCTTAAAAATGAGGTTGAAGAACTTAGGGCAAAACTGAAAGAAAATAATGAAAGGATAGGGAAATATGAGACTCAAATTGCAGAATCTAAGGCAAAAGCTGACGCCGCTATTCGACGTGGGAAAGCTAAAGCAGAAGATAACAAGGTTTCTCCTGGCTCTACTGCCATGTCTCGTGATGACATTATCCGCGAACTCAATAACCGCTACCGCTGAAGAGCTTTCCGCCGAAGCTTTGCGAGCTTGTATAAATTCAGACGCGGAAGTCCAGGCTCTCAAAGCCGAACTTGGTGGGTACAAGGAAGCACAACAACATATCCTTGAAGCCGAAGACGGCTATATAAAAAAAATAACAGAGCTTGAGACGATGGCAAAAAATGGGAGGCAAATAGACGACCTTCAAGAGCAGAGGCTTGCTATTAAAAACGAGTACATTACACAACTAAAGGAGGTGTTGGCGGAAGCCAACAAAAGGATTGCTTCCGAAAGAAAATGGATGGCGGTAGAAAGGGTGGGGACCATATTATTTTTTATTGCCTTAAAGGTAGCTTCGGGGGGAATATTGTGAAGTTCATTTTTTGCCGCGCCGGTAGCCCCTTCTTTCACAACACCAATTTATAACAAACATCAAGATGTAAATGGCAACTATAGCTATCGGAGATAACAGCAATGCGTTGGACAATACAGCCCCCACACCTATGTCGTTAATCAGCGTGAACATTTATAATCTCCCGCATGTGCGGTCAGAGAGCGTTAAACGTCTTCTCCATGAACCTTTTCAAGTCGCTCGTGCAGCCACATCAAAAAATCTCTGTCATTCATTTCGTCCTCCAAAAGTCGGTTCTGGTGAGACGGCGGCTAACCCTCCGCTCAACACGGACGCAGGCCATAAAGCCGCCAGCCGGTTAGCTATGCGTTAGGCAACCAGTGCTTCCCGTCCCTCTTAATTGCCCCAGTCTTGCGCTGCCGCTGAATGAGTCGGTCAGCAACTCTATGCGCAATATCATTCCTATTATGGTAACGAGGTACTCCTGCCTGTATCGCCACAAGTTCAATATCGCTGGCTTTGAATCGCTTTTCCATCGCCACAATGCAGGCATTTTGCTGTTCGTCGGTTATTTCAACTCCGTGTACGTTCATGTTTTCTCCTTAAAGTTATGCCTAACCCATAGTTCCACGCGGACTGGCGAAAAGCCGCCCGCCCTTGAGCTACACGTTATGCCTTAAACCCCATCCATTCTGCGAATGGGAATCCACAGTCAAGATCAAGGTATCGCCGATAATTCTCTTGGCTGCGCGTCATTTTGCGAATCTTCCCAATCTCGCCATACTCCACCTTACTTGTCGGATGGCAGTTGCAAATTACGCCCGGCTTGTCTACGTCAAAGTTCACGCCGATGTAATGCCCACGGTCAGCGGCAATAATTCCAGCCTTTCCGCTAACTACGACACGCCTGCCTATCTCTGCTGGCACTTCATAATATTCACGCACATATTCACAATTTGACATCTTTATCTCCAGTTAAAACCGCCTAACCCGGCGGTCAAGAGGGATCGCCCAAAAGCGGGCGACCCCTTACCTCTACGTTAGCCGCCTTGTCCGCGAAGTCTTCACGCGGGCAAAACCAGTCGTCCTTGACGACGTGCCCAATCGCTTCAATACACCCGCGGTCGCCTCGCACCCGGATGGTTTTGCCCTTGAGCTTGTCCCAATCGGTAACGCCTGCAACCTCCATTACGCGCCAAATGAAATGCCCCGCCACGCTCTCCATCTTGTGATGCGTAAAGCTCTTCGGCAGGTACAGCGCGTAGCCGCCGAACCCTTGGCCGCTGCCGCCGTAATCAAGCATCAGCCAGGCGCACAAGCAGCCGTGGTCGTCGCTGGTGATGCGGGCGCTTTCAATCACTGCGTTTTTCGTTTCCATCTTCATCCCTTTCAAAAATCGGTCTTCGTAATACGGCGTTCGAGCGGAAGTCACCTGCGGTGCCTCCGCTCAACTTGGGTCGTTAGCCGACTCTTTCAGCCATCCATTTACCCTTTGGTTCTTCATCCTTCTCGATGGTCTTCTTGAAATACATTCGTCCAGCCGTGTGATAAACAACGATTCCCTCGGGATTCATAAAACCTGGAGATGCTTTGCTACCATTGGTTCGGAGGTCTTCAATCGCATTTGTCACGGCATCATTGGTGAAATCACCCTTGTAAATTGTCGGGACCACATCGCAGCAAGCGGGGCGATCCTCCCCGTTCCAGCGGGACACGTTGAACAGGCTCCAGCGCTTCTCTTTGAGATCGTATCTCCTCTGGATTCCGCATCCCCACCATTCCCCAAAGTGATGCCCTTCGCCTAGTTTTGCGAGTTCAACGGCGTTCCGCTCTACCCATCCCGCAAAACCGTAGTTGTCATCCTTGGGCGTAATCCATCGGGTTCGGGACCCCGCATAGATCAGTAGATTCCCGCGCACTGCGACAATGGGCGTATCGGTAGGCATAACCGCATCATCAGGCAACACCTGGATGCAGACCTGGGTATTGGTCCCATCAATCTTTTCGGTGATAATGCACTCCCGGCTGAGGCGGGCAATCTTCGGAAATCCCTGAAACTCCATCTTTCTTCTCCTTATGGTTTAAGTTTTCGGTTCGTCGGCTAACCAGTCGTTCGAGCGGAAGTCACCTGCGGTGCCTCCGCTCAACTTGGGTCGTTAGATTCCAAAAATAGATTCATAGTAAATATGGAGCTGCGTTAGTGCCAACTATACCATCCATTTTTAATGGGCCAAAATTAGTAGTCAAAAAGGCTGTAGAATACGATATGCCTTGCCCTAAGTGCTCTAAAGAAATGAGAGTAACTGACATTTCTGAAGGCACTCCTATCGAATGCCCTTCATGTAATAATGTAACGTGGAGAATGGCTTATTATCCTCCGTGGTGGTCAAAAACCTCTCGGTTTGTTTACTCTCTGATTTGTACATTTATCTTAGGGGTTATTGCCTCCTTGGTCGCAGCCGCTATCTACGAAAAATATATAAAATCTGGGAATATCGGGGCCAATTTGAAGATTCCAACTATTACCACTGATACGAGGTGAATCACTATGGGAATACAGGTCGGCGGTATTGATATTGCTAATTCTGTTATTGACGTTGAGTTTAGGATCAACGTTTTGGAAAAAGTTATTGATAGACTTTTGAGTGTCGCCCCGCCAGGAACACTTACAGACAATGACATTCAAAAATTTCGAGATGAGTCTATTGCAATGTTGCAAAATAAATATCCCTCCGCTGGAATAACTAAAAAAGGTTAATCGCCACAACATAGTATTTACCTAACCAACGGGTCGAGCGGGCGATAATGCCGCCGCTCACCCTTGGCGTTGTGCGTCAAAATCCGCCATGCTGCCGCTGCCACTGCCGGAACTTGTCCATTTCCAATTGCTCTCCAGCGCTTGCCCAGCCCACCGGCCATAGCATCATAAGTTCCCCGTGCAGCGGCAACCTGCGCTCTGTGCTGTTCTCTCGAAACCACGTTCGGAAATTGTGGCTCCCGTTCCCATGTAGGCCAGGCCCCGTCGCTTCCGATGTCAGCACGGTTGGCACAAATCCAAAGCCGGTCGCGTCGGTGGCATGCGCCAACGTGTCGCGCGCCCAGCACTCCCCACCGCGCATCAAACCCCATTTCGGCCAAGTCTCCCAGAACTCGTCCAAGCCCCCGAGAAGTGAGTATTGGCGAGTTCTCCACGAACGCGTACAGCGGTCGTACTTCGCCAATGATGCGGGCCATTTCTCCCCACAATCCGCTGCGCTCTCCGCTGAGTCCTGCGCCCTTGCCGGCTGCGCTGATGTCCTGGCACGGGAAGCCCCCGGAGACAACATCAATTCGCCCGCGCCAAGGCTTTCCGTCGAATGTTCGCACGCCGTGCCAAATCGGGAATCTTGGCAGCAGTCCGTCGCGTTGGCGGGCGAGCAGCACGCTTCGGCAGTAGGCATCAATCTCAACAGCGCATCGGGTGCGCCATCCAAGCAAGTGCCCTCCCAAGATGCCTCCGCCTGCTCCTGCAAAAAGTGCCAACTCATTCATCCTCACTCCGTAGTTACGTTTGACGCACAACCACCGCATCGAGCGGACCGCCTTCGGCGGCGCGCTCATGCGGAGAGTTAGCTGAATACACCCATTGGCGCGCAATCTCGCAGAGAGACACGAACACAGCGTCTTTATCTCGTTCGAGTTGGCCAAGGTCTGCGTATGGTACGAGGTCTGGATGCGTCTTGTTCTCGCGGCTGTATTCAGTTCCGAACACCCAGCCCATCCCGAAGTATGCCTGCATCCAGCTACCGTGTAGTTCTTCCGGTGAGCGAGAGCGCTGTTCTCCGCATTGCCGGTCTATGACTTTTCGGAATTGTACCTGGAAAGGTTCTTCGCGCTCGTCCCACGGCACGGGGATTATTGGTGCGTTGGCAGCTTGTGCGGCGAGTCGGGCGGCATCATATACGAACTTGCTTCGCCGCTCCGTCAATTCGGCTAACAAATCGGTCGAGCCAACAGCCGCTCCACCTTCTTTATCTATAGTCCTCATAGTTTTGTTCATTTGTCAATCCTTTCTGCGCCTAACAAGGCGCTCCACCAGATTGCCAATAAACCTGGCAACTGGTGAGCTTATCGTTAAGTTCGACATAAATAAGAAATCAACTCAGAAACACTGGGGAATTTTGTCTCTTTTTTAATATATAACTTTACCGCTTTATAAATATCTTCAACTTTATATTCGGAAAGGGCATCAAAATAAACATAAACCGTATCACTGTTTATCGAATTGATAGGATAATAAATACTAAGATACTTCATAATTTTGTGAAATTCGACTGCATCGGCGGTCGTCATTTTTATACCTCCTGAAAAGAAATTAATTATGTTTGAAAATAAATTAAAATCTATTTCTGTTCAACAAATGGAGTCCATTATTGCAAAAGCTATTTCTGATGCCGCAAATGAAACATATAAAGCCACAATTTCAACGATTGATTATGGTAAAAATTCATGGTCTGATGCATCCTTTCAAATTGAATTAAGACAACCATTAAATTTAAATTTCGGAGAAAATCAAAAATCCGATGATAAATAAAAAAATACTTAACAAATCGCTCAAGCCGACCGCAAAAAGCGCGGCGGCTTAGCTTGTCGTTAGGCATCTTTATGATCCCGGCGTATGACAACAACAGGTATTTTATTGCCGGGTTTCTCGGTGTGGTAAGTTACGGTAACAATTCTCCGCACGATAAACCCGTTGTTACACCGCAAACATTGAGCCATGCTTTCACCGTCATCTGGCCCGTATGAATGTTCATCATATTCATCCCCGTCTTGATATAAACTTCCACAAGTCGGGCAACTGAAAGACGCATGTTGCGGCCATGCTGGGTGACATTGTTTAATTCTCATGTCTAACCTTTCATTCAAGCGGGACGCGCTAAAGCGCGCCCCTTAATTTAACGTTAACACTCTTCATACAAACCTCACCCATCTGTGCTTCGGGGCGGTCTGCACTCTTTTTACGTTTAACTGATCTCTTGCCTCAGAAACAGAAATACCGTTCCGTCTTGCCATTCTGAAAGCAAATCGCCTGTGCCTCTTGTTGCCGTCTTCGTCTTCAAGATGCCACTCTGCGTTGCTCATCCCTTTGTGTTCGTATCCTGCGGCCTTGTAGACTGTCCCTTCGTGCCCTTGCTCCGGGTCAGCAAAAGCCACAACAGCCTGAAAACTCTCCTGCTTCTTCAGCATCTTTGTCGTCAGGTTAATCAGCCGTGAAAGAGGATAGTCTTCTTTCGGCTCTCTCCGGCACATCCTTTTTATTTCCATGCACTCTTTCACGCCTAAAAACTGCGCCTGATACGGATTCACGCCTATGCCGTAAACTATCACCGCGTACATTTCGCCAGCCCTTCTCAATCCAAAGCAGATGTTTTTCCCTGTTGGCATCCTCTTTGAATAGTGCCAATGCTCAACAAAGGCTTTCGCTGCTTCGTATCTCACTGGCTCTATGAAATATTGGAGCGGAGAGGTCGGGTTTGAACCGCCACTGGTTAACTGGAATGTCAACTGTTCTACCAATTAAACTACCTCCGCAAAATAACAAAAAGTGTTAACAATCTGCTCGAACCGACACGGAATAAGCGCGGTCGGTTTTGGCATTTGTCTGTTCCCGTGCGGTTCAGCACGGCGTTATCTTCTTAGGAGGCTGGATCGGCCAGCCGTCATGTGTAGATAGGCGCGTTGGTGATGTCGCCTCGTTTTGTAAATCAGGTGATTTCTCTGCACACTGATTATCCCCCGCCTGGGGAGGCTCATAGAGACAGAAAACGCATAGTTTGTTTGAAACATAACAACCGCTTCGAGCGGGACGCTCCTTTCAGTCGCGCCCCTCAAGCGGAGAGTTAGACTTCAGACTTACATTATAAAGAATTAATAAAAACAGCGCGTAAGGTCGCGCCGGTCTAATAACTCCTTCACTTTTTCGTATGCCTCGACCGGGTTTGCGGTCAGCGGCGCGTTATAACATACCTCGCAATTATAAATACTATTTCCACTTGCCCCAGGTGGAGGAGACTCAATCAAAATTGCCTGCAACTCTCCTTCCCTTGGAAAATATTTAACTTCACGTTTACAGTCCATGCAAATCATATCCCCCCCACGAAACTATCATAGCTCTCAAAGAAAAATACCACCCGGACATCGTTGACTGACACTAGGCCAAACCTTTCGGCCAAGCGAAACTGATTCCGGTAGTGCCTTAACCGTCCGGGTTGCGCCGCTATTTCATGTCTGAAGTCCTCCAAGGGCATCCCCGATTTAAAGTTGTTGCACGGCCTACACGCAGGGGCCAGGTTGTGAAAATCGTTTAATTCATACTCGGTAAATTTACGGCCTCCAACAATCAGGCATCTCTCTGTTTCCGAGAGAGCCCGTTTTGGGATAATGTGGTCAATTTGCATCTGTTTTAGAGTGATGACCTTTCCACAATATGCACATTGCCCGCCATATTTTTCATGCACCTTTTTTCTCATAATTTGTGATCTCTCCACAATATGCACATTGCCGCCATATTTTCATAGTTAAAACGGGACATCGTCGTCGTCTTCTACTGCCGCGCCATTGTCGTCGTTTTCCTCAACGGGGAAACCGTAAGAATCGGCTGTTTGCGACTTATACTCAACCAAATCCTGGACCTGCACGGCGTTTAGGTAAAAGTTTATTCCCCCGCCAAACGCGCTATATATATTCTCAGAGTAACTCACCCTCGCCGTGCTCCCATTGCCCACTAAGACGGTTTCGGGGATTGGAGCCCCAAACCTATCGAAAATCCCCGGCTTAAATTTTTCCGAGGTTTTGAAAGTTACGTAGAACCTCCCTGTCGGTTGGTCTGTCTCATCCAGCTCTCTTTTTATGGGTGACTGCTTTGGCAAAGCGTCCCCTGTGCGCTTATCGATCTGGCTGGGCAGTGCCCTCATTTTCCCCATCACTTTTTCCGCCCATTCCGCCCACGGTTTGTCTTCTTTGTTAAAGAGAAGGTCTATTTGATATTTCGGCGTTCCTTGAATTTTGCCGGACTCGTCCACAAATGGCGGTTTGGGTGTATGCACATGCGCCCACTTTGCCTCACCCAGCGGAGTTACCTGCCGTACCCTTTTTTCTACCATTTCAACTTCCTCCTAAAACAGAGTTAAATTATTTCTCAAGCTAGAACAACCTCCCCCAAACCTCTCTAATCACACGCACGTCCTCAGAGCAATAATCGTAGATATCGGCATGTCCCCCTTTCATAAAAGCGTCATAGACCTGCCTGCCTTCCAGTTTTGTTTTGCAGGGGATGCCAAGTGCCCCTGCTATTTTCTTTAGAGAAACCCGGTCCTTCAGTTGTTGCGACCCCGCCCATTTAAGGCCAATGTCGCAGCGGTCCCATTGGTGTTTGTTCCATTCGCGTAAAAACATAATGGGAGGCTTCATCCCCCAAATACACGCTTTTTGGTATAAAAACTTAAGGTCAAAACCCAAGTTGTCCCCGACAATCCGAATATCAAAACATCCACACTTTCCCATTAAATCATCCATCATTTTGAAAAAGTCACCCAATATAACTTCTTCGCCTTCGCGGTCGTTTCCATGTATAACTATGGGGTCGCCTGCGTCTATGGCATACCCTATACAAAGTAGCCTCGCCGTTGCCGCGCTTAAAGCCGTGGATCTGAACCGGTCCTCAACTTCGGCCTCGCCTTTTTCTTCCCACCACTTTTTTATAGTTTCAGGCTTCGACATGGTCGCGGGCGGAGCCAAGTTTGATTTTATTTCATCCCTTAAACTTTCAGGCCCCGGCCTGGTTTCGATATCTAAAAAAAGCAATTCAGGCATTTCCCTATTCTCCTCAATTTACCTTGTTTTTATACGTGATCCGTTTCCCCCTCTATCCCCCTTCTCCCAAACTTTTTCATTATGGGGATTATTTTGTTCAATGCCTTACTCCCAAATTTGCATTGGCCCTTCAAGCACCTAAAAATGTGAGGTTGCGACACATCGGACAGCCTTGCTAGCCAAGCTACGGTGCGGCGGTTAAACAATAGCCAATTATTTATTTCTTTTACGGTCATTTTGCTATCCCTTGAATTTATTTATAAGTATAAAGCAATTGCGGCTATTTGTCAATTCTTTTTTTATATGGCCTGACATAAAAAAGTGGACAGGACGTGGCCACGCATTTAGTTATCTCTGTTTTAACAAACCCGGAGCAGTCGAAACATTTGGCGTTTATTGCAAGCCGCAACGACTTTTTGTTCTTTTCAAACCGTTCAATTGGCGTTTTCAGAACGATCCTTTCCCCGGACTCAAGCCGGGCCTTATTCAAGGCTTGCGCCTTTTTGAGTCCTTTTAGCTCTGTCATTGAAATTTCCTTACAAAAAGGTGACTCTGCTTACAAACCCATACATGGGTATCAAAAAATAAAAATCTTTTCTATTTAGCGTCGTCAGCCTTACTAACCTAAGCTTAGCGGGCATCTTACGGGGGAGTTACTTTCAAAAAAACTGGCTTCAGTGACGACATGGCCAGCCGAGCCAGCTTTATTTGGTCTTCCGGCGGCATCGCTAAAACATTTTTTCCCTCATCCATTTTAGCTCTTTTCCTTTTGTTTTCAAAGAGATATGGTTTTATCAAGGGCACGAAATTATCCCCACTTTTGAAAGATTCGAGATTCTCCCTTAACCGGCTAACGCCATACTCAAAGTCTTTACAATCAAAGTCTTTCAGGCTTTCAAACCAGGCTTCAAGCGTCGGTCTTTCTATTTTTATATTCATCGCGGCCTGAAAAATCGCGATTCCTTTTCCAAAGTCAGTTTTTGTCACTTTGTCCCTTCATAAATTCGCGTAAGCCATTGAATTTAGAATATTTTTCTATGTTTTCTACCGATCTTGACGAAATTAATTTATTGATTTGCGATGAAAAAACTCCTATTGATACCCCTGTTTTTTTTATAAATTCATCCTCGCTTTCTATAAATTTATCCCAGAGTTTTTTCAACTTTTCAAGGTCGTATGTGCCGAGGAGGCGTTTTATTATTTTGCCGTCCTTGCCGCCATTTATGTTTAATTTTTCGCCGTCGAATTTTGCCCCAAATGTTTCAAAGGCGTAATCGACAAAAAGTTTAATATCAGGGTTGGTCAAATTTTTAGGCTTATTGACCGGGCGTTCCGGTTTTGGGAACGCGCAATGTGTTTTTGTATATGCTTCTGCTTCTGCTTCTGTATTGGCTAACACTGCTAACACAGAGTTTACAGGTGTTAACAGAGAGTTAACAGGACTATTCTTGTCCCGTTTCACCCGCATATATTCCCGCATATATTCCCGCCGCGCTTCCTCGTTTCTCAAATCGCGATAATATTTATAATTCAAGATGATCCACCCAAAACTCTCGCGTATTCTCTCAAGTCGCCTGCCCTCAAAGGAGGGGGTCCGGCTTGAGTTGTCGGGAAGTAAAAATTTTTGGATTGCGAGATGAACTACTTCTGCCGAAATGTTAATTCTTCGCGAAATCGCGGGCACGGTCATATCTATGACTCCCTCCTGGTCGGCTAAAGTTAACAAGCAAAACCAAACATATCGCGTTCCAATGTCCTCTTCCATTATTGAGGAGGAAAAAATTTGTTCATGGATTTTTACATACATTTTAAATGTTAGCTAAAGGTTTTAACAAAAGTTTACAAAGGTTTGCGGCATAAAAAACCCCTCATGAGCGGTGTTCACGGCCAAGCGAAACGCTCACAAGGGGTCGGGCGGGGAGGTGGGTCCCGCGATTTTTTTATTTGTTTGTTTGGCCGTAAACACATGGCTAATTATAACAAAAAAATTAAATAGTTGTCAATGGCTAACGGCTGGCGTATTCCTCGAACCCCCGCCCAAACTGTATTATGTCGGCATAATTTTCTTCAAAAGGAGTTTTAAAACACGGCAGGAAGGGGCAATCCTCACTCCCATAAAGGCGTAGGCGCAGAAACGGCCACCAATTATGTATAATTGGGATACCACAAATTTCCGGTATATCAAAAGCCCAATCCCCGGTGTCAGCCCCATTAAACAGCAAAAAATCCGGCGGTTTCCCCATTCTTCTCAACCCCGCCGCTACTTTCTCTACCAGCTCATGCGCGTCATGTGTCATTTTAAGCCTCCCTAAAAATTTTTACTGAATCGCCGTCAACCACCAAGACCCACTCAGTTATCAGCGCGGCCCAGCCATCTTTGGACAGCGCGTGCCGACGGTTAATATGCACAAAACTGAATGTAACTATAAACCTACTTTCGTTAATTTTGTTGTGGTAGTGCCAGAAATAACTGTACCGGTCCGGCGCGTCTTCTTTTGCCATTTTTTTATATTTTTCCGCCTCCGCGAAGAGACGCACGTGTATTTTTTTCATAGCTGCATCCACGTCGGCTTTTGCTTTTGAAGCAGCTACCCCCGCGATAGCGCATTCCAGAATAATATTTTTTGCCGTGTCCGTTTCCTCGCTCCCAAACCCTATAATCATCGCCTCTCCTTTAAAATATTTAAGATAATAACGTCCGGCTCAATTTCTCCCAAGCCTTTTTTTGCGGGGAAACACTTACAGCCTTGGCAGTGCCTTTCCTTGCGCAGTGCCCGCGCCAAGGCCAGTTGCATAAGTAAGGCTGGGATAGCTACAAAGAGGGCTATAACCCGGATTTCGGAATCAGACATTGTCTGCGTCCTCCAATTCTTTTTCCCAGTCGGCGGGGGTCCTGTCGTCGCGCTGTGCCCATATTTTTTGTAGTATCGTGTTTTTCGTCGTGAATTCGGAAACCTCTATACAGTTTTGCTCAAGAAAAAAATAGTCGATCATTTCCCCCTCCTTTGGTTTACCTACTTTGTCCAAGTCCCTGTCCAAGTCCCTACTATTATACATAAGATCATGAAAACGAAAGATAACAACAGACAGAAAAAAATACTTTTAAAATTTTTCATACCACAGACCACCACCTCATCTCCGCTTTGCCGGTGTGTTCGCAGCCACGACAATAAGGGGAGGAACAGTGGTGGACAAGCCCGGCCCGGCGTAGTTCCGAGGTCCGACGCGCTATTTGGTGGCGCTCCAGTATACAGTACCGGGCCATTTCTTTTGTGGTCAGCCCCGGCCTGTCTTTTATCAGCTGTAACAGGAGTTGCCGGTGTTTGTGCGCGAATTTTTCTTGAGCGAGGTCACCGGCTACAAAAGAAGCTGCGGGGTCTTTAGTCCTCGCCACGGGTCCGAAGTGTGTCTTGAGCAAGCTAGTTATGAGGTTCATTTCCCCTCCCTTTTTAACTGGTTTTCTACCCTTTTTAGCCATCCCCTTAACCGCGGTAGCCGCCTTTTTACAGGGGTCTCCCCGTAATCCGCTTCCCAGCACGTCTCCCCTCTGAAAACAACCCACGGGCACCGGGAACACTTAGTACGGCGCCCAAAGTAATAGCGGTTAAGCCATTCCGCTATCTCGCATAGCGGGCAAAGACCGATATACAACTGCGTGTACATCTTTATTAATTGCAATATTCCACTCCTCCACGCCCTTGGATCCTCCAAATTTTTAATTTTTTGTGGCATCCCGCCCCCTTTTTAAAGTGAATTAATTAATTTTTTAAACCTCCGCCATAGTTTTCGCCATCGCCTTTTTCTCTTCGCCTCTTTTGTGTCATAGTCCGGATGCGAATAGGGGTAGCACCCCAACGATTTAAGGCAAGTTGGGCAACAATACCATCTTGGGTACAAACTCCAACTTCCGTCCGGGCGCTGTGAGCAAAAACTTGTCCAATCCAGTGGGGGCTCGCTCCAGAAGCCCGTCCCCGCTTTTGTTGTCAGACAGAAATGACAGATATATTTTTCCGGCCCCTTTTCCGGGGATAAGGGGAAATGTGAAAATTCAGATGCCAAATCACCAACGTTTATTATGCTCATTGGGCGCCTTTAAATGTCTTTATCGTCCACAGCACACCGACCTCTTTCAAGCAAGCCGGGCAAATAAAACCGTTTTCATTTTCTTTTGTACGGGCAAAAGTCCAGCCCCGCGGGGGTTCCGCGAAAAGGCCGACACCGCCCGCGGCGGTCAAACAGTTTAAGCATTTATACGTTTTCATTTTTCCCCCACAAAGGACAGGTTTTTGACGGTATGAGTGTGCCACACTGGTCCTCCCCGCGCCGGTTAAGTGTACTATAGTCATAGGCACAAATTTCTATTGTTCCACAACGCTCATAGCGTAAAAAAGGACAAGTGCGGCGGCCGGTTGCCGCCGCGCATGTTCTTTCTCCGTCAATTGTAAATTTTATTATTTTCACCTCTGAAAAACTAATTTGCATGGGTTTTTCTTTCATTAGCTTCCCTCCTTGGGAGTCATTTTAAACCGTTTAAAATCGCAACTGCATTCTCCCACGCCAGGCCCGTCTAGTGTAACTCCAACGCCGTTGCAAGGGTCGCAGAGGCGATTATGCTTGCCCTCGGACAAAAAAATCTTCCCGCATTTTAAGCATGTCTTGGGCGTTTCTTCAAGCTGCGGCAGGTCTAAAAAAAGACGACAATTATTGATCCCTCCGTACATGCGCATGTCCTGTCTCGTGTCTGCCCAAGCTGGTTTACGCCCGCGCCCCCGCTTTTCCTCCATGCCATTTCTCCTTTAAAAGTAGAAAGCAAAGTAAATTGAAATTGATGAAAAGGCTATAAAAAAGAAGCACACGCAAAGGACTAAAAAAGTAAAAGCGAAAGTCAGGTCTATTGGTTCTCGGTCTCTCATTTTATTCTCCCCTTTTCCAAAAAGTTAGTACCGGAACGGCCTCGCCTCCGCCGCGTTTTCGCCTCGTATCTGCGTCATTTCCTCTCGGATCAACTGTTCCGCCAAGCCCTCCAACTCTATTATGGTCCGGCGTTCGTCCCGGCGCAGGTAGGCGTCAATTTCACGCAGCGTCATTGAACTATGGTTAGCGTCCAAAACATCAAAATCATAAATTTCAATGTCTTTTGGCCGTAGCGACTCCGAGGCCAGGCGTTTAAAATTGTCGAAATAGACCTCTAACTCTATTTCTATAAACTCCCCATGAATCCGGGACCGGTAAGTTATACGCACGGTTCCGGCTCCTTGCATCCGGCGTTGAACGCCTCTAGTGCCTGGGGGAGGAAAGCAAAAGTAGTAACGCTGCCGGTGGAGTCAACAAAATGATACAAATCATTGATTTTTTTAAGGCTGCGCCTGTTTTGCCCTTGGGCAAAACTTGCAATTTTCAGTTCGGTTTTTTTCATCTTTTACTCCTTTAAAAAAGTGTCCCGGCTGCCCGCCGTAGGTTGCGGCTTTTGCCGCGTGATCCCGCCATCAAGCTTCCCCGGTTACGGGGTCCTTATTTTATAGTAGGCTTCCTTCAATGCCGCCTCCGCGCTTTCCTGTGTTGCATGAACAGTGCGAATAGTGCCTATCCCGCCGCCCGCCATACGAACCAGCCCGGGAATAGCATCTCCGGTTTTAAACTGCACAACTGCCCAAAGATCGGAGGTGCTGTTCCACCCAAAAACCACTGCCCATAAAGAATCGGGGGCGAAGAGGGCGAGACGGGAGTCGAATCCCGGTTTTACCATTCCGTAACTTTCCTTACATGGCGCCGCATCCAAAAATTCAAAAACATCATCTACTATCCCCATCTTTTTTAACTCCGCGCGGAGGGTCTTTACCTCCACTTGCCCGGTTTCAAAGGAAAACCCTACCCCGGCGTGGTTTCCGAAAGCTATAGGCATTTTTATTTTATTGCAGTTTTGTTGCATGGTTTGTCTCCTTTCGAGTTTCCGGCTGCCCGCCGTGGGTTGCGGCTTTTGCCGCGTGATCCCACCATCAAGCTCCCCCGGTGTAGAGGGGGAGCCGGGGGAGGGACCAGGGGCCTACTCAGCTAGCCCCTTCAGTGCAAGCAGCACGTAGCGGTAAGGTGTATCGCAGGTCCCTGAAACTTGGGTCCGCTCACGTCTTGGGGTTGTGATCCAGACCCCCCCTTGCGGCGGGCACTCCACTTCTGTCCCGTCCGCTAGTGTGTATGTAATCCCATACTTTTCGTCTATGTCTATAGTTTCCATATCGATTCCCCTCTCCCCATAGGGCATATCCCAGTCGGCTTTAATCATCGTTTACTCCTTTCCGCAGACCCCGCCGGAGCAGTGGCCATATAGTATGCTATACCCGCAATGCCGCCCTCCCAAGTGGCGGCGGTAGATGAGGCCGAGACGGGCCAAAGGCCACACTCAGACGGAGACACTATGCTATAAGCGCGGTCTTTGTTTGATTCCAAAATCACTATTTTTTCCGTTTTCATGTCTTCTCCTTTTTTTACTCCTCATGAGTGGAATAGTCACTGTCTGGGCAGACGTCTTTTAGCTCTTCATCGGTATCTATTCCTATGGGATCTTGTCCGTCATCAGTAGTAATCCAGTACCCTGATGTTGTAAAGTCAGCGTTCTTGCTGCCATCCGCGTCTCCCCAGCTCACTTGATCTGAGATAATATCTTCTGCGGTCTGCAAAAAAACACCGCCTTGAACCTTGCCGCCATCTAAAATAATGCTTTCAATAATTTTTGTGCTCATTTTAATCTCCAGTAAAAGTCCCCGGCTGCCCGCCGTGGGTTGCGGCTTTTGCCGCCTCTTATATATATAGTATGCACAACCCATACCAAAACTTAAAAATATCGTAACTCCTTGATTTTAAAGGGCTTTTCCCCCCACTACCACCCAAAAGCCAAAACCAAAAATACCAAAAATTGTTGCAAAATGAACCAAAAAAATGTCACTTCAGACCAAAAATTGTCAAAAAAACTGCTTGCAAAATAGTACCAAAAATGTTACACTACAAAATCCCAAAAAAACCCGGGCTACAATCGCCCACAGCGCACGATCTCAGGCCCCCCCATACATGGATATCAAACTCAACCAAGACGCAGCAGAGGGGCACCCAGACGCCCAAGCACCAGAAAAAAACCTAGAAAGAAAAAAAGTGGACCTCCCCCTAGCTCTCCACCTCCGCGCCCAAGGGAAAACTTACCAAGAAATCGCCGACTCCCAAGGAGTACCCGTCTCCCGTTTACATACCACCATTAGAAAATGCGTTGAAAAATTACCCGCAAAAGTTGATTTAGACTATTATCGCAAACATTGCGCCGACTTTTTGAGGGGTACAGAGCTTAAAACTTTAAGCCTAGCACTTAATAAATTAAGCCTTTTGGAGGAAAAAGCTGAAGAAATTACGTATAAGGAGGCGGTGCAGGTCTTGGAATCTCTTTTTAAGATGCGCCGACTAGAGGAGGGGGAATCCACGGCTAATGTCCAAGTCCAAAGCTTTTCTGAGATGCTGATAAGCCTGAAAAAACAACAAGTTACAGCTCCTTTTGAGCCACTTAACATTAGCATCGGCACGGCCATAGAGGAGCAAGACCTGCCCCAGCCGGATGGGGCAGAGGAGTAGGGAAAACTTCCAGGATGCCCCACAACGCACTTTCTCCCCCCTACCCATACCTACCTATCAACTTTTTCCTCCCCTCCCTGGCCATGCCTAGCCTATCAGCTCACAAAGCACACCTCTTACCCCCCAGGCCATGCACATAGTCCCCCAGGCCATGTCTATCAAAGACCTCTTACTCAGCCTTGCCTTGTCAGGCCATGCCATGCATAGCAAAGCCCCCACCTCTTACCCAGCCAGGCCATGTCGCCCCCCCACCCCCACACCCCGGAAACAGGGGGGGGGTTTATACAGGGGCAGGCGATAGAAAAAGGGGGGAGCTTATTTTAACCTCTCCCCAATTTTCAACTAAGCATAGATTTTATACTATTTGGAATATTATTTTAACCTCTTTATTTTATAACAATGCCTGCAATAATTTTCTTTTTAATATTGCGGCTACAGTGGTAGGCAAGAAGGCTATGGTAGTTTTTTTGCAGAAGCATATACATATTGCGCGTTCCGGTTTTGGGAACGTGCGGTGGGTAGTTCTGTGATTAACCTGCTTTTTTATATAAATCTTTGTTTTAGATAGCCAATTAAAATACTTATAGAATTAAAACGTTAATGGCACGATTCTTGTAGGGGTGAGCATTTGTTAACGATATGTGTAAGAAGGGGGGTTTCACACGGGGATACCTCTTTTATACCATAAGAAAGAGTAAATGTCAAGACTTTTAAATCATTCCCAACTGTCTAATAACTGGTTATGCCCCACCCCTAGCGCACTGGCTATGAAGTCTGTTTGCTCGTAAGCATCGCGTGGCGTGTCGGAAATATCAAACAATCCGCCCTGTTCGTTTTTCTTGTGCAGGCAATGCGGCGAAGCCCACACCGTTTCGCTGGCTGAGTTTTCTTTTGCTTCGTCGGTCAGAGCGTACCCTTTACGAGCCGTCCACTTGTGCAGTTTCCAGCCTATCTTTAGTAGGTCGTCATGTTCCCCCGCGTGTCCGCAAATAACGATCCTCAATTGCCGATCATCGCCGTTATCCGCGCACCACTCTCTCACCGATGATGATATATTTTGCCCCATGCCACCAGCGCCGTAGTCCATCGCGCCTTTATCGTATGGCGGGTCAAGAAAGATACCCGTCAAGCCGTGACGCGTGGTCACGCTATCTTTGCACACCCGCTGCCAATCGCCGCAGGCTACCCGCACATCACGAAGGCGCGCATGTAGCAGGTTGAACCACTCCGCGATGTATTCGCCCCGCCCAGCGCTAAGATGCGGGAGCTGGCGGTTGATGCCCCGCCCAGCGTCACCAAGATGCGGGAGCTTGCGGCGGTCAACAATCTTTTCACCATCCCAAACACCAATTCGCAAGCGTTCGCTTTCCCGCCAAAATACGGAAATGGTGCAGCAAGTGTTCCAGCAATTGATTTCATATTTACCTCAAAACCGGCATAACCCGGCGTTCAACTCGGACTAGCCGATAAAGCCCGGCTAGCCGGTTAACTTTACGTTCGACCCCTTTAATTTCGCTACTGCATCAGGGTTCTCGTCCCGCCATTGCCGCCAACTTTCATCAGTTAGTTTCCACTTTATCCAATCAGGATGGTCTGGCTTGGCTTCAAATGGCTTTTTCCTTCTATCTGCACATGGCGCGCAAACACTTCCCCGCGTTTCGTGGTAAGTGGTGTGCTTCCCACAAAAGTACAAACCGCAGCCATGTTCCCCACCAAAAGGCTCACCACCACAAACATAACTCAATCCGCGATCAATGACTTCATTGCAGCCTGGATGGTCACAATAAGCCGGTACACCATAGCCTATGTCGCGCTTCCAGTTTGTGTCGTAGCCAATGCTCCATCCCATAACCGTTCTCCGTAGTATCGGGGTCGAACCCCTCATTCAAGAGGGACAGGCCAAAAGCGGCCTACCCCTTAATTCAAACGTTAGGCATCACGCATAGTTTTTAGCCATTCCTTCATCGACTTTTCGCGCTTATCAAAATCGCGCTTCGGTATCGGCAGGCTTGCTCCGATCCAGAAAGATTGAATCCGTACACCATAGCGTTTTTTGGAGCAAATCCAATCTATCCATCCCCAGCAAATTTCTATGCGTATTTCTTTTCACATCTTCGTCTCCAATAAAAACCAGCCTAACCTAACGGTCAAGCAGGACTCGCCTACGGCGAGCCTCTTACCTTGCCGTTAGGCTTCACAGTTCTGTATCAGTGTGCCGCCATTATATCCTTTCTGGAAGTGAAATACTCCATAAGGGTATCTGAAAGGGAATTGGCACTGCTGACCTTTTACCAATAAGATTGTTACAATCCCGCCATAGGCTTCTATGAGCCGGATTCGCGCCCATGAAGAAAATGTTTTATGTGCAGGCAATAAGAAAACCACATTATCGGCCAGAGAAAATGAATGTTCCATGAATCGCTCTATATTTGTAAATGGCGGGTTTGTGATAATCCAGATTGCCTTTGTTGTATGGTCAAAAAAGTTCCTACCATCTCTGATTTCGCACCAGTCCTTTTCACCGGGGAATTTATTATAAAATGCTCCACCACCTTTACAAGGGTCAAGGCATAAACCTTGTGGTTTAAAATAGTTTACTATCCACTCAGCAATATGGTCTGGAGTGTAAACTACATCAGATTCCACCCATCGAGATTCTTGTTTAAGTTTGGCGGGGGTTTTCATTTTCCCCACCCATCATCAGGTATGGATGGATCGTAATCCCATCCGTCGTCTTCATCGTTAAATCTGTTCATTATAAGTTTCATTTCTCACTTTTCGCAGAGCCCAACCCTGCATTCGAGAGGGACAGGCCAGAGCGGCCTGCCCCTCAATTTGAACGTTATGCCCCTCAATCCTATTCCGTGCAATCTCAAAGTATTTTGGGTCTTTTTCTATTCCGATGAAGTTGCGCCCTGTATTCAGGCACGCGATGCCCGTAGTTCCGCTACCCATACAATTATCCAAAACCGTCTCGCCTCCGTCAGTGTAGGTGCGGATCATGTACTCAATCAGTGCCAGAGGCTTCTGAGTTGGGTGAAGGCTGCAGGTTTGCTTGTCGCTCTGAAACTGCAATACGCTCCGAGGGTAGCGGTCAGTCGCTCCACCGCCACTGATACCAATCATGGTTGCTCCGTAGCATTCGCCGTCGTCTTGGTGTTTTGTGTAACTGTTCACGGGTTTATGCCCTGTTGTTTTCTGCGGTCTGTACTTCGGCAACTGAGAGTAGAACACCAAGACGTTCTCGTGCGCCTTCATCGGCATCTTCTTGGCGTTCAGGTGGCCGGTGGCCGCCGTTTTTTCCCATATCCACTCATACCGCAACATCGGCAGGTTGCTTACCCCCAAAACCTTATCAAAGGGGGTTTGCGCAAGGAGCAATATCGCCCCGTTCGGCTTAATCACGCGTTTGTAGTGCGCCCAAAGCGGCTCAAAAGGTATCACCGTATCCCATTTGCAGACGGTCGTTCCGTAGGGCAGGTCGCACAAGATCATATCTACCGACGCATCGGGTATCTGTGCCATCAAATCGAGGCAATCCCCATGCCACAGCGTGAGGGGCATAACCCGGCGTTCGAGCGCACAGCCAACAGAGGGGTCATTTTTAGTATTATTAATAGTTTTCCTTCGCGCTGTTGGCTGGTGCTCAACTTTGCGTTGGCATCACTTGTTGCATATCGCTTTAATTACTGCGGAGGTGACAATGGCAGCGGCCGCATACGATAATCCGCGCTCTGTTGGATCGATCGCGGTGATGTTCCCGGTAGCGCCTGAACATCCAGCAAGAGCAAATAAAGTTCCGATGCCCAACCCTACATTCAACGCAGACGGTGCGCCAGCGGGGGTTTTTACGTTCAGTGATTTATCCATGTTATTTCTCCGTTTCGGGTGCAGTGAGCGCACCGCTGGTTAATTTTGCGTTATACGTCACCAACTTTTACCAGCCTGTTTTCCAGTGCGGTAATTTTATCCCGCGCCTTCATCAGGTCATTGCTTTGCCGTTCGATCGTGGATGACAAGTTGTGTATGCTAATTTCATGCCCGGTTCTCGTCATAAAAAAATCTTTCAGGTCGCTGTCATGTATGCACGCCGCACCTTGTTTGTGATTTCCATATTCATCACGGACAAACACAGACTTTCCGCATTCAACGGAGCCTTTGCCATTAGATGTTTGGGAGCTGCAAAAATTACACAATGTTTTCATATTATCCTCAAAAAGACGTATAACCTTACGGTGAAGCGCGGCGCGCCTTACCTACACGTTGGGCGTCACCCATCGCATAGCATCGTGCTCTCCCTGCATTCTCGCTTCCGCGAGCATCTTATGCAGTTCATCTGGTGCTAGCACGTACGCATCAAGGCGCAACGTCTGTCCTTGGTAGCCCATATAATCGCCTTCAGTCTTGATGCAGTCGCGCAGCATCTTGTGCAACGCTTGTTCGGCCATCTGTTCGGCGCTTGCGCGAATGATTCGGTCGCGCCCTATCGCTTCAAGTTCGGCGTCTCGCACAAACGCAATAGCCTGTAATCTGGTAATTGTCTCTGGTATCAGTCCTGCCATCATGCTTCCTTTCTTCGTAGTTACGTTCCGCCCAACCCATCATTCGAGCGCGACGGCTACGCCGCGCCTCAATTAAACGTTATCTTCTTGCATCTTTCCTATGTTGTATATTCTCCCTTGGTCCATGTGTAGGTGTATCTCTACCAGAAACCACAGACTTTTTTACAATTTCAAGCTGAGGTTCATCCACAGTGTACCACTCCGCAGGCTTGCCATCTTTTGCCTCTTCCGGCTGGATGCTTACCCTCTTACATCCATATAAATAGTTAGAAATGCCGACCACAATCCCTTTGAGTCCTGAAATTTTGTCCTTCACTCTGTCCCCAAGTTCGATCATTTTTATCCCTCCTTAAAATTAGAATTTGGCGTCCGTGAGCGGAGTACGTACGGTTTTGCCATTACGTTTGACCGCGGAAAGCAACTGTTTTCTCGGAGTTTTATCTGTGAATCCGAGATGCACCCAGCCGGCAGGGCCAAACTCATATATGATCTGGTCGAAATCCGGCAGTAGTTCAGCGATTTTGCGGCATACATCAATATTTTGAGCACCCGAAACTTCAAAGTCCGCAGCGCTTGCAAAGCGGTGGGCGCTTGTCGGAGAACCGCCCACGGCCTTGTTTACCTCCGGCGCTCGATAGCAGCTTGTAACGTGGATTGGTGCGTTGTAGTGGGCGCGGATTACCTCAAGCGCATCAGCTACCCGCTGCATATTTGCCTTCAAATCATCCGGGCAAGCGTTGTCAAGCCCCCGCCTGATTGCCGCCTCGGAATGTGTCATTTCTTCTACGGTAAAATGTTCCGTGAGTTTCATTCGAGTCCCTTCCGTTGTTTGAATTTCAGACCACATCCATCACGAACCCCATAGCTGCCACTTCATCCGGCGTAAGAGCGGTATCTCGTAGCGGCGATATTTTTGGCCTTGGCCTGCGAAACTCAACCCACGCTCCACATTTACACGAACTGTAGAAGCTAATTAGCGAGTCAGGCTCTATTGTTTCCATTTTGCAAGTTTTATCCTTCGATTGAAAGTCTGTTATTTTGGCGTTGCACTTTGGGCAATCCATTTCAAAATGTACATAGTCAAACATTCCCATTACATTCCTCCCCGGGGCGCACCCCTAATAATATGTGTTGGTCCTGATAATAGATCATTGAAACCTATTCTATAACCAACGGATCGACACCGACCGGGCAAAAATCGCCCGCGCCGCTCAACACGGCGTTATGCCCCTTCGCCACCCACAACCTCCCACTCATACCACACGCGGAGAAAAACCCCTTTTCGCGCTCCGCATGGCAAGCAGAGCCATTTCCTTTTCCACAGGCCAGTGTCCACGAATCACGCGCATTTACAGTTGGGTGATGGCATCTCAAATTCCACTCGTTCCCCACTTCCGGCACTGCATGCCGGCAATCCTTGCATAGTGCCGGGTATGGCTTACTCATATTTATCTCCTTATTTAAGACGGGGCATAACCCGCCGTTCAACCCGGACTCCGCAAAAGCGCGGAGCCGGTTAACTCCACGTTAGCCATACATATATGGACATATTTATTTGGCCCGCAGTAGCCCTTCTCCTTGGCTTGGTCGCCATTCGAGAATTCAAGCCCGCGATAGTTAAAAAGATCGCTGGCATTACCAGTGCCACCAAAGACAGCGTTTCCTTCGAGCGCTCTCAAGAAGGGGCTGAGTTGCAACCCGCTCCTCTGCCGTTCGTAGAGATCATGAAACACCCGATGTCTCCTACCGCATTGGAGAGAGAGCAGTTTGTTGATAAACAAATTCACTCTCTTGGCTTGGCGACAGATAGCGAAAAAATAGCCGCCCTTGTTCGTGTTTTCGCAATCACACGAATTGAGTTTGAGTTCAACAACATTGCCCACACTATTTTTGGTAGTCAAGTCGCGCTCCTAATTCAAATTTCCGGCACAAAAAACGGAATAACAAGGCAAGAAGCCAACGCCACCTTCGAGCAGGCCCAGAAGGAATATCCAGACCTTCACGGGGGAAGGAAATTCGAGGAATGGTTTTCGTATCCACTCAATAGCAACCTTGTTACGTTTGTTGCAGACCGAATTGACATCACCCAGTACGGCAAAGATTTTCTTAAGCACCTTGTTGATACCCGTCAGGCTCATCAGCGCTATGGCTAACCCGTCAATCCACCTGACCGCCTTCGGCGGCAGGTGATTTCTACGTTAGGCACTGCTCTGTGGCCCGCGAACTTCTTGACCAACACATCTTGCGCACGGCCCGCTTGAAAGTTCTGCTTTGTTATCATAAGTTTCACAAGCATACTTATCCGCGAACTGAACAAGCCAAGCTATGATATGACAAATCATTTTTTTCATGTTTTACTCCAGCGCACTCGTCAAGGGTGAGTGCCTAACCCTACAATCAACACGGACTGCCGCGAAGAAACCGCGTCAGCCGGTTATTTCCACGTTATGGCCTTATAGAGCCAACGCCGTCGCAATGCTCGCACGATATCTTCCTCAATTCTTCACCAAACAGGGCAAGACAACCTTCAAATTCCATGTCACCTGCATCAATTGCCATATCCCTTGTCCCTCGATAAACGGGATGAGATTGAATGTTGTATCCTTGCCCTTCACAATGAGGACACTGAATTATTGTAATTGGTTCCATAACTCTCCTCATAAGCGTCATAGGTAAATAAAGGGTATGCCTAAATTGAGAGTACCGATTTAGAAATCCTAACGAGAACTTTTGATGGCACAAATGGCCTAAGAAATTTTTCAGTACGTTCCCATGCGCGGCGCTGGGAAGTAGACCAATGGTAGTTATTATCAGCAAAATCCAAGCCAAGACTTAACAAGGATATATAAGCTTCTTTAATAGCATTAAGAGAATCTGTGTCAATTTTTTTCATAACCTCCTTTGATTTACTCATTTCCTCTCCCATTAGAAAGTAATCTTTCCGTATTGCGTTTACCTAAAAGCCAAAAGGCATTATCTTCTTCCCAATGCCGCCCTCTGCTACATCTGAGATTGGTCGTTGGGCATCACAGCACTTCCTGGTGCATCAGTTGGGTACACTGAACTTTCGCCTCGTGCCCGTAGTCACCGTCGTGCTCGTTGTAAGCCACGAATTGCAGCATTCCCCTATCGGTGCCAATATTCACGAACATCAAACCGCCACGGAAATGCCTGTTAGTTGGGTTTAAATCGTTCGCCCGCATTTGCGCCTCGTTCAACGCCGTGTCGGTCAGGCTCACGCCGCGCAACTCCGCTCCAACAAAATCATGCGGGTTATCGTTGCTCCAGAAATAACCCCACCGTTCACAGCAATAACGCTCATTCTCGATGTAGAGCTTAATGCTCTGCTTGTCGGTCACAACTTCAAAACCGGCCACATTGAAGTAGCCATCCTCGTTTTCGTAGTTCTTGATCCCAACAATCTTTTCCATGCTCTGCCCTAAATCGATATTAATGTTTTCTCCTTAAATTGCGCACAGTTCGCATCCGGGCTTTTCAGCGTTGCGTTCCTTGCCACCCTTCGATGTCCAGATGCTTTTCCCTATCTTCGCTGAAACAACGAGCACTTTAGCTAATTGCCCGCGCCCAAAGTCATCATACGAAAAAGCCTTTTCCTTCCACGCATCACCGGAGGCAAGGCACGGGAAACATCCCACTCTTGGGAACCCAGAGTCATATAACGGGTTATGATCCCCATCCAAAAACTCCATCACCTCACACGTCGTCCAGTGCAGAATACAGAGCCGGAACATAACCCCCATCTTTTTCAAATACTTAGGGTACTTGCTTGGTAATACTTCGTGTGGCGCGTATAGAACATCACAAACTTTTCCCGCATATCTCTTACCACGTTCCACACTTTCATCTAGGCGCATTCCATACCAAACCTCAAAACCGCCCTGCTGTTCCGCCAGTGCCTTGCAGTAGATTCGTGTTTCCCTGATCTTGAGTTCGTTCGTGCAGTGCCGCGCTCCGCCACCGGGGAAACGTCCATACTTGAGCGATTTACCAAGAACATCTCCTCCACTCACTACGTCAATCCTTACCCCGTATAACACGCGCAGCTTTTCAATATGTGCATAGGTAATCGGGTGTTCAAAGCCCGTGTCACAAAACAGTCCGCGCACCTCTTCCGGCTTGTAGGTTTGCAGTGCCAGTTTAAGCGAGGCTTGCGAGTCCTTGCCTCCACTTATCGGCACTAAAACTCGTACAGGCATCCGTGCTCCTTTGCTTTAACCCTATTATAAACCGGCAATCTCCGCATCTAACTATACCTAATATTATATGATATCTATTCTTTTTTGTCAATGTTTTTTGCTCATAAAAAATAAACACACTTAATAACCGCGCCATCTATTGACAAAATTGGGTGAATATTGTATATTTGTGGTTATGAATATAAACCCAGGGAATGTTGACACATTATTAACCCTGTCGGGTGGGGTATTAGAAATATCCGATAACGTTTGTGCCTTTCTCGCAGCCGCGAAATATGGTCTATGGGGCTGGAAAATCGAAAATGTAGAAATAGGGAAAAGCGAATGGGATACACGGGTATATGGCACATGCGTTGTCAGCAACGACGGGGATAGCAGAAAATTCAAACTTAGGCTTATGGGCAATTCTGTCACGGAGGCAAAATATGAAACCTTTTTAGACCTTCTAAAGCTAATACTTAAAAGCAAAAATACTAAAAGTGAGACTGTTGTCTCATGCCATAATTCCGGGAACGACCATTTTGACCCGGAGAAGCAATCTCTAATTATGAGTATAGACGCTGTTCTTATTGAGTTTGGGAACGCCATAATACAGACTCTGTGTGTTAATGGGGAAAAAATTCCCGTTGGAGCAAGTTTCAGCACTAAAGGAAATATAAATTCCCTTGATTATGCAAAACGCATAATAGAATTTATATAGGCGTTCCCAAACGCCACAAGAACAGCGTCAGAGTATAAGCGCCATTATGCAAAAAACTAACATAGAATGGGTTATCAACCATGACGGCTCGCGGGGATTCACTTCAAACCCGATAAAAGGCAAATGCCCCCATTTCGCCACGAATAAATGCGGCTCGTATTGCTACGCCGAAAAAATACGAAATAGATTTAAACAACCACGCGAGCTATCATTTCATCCCGGAGAGTTTAATAAAATTATCGCGAGAAAAAAGCCATCCACTATATTCATTGGATCCGCATTCGATATATTTGCCGAGGAAGTCCCCTCGGAATGGATACTAAAAATATACGAGGTTACAAGAATGGCCGAACAGCATAAGTTTATCTTCCTCACCAAAAACCCAAGCCGATATTATTCGTTGCCAAAGCCATACCCCGCCAACGTTTGGTTAGGCGCATCAACGCCTGACGCGAATTCATGCTCTACTTTTTGCAATACTCTAAAAATACTCAAAAACAATGGCGCTCAAACGTTTGTCTCCGCCGAGCCATTGCTGGAACCTATTTCGGAGTATATAGATTTTGACGCAATTGACGGCATAATCGTCGGCGCATTAACAGGGCATAAAAACGCTCTTTTACAGATGGCACACATGGAAGTATCCGCGATAAAGCACAATCTTATCGCATCAAGAAGCGATGCAACGTTATTTGTTAAAGAAAATACCGGTTGTAGCGTCTGCATTGATAAACAAACACCATGGCATGAATAAATACATAGAAGAAACTGAAGAACCCCCGCGTAAGGAAAGTTCCTGCAATGAAGGGGCGGGCGCCTATGCTTTCCCAAGCATAGTCGAGCAATTGCAAGAAATTGCCAAAGACATTCCGGAGCAGGAATGGATTGACCTTGAAAATTTTAAGATGGGATGGATTGATATAAAGGTAGACCCCCCAAAAAATGGGCGGAAGATAATGGTCAGCATTAAACTACCGTCTGGAGAATCGGACGTTTATCATATAACATATAATGAAGAATATTTTAAGGCGCATCCGGATGAAAATATAACCCATTGGATGCCGGAGCCTAAACCCGCTATGTTATTGCGTGGTTTTGAAATACCTGTTTTTATGCCTTGGTATAAGGTTGGGACATGCAAAGTCGCGGTTGGAGATGACTTTGTTTTGACCGATGAAGAAAAAGAGCTAAAATTAAAATATGGGCTTGCGGATGAAAATATTGCATGGAGACGCCGGCAAATGCTCTTAAATAAAGATAGCTTTGATATTGAATTTCCATGCGAATGAAAGAGCTATCGTTGCGCCCATACCACGGGCGGCTGTTCATGGTGAAGACGGCCAAGGAGTATGAGAAGGCGCACCTGAAGTTGTTTAAAACACCTGACGTTTTAACCTGCGCACAGGACGGGCGATTTTCAGGATCATGCTCGGTTGGCGAAGGCAAGGGCGGTATATGGACGTACCTAGTATGGGGGAAGCACACGTACACTTTGGCACACGAGTTGTCTCATGTGGTGTTGCATGTGTTTGAGCGCAGCGGCATTGACCCGCGAGAAGCGGGAGGTGAGCCATTTTGCTACATGCTTTCGCAGCTTCTTATGGAGGCACGAAATATAAGAGGTGGAAACACTTGACATTTGCCTTAAAATGTGATATGGTATTTACAATCATAGGTGTAAGTTGTTGTTTTTTAAGATAAATTATGTTATCTGTGGAATGCGGCATGGGTAGCCGCAAATGAGGAAGTAAGGCTTGAAAATATCTGAAGTCGTCTCCGAATTAGAACATATTAAAAGCAATCACGGCGACGTGGAGTGCCTAACCATGGATGATGGCGAGGCGCACCAAGTAATATACGTGAAATTTGAAGAAAACGCATGTTATTTTGATATAAAAAGCCGGAAGCACAGAGCAGCCCCCGCTGTTTTTTTATAACCCTTATGTTAAAAATAGACAGAGCCTCTATGATTGAAATCCTGAAATCGCTTCGTTTTATAACTAAAAAACTATCTGATTTGGTTGATAAAGAAGACAGGGCGGAGAAAAAAACGTAAAACAAACAACATAATAGTTTAAACTTCTGATAGTCGTGAAGCAAAAGACCACCTTTACCGGTTCGCACCGGCAATCGTGGTCTTTTTTTTTGTCTTGACATGGGAAATATGACCGATGCCGAGTTCCGGGATAAACTCGAAAATGATTTTTCGTTTTATTGCCACCACCTATACAAAATAATTGATGAAGATTCAAAGCTTGTTCCTCTAACCTTTAATTTGGAACAAACCCTTCTTCATGTAGTTATTGATTGGTTTAAAAAACTTGGCGTTCCCGTGAAAATTTGGATCCTCAAGCCAAGAAAGCGTGGAGTTACGACGGTGATTCAGGCGCGGCTCCTTCACAGGGCCTCAACACGCAAATACCAGTCAACAGTTTGTGTTTCACACGATCCTAGTACCACGGGATCAATATTTGAAATAGCCAAGAGGTTTTATGACCACCTGCCAAGGGCCATAAAGCCTGGGAAAAAACGCGATAACGTCAAGCTTTTAGAATTTAACAATGACGAAGGCACTGGATTAGATAGTTCTTATTGCGTGGCCGCTGCCGGGTCTAAAAACTTTGGGTCGGGACAAACTTTTAACCTGATTCATTTGTCGGAACTGCCCAAATGGGAGCGTAATTTACAGGAACCGCTATTAACCTCCATATTTTGCGCGGCGTCAAGATCTGTAGATACTGAAATTTACATAGAAGCAACTGCCCAAGGCGTGGGCGATGCCTTTCACAAAGGCTTCATGGGCGCAAAATACAGATTTTGGGTCAGGAATAAGAATTTTAACGAGCCGGAGATGTTTTCATCGGTTAACCCGTCGGCTTTGCCTGGAGATAGGTCGGCGTCTGTGTTTTTCCCGTGGTACATAACGGAAAAGCATAAGAAAAAGGCCCCGCCAGGGTTTGAGAGGACGCCCGAAGAAGACGAATTAAGGAATAGGTATTTTATATCTGATGAAAATTTGGTTTGGCGTAGATGGGCCATAGCCGAACCATGTCGTGGCAGCAAAGACATATTTGACCAGGAGTACCCCACGACCGCAAAGGGCGCATTTTTATCAACCGGGCGCCCGGTATTTGACAATAAATCTATCGCGGATAAGATCGAAGTCCTGGAAAAAAGGCTGCAAGCGCTGCCGCCAAAAAGGTTTGAGGTGTTGTTGCCGAGCGGGACCATGGTTGAAAACAGGCGAGGAGAGTTGAAGGTCTATGAAATGCCCAAGCCCGGCAACAGTTACATAGTTTTTGCCGATGTAGCCGAAGGCTTGAATCATGGCGATTTTGATTCCGTGGATGTAATAGACCATCACTCTGGAAAACAAGTGGCTAAATGGTACGGGAAGGTGAGGCCATATCAATTGGGTGACACTATAATGAGCATAGGTAGGTTTTACAATAACGCCTTATTGGCGCCGGAAAAAAACAACGCCGGGATTAGCGTGATCGACAGAATTGTCGAGGCCGGATATCCCGATATATATGTGGAAATGGTGCCGGACCCCCCGCACAGAAGCAGGAAGCGGTATGGCTGGGTTACAAGCGAACCCAGCAGAAGAATGATGCTGGACCATGCGGTTTCATTGATGGCCAACGGCCACGACGGCATTTCAGACATAGGAACGCTCGAAGAAATGCTTTGTTTTAAATACAACAACGGACGCCCGGAGGCGGAGAGTGGACAACACGACGACCAGGTCATATCATGGGCTGGGGCGCAAATAGTGAAACATCTCATTCCAGCGCCAAAACAAAGAAGCCTTGAAGATCATGCGAATTTGGGAATGAATTATTCAAGCTATCACGGAAAATATCGGTGCCAAGACCTAGGAGGCATATTTAGTGCCTGATTTAGAGAACGCGGATATAGAGCAAATACAAATACCGCCACAACATAGCGGTATAGTATCGCACGTCCTATCTCTTTGGGAAGAAGCCAAGAGAGAGAAGCTTGAGATTGAGCAAATCATGATAGACACTGACCGCGACATTGACTGCAAATATGATTCCACAACCGAAGTCAAAATAAAGGCAACGGGCGTGTCAAGCTCCGTTTTTGAGCCTACGGTAGCGCAAAAGGTCCGCGATATAAAGGCTTGGTTGTCTGATATCTACAAAGAAAAATACTTTCTTAAACCCACTCCGATAGCCGATATCCCGCCCGATATTGTTGCCGCGATAGAACAGGACGAAATCAACAAAATGGAAACCGCGTTGATGCAATTTGCTGTCGGGAATATGCCATTGGAAACCATTCCCGAAACCACTTTGGCGGTGATACAAAATGGCCTCCGGACTCAAGAAAAACCTATCGAATATCGACAGATTCTTGGACAAAAAATTGAAGAAGCGAAGACAATAGCATTAAAACGCGCTCAGGAATTAGCGGAAGAAAGGGCGCAAAAGATGAAAAAGAAGATTGACGACCAGTTGGTGGAAATGAAGTTCAATAAGGTGTTCCGTGATTTTTTAGACGACTTCGCCAAATACCCGTTTGCAATTTTCAAGAAAGAATACATCAAAAAGCCAACTAAGACCTGGGTCCGCACCGGCAATAGCTGGAAAATAGAAATAAAAGAAAAAACGACACTAAACATAAGAAGGGTGAGTCCTTATGATATTTATCCTGTTTCAAACTCTGTAGATATCAATGATATAGACATTATCCAGCGCGAAAGATATACACGCGCACAATTAAATTCCTTTGTAGGCACCGGTTACGGTTTCAGCGACAATGCCATAAGGTATGCCTTAAACAAGCACAAAGACGGCATAAATGAAGCATTGTGGACTGATTCCGAACGCGAGTCCCTGGATAAGGGCGTAAATATAGGCACAAACAAAGGCTCATTAATCGACACGCTTATATGCCATTGTACCATTCCAGGGTCAAAAATAAATGAATGGGCCAAAGAAAATGATCTCGTTGTTAAGGACGTGGACAAGGACAATGCCGAAGACGAATACAATGCCGAAATTTGGATGATTGCAAACGTTGTGATTAAGGTAGGGATCAATAAGGACCCGCTTGGCAAGAAACCTTACATGAAGGCATGTTTTGAAAGTATTCCCGGTAAATTTTACGGTAAATCCCCGCGTCAGTTGTTATCTAATATTCCACAGGTTTTAAACGATTTAAGCAGGTATATGCACACCAATTGCGCATACGCGTCAGGGTTTATAGCCGAAATTGACGATGACAGGGTAAAAAATGGGGACCAGATCAACGCCGTGCCCCCATATTCGGTGTTGCATTCCGACAGCAAGAGAGGGGTAGCCGCCGGGCGAGCGGTAAATTTCCACCAGCCCCCTCTTATCGCGCCTCAACTCCTGCCCGTTCATCAACATTTCCAGCGCATCGCCGATAACGCTACCCTTCCTCCTTTTGCGCATGGAAGCACTAGTTCGAGCGGAGCCGAAGGCACGGCTTCGGGTCTGAGTATGCTTATCGACATGAGCGATAGGGTCTTAAAAAATGTGGTTGAAGATGTTGACGAAGTAGTTGATGACATAATTACATGTTTTTACGACCATAATATGGAGTTCGATCCCGACGAATCCATTAAGGGCGATATTGAAATAGAGGCTGGTGGTGTCCTGGCGGTGTCAAAAATGAGACAAAACCTGTCGCGTAAACTGGAACTGCTGCAATATACGCAAGCGTTTACACCTCTCATGGTAAACGGCGATGGTATGCCCACGGGACAGGTGGAGTTACTGAAACCTCTTTTCGAGGATGCGGGGATAGACACGGATAAAGTTTTCCCCATGTTTACTTCAGCCACGCCTAAAATTTTTACTCCGCAAGGCGTTAATCCACGATTTTCAGGAGTAAGCGCCGGGGCCGCACCTAAGCCGGGACTGAAAAATTTACTGCCTGACGGTACGCCGGCGGGCGGAACCGATATTAATAGGTTCCAAAATAGACGAGGAGCGAATACAAGGCTTGCCAATGGTTAAACTCGATGACCAAACATTGAATGATTTTTCGCAATTGAGGGAAGGCAATGTCCATAAGTATTTGATTTCGCTGAAGGAATATTATTTAGAGCATTTACCATACCAAAAAATTGAACTTGAAATGCGATTGGACCAAGGTCGTATACAAGAGGTTCTTACACTCATTAATTACATCGAAAAAGGGCGCGAATTGGTTAAAGAAAGACAGGCGTTTAAAAAAGTGTAACAAAAATGTTCTATATTGGATGTTTCACGTGGAACATTTTTGTTACATCGGTTTTGCGATACCGGGGCATGGGCCTGCTGGGCGCAAAACAAAATAATCAAAAGTCTAGTAATAGCGCAGCCCCAGAGGGAAATGGCTAATACGGACAAGGAGAAGAGTATGGGTATCCCCGCGCATTTGTTGAAGAAGGAAGCGGAAGTAACGGCAAGACGGGCCGAGGAAGGAAAGGAGCACAGCCCGGAAACGGGAAATGGTTCCGAAGATCAAACGGCAAATGTTAATGACGATGGCGAGGCTGTTGTTTCGGAAATACCTGTATTGGGCAAGGGGATACCTCTGTTGGAGGTTATTGACTTCCCAGCCAATATAGAGGGCGAGGACGTTGAAGGCAAGAAAGGCATGAACGCACCGGCAAAGCCTGAGACCGAGGCTCTGATTGCGGAAAAAGATGCTAAAATTCGCGAACTGGAGGAAAGATACCAGAAATCCGAGCAAAAAGTCAGGGAAGGTAGCGGGATGCTGAAGAGTCAAGGTTCTAAAATTTTGAACCTTGAGAAAATCGTGACCGCTCTCGCCGATGCCGAAAATAACCGCAACAACGAAAAAACCTTGGCCGCTTTAAACGAGCGAAAGCGCGAATTAGCTGAACGGTTTGGAGAAGGAGAAGAAGGAGAGGCAGTTTTAACGGGGATAAACGATATCGTTGGGCATGACGTTCTTTCTAAAATAGAAAAAATTGTTGCGCCTTTAAAGGAAAAAATAGCTTCTTTTGAGCAGGAGAAGGAGCAGGTAAAGGAAGAAAACTATTCCGAACGAATCCAAAAAATCCCGAATGTCGTTGAAACAAACAACTCTTATGACTTTAAAAAATACCTTCTCGGCAAGACCGATAATCTGACGGGATATACTTATGCGCAAATAATAGATATGGCCGAGAACGCCCGCAACGCGGGTCCGATTGAAGCCGTATTTAATGAGTATTATAAAGAAAAAGGGATCACGCACGGGAACGAGAAACAAGAAAAACTGGAATCGCTGGCAAGCCCCCCGCCTGGGAAGACTGCCGAGCCAGCTAAACAACAACAAGAAAAAATCACCAAAAAACAAGTCATGGACTTTTACGCCAAATACCAATCTGATTTACGCCGTGGACTTTTAACTACAGAACAAAAGCAAGTGTATGAGAAAAAAGCGGCGTGGATCGATGACATGGCGAAAAAAGGACATGTGATTTGATGGTGTTTTTTGTTTAAAGAAAGGGAAAACTAATGCCGTCTTATATGCCTACCACAGCGGACTATACGTCCTCTAATTTTGGGGATTATTCCCCCGAAGAGTATTCCGCAAAGTTCAATGTGAAGTTTTACAAAAACACGCACCTGACCGAAACCACGAATACCAATTGGGAGGGTGACTTAAAAGGGAGGGGATCGATAGTCTATATCGATGACATCCCCTCCATTGTCGCCACCGAGGTTGTCGAAGGGCAGGAAGTCAACTACCAGCGCCCTGAAGCCGTCCGGAGATCGCTAAAAATCGACAGGCAGGTGGAGTATGCCGTTGAAACCCGGACGTTGATGTTGCGACAGACCCACCACAAGGACCTAACCCAGGTCATGATGAGCGATGGTTCCAAGGCGTCCACCATCAAGATAGATAGAATTGTTCTTAACGAAACCTATACCAGCGTTCCCGCCGCCAACAAGGGCGCGACCGCAGGCGTTATTTCGGGCAGTTATAACATGGGTGTTTCCGGCACGCCGCTGATTTTTACCAAAGCCAACGTGTTGGATAACCTTGTCTATGCGAGAGCCGTTCTTGCGGAACAAGACATCCCCAATGACCAGTGCTTTGCGGTTTTGCCTATACCCATAGCTTCCATGCTGAAACTGTCTGACTTGAAAGATGCTTCCTTTAGCGGAAAAACGCGGTCGTGGTTGTTGGACAGCAATGGCAGAATAGGAGAAACCATTGATGGCCTGCAAATATATGTCTCCAACAACTATGTGCCTATTGCCGATGGTAGCGGTAAAATTTGCTATCACATGAAAGTGGGGCACAAAAGCGCTACTACCTTCGCCGCGCAATTAACAGACCACAACATGAACCTCACGGACATACACGTATATGGAGAATTTCACCGCGATCGTGTAAGTTTTGGGTTTAGTGTTGTAAATCCCAACGCCTTGGCGGATGTTTATTGCACCATCTAACCATTTTATTAACTACTAATAAGGAGTAACGTTATGGCTGGAACTAATTCTAATGTAAAGGCGCCGGGTGCGGGAGCCAAGCCTTTTTCTTCAAAATCCATAGATTATGTCATGGATTATATTGTCGACTTTTCCAATACCCTATACAATATGTCTGCTGCCGGGAATAATGTCGCCCCGCTGTTTGACGTAAAAGCAAAACAACTGCTCAATAAAATGACAGCGGAAGTTCTTGTCGCCGAAGGTGGCGCGTCCACCATCGATATTGGGCTGACCGGCGGCGATGTTGATAAATTCATCGATGGCGCGGATATTAACGCGGTTGCCGGGACCATATATCATTCCGGTAGCGCAGCTGCGGCCGAAGCCATTATAGCCGCCGGCGGACACATGTTTACCGAAGCCGACACCATTGACCTGCTTTGCGCGACCGGGACCCTATTAGCGGGCAAGGTAAGATTCATCGCGCATTTCACGGACTTATCCTAAGGAGGGACTATGGCGAGAGAATCTGAAAATATGAACGAGATCGTCGGCGATGTTAAAATCAGGGGCAGTATATCGTCTATTCCCGCTAATGTTATTTACCCTGTAATTGTGTCTACGCCCGCACAAGCCTTGAGTGGCGCCGGTGCAATCACTCTTACGGAATATTTAACCAATTTCACCAGCACTGGAGTAGCGCAAGCCCTGACTTTGGCGGCGGCAACAACGATAGGGCAGATAAAAAAAATTGTCCACGTTGTAGACGGCGGGTCAGGAGTTCTTACGGGTACATTCTCAACGGGGGATAACACTCTCACATTTACAACCGCTGGAGAGGTAGCCCATTTGATATGGAATGGCACGGCGTGGGTAGCGTTTGAGTTGTATAACCAGACCGTTAGCGGCAGTGCGCCGGTACTTTCCACTGTCTGATAATCAACATTTTTACGGGAGGGGGCTTTGTGCCCTCTCCCTAATTCTAAACTTTAAAAGAAGGAGAATTGAATGGGCGCCGTTCAATACGTCAGAAAGCTGAACGAAAACCACGTCTATGTTGTACAACCGTTTATTGCAAAAATGATGGATTTGTATCCATGTTCTAAAGACGGGGCCTTGCTTGGCGAAAAACCTATTGGACAAATAACGCAAGAAAGCGGAACCAAAATAAAGGAGCAAGCCGTGGATACATCACGGCATATATCCAACATATCCATTCCCGTTGCTGAACTCGACCTTGCCGTGGCCGCCGTCAACGCTGCCCCGGATATCGTTTCTGACATTGTCTCTCACAAACACGAGGTTATTTCCGCCTGTGTTGTTGAAGAAAAACAGGCAAGCGAGTATACAGTGGCGGAGATTGAGCCCATATTCCTTGAACTGGCCAAAGCAGAGGGCACCAGCATTGCCGCTATTATGAGGGCCATGGGAATTAATGTGAATTGCGTGGGCGAACGCGCTAAGATTGACCCCGTGTACTGGGAGCTTGCGGCGAAATATAAAGACAGTACGTACAGAGACAGAAAACGCATAGTTTGGGGGAAGAAACACCGCTGGGCAAAAGGGCAAAGAATCGAAGAAAAGAAATTAGCGATTTTTGAGGGAAACGCGCCCAAATGAATTTCCTTGACCAACAACGAGAAGTAATATCGAACATAGCCGACCAGTCCTTAGTTACCGAGGTCAAGGGCTGGATCAATAAAATAAGAGAAGATTTGTGCCAGGCCAGGTCTTTTAACTGGATGGTGAAGACCAGGACCTTCCCTATTTCAACCGGCGTGTCTTCGTATACTTTTGATGGCGGGCTCGCGACAAATCGCTTCTCCGGCGTCTGGAAAAATGTCAAATACGTGGCGGCAGCGGCCGGCAGCACCAGGGTTCTGTCACCTCGTTCAGACTTTGAATTTGACAGATGTTATCCCTATGTAAGGGCTTCCGCCCCCGATAATTACAAAGTGCTTGGCGACACTTTTTACCTGGACGCGATCCCGGCTACATTGACCGATATCAAGACGCCCGTTAATTCGGCTTTTGTCGAAACCACGGGCACACTTGCGGCAGGGACGTATTATTACAGAGTATCCGCTACTCTTGGCGGAGGCGAAAGCCTGGCCTCCACGGAAACAGATATCACAGTCACCGGCGGTTCCAACGGCGTTGTCGTGAACTGGACAAAAGTTGACGACGCCACGGGATACAAAGTTTATGGGAGGGCATCCGGACTTGAGCAGTTAATTGCATCCGTGGCAGATGTGTCAACCTATACGGATACAGGCTCTATTACCCCATCTGGCTCGTTGCCTACGGCCACAAACTCAAAAGAGCACTTAATTGCCGCTTACTATGCCCTCCCTAACTCTCTATCAAACCCGAACGATGAAGAATATATAGACAAGAAATATTACCAGGCCATAATTGCGGGAGCGACCCTGCGCGGCTTTATCCAGTTACGCGCTAATAACGAGCAAGCGCGATGGGACAAAATTTATCGAGAATTAGCTAAAACGGTTGAAGACCAGAACAATTCAGGACCCAGGGAGTGGGTTCCCGTTAATATCATGACAACAAACACATAAAAGAAAGTACACCATGGCCGCGAATATCATAACGGACGCTATTAAATTCATAGACACTACCGGCGCGTCTTATGGGGTCAAACATGCCGCGAATAAACCCAGGGTTTCTTCCATGCCGTATCTTTATGATATCGCCGTTGGGAATATATCCGGGCATGAAGTTTTTTTCGCGCTGGGATATAACCCCGATATTGACAATATCCGAGAAGATTTAATTGAATTCGGGGGTACATATATATTTCCGCCGGCAGGTGGAATCCAAATGAAAATCACGTCCAGTTCCGCGAATGATGCCGTGGCGGGCACCGGGGTAAGAACGGTTGATATCGATTATTTGGATAATACACATGCTCCGCAATCCGAGACTATTACAATGAACGGCATCACGCCCGTTAATACCGTGGCGACGAATATATTGAGAGTCCAGAAATTGCATACCGAGACTGCCGGTTCAGGCGGCATGGCGGATGGAACCATTATATTGACCGATATCGCAGGCACGGCTACTTATGCGCAAATAACCGCCGGAGGAAATTACTCCAGGTGCGCGATATTTACCGTGCCGGCCGGGAAGACTGCATATATTGTCAATTGGAACGCGGGGGTCGGCGGCGCGGCATCGGGGAAGTTTGGAGAATTTACGTTAAGGTCTACAAGCGATCATAAAGGGAATTTAAGCCCCGGTATTTTTCAATTTAAAAAAATTGCCATAGCGCAGGATGGCGCCGGCGGTGGGGAAATATTAATTCCAATAAAAGTTCCGGCCACTGCCGATATCAAAATTTCAGCGGTTAGCGATTCCGGTACGGCGAATGCCATTTGCGCGGCATATTTTGAGGGCTGGTTAGAGTAAATAATGGGGAGTATATGCTTTTATCTATTATTGGTTTCCCTTCGGGGAAAACCGTCTCCTATAAAATAAAGACAAAGGGCGGGGTTGTCGATCCAGATTGGACCACCACCGGCGTCACCGAGGAAGTTATAGACGCCACGGCCGGAACATCTTTATATTGGGTGGATAGCGGCATCGTAACGCCCGGATTCGAGGGTTTTGTGTTGTGGAAAACAGCGGACGCAGTGCCATTGACGGCGGCGGAAATATTTAACATCCAGCATGTCAACGCGTTCCAAATATCGGAAGATTCCTCGGCAGCGGATAACTTGGAAGCCCAGTATGACGGCACTGGTTATTCTAATATTAATGCCCCCGCATATCAATCTCAGGCAACCGCGATTAAGGGCAAAACTGATCAACTTGAGTTTGTAACGGTAGAATCCCAGAGCTGTGTAAAAAGCGAACGAGTTTACAAAACATTCACGGTTGTCGCCAATGCAGGCAACAACGCCGGTATGTTCAAGACCAACTTGCCGTCACTGTCTCCGGCGCCCGGTGACGAACATTACAAAAAAATGATTTGCCAATTTACGTCCGGGGATTTATCGCTGAACGGGGCCTGTGATAGGTTCGTTATTTCATACAACGGCACCACGGGGTTTTTGACCGTGGATTCACCGTTCCCGGCAACTCCAGCGGATGGGGCTACAGGCAGATTAATTAACAGTTAAGGTGAGACCATGTCTTTATCAGTATCGGATTTAAAAATATATTTGACCGGCGGAGTTGGGAACACAGACCCCGATTTGTCTATCGGTGGCTCTACCTCCACCACCTTGGTCGGGACCGCGTTGCATGATTTATTTGACCACGTGCTTCCGGATGAAAGCGTTTCGGGCAAGACCGAGTACAGGGTCATTGACCACCAGAATATAAGCGGAGCCGATACCGGATATTCGCCGCGCCTGTTCGCGTCCGTGGTTTCTGGAGCCGATACCACAATTTATTACGCCTACGATTCCAGCGGCGGCGCCGGTCTTGAGTCGGCTTACGGCACATCCGCCGCCGACATAGCTGTTCTGGCGGCGCTTACGTTTTATTCGGAAGCCGCGCTGACGTCTTATGCGACAGGGCTTGCTCTTGGCGGCGACATGGCCGCTTCCAATAAAAGGCGAATATTTATTAAGCGCGTGACCATAGCGGGCGCGGTCAGGAAACACCCGGAATTGGGACGGTTTTCGATTACTCATGGCGGCTAAAATTTTTAAGGAGAAATTAAATGGGCTATACCAATTTGCTTAAATTCACTGACTTAACCGGCGCCATTGACACGGCGGCATCACCCGCGGTCACGGGAGTTGGAACGCTATTTACAAGCGAACTGGTTGTTGGCGGTTATTTAGTGGTAAGAAACGAAGTCGGCGGCGTTTGCGATATCCGCCAAATAACGGCGATAGCAAGCGACGCGTCCTTGACGGTCGCTTCAAATTTTCAAGATAATGCCAATGACACATCTCCCGAAGCGTTTAGTGTTGGTGAGGTGCAAGTTAATGGCACGAGGGAACATTCGTTTGTAGCCTATTTCAACGATGGAGTTGCGGCAAATGTGACCGCATTAAGCATTACCATTAAAGGGAGTATAGACAGGGTTCATTGGGATACACTGGCTACCCATGTTTTTTCCGCCGGAGAGTTGGCGGCCAAGGAAGCCCATTTTTATATAGTCGGTCCCTCAACACAGTTTATTAGGGCTGAAATCACGGACGCCAACATAACCAAAACAGCCATTGGGAACGCCGGTGTTGTAGTGCGGTATTCAAACGACAAAATGTAATTTGGAGATTTACCTATGGGGACTTATTATTACCAATCGGGGACATTCGCCAATACTGGATTGGCACTGGAAGATACGGACGGCGGACAAACCCTTACGTTGGTTTGCAACGAAGACATAACCGCTAATCTTAATTTTAACATAAAACCAAATAACCAAGAGAGAACCGTCGATTTAAAAGGGAATTTAACTCTTGGCGGCAACCTGGAAACATCCGGGACAAGCGCGGTTACGCTTACTTCCACGGCCCCGACCAATATTACTTTACCGACAACGGGGACTCTTGCCACAACCGCGAACAAGATATCTGATTTTGCCGCATCAACAAGCGCTGAATTGGCGGGAAAGATTTCAGATGAGACAGGCAGCGGATTGTTGGTATTAAATAACGGAGCAACACTTATTGCGCCGGTCATAACGACAAACGGGTCAATCGATGTCAGCGGAGCCGGAACATTGGCTATAGGCGCGTCAATGGGCGCAAACCCTTTAAGCCTTGGCAGCGCAACCGGCTCGGTCAATATTGTAAACGACCTCACGGTATCAGGTACTACCACCACCATCAACACCTCAACGCTGAATGTCGCGGATGCAAATATCTCGATGGGGAATGTTGGAGTACCGACTGATATCACAGCCGATGGCGGCGGGATCACACTTCTGGGGGCAACAAACAAAACCATACTTTGGGACAATCCAAATGATAACTGGACCTCGAATCAGGCATGGAATTTAACTTCCGGGCTTGACTATAAAATCAACAATGTATCTGTTTTAAATGCTACCACGCTTGGTTCCGCCGTCGTGGCGTCTTCTCTTACAAGCGTCGGGACTCTTTCCGCCCTAAACATGGGCGGCAACCTTGTCATGGCCGGGTACTCCATAACCGCTCCTAATGCCGCCCTCCCCGTCTTTATTGGAGGGGGGACGGGTGATGATTTTACTATAAATACTAATGGGTTTGTTTATGAAGGGGATACTGGCAACGTCGGCATCGGGACGGCGAGCCCGGGGGGGAAATTAGATGTAGCGTATGGGGCTGCTGGTTATAGCTTGCTCGACACAATCCGCCTCGGCGCGGATATCGGCGCAACAAGCAGAACCGATAGTACCGCTAAGACTGCTACAATAGGCATGGTTCATTATCTGAATGCGGAAGAACCGTTAGCAGTAGTATATTCGGTTAGCGACGGTGTAGATAACAGGGTTGACATCGGCGGGGGGGTTGCTCTACACAATGCCGCCACGGTTATTAGATTCTTTACGGCAGCAAATACTACGACGGCTGTAGGAACTTTGCGCATGAACATAAATAATAATGGGATTATTACCATGTCCGCATACGGGGCTGGAACGGCATCATTTGATGCAAGTGGGGTTCTTTCAAGCTCCTCCGATGCCAATTTAAAACTTGACGATGGTTTTATTGAAAACGGACTTGATAAGATAATGAAACTTGTCCCACGTTATTTTTACTGGCAAGACGGGAAGGATATTAATAGGCAACTCGGTTTTTACGCTCAGGAAGTACATGCGGTATCGCCCGAAACCGGGGTAAAGAGTATAAGGCCAGATGGGGCAGAGGCATGGGGCATTTATGACCGTGGGATAACTGCAATGCTTGTCAAGGCAGTGCAGGAGTTAAAGACCAAAATGGATTCTTTTAAATCAATAACATAACCCTGGGCAACACTTGAAGCCCAATTACGAACGTATCCATACATTGGAGGCGGCATGACATACAACCCTAATCTCCCATTTTCGGCAACATTCCAAACCGGTTATAATCAACCCGAAGCAACATGGATTATAAATATCCGCAGATCGGATGGCACTCCAACTATTGAATATGTGCGGGATTTAGAAGGTAACAATCTTGTATATGCCGTCCAAAGGATTGGCGACAAGATGTTGGTAATTTTAACTAACGGCGAATCCGAAGGTACGGCCAAAATCAATTTAACATAGGAGAAATGATGATTTTTGATAAAAAAGAACACCAGTCCGTTATTATGAACTTGATCAATAATGCCCAAATCAAGGGTGCTGATGCCGAATTTGTCGTGGAATTAAAAAAAGCAGTTGCATTCGGCACCATGGGAAAAGGTGATAAAGGGATAGGAGAAGGTGATGAAGGGCAATGAGCCTTATCCTACTATCACAAAATCCTGACGTTACCATAAGTCATGATTTTTCCTATAACATAACGGTTCCAGTAACCGAGGACCATGATTTTTCCTATAACATAACGGTTCCAATAACCGGGAATCATGATTTTTCTTATAACATTTTGGGGTATCTGACATCAAGTCATGATTTTTCTTATAACATTTTGGGGTATCTGACATCAAGTCATGATTTTTCTTATAACATTCTCGACAAATTCGTGGACGGCAATGCCGGGCACGAGTTTATAAGCAAGCCCAGGGCTAAAGAGTTTGGGCCAAGCGGGACCTCAAGTAACTCGGTTAAAGACAGCATAAGGATAAACTGATGCCGTTAGACGCGACAATGATAAAGTTTTATTATACAGGCGGCGGCACTGCCGTGGCTTCCCTCGGCGGCTCCGCCACGGCCAACGAATGCGGGATTTCAATCAATAGTTTATTCGGCAACATAACCTCAACCGAGGCCGCGTCAGGAATAGTAAAATACAGGGCCGTTGATGCCAAGAACGAACATGGCGGCAAATCTATTACAGATGCGGCCTTGTTCAGATCATCGGCCACGACTTCGGCGACTACCGAGGTCTGGCTCGCGTTTGATTCCGTGGCAACGCAATCGATAGCGAATGAATTAACGGCTCCAACGGGTCTTACTTTTTATAATACCGCTGTTTCAAGGGCGACCGGAATTGCGTTGTCAACGCCCTGGACAGCCGGAACAAAACAGAGGCTGTGGCTTAAACTTGTAGTAGATGCCGGGACTTCGACATTAGCCGTGGACGCGGGCGAACTTGCGGTAATAGGGGATAGGGTGCCATGACCGTTGCCTATAGCCGCAAATGGGGGCCTGCTGTATCCGGTTATTCGCTTGGGAGTTTCACTCTACCGCACGGTATAGGCGTCCATACAGGGCAAGGCAACGTCTATATGGTTGCCGAAACGGACTCAAGGGTTTTAATAACGGATACGTCCGGGGTCTATGTCGGAGAGTGGGGGCTGCCTAATTTAGGGCGACAGATACATATAGATAGCGTGAACAATATCGCGTACGTGTCATGTTACTCTAATGTCAATGTCTTAAAATATGATATCTCTAATCCCGCAAGCGTGGCCTCGGCGGGAAGTTTTGGAGTAGGGACCGGGCCTGCCGGTATTTCTCTTTTCAACTCCGAGCTATATATTTGCTTGCCGGGGACGTCCAAAATCGCAGTCCACGATTTAAGCGGGGTCTGGCAACGGGATTTAACCGGTGGCGGCGGAATCAATAACACAACTGATTGCGTTGTCGTGGGGGACACTGTTTACGCCACATCCTATAACGCTACTCCCACGGGGCGCATATTACTTTTAGACAAAACAACCGGGGCTTTAACCGGCACATGGGAACCAACACTTGGCGGTAAAATATTCCATCAATTGTTTGGAATAGCACACACAAACGGGGGTTTTTACGTATGTGATGGTGGGCCGGCCGCCGGGGGCGGCAGCCATTTGTTATGGGTTTTGGATAGCAACGGCAATGCAGTGGAATTTGTCCATGCTTCCGGGAATTACGGCACTGGCGACGGATATTTCCAAGGTGCATCGAATTCGCCACTGAATTGTGCAATAGCAGGCGGCGAAATTTACGTAACCGACAACGCCGACAACGGCAGCCCCTCTACAAGCAGGGTGCAGGTTTTTGCCCTTAACCTGACGGAAGAAGTTTGGAATGTTTTCCCTTATTCGTGGAGCACCTTGGCGGCGATTTGGAACATTCTGCCTTATTCCTGGGGAGTTACAGCCAATAAGGCGTTATTCCATTATACCCAGGGCAAAAGACAAAAGGAGTTTCAGTGATCCGTGAAATAGCAAAGACTCCTTACGAAGAATTTCCTATATATTTTACTTTCGGCTCAAGGATGCAAAGAGCTGAAATGTTGGCGTCATATACCCTTGCATGTGCAAACGCCGTCACCGGCGCCGATACAGGCACGGATATTGTTGACAGCGATACGTTGGCAAGCGGCAAAGTTAAGGTTGTCATAAAAGGCGGCACCAATGGCGAAGTCCATAAAATCACATGCCTTGGCACAAGCGATCTCGGTTACGATTACGAAACCGAAATTTTTGTCGTCATAAAAAGTGAAGTCAGCGATTATTGTGAAAAGCAAGAAGCGGATAATATAAACATCCGGAACGATTTTACAGAAGATATTGAATCCGGGGATACGGTATCGACCCATGCCGTAACTTCTATTAAAAACGATTTAACGTCTTCTACCGCCGCTATCATAGACGGGAGTTCCATTGAAAACCCATATATTTACGTTGGGTTTAAGGGCGGGGGCGATAGCGACTACCATGTTATATCTATAAAAATTGTGTCCGCAAACGGGTACAAATACGAGAAGTTGCTCCTTCTTGCCATAAAGGAACAATAGATGCCGGAATTTACGTTCAGGCAAAACACGGCCAATGCCGGGATTGACACGAATAGGCCCAGTACGGAAGTGGCGTGGTCTTTGTGCAACAACGTAAAATTTCAGCCCGGTTACGCATTCAAAGACACGGGGCGCACGTTATTGGCCACGGCTCCAGGCCCCGTGCGTGGACTGTACACGTTCAAGGGTGATGATAGTTCAACCAATACAATAGTTGCCGGCGACAACATAGTTTATAGATATCGTAACAATTTTGTTACAGCACAAAACATAACGCCGTTGTCGCCGCCAACGTCCACTTACCAGGACGCCTGGAGGTTTGCGCTAAATGGGGGGCTGCCTATAATAAGCAATGGCAGGGACGCTATCTGGAAATGGCCGAATTTTGGCTCTGTGCTGGCGCCTTTATCGGGTGCGCCATCTTATGCTAAGTCGTTGATAACATTTGACGAACGTGTTATCATCGGCAATTATCTTGAAAACGGGTACGAGTGGCAGTCCAGTATTGGCTGGACCGAGAAATATAAACCGGAAAACTGGGCGCGGGGGGTAAAGGTAAATGAACTTTCGAGACGAAAGGGTTTTGTACCTCCTAACAGCGGCAACGTGGCTCACGATTTTATTAGGGACTTTGGTGTTACGGGGACCAAATTAATAATTTATGGAACGGAAAATATCTATCACGCGGCTGCCTCCGCTGAAGATATTAACTTTGTCTTTGGTGTTTTTGCCACTGGGGTATCCGTTGTGGGCAAAAGGTTATCTGTTTTTGCTGACGGCGCTAACTACTTTATCGGTTCTGGCCCTGACTTAGGCAACAACGGCCAGATGGACGTTTATCGTTTGACGGATAATGGACTCGAATCCATTGGGTTCAATATCCGGAATTTGCTGTTTTTTGATCTGAATTGGGCCGCGATTGATACCGGGTTTGCGTACCGAATACCAGGACTTCGCGAAATCCACTTTTGTGTCCCAACGGGGACATCGAATCAGCCAAATAAGGACTATATTTACCAGGAAGAAACAAAGGCATGGAGTGTCGCGGACTGCGATTATAACGCCTATTCGAGGACTGTAGACGCCACGGGGGGGACGTATGATTCTCTATCTACTTATGGGGCTTACGATGGCCTTTCTCCTGAAACTTATGACACGCTGACACAATCAGGCGTAGGGCTTGGATATGGTGTTGTCGGCCAGGAAAGCGGCAAAATTCTTAAACTTGCATCGGGATTCAATAACAATGGCGCCGCTATTGACGCTTTTTTGGATACCGGCGATTTTCATTTTGGCGTTCCCAATGAACGCAAGATTCTAATGGCGATAATGCCTTTTTTTAGGGGGCAAAGCACTAAAAGCGTTGTCCAGTTCCAAGTAGCGTACAGAAACGAATTGCATCACCCAATAGTCTGGAGCGAAAAGTTTGACTATGTGATTGGGGTAGATGAAAAACTTTATGTGCGCGGGGTTAATAACCAGGGCAAGTATGTCCGTATACGGATATCATCGAATCAGTTAGATACGCCTTGGCAACTTGAAGGTTACACACTTTTTTATGAATTTGGGGGGGATAGATAATGGCGGGTCTCGATGATCTTGACGTCAATACACCAATAGGGGCGGATGACCCCGGAAGCAGCGGCGGTGGTCTAGGCGTTGATAACCAGTTGCGGTCTATAAAGGCCAAGACAAAGGAATTTGCGGCTCCGGAACATCACTACACCGGCGAACACAAATTTGTCGCCGTAGCCACTGGAGAACTGCCTGCGGGGGTGCATGGGCAATTCGTTGTAGTTAAAGACGACGGAGTCGTGTATGAACTCAAAGGCTACCAACGCGATGACTCAACTATAATAGGAATCCTTATTTCGGGCGGGGAATCGCCTGTTACCAATTCCCTGTTTTCCCTGGCAAGCGCGGACCCGCATGGGCAAGAAATCGGCGATGCTATTATGTTTACAACCGGGGGGGCCTTGCCGTCCGGGGTAACGGCTAACACTATTTATTACATCATCGCGGATGGATTCACATCAACCCATTTGAAAGTTTCAGAAACTCCGGCGGGGGCCGCTCTTTCTCTTTCCGGCACTCAATCCGGCCCCCACTATTCATATAATGCGGCATGGGTAAAACTGACATATAACCTTGAAGCCGGGGCCGCGGCAACCGCGCTATATAACCATAGGCTTGCGACCCCTATTGACCATCCCAATGGCAGCGTCGGCGCTATTGCAATAGCTAATGACGCCGTCACGCAACCCAAAATAGCAGGGGGAAACATAGTCAAAAAGCATCTTCATGCCGCGTCTGCCGACCCACTTGGGTCAATATCTAAACTAGTAGAGGGGGGTGCCAGCGACGCCGACGCACTGCATTACCACCCTCAATATGCCATTACCACAAGCGGTGGCGGCGGGGCTATCGGGTATGCGGGCGGGAATGTGACTGCTTGGGATGGAATAATATCAGGGAGTCATCCAACTTACGCAAAAGAAACGGAAATTTTCTTTTACTATCCTGGGGGAAAAACTGAAATAATAGCGCGTTGCGAATTTATAAAGGGGGATACCGGCAATATAGGAACCTTCTTGAGGTTAAAAATAGGTACTGATTACAGCGAAGCATTGTGGGTAAACGAAGCATCTCCTCCTACAGCAGTATTCCATTCTGCCGGTGACGGTGTTTCTGTTGCTTCTCTTACCGCCAACACATGGTGTAGCGTTGAAATAGAATGTACATCCGACGCTTCATTTGAGTCCGCTTCTGTGCGCAATTTGAGTTTAACCCTTATTTGAGGAGAAGGTTGTGGCGATGATCATAGAGGAAGAAAAAAACGTTGTCGATAGTAAAGAAGAGAAAGAGTTTATGATTGATCATATAAGTAAGGAGGATCGAATAATTGGCCTTGTTTGGCCGTCAATAAGGCCGGGGATCGAAGAAATGGCCGCCATGCACTTACTGGATGGCGATCCCAACACAGCTTATTTTAAACCATTTGAAATTCGCTTGAATTTGCTTACGGACCCCACAACGCAGCTATTGGTAGGCTTTAAAGTCGCAAACAAGGAAAAATTCATGAGAGGCGAAATAACAGACAGGACTTATGCCGGTTTTTGTGTATTCCAATACCGGGCAGTCGGGGTGCACAATTACTTAACCTATATAAAACCGGAATACCGGGGAACCAATATGCTTAGGCTGGGGCATGAATTTCTATTGGAGATGGCAAAGGTTATACCAGCGCCGGTAATGACTTGTTGCTCGGATCGCAAAAACATGGGGGCAACACTTGAAAAGCTTGGGTATGTCGAGGGACTAACGGAATACAGGTATAAGGTGAAATAAGTATATTGCATCACGTGAATGTGTTTATTTCTCCCAAATAGGTAAAGTGTACTATGCAAATTTTAAATATCGCGATATTTTGCATTTTGTGGTATCTGGATTTGCCGCCGGATGGCGGCAGCGAATCTCTGCCTTTTGTGTTTTTGGTTGGAGGCGGAGGCGGCGGCGCAAGTAATCAAACAGTAGAAAAAAATCTTGTGCCTGATTGGGCGCAAGGCGCTATAGAGAATACGTTCATAGTCCAGGCCGAGCAATACTACAATGAAGGTTTTGCCGCCTTTTCCGGTGCCACTTATGCGCCACAGCCCACGGACGAGACGGACGGCATAAATGCCATTGCCGCTGTCGCATCGGCGGCCCCACACGCCTTAGTTGCTTCCGCCGAGGCATTGCTGACGGCGATGATGAATGGGGATAAGCTCAATTTTAACCCAAAGCTTGATGCCGAATACGCCAAAAAAGCGGAAGCCCAAATTCAGGACTTCCTTGAAATGACGTTGCCGCAAATAAACAATAGCTATGGCGCAACGGGAAATTACGGCTCCGACGCCCGCCTTGCCAAGCAAGGACTTGCGGCAAGAAAATTATTTGATGCGCTATCGGACACCGGGATACAAGTCTATTACAGCGACTACAAACAGGAATGGGGGCATGTTATATCCTCTCTCCCGGCAGCAAGGGCTTATGCAAGCCAGGAAGCTATCGACGCTGAAAAGCTTAGATTCGCGGGTTTGCTGGACAGGGAATGGCGGCAGGGGTCGCTTGAGGACGCCTTTAAAGCCGATAAGGACGTTAAAGAAGCGGCTTTGCGTAAACACGCTTTTCTCCTCGAAGCCACGAAAACACTTATCGGGGCTTCGTCAAAAACCGTTACCCCATATTACAGGCCAAATTCAATGGGGGCCATTGCCGGGGTAGCAACTTCGATCATAGGTTCGTTCGCCATGGACAAACTGACGATGGCGGATAGGCCCGAAGGCGCGTCTCAATTTGCGACCGGATACGGGAAATACAATGTCATGGAGAACCCAACGTATGCTACCCAAGGCATGCCACAACACCAAGTAAATTGGGGCGTTTCCGGGAGGTTGCCATAATAAAATGAGAGAGAACCTGAGATGGAATAAAATGATAAAATTTGTCACAATTCACAACATAATGGGTATTTCGTGGGCTATCGCCTTTTTAATGGGATTTATAGATTGCGATGGCTATATCGTTGTATTCTTTGGGCTTGGTGGCGGCTCAACGTCCTCAACTACAACGGTAAATAATATTCCCTCATACGCGGAACCGCTGGTAAGGAAAATGCTTTCGGAAGCGGTAATACTGTCTGAAGCGGGCTACCATCCGTATATTGGCATTACCTATGCGACGCAAAACGCGAATGAGACCACGGGAATAGCAAGACTTGCATCCAGGGGAAGGGGCGGCGATGCCCGAATAACGCAAGCAAAAGGCGTCGTCAAAACCCTCTTGGACGGCGATTACCTGCTCGGCACTGACGTCCATTTCCTTGCCCTTGTCGCGGACGTAACGGGCAAGCCCACGTCAAAATTTGCGACAGTAACGCCCTTCCTCGGGGGCAGTATGTTTGTAAAGGGGGACCCTAACCCAAGCGATAATTTAGCTCAATCCCTGGTCGCTGCCGTCCCAGCCGAAACCAATGCAAGGGCAACGGCATACCTAAAAAATGACAACTACCAGATGCACAGAAGCATACAAGGCCACGTATTTAATGAGGGGTTGAACCTCATAAAAACTGAATATGATGATGCCGAGCTTTTGCGGTATGCGGGGCTACTGAAACGCACATATACCCAAGGCGGGCTCACGGACGCATATAATATCTACTTTGAAAACCAAATAGGGAAAAGCATAGCCCACAACCGATTAAAGGCCGCTATTGCCGCCCTTGTGGGCTCGCAACAAGTAGAAACTACTCAATACCGCAGAGCCGGGGGCGGTTTAGGAGTGTTGGGGATGGTAGCGGGCGCCGCGCTGGCGTTTGCGTTCCCGCCGGCGGGAATGGGAGCTCTTGCCGGTATTTCCATGGGCGCAAATCTTGGCGGTATGGTTGGCGGAAGCCTTGATCAAGCGCTTGCATAACAGGAGGAAGCTATGCCTTTTGACGAAATGGGGAATTATGTTCCCCCCACATTAAAACCTTTGCCGACGGTAAAAGCTCCGGATTTGACATCGCGGCTGCCTGCCGGACCTGAGTTGTCAAGTATTACTGGACAACTGCCGCCCTCAAGGCCCGGCCTTACCGGACTCACCAGCGCAAGAACGGGGGCGCGTGCTCCCGAAATAGAGGCGGCAAGGCCCGGAGCCGCCGCAGGCACGGGGTTACTGCCGCCGACATCCTTCGGCGAATATCTCAATACTATTCCCCAGGATAGGCTCGCCCAGACCACGGAATATCTCAACCGTAAAGGTTTTTTTAATGCAGGCATACGCGGGATAGCTGATGTGCTGGCGACACCGCCGCGTCAGGTCCCTTTTAGTCTTGCCGAGAGTTTTGGCGGCGGGCTTAAAGCCGGGCTTAGGGGCCTGGACACCGAACGCGCCTTGGCCGAGATAGCGGAAGAGAAGAAAGTGGGCGCGGCGGATAGGCAGTTGGAGGCAGGTCTTAAAATGCTGCAAGGGGAAGAAGCGGTACAGCTCCTAAAAGATTACAGAACCCCGGAGGAGAAGCAGTCGGAGGAACTAAAGGCTTACAAAACAAAAACTGAAGCGGGGCTGCAATTGGAGGAACAATACGCAACTGCAACGGGAAAGAGGAAAGAAGAAGAAAAAGAAAAGAAAATAAGTAAAGCTTATGACGCATTTGGAGCTTTGCCTGAAAAACCGTCAAGGGCACAAATCGCGGAATCGCGGAAGTTGTTTGCTGATGCGGGATTGTCCGAGGATGTCTTCAGCCAGTTTGCAGAATTGTCGCCTGCCGATAGGGAAAAGTTTAAATTACGCTATAAGCGTTTTAACGATATAGCCAAATCGCAATCGAAATTATTGACAGCACAAAAATCTTTTTCTGTACAAGAAAAACAAAAAACAGACATACAGGCCAAGATAGCCCAATTGCAGGGCAGGATACAGATGACGCAACTGTATGAATCAGAGAAAAGAACAGGCGAAACACTGAAAAAGAGGGATTGGTTAGACGAAGAAAATCTACTTGATCCTGCCGCCCTTGCGGATGCCAACAAAAAGCTATCAGGGCTTAAGAAGGTATTGGCCGACATAGAAAAATCCATGTCAACTAATATAAAATTAATTGAATCCATTTCTTCACGGATAGGGGAATCTCAAGCTGGAGAATCGATGGACTATAGCGATTATTCAGATGCAGAGCTTGAGGACCTATTGGGGATAAAATGACGGACATAAATTTATTATTGGAAGCTGAAAAACGAGGGATATTGCCACAAGAAAAAGTTGCCCTTTTGTCAGAGGCAAGAAAGCGGGGCCTTGTGCCGTTGGCGTTGCAATCCCAAATTCCGCAAGTTTCACAAACACCAGAAATCCGTCCGCTATTAACCAAAGAACAAGCCGCATTACAAAAACCGGCAGTCCCGTCCATGTCTGGGTTTGTCCAGGAGAAAGCGATATCTGCTATACAGCCAGCCGTTTGGAAACCAGTCCCCGCACTGGCCGCTTCTTCGGTGGCGGAATCAGCCGCCGGGGTCGCAAGATTAGTTGGCTCCGATGAGATCGCTAACGAATGGGGCAAAAATGCTAAATTGGTGCAAGAACAAGTCCAAACAGAATTTCCGCTCGAACGTGGGAGTTGGCCTGCATCAGTGCGCGATGCTTTGGTCAGTATGTATGTGACCGCGCCTACCTACACGCTTGGGCTTCTTGGTCAAATAAAGAGCGGGCTCACACTTATGGGTGCCCAGACAGGATTGGGGAAATACGAAGAGTTGAAAGAGGCTGATGTTGGTGAGGTAACGGCTCTTGCCGGCGGCGCCGTGTCTGGTATTTCTGAATTCATTACAGAAATAGTTCCATTTACTGTCGTACTTGATATTTTGAAAAAGGCAGAACCTGTAGGGCGAGGGTTGTTAAAAAACTTTTTAAGTGAACATTTGGGTGAGCAAATAAATACAGTCGTTGATTACGTTATAGACCAGTTAAAACCAAACAAAAAATGGGATTGGGATGAATATTTAAAACGAGCACAAGAAACGTTTAACACCACAACGGTCCAGTCCATGCTCACCGGTGGGTTGGCGGCTGCTGGAAGGCCGTTCATGCCACGGAAACAAGCGGTGATGGATGTGGCTCCGGATATAGGACTATTCCTACAATATGCCGACGACAAAGCGGCTTTGCCGGATGATCGCCGTGTCGCTGCCGAAAAAATATATGAGGGGATGCGGAGAACTGACCAGGACGCCGCCACTGAATGGTATGCCAAAAAACTCGTTGAAATAGGTGGTGATGAGAAGGCCCCGCCTCCACCGCCAGCCGCTGCGCAAATAACACCAATTGCACCCGAAGGAGGTGAGCAAATTGCCGCTGAAGAAAGGAAAGTCCAAGAAGGTGGTATCCCAGAACGTGAGCAAGTTGGCGCACGAGGGATACAAGCAGCCCCAGGCCGTCGCGATATCGATGCAGAAGGCAGGATTGAGCCGCAAAAAGAAGAAGTAGCTCCAGCATGGCAAGCTAAGGGGGTTCCTGTCTCTCCAGCGAAGCCTTTTACAAAAGCTGGCGCTCAAGTGCGCCCAGAACCCATACAATTTCCTAAAGAGCCGACCGTTGAGCCGGTGCCCCCGAAGCTGTTTGCTTTAGCACAGGAAACGCCACGTTTTGCTTCTATCACCCAAGCCAAAGCAAAAGGGAAGTCTTTTGATGAGTGGGAGAAGGAGCAGTATGATACGCCAAGATTAAAAGGAACAGATGAGAATGAGGTGCTTTTTTATTACGACGCACAATCTAAAAAAGAATGGCTGGGGGGGCAGATAATGAGAGGCGATATAATAACAGTTTACAGAGCTTCTATTAAAGGACAGCCAATTAAGCCTGGAGATTACGTCACAAATAGTCCAAAATATGCGGAAGACCATATTAAATATAATCTTAGAGGTAACGGGGAGATAACTTCTCTTAAAGTTTCATTAAAAGAAATGTTGCCAGCAGACGCGCCGAAGGAGTTTTGGTATAGGCCAACCCGCTCCCGACTAAAAGCAGAATGGGAAGCCGCTAAACCAACCCCACCCAAACCCGAAGCCTTGGGCAAGCCTTCGGCCAAGGCAGGCATGATCAACGCCATATCCGCCGCCGAACTTGGCAAAATGGTGACGCAAGGGCGGATAGATGAGGCGGCTGAACACGTAAAGGAAGGTAAAAAGGCAGGCATTGATGTGGCCGATGCCGTGACAAAACAAGAGTTCGCGGAAGTGCGCAAAGCCCCGAAAGAAGATCGCCCTGCTATTATTAAAGGGTTTAGGGAATTAAAAGAGAAGGCTATCCCGGAAGAAGTAGAGGCCAAGGAAGAGGCCGCCAAATCGGCGCCCAAGGAAATGCCCCAAAAGCGCAAATATCCTAGAAGGGGGGCAGGAATTTTTTATAGGTCTTTTGATGCCCCTGAAGACGCACTTGGACCGGATGTTTCTGTTTCAAAGGATGACATGGATTGGAGTGATACAGGACCTTATCAAATTAAAATAGTTGATGCGAAAGGGGAATATAAGTCAATTCCGCATCACGGCAGAGCTTACCGTGGAGATTTTTCATCTGCCAATGTTGTTGAAGTAAGATATAATCCTGCGTGGTGGGTCCCGGAAGAACGAGAGTCTGTTTTAAAAGACCATTTCCCTAAATTGCGGAGGCAATTCCCGGAAGCCGAATTTATAGAATTAGAATATGACAAAGACAATCCGGAATGGGCGGTTGAATCCAAAGAACCAAAGTATGTGGATTTAATTCCCAAAGAAGTAGAGGTCAAGGAAGAGGCCGCTGTTGCGCCGGAACCCACTTCGACCCCTGTTCGTGAACTCCGGGACCGCCTCAAGCAAATGAAGGCGGAATTCTTTACAGGGAAGCCCTATAAACGCCTCGAAGCCCTTATCGCTCTCAATAAGGCTGTTGCCAATAGAGAGCTTAGTAAAAA
>Ga0214473_10000386_pt1 | contig 61591 bp, 46 predicted proteins | sample RVTome_7_FD_203509 | JGI IMG/M metagenome (GOLD analysis project Ga0214473, IMG submission 203509) | Soil microbial communities from uranium-contaminated site in the Upper Colorado River Basin, Wyoming, United States - RVT98D197 | ecosystem: Environmental > Terrestrial > Soil > Contaminated >... | reverse complement strand
GAGCCAGCATCTCAGCGGCTTTTTCCTCGATCGGGACCGGATCCGCGCGCTCGCCTGGGCTCCGCCGAAGATCATGGACTTCGGCCTGGACGGCCGGTACCTTCGGGAAGCACGGGTCGACGAAGACACGCACGGTCTGTGGTTCCTCCGCCTGGCGGAAGGGAAGATCTATGGGATCCGAGACGAGATGTTCAACTCGTCCGCGTTTCGGAGCGCGGGCACGTTCACAGCCTTCACCGTTCCCAATGCCGTCTATGAGATATCGTCCGACTTCAAGACCTGGAGGAAGCTTTTTGAGTTCCCGGTCCGAATGATGGTGAAGCGGGGCAGCGGCTTTCGCTTGGATCCGATCGACGCGACGATCGGCGGATCAATGCTCTACATCCTCCACACGGCCGAATACGAGGTGATCGGGTTCGATCTTCGCGCCGGCCGGGTCAAGCATATCATCTCCAGGAAATACGACCGCGTGCGGTCCAAACCCCAAAAGGCTTCGGATCCCGACCCTGATCCCGAAGTCAGGGGGATCGATTTTCCCGACGATCCCTATGTTTGGGACATCGCCAGGATCCATGCGGCCGCGGGAAAACTCTGGGTGTTCACCTCGGTCATGAAGCCCAACGGAGACGATAATCAGGTCGATGTGTTCGACGCGGACGGCCGCTACGCCGACAGCATCATCCTGCGCTACCCGGCCGGCGATCGGAAGCATCGCGGTGTCTCCCGATGGACTCTCCTGACCGACGACGGGTTCTTCGTCATCCCCGAGCAGGAGGAGGACGGGCTGATCAGCATCGGCAAGTACCGGATCGTCGATGCGGGCTTATTCCCCGCCAAGCGGTAATTCGGAAAATGGTATTGTGTCCCCGATTTAGCGGGCTAGTTTGTCCAGCTCGTCGAGCCTGACGCGAACGCTGGCGATATACGGCGGCTCCCCTTCGGTCCAGTGCCCGTAGGTCGTCACGACGAACGTGCCGTCCGGCAGGACCTCGACGCCCGGGTAGGCGCAATCGGCCGTCTTGGTGTTGTCCATCAGCCGGACGCGGTATTGCCCTTCCCGGCCCTTGACGATGTCGTCGAAGGCGCCGACCCAAGCCACCCAATCGCCGTGCGTGGGGCTCTCGTGGGTCATGTCGCGGAAGGAAACGAGGAGCCGGCCGTCGGGGGCGTATTTCGCGGTGTGGCGGTCCCCGGTGAGCGAGCCCGGAAGCTCGCGCGGCTCGCTCCAGATCCCGCCCTCGTCCTTGGAGAAGATGACGAACGAGTTGCGGGTGCGGCTATTCTCGCGGAGCAGAGCGGCCAGGGTCTTGCCGTCGGGGGATCGGATGATGCCCGGCTCGCAGAGGTGGACCTCGGACGCCGCGTAAACCGCCTTCGGGGCCGACCAGGTCAGGCCGCCGTCCTCCGAGAACGTCGCATACAGCGTGAAGACGACCGGATCCTCTTGATGCGGCTCCTTCCCGAAGAAGCGCCCGTCGTCATGGAACATGGCCATATAGCGCCCATGCCCGAACGGCTTGAGCTCGACGAGGGCCGACATGACGACGACCCCGCCCCAATCGCCGGCCGGCTCGAGCGGCGTCCACGCCGCCCCGTCGTCTTCCGATACCGCCAGGCGCGCCGGGTAGAGCCCGGACCAGACGATGAGGCGCTTCCTGCCGTCCGGTCCGGCGACGCGGTGGATGGTCGGCGTCTCGAGGGATGTGGCCCAATTCTCCGGCACCGGCAGGCGCTCGCTCCAGGTCAAGCCGCCGTCGGCGCTGCGCTTCATGACGATGGCGCCGCGGCCGTGGCCCTTGGGATAGACGGTGACGATCGTCCGGCCGTCCTCGAGCAGCACCGTGGTCGGGTGGCCCAGGTACTGGCCGGGCTCGCGGTCGACCACGACCTGCCGCTCGGTCTGGGCGGCCAGGTCAATGAGCGGGATCGCGTAGCCGCGCGCAACGGGCCCGGCCGGGGCCGGCTTCTCGGCGCAGAACGACATGGCCATGACGCCGGCCATGATCAGGGACAGCAGCCGCGCGCTTGTCTTCGCCTTCTCGCTCATGGCTCCTTCCCTGTTTTGCCTGTCCGGGCGGAGCTCACGCGAAAAGCTTCATCAGCCAGCGATGGAGAGGGACGACCGGATCGAAGCGCTCGAGGCAATAATCCACGAGGCGCGCCGAATAGAACTCCTCGGGCACTTTCGTTTCGAAGCTGGCGTAGAGCCCCCGGTGCTTGAGGAGACCGGCGTTGGGGTGGCCGGGATCGAATCCCGCGGGGACGCGCTTGTAGTGCTCGCCCTCGACGGAAAAGCCCTCCCGGGCCCTGAGCGCGGCCACGATCCTGCCGAGCTCGGCCCCGCGCTTCTTGTCAACCACATCCTTCCGGTACCGGCCGAGGAGGCTGTCGGGGATCATGTACATGCCGCCGCCGAGGTAGAGGTCGGGCGGTTCGAGCCCGAAATAGAATCCGGACGACTCCGTCCGCGACCGCCTCCCGTCCCAGAAGTAGATGCCCAGGTTCGTCTTATAGGGCGCCGGATCCAAGGTGAAACGCGTGTCGCGGTTGATGCGGAAGATGGACTTGTTCACCGCAGGGACGGCGATGGTGCCGGGCGCGATCCCCTTGAGCCTCTCTCCCATGGCCGTGACGAAGAGCTTGGCCGGGGCCATGACGTGGGCATCATAGGTCGCCCGGTTCTTCTCGAACCAGGCCCGGTTGTTGTTTTTGCGGAGCGCCGCGTAGAAGCGCACGGTCTCCTTGGTAAAGCCGGAAAATGCCGCACTGTCGCTCATGTCGTCCTCCCGTGCCCGGTATTCTATCAAATTGCCAGGGCCTAAGTCGCTATGGTATAGAGGGTGGCGGAAGGAGCCGTCATGAGCGTTATCGAATGGGACAAGGAGTTTCCGGGCTCCGTCACCGTCTGCGACGCGGAGGGGCGGATCGTCGAGATGAACGCCAGGTCGCGCGAGGTCTTCGCGGCCGACGGCGGCGAGAAGCTCCTTGGCACGAACGTCCTCGACTGCCACCCCGAGCCGAGCCGGTCGAAGCTCCAGGGGATGATGCGGGAGCGGCGGACGAACGTCTACACGATCCAGAAGAACGGCAAGAAGAAGCTGATCTATCAGGCGCCATGGTACAAGGACGGCGTTTGCGCCGGCTTCGTGGAGCTCGCCCTCGAGATCCCCTGGGACATGCCCCACTTCGATCGGGATAAATGATCTTACAGCAACGCGATCGTCAGCAGCGGCACGTAGGTGATGAGCAGAACGGCCGCCAGCTCGAGCGCTAGGAAGATCAGCACGTCCCGATAGACCCGGTGGATGGGTTCATTGAACCTGTAGGACGCCAGATACAGGTTCAGGCCCACGGGCGGCGTCAGATACCCAAGCTCCAGATTGGCCAGAAAAATGATGCCGAGGTGGACGGGGTGGATATGGAAGAGGTTTCCCAGCGGGATGATGAGCGGCGCCACGACGAGGATGGCCGAGTAGATGTCCATGAAGCAGCCGACGACGAGCAGGGCCAGGTTGAGGAGGAGCAGGAAGACGTACGGCGATGAGATCTTCGCCGCGACCCACTCGCTGAGCTTCTGGGGGACCTGGGCGTCGATGATGTAGTAGGACAGGCCGTTGGCCAGAGCCAGGATGATCAGCACGCCGCCGATAATGGGCACGGCGTTGAGGAAGACGCGCGGCAGGTCGCGCACCTTCAGGTCCCTCTTGATGAAGGTCTCGACGATCCAGACGTAGAGCAGGGCCGCCGCCGCGCTTTCCTGCAGGCTGACGATCCCCCCGAGATAGAGCCCGAAGACGATGAACGGCAGCAGGATCTCCCAGGAGGATTCGCCTAACGCCGCGACCGCCTCGCGGACCTTCAGCGGGTGCCGAGGCATGCCGCGCTTCCAGGAATAGCCGATGCCGATGGCCATGACCGCGACGACCAGCAGGATCCCCGGCACAAAACCTCCGACGAACATGTCCCTGATGCTCGTCTGCGAGGCCACGCCGTAGATGATGACGGGCAGGCTCGGCGGAAAGAGCAGGCCGATGCTGCCAGAGGCCGTCAGGAGCCCGATCGTGAAGCGCCGGGGATATCCGGCCTTCTCGAGGATGACGGCAAGCAGTCCGCCCAGGGCCAGGATGGTCACGCCGGAAGCGCCCGTGAACGTCGTAAAGAACGCGCAGACGATGACGGCCATCACCGTCAGCCCGCCCGGGAACCAGCCGAAAACGGCCTGGAAGAAGCGGACCAGCCTCTCCCCCGCCTTGCTCTCGGACAGGAAGAACCCGACCGCGGCGAACAGGGGAATGGCCGGGATGGCGTCTCCCGTCAGGACCCCATACGCCTGGTTGGGGATGATCTCGAGCGGCTGGCCCGCCTTGGCGAAGAGAAGGAAGCCGATCCCGCCGAGGACCGCAAAGATGGGCAAGCCGAATAGGGCCGCGGCGATGAGGACGATGATCATCGGCCCCGACGCCGCCGCGCTCAGGGGCTTCAGGAACTCCCCGGCCGCGGCCAGGGCGGGCGCCGGGACGGTCCCCCCGGCGGTCACGAGCTGCACGATCGGGTCGAAGCCGAAGACGAGGCCCAGGATGACGGCCGCGGCCCCCGCCCAGAGCCTTGCCCCCTTCTTCTCGATGCCGGTGATGAAGCGGACGCTCATGGCCAGGAACCCGGCCGCCATGACCATGACGACGGCCCGCTTCGGCAGGAACCCGACCCGGTCCGACGCGGCGAAGGCGTTCACGGCGAACGACAGCGCGCTCGTTCCGAACGCCAACGTCAGCCCCGACGCGAGAGCGGAGGTGACCGCCGCGGCGGGAGCTTTCAGGCGCTCCGGCAGGAACAATCCGGTGGCCAGCGCGAGGTGCTTCTTTTCGCGCGACGTGATCGCCCCGGCGATGAACGTGGCCGCGAGCACGAGGTGCTCGACATAGGCCCCCGAATCGGGGATCCCGGTGCCGAAGATCTTGCGCGCGATGGCCTCGGCCAGGAGCATCGCCGCGAGGGCGAAAATGGCGATGACGACGACCGTGTCTTCGACGGCGTGGGCACGGCGGACGAGCCTACTGGCCATGGGCTTTGCGGTATTCCCGGAGGTATCCCGTGATCTGGTCGTAGATCTCCTTGGAGAAGACCGAGCCGAGGAGCTGGCTGACAGCCTGGTCGGCGGCTTCGCGCCACTTGACGAGCGCCGCGCCCGGGGCGTCGTGGGTGATGAGTCCGTTATCCTTCATCATCTTCACGGCGTCGGCCTCGAGGTCCATCGTCTCGTCGTAGAGCCCCTTGGCGACGCTGGCTACGGCGTCGAGGAACGGCCGGTGCAGGTCGGCGGGGATGGACGCCCAGGCCTTCTCGCTAAAGATCAACCCCCCGACGAGCGGGGCGAGCGACGCCGTGAGCATATGGGGGGCCAGGGCGAAGTACTGGCCCGCTCCGGCCACAAGGGCCGGCAAGTAGAGGGCCGTCACCGCCCCGCTCTGGAGCTGGATCATGAGGTCGCCCGAATCGCCCGAGACGGCTTCATAGCCCATCCGTTTCCAAACCTGCTCGATCTCCGGGAAATCGGAGGTCACGCTGATCTTGAGCGCTTTCAGATCATCGGGGGTAACGACAGGTTTCTTGGAGAAGAAGTTGACCCAGCCGGCCAGCGTCCACATGATCGTCTTGAAGCCTCTCTCTTGGATCGACTTCTCGAAGGCGGGCTTCATCTGCTCGAAGACGGCGTTGAATTCCTCCCGCGAATGGAACAGGAAGGGGATGCAGAGGACCGTCATGGAGCTGTCGACCTTGGCCAACCCCATCGTCGAGAAGACGCCGCCCTGGATGCTCCCCAGGCGCATCTTGCGGATCATGTCCTGCTCCCCCCCGGCGCTGCCGCCGGGGAAGATCTTGACTATAACGGAGCCGTTCGAGAGGCGCTCCCACTCGTTGGCCACTTTCTGCAGGACCTTGTCCCAGGGGGACCGGGCCGGGGCGATGCTGGCGATCTTGATCACGACCGGACCGGAGGAGGAGGCGGCGGAGGAGAAGGTTTCGGCCGGGGTGCCGGTCAGGCAGGAGGCAATAAGCGCCGCCGACGCGGCGAGCCCGGCGACAGCGAGGGCCGCAGATATCTTCCTGATCATGGGCGCTCCGGCTCGCCTGGATTATTCACGAGCCGAGGTGGCTGCAGATGCGAGGCGTCAAAGGGTGAAGCTGTACTCCGAGTACTGCGAACCCTTTGCAACGAAGCAGATGCGGCCGGATCGGCTTGCCCGAAGGGTAAGAACGCCGATCTTGGGTCTTTATGTCTTACTGAGAAACCCGGCGTTCTTATGAATAGTCCAGGTTCGATGAAGAAGTCGTCGATGTGGTCGAGGAGCCAGCGGGCCTTGCGCTGATTGAGGATGTTGATCAGGCGGTTCTCCGGGCTGCTTTCGGGATCGAAGGCGAGGACGCGCCCGAGGAGCTCCTTGAACTCGGACACGTTCTGTTCGCTGACGGAAACGGTCGTGGCCAAGGCCATGAGAGAAGAGGTGTTCGACTTGCCGGCCAGGGCCTGGGCCTTGGCGAAATGCTCCCGGGCCTTGGCCGGGTCGCCGCCGAGATAGCCGGGCAGGGATCCGTAGTAGCCGACATAGAACGAGTCGAGGGAGCCATGGCCATAATCGGGCACGAGCGCCTCGACGCGCTCGATCATGGCCCGGGTCTGGGGCACGGTCTGGCCGAGGGTCATATCGAAGGGATCGACGGAGAACGCGGCCAGCCAGCCGAGCGCGGTCCAGTAGAGAAGGTCCGCGTCGCCCTTGCCGAAGGGGACCATCGCCTCCGCGTATCTCCGCTCCTTGAGCTGGCGGCGGATGGCGGGGTTCTTCTTCTCGACGGCGACGAAGAGCATGTCCCGGCCGCGGAGGTAGAGGTTCTTGGCCCGGGCCAGCAGGTGCTCCTTCGTCTCGGCCTCGCGGCGGGGCGTCATGTCGGCCGGCGTCTCGACGAAGGCGTTGGCGTACATGATGTACAAGCTGCCGGTGCGGAGCCGCAGGCCGGCATGGTCCGGGAGCGAGGCGAGGAGCGATTCGTAGAGCTTGATGGCGAAGGGCAGGGCTTCGCCGACGAAATCGGGATCGTTGTCGGAGCTGAAGACGTCGGCGGAGGAGGAGGGCCCGGAGAGCATGCCGGCGACCTTTGTTATGGCCATCTTCTCGAGGGAGCAGCCCCCGAGGGAGACGATCAGGGCCAGGGCCGCGGCCGTCACGGCGAGAGCCGGCCCTTTCACTGTGGTTCGCGCGCTCCGCATGCAGAACCCTCGCCCCGTATGAACTTGGTCCACCCCGTCCCTACCGCCTAAAGGATAGGCCCAAGCCGGGCGATAGTCAACTGAGGCCGGGCCGGCGGGGCTCTTCCGGACGGCAGGTGTCGCGGCGGGAATGAGGGAGGCTCAGCCCCGCTTGCGCGCTGTCCGTTTGAAGAAGAGATAGATCGGGATCCCGGCCAAGGCCGTGGCGATGGCGACGAGCGATTCGACCGGGGCGCGCAGGAAAGCGAGAACGAGAATGGCCGCCCCGACGATGATGTAGACGGCCGAGGCGACGGGGTAGCCCGGGAGCTTCACCGCGCTCTTGCCCGAACGCCTCAGCTTGAAGACGCCGAGGACCGCGAGAAGGGGAAAGATGCCCAGGGAAAAGCCCATGTAGGTCAGGAGCTGCTCGAAGGTCCCCAAGAAGACCATGGCGACGGCGATCGCGCCTTGGAGAACGATCGACCGGGTCGGGACGCTGCGCTTCGGGTCGACGCGGGCGATGGATTTGAAGAAGATGCCGTCCCGGGCCATCGAATAATAGACCCGCGGCCCCAGGATGAGATAAGCGCTGAGGGACGAGAAAAGGGCGAACGAGATCAGGAGGGAGAGGATGGTTTCCGCGGACTTGCCGAAGAGGTTCCCCGCGGCGAGCCCGCCGACCGAGATGACCCCTTCCATCTGCGCCGGCGGGATGGCGTAGACATAGAAGAGATTGAGGGCGGCGTAAAGGACCATGACCACCGCCGTGCCGAGGAGGAGCGAGCGCGGCAGGTTGCGCGACGGGTCGCGGACCTCGGAGCCGACGTAGGCCGAGGCGTTCCAGCCGCTGTAGGCGAACATGATCCACATCAGCGACAGGCCCATCGTCTTGATCCCCGTGAAGTCGAAATGGAACGGTGCCGCGGCCGTGAGGTGGGCCAGGCTCCCCTTCCCGAAGGCGAAGCCGGCGGCGACGAGACCGACGATGAGGAGGATCTTCAGTCCCGTCAGGGCGTTCTGGACGCGGGCCCCGGCCTCGAGGCCGCGGGTGTGGAGGAGCGTGAACGCGGCGATGATGAGGATGGCATAGAGCTTCTTCATGATCATCGCCTCGGAGGCGACGGGGAAGAGCCCGGGATGGAGCAGTCCCGGAAAGGCCCGGGTCAGGTACTCGGAGAAGCCGATGGCCGACGCTGCGATGGGCGCTGAAAAACCGACGAAGAACGAGACCCAGCCGGAGAGGAAGCCGAGGATGGGGTGATAGAGGCGGGAGAGAAAGGCGTACTCCCCGCCGGCGTGGGGGATGGCCGCCCCGAGCTCGCCGTAGCTGAGGGCGCCGCAGAGGGCCACCAGGCCGCCGATGAGCCAGAGGGCGAGCATGACGACGGGGTTGTGGAGGTCCTGCATCAGCAGGCCCGACGTCGTGAAGATGCCGGCGCCGATCATGTTGGCGATGACGATATTGGTGAGCGGGAAGAGGCCGAGCTTGCGCTCGAGCCCGTTGGCGGCGGCCCCGATGGTCACATTCGGCTCGTTATTCAACGTCTTCGCCTCCCCGGACTGCGAAAATCCTACTTTATCCGCCGCCACCCGACCTGTCAAACCAGAAGGGGAAGGGGTCAAACCTTAATTCTTATAATTTCCCTGAGCAGCTCGGTCACGTGAGCAAGGCCCATAGATGCGAAATTATAAGAATTAAGGTTTGACCCCTTCTTGACCGCCTCTTCGTTTTTTAAAGCGATTGACGAGGAGGGTGAACACGAACAGGGGGCCGTAGAGGGCGGCGGCCGCGGCGGAGAACCCGATGTTCGATCCCTTGAGGAGCTGGACGCCCCATCCGAACTGGTCCTCGTTGACGAGATAGGTCCAGGTCGAGGACGGCCCTTTCAAGCCCTCGGCCTCGAGATCGACCGGGCCCTGGCGGGAGATAAGGGACCGGAGCGACGCGTCGACGGCGCCTCCGATCTTGCCTTCGAGCTCGAGGAAGGAGTCCGTCGCGGCCTTCTGGAATTCCTGGAGCGGGTCCTTTCGCCCGAGCGAAACGAGGTGGATGCCCTCGCGGAGATCGGCCAGCCAGGCGAGATGGTCGGCCCAGGCCTTGTCGATGTGGTAGAGCGCCGCCAGCCGGGCGAACCGGCCGAAGGCCTCGCGCCCGAACCGGGCCGTCCCGCTTTGAAGGATCTCCGGCGCGGGGGCGAACGGCGCGCCATCTCCCCCCTCCGGGCCAAAAGCGGCATCGCGCCAGCCGGCGACGATCTCCCGCTGCGTCTCGACGAGCGTCGAATAGTCCCAAAGCGCGCGCCGGATGTCCAGGTTGCGCCCCTCGATGACGCGCTGCCCGTGGAGAATCTCCTTGCGCAAGAGGTCGTTGTCGACGGGGGCGTCCCGGCGTTCGAGCCGGTAGCGGTCGAAGAGCCGCCGGGTCAGGCCGTGGCGCTCGAAGATGTCGTCCTCGAGGCTGATGAAGAACCGCGACGAGCCGGGATCGCCCTGGCGTCCGGCCCGGCCGCGGAGCTGGTTGTCGATGCGCAGGCTCTCGTGCCGGTTCGTGCCGACGACGTAGAGGCCGCCCAAACCGGCCACCCGGTCGCGCTCCTCCTCGTTCGGGCCGCCGAGCTTGATGTCCGTGCCGCGGCCGGCCATGTTCGTCGAGATGGTCACCGCGTCCGGGGCGCCGGCCCGGGCGATGAGCGCCGCTTCGAGCTCGTCGTTCCTGGCGTTGAGGACTTCGCAGGCGATGCCGGCCCGGGCGAGGGCCGCCGTGAGCTCCTCCGATTCCCTGACGCTCGCCGTGCCGACGAGGATGGGGCGGCCCGTGGCGTGGACCACGGTGATCTCCCGGACGAGCGCCTTGGACTTGGCGGCTTTGTGGGTGAAGACGACGTCGGGGAGGTCGCGGCGCACGCACGGCCGGTGCGGCGGCACGACCACGACGCCGAGGCCGTAGAATTCCTTGATCTCGCGCGCCGACGAAGCGGCGGTGGCCGTCATGCCGCAGAGCGTCGGATAGAGCCGGAAGAGATGCTGCAGGGTGATCGAGCCGAGGATGCGCCCCTCCGACCCGCGCCGGACCCCCTCCTTGGCCTCGACAGCGGCCTGGAGCCCGTCAGGCCAGTGGCGTTTGTCCATGACCCGGCCGGTGAACTCGTCGACGATCTCGATCCGGCCGTCGCGGACGATGTAATCGACGTCCCGCTCAAGGAGGAGCCGGGCGTGGAGGGCGCAGTGGACCGCGGCGAGAAGCATCTCGTTCTCCGGAGCGAAGAGGTTGCCGGTCCCGAGAAGCGATTCGATCCGCCGGATGCCTGTGTCCGTGGGGAAGACGTTGGCGTTCTCGGCATCGGTCTCGTAATCGCGGCCGCGCTCGAGCGCGCGCACGACGGCGGCCAGCCGTGACGCGTCTATGCCGCTCGCGCCGGCCGTCCCGGAGATGACGAGCGGGATGCGCGCTTCGTCGATGAGAATGGAGTCGGCCTCGTCGACCAGGGCCGCGGCGAAGGGGCGGTGGACGAGCTCGCCGGGTTCGCTGGCCAGGCGGTCGCGCAGGTAATCGAAACCGGCCTCCTTGGCCGTGGCGCAGGTCACGTCGCAGGCATAGGCCGCTCTCTTCGCCGGCTTGTCGAGGCCCTCCTGGGCGGCGCCGACGGAGAGGCCGAGGAGCCGATAGGCCGGGCCCATCCAAGCCGCGTCACGGCGGGCCAGGTAATCATTGAAGGTCAGGACGTGGACCGGCTGGCCGGCGAGGGCGAAGGATGAGGCCGTGAACACGGCGGCGAGCGTCTTGCCCTCCCCGGTCGGTAGCTCGGCGATCGTCCCGCCGGCCATGGCCAGGGCGGCGATGATCTGGACGTCGTGGGCGTCGAGGCCCGTCGCACGGCGGGCGGCCTCGAGGACAAGGGCGAAGGCTTCGATCCGCGCCTCCACCCCGCGGCCGGCGGGGGATTTCGTTTTCGACGGCGCGTCGGCGGGGCGCCGTCGCAGGGATGCGGCGAGGCGGCCGATCTCCCCATCGGATAAGCGGGCGAGTCCCTTCTCCTCATGGAACGCCCGGATGTCCCGGACGACTCTCGCATATCCTTCGAGGTCGGTTTCGACGGGATGGCCGCGGAACCGGTTGAAGGCCGATCTGATCTTAGGCGAAAAGAATGTATGTTTGCGGACCGTTCCCAAAACGGATGGTCCCTCTGTTTCTTTGGTCATGGGGTCCTCCTCTATGAAAAGCGACGGTTTCTCGGCGCGACGCGGAGAAAGGGAGGAGGTCAACGAGGCGGGCTTCTGAGGAGGGGCGGACCGCCGGCGCGGGAGACGACGGCCGGCGCGAAACAGGGCTCGCCGCGCGGCCGGACCGCGAGGAGGACGCCGAAGACGAGGGAGCTGATGACGAAGGGCAGCGGCAGGAAGAGGATGGCCAGGATCAGAATTGGGACCGTGAACCTTGCGATCATCGTCTCTTGCCCTCACCTTCTATTCTATGCCGCCCCCGTCCGACCGTCAATCTTTAGGTTATTCTCCCGACTCTGGGTTTCCTCTCGCGGCGGCGATGGGTATTGCCTCGAAGATCCCCGTCCGCGGAGGGGGGACCGGCAGGGAGCTGAGTCTTCGGAGCGACCATCAGCGCCGCCCCGGAGCGACCAGGAGGGGCGGCGCTGGGAGAGAATAAGGAAGAGCTCTTCTCGGATATTTCGCAGAAGTCCGGCTCCGTGTATCTCCGCCGTCCTTCTGCCGGTCCGCTCCCAAGAGTCCGCTACCCGCCGCCGGGGGGCCGGGGAGCTAGAGGCGATACCCTGAGCCAAGCCGGAGAGAGCGACCTCCCGGAGTCGGGAGAAAAACCAGTCTTTATGGACCTTGACAACGCGGGCCGCTGAACTCATGCTTAGAGATGGAGATCTAGGTGAAAAGAAGCGTCTTCTCTCTGGCCGGGGTCTTGGCCATCTTGCTCGTCCAGAGCGGCGTACCCGTGGCGGCGGGCGGAGCTAGCCCATCGACCCCCCAAACAGGACAGACCGCCGTCAAGCCCCTCCAGTACGAGGTCTCCGTCGTCCTGAAGCTCATCCACGTCCAGGTCACCGATAAGAAGGGAAATCCCGTCGGCGACCTGACGAGGGAGGATTTCACCGTCACGGATAACGGGACCCCCGTCACCCTGACCGAATTCGAGAAGCATGCCCTCTCGGCGGATGCGGCCGCGGCCGGCGCCGAATCTCCGAAAGATCCCGAGGGCCGGGCCGCGGCGGGCGCTCCTGCCGCGTCCGAGGTCCGCCCGGTGAGCCGGAAATACTTCCTCTTCTTCGATTTCGCCTACAACAACGTCCGCGGCGTCCTGAAGGCCCGCACCGCCGCGCTCCATTTCCTGGACTCGGTCGTCCGGCCCGAGGACGAGGTCGCCGTGCTGACCTATTCCGCCGTGGGGGGGCTGGCCTTCCACGAGTACATGACGACCGATCACGAGAAGGTCCGGAGTGTCGTGGAGAAGATCGGCCATTCGAATATCAAGGGACGAGCGACGGAGATCGAAGACAGCTACTGGCGGCTGATGCAGGATTCCCCCGGCTCCGGTGCCGGCGCCGCCATGGGCGTGAATTTCAGGGCCGAGGCGGAGGGCGCCCGCCAGGAATCGAAGAGCATGGCCCAGAAGTACATGGACAAGATGACGGCCTTTGCACGGTCGCTGCGTCTTGTCGAGGGCCAGAAGCACTTCATCTTCTTCTCGACCGGGATCCCGAATTCCCTGATCTACGGTTTTACTCCAAACAACCCCCAATACCGGGGCAATGTCGGGCCCGCCTCGGGTGACGATGTGCTCCGGCGGCAGAACGAGGAGATGTACCGGGAGTTCGGCGCCTCGGGCTGCTCGTTCTACGCCTTCGACACGCGGGAATCGGCCATGGAGGCGTCGCTGTTCACCTACGACGAACAGACGCTCGCCACGGGGAGCCGGGCCATGAGCACGGCCGTCGGCGCCACGGACATCTTCAAGGACAACAAGGTGACCGGGATGAATTCGCTCAAGCGCCTCACCGATATCACAGGCGGGAGGTATTATGCGAACATCAACAGGTACGAGAAGAACATCGATCAGGTCCAGAGCCTGACGGGGACTTACTATGTCCTCGGCTATTCCGTCAACGAGAAATGGGACGGCGGCTATCACGACGTCAAGGTCGAGGTCGCTCGCAAGGGCTGCGAGGTCCGAACGCAGGCCGGCTACTTCAATCCCAAGCCCTACGCCGAATACTCCGACCTCGAAAAGCAGATCCACCTCTTCGACCTGGCCCTCAACGAGAGGTCGCTCTCGCGGATGCCCGTGACGATCCCCATGGCGGCGTTGACGTCGGGGGCGGAGGGGATCTCGCGCCTCGCGCTCCTGGCCCGGATCCCCGGCGAGGTCACGGCGAAGTTCGCGGGGCGGAGGCTCGAGTTCGTAGCCATCTTCTTCGACGGCAACGGGGATATCAGCGCTATCGTCAGGGAAGAGTCGGATCCGGCCTCGTTCCGCGGCCGGGACATCGTCTTCGCGGCCGGGTCGTCCCTCAAGCCCGGCGACTACGCCTGCCGGCTCGTCATCCGCGACCTGGACTCGGGCCAGAGCGCGGTCGCATCGGCCCGGGCGACGGTCGTCAAGCCGGCGGTGACGGGACTTCAGCTCGGCACCCCCCTCATGCTCGAAGCGCGGACCGGCGGCACCCTCATCAAGGCGGACGACCGGAATGTTCGCGAGTCGTTCCCTTGGACCGACATCTACCCTTATGACAGCACGATCTTCTCGCCCGTCCTCAAGGAGCTGCCGCCCGGCGTCACGAGCCTCTCGGTCATCCTTCCCTGCGCCGTGCCCGGCGGTGCCGCGCCCGAGCTGGCCCTGTCCGTCTCGCTCGTCGATGCGGCTTCGGGCGCGCGGCTTCCGGTCCAGGCCGCGGTCGCCGGTAAAACGCGGAAAGGGCCGCTGGAGATCCTGACCCTTGAGCTCCCTACGTCGGGGATCGCGGCCGGCACGTACTATCTCCACATCTACGCCGCCGATAAGATCACGGGATCGCTCAGCCACGCGTCGACGACGCTCGTCGTCCCCCAACGCTAAAAAATGGGGACGCTTCTATTTTTGAAAATAATGCATTTTTATTGAAAATAGAAGCGTCCCCATTTTCTTTTCGTTGAATTCCCGGCCGCTTTTTCTCATAATGAAGCAACCTTGAGCAGCGACTTTCTGGAATTCCGGGGCATCTCCAAGAGCTTCGGGCCGATCCACGCCGTCACCGACGTCTCCCTCGGCATCAAGAAGGGCGAGTTCTTCTCGCTCCTCGGGCCGAGCGGTTGCGGCAAGACGACGATGCTGCGCGTGGTCGCGGGTTTCGAGGATCCCGACGCCGGCCGCGTCTTCCTCGACGGCCAGGACATCACCGACCTCCCGCCGAACAAGCGAAAGGTCAACACGATCTTCCAGAGCTACGCCTTGTTCCCCCACATGACTGTCCGCGACAACATCGGTTTCGGCCTGGCCATCGCCAAGCGCCCGAAGGCGGAGATCCGGGCCGAGGTCGACCGCATGCTCGAGCTCATCCGTATGGCCGACCAGGCCGGCCAGAAGCCCGACCAGCTGTCCGGCGGGCAGAAACAGCGGGTGGCCGTGGCCCGGGCCCTCATCAACAAGCCCGACGTGCTGCTCCTCGACGAGCCCCTCGCCGCGCTCGACCTCAAGCTCCGGCAGAAGATGCTCATCGAGCTCGACCTCATCCACGACGAGGTCGGCATCACCTTTCTTTACGTCACGCACGACCAGGCCGAGGCCATGAGCCTGAGCGACAGGATCGCCGTCATGGACGGCGGCCGCATCGAGCAGATCGGCGCGCCGGCCGAGATCTACGAGTCGCCCCGGACGAGCTTCGTCGCGGCCTTCATCGGCGATACGAACTTCCTTGAGGGCCGGGTCCACGACTGCCTCGACCGCGATTACTGCCGGCTCTCGATCGCCGGCCTGCCGGAGGTCCTTTGCTACAACGACAAGGTCCTCCAGCCCGGGCAGCCGATCTACATGAGCATCCGGCCGGAGAAGATCCACATCTCCCACGAGCGGCCCGAAGAGAAGGCCCAGCGCAACTACGTGCCCGGCGTCATCGAGGACGTCATCTATCTCGGCTCGAACACGAAGTACTGGGTCCGGGCCGGAGGCTACAGGATCCAGGTGCTCCGCCAGCACGACCGGTACTTCCTCGACGAGAAGCCCCTCCGCTGGAAGGACGACTGCTGGATCTGGTGGCATGCCGACGACGGCTTCATGCTCGATCACTTCCGCAAGGCGGACGAGGGCCTGCTGGCCGTGCCGCCGCAGAGCGTCGGCGAACCCATCAATGGGAAGTGAGATGGAGCGGCGCCGGACCGAGTGGCTCGTCTCCCTGCCGACGCTCGCATGGCTGGGCCTCTTCGTCGTCATCCCCACACTGCTCGTGTTCGTCATCGCCTTCCGGCCGGCGAACCCCTACGGCGGCATCGGCCGCGGCTGGACCCTCGACACGATCCGCGCCCTGGCGACGCCGAGCTACCTTCTTATCGCCTGGCGGACGCTCTGGATCAGCCTGCTGACGACCGCCATCTGCATCCTGTTGGCCTTGCCCGCAGGCTATACTATCGCCCGGGCCCCGGCGCGCTGGCGCAACCGGCTCCTCCTCCTCGTCATCATCCCCTTCTGGACGAGCTTCCTCGTCCGCGTCTTCGCCTGGAAATCGCTGCTCCACCCCGAGGGCCCGGTCAAGAGGGCCCTCGAAGCGCTCGGGCTAGCCGGGCCGGAGACGACCCTCCTCTACCATCCCGCGGCGGTCGTCCTGGTCATGGTCTACACGTTCCTGCCGTTCACGATCCTTCCGATCTACGCGGCCGCGGAAAAGTTCGACTTCCGGCTCGTTGAGGCCGCCCGCGACCTCGGGGCGCGGCCGTTCCAGTCCTTTCGCAAGGTCTTCCTCCCCGGCATCCGGACCGGCCTCGTGACGGCCATCCTCGTCGTCTTCATCCCCGCCCTCGGGTCCTACATCATCCCCGACCTCGTCGGCGGCCCATCCGGGGAGATGCTCGGCAACAAGATCGCCCAGCGGGTCTTCACCGACCGCAACCTGCCGCACGCGAGCGCCCTCTCGGCCGTCCTCGTCCTGGCCGTGCTGGCCCCGCTTGTAGCGGTGCTCATCCTCCAGCGCAAGGGCAAGAAGTCGGACATCATCATGGGGGAGGCGCCGTGAGACGAAGCCGCTTCCCGATCGTGATCACGGTCATGGTCATGGCCTTTCTCTATCTGCCCATCGTCATCCTCATCGCCAACTCGTTCAATCCGGCCCGCTTCTCCAGCCGCTGGGAGGGTTTCTCCCTGACGTGGTACGCGAAGCTCTTCCAGTCGCCCGAGATCTGGGCGGCCGTGAAGAACACGCTCATCATCGCCGTCTCGGTCACGACGGTCTCGGTCATCCTGGGGACGGCGGCCGCGTACGCCCTCCACCGCTTCGGCGCGAGCCGGCTCCAGCGCATCCATTACACGCTGATCTATCAGCCGCTCGTCGTCCCCGAGATCCTGATGGGCATCAGTCTGCTCATGGCCTTCGTCGCGGTCGGCGTCCCGCTCGGCCTGTTCACGATCTTCCTGGCCCACGTCACGTTCTGCACGAGCTACGTGGCCATGACCGTGCTTGGCCGGCTCCAGGATTTCGATTTCTCGGTGATCGAAGCCGCCCGCGACCTCGGCGCGAGCACATGGCAGAGCACGCGCAAGATCCTCATCCCCATGCTCATGCCGGGGATCGTCGCCGGCGCGCTTCTCGCCTTCACGCTCTCGGTGGATGACTTCGTCATCACCTTTTTCGTCGCCGGGCCCGGCTCGACGACCCTGCCGCTCCGCATCTACAGCATGATCAAGTACGGCGCGCCGCCGATGATCAACGCCCTCTCGACCCTCCTCCTGGCGGTGACGCTGACGGCCATCATCCTGAGCCAGCGGCTGGCTACCCGAAAATCCGGGACATGACCCATTTCTCCGGAAATGGGATCGTGTCCCGTGGATTTTCGCGAGAACCTTTCGGTTGAATTGCCGGCCGATCTGAATTATAACGGGCCTTCGGAAACGCCGATGAAGAGATTCCTGGTGGCCGCGCTTGCCGTCGTCGCCTCCGTCTCTTGCGGCAAAGCGAAGCCTTCACTCAGCGTCTACACCTGGTCCGACTACATCAAGCCCGGGCTCATCCGCCGCTTCGAGCGCGAGCAGGGCTGCCGCGTGGTCATGGACACCTTCGAGTCGAACGAGGCCATGTACGCCAAGCTCCGGGCCGGAGCGACAGGCTATGATCTCCTGACCCCGTCGAGCTACATGGTCAGCCTCATGCACGCCCAGGGACTCGTCCGGCGCCTCGACCGCGCGCTCCTCCCCAACCTCGTCCACATCGATCCCGAATACCTCGAGATAGCCATCGACAAGACGATGGACCACTCCGTGCCCTACATGATCACCAACACAGGCATCGCCTACCTCGAGGGAAGGGTCAAAGACGTCGTCCCGTCATGGCGGATGTTCGGCCGCACCGACCTCCGCGGCCGCATGACGATGTTCAACGATATGCGCGAGACGATCGGGGCCGCCCTCAAGTGCCTCGGCCACAGCATCAACTCGACGAGCGAGGCGGAGCTGGCCGAGGCGGAGACGCTCCTCATCGAGTGGAAGAAGAACCTGGCCAAGTTCGACAACGAGCAGTACAAGATCGGCCTGGCCTCGGGGGAGTTCCTGCTCGTCCACGCCTGGAGCGGCGATGTCTTCCAGGTGCGCCGGGAGAACCCGGGCGTGCGCTTCTTCATCCCCGAAGAGGGTACGATCATCTCCTGCGACGACCTGGTCATTCCGACCGACGCCCGCGAGGCCGCCCTGGCCCACGCCTTCATCGATTTCCTCCTGGACCCCGCGGTCGCGGCCGAGAACACGGCCTTCATCTATTACCTGTGCCCGAACAAGGATTCCTACCCGCTCCTGCCGGCCGAGATCCGCGACAACCCGGGTATCTTCCTCGAGCCCGGGATCCGCGCCAAGAGCGAGATGATCGCCGACATCGGCGCCGCCAACGCGCTCTACATCAGGGTCTGGGACCGGCTCAAAGCCTCCCGATAGGTGGTATCATGGACTTCCGTTCCCTTTCTCTTGCCGAAGCGCCCTTGATCAAAGTCATTCCGCCGGGGCCCGAATCGGAGAAATTCCTCCGTTTCCAGCGGGACCATGAAGGGGGTGCCGTCTCCTATCCCCGCGGCCTGCCCATGGCCCTCCGCCGCGCGCGGGGCGCGACGGTCGAGGACGTCGACGGGAACGTCTATATCGACTTCTTCGCCGGGGCCGGGGTCATGAACGTCGGCCACGCCAATCCGGAGGTGGTCGCCGCCGCCAAGGCCCAGATCGACGAGCTAACCCATACCCTCGATATCCCCAGCCCGCCCCGTCAGGCCTTGGTCGAGAGGCTGATTGGCGTCCTCCCGATCGAGCTGACGCGCCTCCTGTTCGGCGGGCCGACGGGCTCTGACGCCGTCGAGTCGGCCATGAAGCTGGCCAAGTTCAACGCCAAGCGGCCGGGTATGATCGCCTTCGAAGGTTCCTACCACGGCATGACCGCCGGGGCCCTGTCGCTGACGAGCGGCCGCGGCTTCCGCCAGGAGTTCCTGCCGCTTTTGGGCGAGATCCACTTCCTGCCCTACGCCTACTGCTATCGCTGCGCCTTCGGAAAGACGGCCGGAGCCTGCGACCTCGAATGCGCGGCTTTCGTCGAGCACGTTCTCGAGGACCCTCATTCGGGAGTGGGTCGGCCGGCCGCCCTCATCGTCGAGGCCGTCCAGGGGGAAGGGGGGACGATCGTCCCACCTGTTGAATTCCTGCCGCGCCTGGCCGCATCCTGCCGGCGGCACGGCGTCATTCTCATCGTCGACGAGGTCCAGGCCGGATTCTGCCGGACCGGGACCATGTTCGCGTTCCAGCATTCGGCGGCCGTCCCCGATATCGTGACCATGAGCAAAGCCCTGGGCGGGATCGGCCTGCCCATATCTGGGATCGCCTATCGCGAGGAGTTGGACACCTTCCCGCCGGGAAAGCACATCGGCACGTTCCGGGGCAACGTCGCCGCCTATGCCGCCGGCGCCGCGGCGATCGATTTCATGGTCCGGGAAAACCTGGCCGCCCACTCGGCCGAGCTGGGGGCCTGGATGCTCGACCAATTGAAGGAGATCGGAAAGGACTCCCCCATCGTCGGTGAAGCCCGGGGGCGGGGACTGATGTTGGGGGTCGAATTCGTCAGGGACAAGGCGACCAGGGAGCCGGCCCCGGACCTGGCCAAGAAGGTCCGCTCCGTCTGTCACAAGCACGGCCTTCTCGTCGAGGTCGGCGGCCACTACGACAACGTGGTCCGTTTCCTGCCTCCCCTCGTCATAACGCGAGACCTGGCCGGCAAGGGCTTGGAGATCTTCGCCGACGCGGTCCGCGAGGCGGAATCCTAAATCACTTGATCAGGGCGCGGAGGATGATGACCGGCTCGAGGGGCTTGTGCATGGCCATCTTATTGCCCGGGCCCTCCCAGCGCTCCTCGACAGGGACGGCGGCGATGCGTTCGAGGATATCAAGCCCCTCGGTGAGCTGACCAAAGACCGCGTATCGCCCGTCGAGATGCGGCCTTGGCGCGATGCAGATGTAGATCTCGGAGTCGCCGCTCCACTCATCGCCGACGCGGCCGAGGCCCAGGGCCCCGAGAACGTGCGGCCTGGCATTGAACTCCGGCGGCAGCGGCGGCGCATCCCCGCCGCCGGCCTGGATGACATGCCCGCGGACGACCCGGTAAAAATCCTTTCCGTCGTAAAAACCCTTCTTCACGAGCGCTTTGAACTGAGCGACCGTCTTCGGCGCGGCGGCCTCGAAGAGCTCGAAGGCCATCGTGCCCAAGTTCGTCTCCATGACACAAACTTCACGGCCTTCGCCCGAAGCCGGCCCACTCGTCGGGGGCGGCGGGAATGAGGCCGGGTCCAAGACAACGTGGCGGATCCGTTGTCGCTTCCAGGTGTAGGTGATATGGACAAGCCGGTCCCGGGCCTGGATGATAGCGGGATAGGAGAATTCCGCGCCCTTCTCTTCCTCGAGCGTCAGGACCCTCTGCCATCCGCCTCCATCGCTGGAAACCGCGACAGCCAGGATCCCCCGGCCTTCGGTGACGGGATTATAGACGAGGACCTGCCGCCCGTCCTGCAGGGTCACCGCGTCTATGCCGGAGTTGGGGTTGGGAAAGACGGTGGGCTCGGGAGAGGTCCAAGTCGCGCCCACATCCTCGCTCCCCGAGGAGAAGATCCGGCCCGCGTTGCTCCTCATCACGGCGATGACGCCGCGCCTTCCGGTCCTCAGGAGGGCGGGCTGAATGAGCCCGACAGCCTTGCCGTCGTTGATCGGCGCCGTTCTGGTCCAGGTCAAGCTTCTGTCTTTTGTCTTCTCGATATGGACGCGCCAGCCGTCGTCCTCCGTAGAGCTGCCGCACAAGATCGTTCCGGAGGCCATCTCGATCGGATGGTTCTTGACCGGCCCGATGATCCCCTCGGGCAAGGGCTCCGGCGCGGCCCACGTCCGGCCGTCGTCCGCCGACCTCATGAGCATCCCGCGCCAGCGCGCGGGCGAGAGCCCGACTTTGTAGAAGAGGAGAAGCGGAGCGCCCGTCGGGCGGAAGAGCACGGGGTTCCAGCACGGCTCGGCCGCGCCGCCCGCCGCCGTTCCCCTGGCGACCTCGACGGGGGCCGACCAACGATCGCCCGTCCGCCTGGACAGCCAGATCCCGACGTCGGGGTTGCCCTCGCCGCTCCCTCCGAACCAAGCCGCGACAAAACCCGATCCGGTCTCCGCGATCGTCGACGCGTGGCACTGGGCGAAGGGCGCCTCTTCGAAGATATCCTCGCTCAGGAGAATCGCCGAAGCGCTACCCGCCGCGATCCCGGCCGAGCCCGCGCCCGATGGCAGCGTCCGCTCTCGGCACGCCGCCGCGGCAAGCAGGAGGGAGCCAACGCAAACGCAAGCGCAGATCCAAAGCGCGACCCCTCCGGATAACCTACTTGAGCGTGGCGACATAGTTGCCAACCCCGACCACGACCGTCGACAGGATGAGGACGACGATCCCGGCCACGACGAGCCGGCGCGTCGGTCTTCCCGTCGCCCGCCACTCGTGGAAATAGATCCCCCACAGGCTGCTGAAGGTGATGATGAAGGCCATGTGGATCGTCCAGCTGGAGAAGTCGTACTTCCCCATCTGGGTCGTGCCCATGCCGTAGAAGAAGAACTGGAAATACCAGGTCGTCCCGGCCAAGGCGGCCCAGACGTAATTGGAGAGAAGAGAGGGCATGGGCCTGGGAGCCACGGATGACGCGCCGCCGGCGGCGGTGCCGGCGCTCGCTTCGGGCCTGACCCGGCGATAATCGCGCCAAGACCTGTTCTTGAAGCTCAGGGCCGCGCACCAGATAAAGTTCGTCGTGAAGCCGCCGAGAAGGGCGACGATCATGACCGGAAAATTCTGGAACAGCGGCCGGGCCCCGCTCCGGATCGCCGCCTCGGCGATGGGCTTGCCCGCGGCGAAGGCGAAGGCCATGCACGAGCTCATGATCCCGGCGAACACGGCCACCCAGGCGCCCTTGACGAAGCTGAATTCGGCGATGGAGGCCTTCTTTTCGGCGTCCGATAGCTCCTTCTCCTTCCTCATCCCGGCCCGGCCGCACATGGCGATGCCGGTGAGACAGACGAGGATCCCGAGGATGACGATCCGCCCGGACGTCGTCGCCACGAGCCCGGCGATGCGCCCCTCGAAGACGGGCGGGACGAGCGTTCCGAACACGGCGCAGAACCCGAGCGACAGGGCCATGCCGAGCGAGAGCCCGAGGTAGCGCATGCTCAGGCCGAACGTCAGACCGCCGATCCCCCACAGCACGCCGAAGAGATAGGTCCAAAGCAGGGTCTTCGATGAAGCGGACTTGAGAACCCCGAGGAGATCGGGGCACGTCAGGAAACCCACGATCCAGGGCACGATGATCCAGCTGAAGAAGCCGCCGACGAGCCAATAGACCTCCCAGGCCCAGCCGCGGACCTTCTTATAGGGGATATAAAAGCTCCCGGCGGCGAATCCGCCGAGGGCGTGGAGCAATACGCCGAGAAACGGATTGGGATTCATCGCGCCTCCATGAGTTCCGGAATATATCCCCGGCCACGGGCGAAGTCAACCGGCCTTGACCGGCGCGTGGCGGGGGACTACGATGGACCCAAAGCCGAGAGCGCGGATGACCGCGACGGTCCGGGACGTGGAAGGGATCAGAGCTATGCGTAGGATCAATCGGGGAATTTTGGTCATCTTCATCACCGGTACGATGGCCCTGGCCGTGGCCTGTTCGAGTCAGACGGCGGGCCGGACGGACGCTGGCCTCATCGGCCAGGCACAGGACCTCTTCGGCGCTCTCCCCAAGGTCATGGCCTCGCCGGACAATCCCGTCACTCCCGAGAAGATCGTTCTCGGGAAGGCCCTCTTCTATGAAAGCCGGATCTCCGTCGACGGGACGGTCAGCTGCGCCCGCTGTCATCCTCTCAGCCTCTATGCGGTCGACGGCCTGACGAAATCCGTCGGGAACCGCTGCCGGGTGAGCGCCCGCAACGCCCCGACCGTCCTCAACGCCGCGGCCCAGATCTCGGCCCACTGGGTCGGGAACCGGACGGGCGTCGAGGACCAGGCCCGGCAATCGCTCATCGGAGGTCCGAGCTTCGGGATGCCGTCCCATCAGGCGACGGAAGCCCGGTTGCGGGCCATCCCGGGTTATGTCGCTTTGTTCCAAAAGGCTTTTCCAGGGGAGCCGGAGCCGGTGACCGCGGGTAATTTCGCCCTCGCGGTCGGGGCCTTCGAAAGAACGCTCGTCACGCCCGCGCCTTTCGACGCCTTCATCGGCGGTGACGACGCCGCGCTGACCGCCGGCCAGAAGCGCGGCCTCAAGGACTTTATCGAGGCGGGATGCGCAAACTGCCATTCCGGGACCTATCTGGGAGGCGCGGGTTATGAGAAGTTCGGCGTCGCCGAGCCTTACTGGAAGCTCACCGCCAGCGCGGAGGTCGACGAGGGCCGCTATGGCGTCACGAAGGACGAGGCGGACAAGTACGTCTTCAAGGTGCCCATCCTGCGCAACGTCCAGATGACGGCGCCCTATTTCCACGACGGATCGGTCGGCCGCCTGGCCGATGCCGTTCGGATCATGGGAAAGGTCCAGCTGGGGACGGAGCTCGAGGAGGCGCGGATCGAGGAGATCGTCCAATTCCTCCAAGCCCTGACCGGACGCCTCTCCGCCGACGTTTTGACCCTGCCCATCTTGCCGGCGGGGGGATCCTCGGACGGCCGCGTGGACCCTCCCCGCCACTGACCCGCTTCCCGCCGTAGGTTTGACCCTCTCTTTTCTTTTCGATAGCATACGGCCGAAAGGCGGTCGCATGCTGAAGAAACATCCCCGCGCCCTGGCCTTCATTTTCTTCACCGAGATGTGGGAGCGCGTCGGCTTCTACACCCTCATGGCCATCCTCGTCCTCTACATGGACAAGGTCCTGGGCTGGTCCGACGCCCGCAAGGGCGATTACTACGGCCTTTTCCTGGCCCTATGTTATTTTGTGCCGCTCCTCGGCGGCTGGCTCGGCGACAAGGTCATCGGTCAGATCCGGACCGTCCGGGCCGGCGCCTTCCTCATGGCCCTCGGCTACGTCGGGCTGGCCATGTCCGGCCCCGGCCGCGTTGCCCCGTTCTACATCGGGCTCCTCCTTATCGGCCTCGGGACGGGCATCTTCAAGGTCAACATGGCCGTCCTCGTCGGCAACCTCTACGCCGGGAAGCCGCAGCTCAAGGACGCCGGGTACAACATCTTCTACATGGGCGTCAATCTCGGGGCAATGGTCGCCCCGCTCGTCGCAACTCTCAACAACGCCGTCTTCCACAGCTACAACCTCTCGTTCTGGGTCGCCGCTGTGGGCATGGTCTTCGCCCTGATCATCTTCCGCGCCGGTGAATCCGCGCTCCGGCCCGTGGACTGCAAGCTCGGTGCCGGCGCCGCCATGGCAGCGCCCCCCGCCGCAGGCGAAGCCGTTCCCCCCGCCGCCCGCCCCGCCGTGGACAAGCGGGAGGAGCGCCAGCGCATCGCCACTCTCGTTATCCTTTTCCTCATCGTCATCTTCTTCTGGGTCGCCTTCTACCAGAACTTCTTCGGCCTGACCCTCTTCGCCGAGCGATCGACAGTCGTCCTGAAATGGCTCCGGCCCGAGACCTACCAGTTCTTCGAGCCCTTCTTCATCCTGGCCCTGACCCCGCTCCTCCTCGCCCTCTTCAGCCGCCTGAACCGGAAGGGCCGGGAGCCGTCGACGCCGGTCAAGATCCTCCTCGGCATGCTCATCATGAGCCTGGCCATGTTCATCATGGTCTGGGCCTCGGTCGCCGGCGGGAACCGAGACCAGAACATCATGTCGCCGGGTTGGCTCATCGGGACATACTTCATCGTCACGCTGGCCGAGATCCTCATCTCGCCCATGGGCCAGTCGTTCGTCTCCAAGGTCGCCCCGCCGCGGATCGCCGGGCTGATGATGGGCGGCTGGTTCGCGGCGACGGCCGTCGGGAGCTACGGCAGCGGCCTGCTCGGCAAGTCCTACAGCCGCCTGGCCCACCACCAATTTTTCCTCATTCTCGCGGCGCTTATGATCGCGGCCGCCGTCCTCATCGCGTTCTTTCTCAAGAAGCTCAGACGCTTCGCCAATTGATAATCGGAGCAGACCCATGACCCTCATCCAGGAAAAAGTCAAACAGGCCGCCGCCCTGCTCAAGGAGTTCGGCGTCGATTGCTGGATCACCTTCACCCGCGAGAGCGAGATCTGCGGCGACCCCACTCTCGTCTTCCTCGCCCCGGGGCCCGTCACTTGGCACTCGGCCTTCATCATCTCAGCTGACGGCCGCACGCGGGCCATCGTCGGGCTCTACGACCAGAAAGGCATCGAGGAGACGGGGGCCTACGACAAGGTCGTCGGCTTCGTCACGGGCATCAAGGAGCCGCTCCTCGAATGCCTGAAGGAACTCGACCCGCGGACGATCGCCGTCAACTACTCCCAGGCGAGCGAGATCTGCGACGGCCTGACGCACGGCATGTATCTGACGCTCCTCGAGCTCCTGGCCGAGGCCGGGATGGCCGAGCGCCTCATGTCGGCCGAGCGGATCGTCTCGGCCCTCCGCGAGCGCAAGTCCGCCGCCGAGATCGGCTGGGTGAAGCAGGCCGTCCGGGCGACCGAGGAGATCTTCGACCTCGTCGGACGGTTCATCGCCCCGGGTAAGACCGAAAGCGAGATCGCCGCGTTCATGCTGGCCGAGGCCGAGCGCCGCGGGCTGCCCACGGCCTGGGGCCGGGCGACCTGCCCGGCCGTCTTCTCCGGCCCCGACACGGCCCAGGCCCACTACTCCCCGACCGGCCGGACGGTCGAGCCCGGCCACGTTCTCAACATGGACTTCGGCGTCAAGGTCGGAGGCTACTGCTCCGATATGCAGAGGATGTTCTACATCCTCGCGCCGGGCGAGACGGCCGCGCCCGAGGATGTCATGAAGGGCTTCCGGACGATCGTCCGGGCGGTCGAGGAATCGAAGGCGGCCATGAAACCCGGCGTCACGGGCTACGAGATCGACGCCGTCGCCCGATCGATCATCGTCGAGGCCGGCTACGCCGAATTCCCGCACGCGCTCGGCCACCAGGTCGGCCGCTTCGCCCACGATGGGACGGCCCTCCTGGGCCCCGCCTGGGAAAAGTACTCCCAAAAACCCTTCCGGAAGCTCGAGGAGGGCATGGTCTTCACCATCGAGCCGCGACTGACCGTCCCCGGCCGGGGCGTCGTGACCATCGAGGAGATGGTCGTCGTAACGCGGGACGGCGCCGAATGGCTGGGCCGCCCGCAGAGGGAGATCATCCTCGTCAGGTGAGGATCAGGCGGCCGTCGCCGCTCTGTCCCTCGCCGCGCTCGCCTTTTTGACGCTATGCCTTGCTTAGCTTCTCGATATCGGCCAGGTCCTGCTTTCTCCCAACCAGCTTCTTGTGATCGATCAGGTCCTGCTTGGAGATGTAGAAAGCGGGAATGTCCCCATATTTTCCGGCGGTCCGCCTGTCCCAGGCATCGGTGAAGGGGATGCCTTTCAATGATGTCAACAGATCGATCCTCAGCGGGGCGATGCCGAGCTGGATGACCTGGCCGGGTTCCAAAATATCGCGGCTGCCCAGCTCGATATCCGATAATCCGAATTCTCGGATGGCCGTCATGAGCCGGTCCGCATTCGACGGTGTGCTGTCGATGAGAAAATCGATGTCCTTGGTGTAACGGGGCTCAGCGTAATAGCTGAGGGCGAAGCTTCCGATGATCAGGTATCGGACGCTATTCTTGTTTAACGATCCGATAAACTCTTTGAAATCCTTTTCGACCCTCATTCTTGAACTCGTAATAGATCTCCCTGAGATATTGGACGAGGTCGAGCCGCTCCTCCGGCGTCATCGACTTCCAGTCCTCCACATCGGCTTCTTCGGCCTCATGGAGGGGGCGCTTTTTGACCTTCATTTCCGCGTCTATTTTATCAAAGCCCGCAGGATATGACAAACTCCAGATCATCCTTGTTTTAAGGGCGAGCCTGTCCTAGAGAATTCCCGCCGCCAGCCCGTGGGCGATAGGCTGTCTTTGCCATTCCCCGAGTTTGACGCAGGCAGCGGATTGGTCTAGATTGCCGGGTGATGCCGACCTGCAGGACCCAGGACGATCGACTCGCAGGACACGTGAGTCCACGTTCGCTCGCCGGCCTGATCGTCCTGACGCTCATTATCGCGGCGGCGTGCGCGCCGGGGCCATCTCCCCATCCGGCTTCGCGCCCCGTCCAGCTCAGTCCATGCGGACGGGCGTTCGTGTTCGTCGACCACGGACGCCCGGCGGCCAGGATCGAGATCCCCGAAACGGCGGGCGCCGTCGAACGAAGGGCCGCCGAGATCCTGCGCTCGTCGATCCTCAAGATGACCGGGGTCGATCTTCCCGTTCTCGCGGCCGGGGAACCGGGCAAGCCCGGCGTCGCCGCCATCGGCTTCCCCCAACAAGACCTTCCCCCCGTTTTTAGCTCCTCGCTCTCCTCCCTCCGCCCCGACGGGTTCCTGGCCGGCACGTCGACGGGCAACCTCTACATCGCGAGCGGGGGCGGCAAGGGCGCCATCTACGGCGTCGTCCACCTGCTCGAGAAGTACTTCGGCTGCCGCCGCTACAGCCCCACGGCCGAGGTCTTCCCGCCCCGCGACGATCTCGCTCTCGGGTGTCTCTTCGAGGCCGACAATCCGGTGAACGAGGTCCGCGTCATCAACGGCGAATTCGCCCTCGGCGCCGACTATCTCGACTGGATGAGGCTCCACGACCATCGCGGCCTCTACGGCACGGGCTATTACGTCCACACCTTTCAGCGCCTCGTGCCCTGGCAGACCTATTTCGCGGCGCACCCCGAGTATTTCGCCCTGATGAACGGGAAGAGGATCATCGACCAGCCCTGCCTGTCGCGGCCCGAGGTCTTCGACATCGCCGTGGCCAAGCTCCGCGAGGACATAGCCGCCGAGCCCGGCAGGAAGATCTGGTCGGTCAGCCAGAACGACAACTCCTCCTACTGCCAGTGCCCCGAGTGCCTCGCGGCGATCGAGGAGGAAGGCTCGCCCGCAGGCCCCGTCATCCGCTTCGTCAACCGCGTCGCCGCCCTCTTCCCCGATAAGACGATCTCGACCCTGGCCTACCAGTATTCGCGCCCGGCGCCCCGCCTGACCCGGCCGGGCCCGAACGTCGAGGTCATGCTCTGCACGATCGAGCTCAACCGGAGCCTGCCCATCGCCGAGGACCCTTCAAGCGCCTCGTTCGTGCGCGACATCGAGGCCTGGAGCCGCATCTGCGGCAATCTCTATCTCTGGGATTACACGGTCAACTTCTCGCACCACGTCTCCCCCTTCCCCAACCTCCACGTCCTTCAGCCCAACATCCGATTCTTCGTCGACCGCGGCGTCCGCAGGCATTTCCAGCAGACCAACACGAGCCCCGGCCACGAGACGAGCGAGCTCAAGGCCTACCTCCTGGCACGCCTTCTCTGGAACCCGGGGGCGGACGTCGACGCCGTGACCGAGGACTTTCTCGTCGGCTATTACGGCAAGGCCGGCGCATTCATCGGCCGGTACATCAAGGCCCTGGAGGCGGCGCTCCGGAGGTCTGGAGCGAAGCTCGACATCTACGAGCCGCCAGCGGTCCACGCCGGCGATCATCTTTCCGCCGGCGACGTCGCGTCCTATAACGCCCTCTTCGACCGGGCCGAGGCCGCCGCGGCCGGCGATCCCGCAACCCTGACCAGGGTCCGGACGGCCCGCCTCCCCCTGATGTACGCGATGCTCGAGATCGGCAAGAACGACATGTTTGGCCCGCGCGGCTTCTACAAGGAGATGGACGGGCGCTTCGTTCCCGAGCCGCGCATGGTCCGCCTCATCGACGATTTCTCGGAACGATGCCGCGCCGGCGGCGTCCGGACCCTCAACGAATCGGGCCTGACGCCGGAAACCTACCGCGAAGGGGTCAGGAGGTTCATCGACGTCCAGGTCGAGGGCAACCTGGCCTTCCGCAAGCCCATCGCGGCCGACCCGCCCCCTTCGGCCAAATACGCCGGCGGCGACCCGGCCGTGCTGACGAACGGCGTCCGCGGCGCGAGCGATTTCAAGGTCCACTGGCTGGGCTGGGAGGGCGTCGACGCCACACTCATCCTCGATCTCGGAAGTCCGGCCGCGGCCCGGGAGATCGCCTTGAGCACGCTCTCGGACCAGCGGAGCTGGATCCTCCATCCCGCGAGCGTCGTCTGCTCGGTCTCCTCAGACGGCTTCTCGTTCCGCGAAGTCGGCACGAAAACCCTGGCTGGAGACCATCAGGGGGAGGACACCGTCCGCTCGTTCTCCTGGACGGAAGACATGACGGGCGAGAGCTCCTTCGGCCCGGTTAGACTTGTCCGTTTTCGCATCCAGGGGACCAAGCGCCTGCCCGACTGGCACCCCTCCGCCGGCGGCCTATCCTGGGTCTTTGTCGACGAGATCGTCGTCCGCTGACGGATCTTTCGTCTGACGCCCGCATTCCTAGCCAGTCCTTCACTTGAATTCTCCGTATTTCACGCCTTTTCAGCATTTTCGGACCTACTTTTGGCCCGAATGCAACGCCGGAAGGGATTATCTGGTATAATAGATGCGTACGAATATAGATAAGGGAGATAAACCCCATGTCCAATAGCCCAAAAGCCCTGGGCCGGCGGCGGTTCCTGGGCCTGGGCGCGGCCGCCCTGGCGCTGCCTTTCCTGACCCGCCTGACCGCGTTCGCCTCACCCGGCCCCCTTGACGCGCCGCTGCCCCTCGACCGCGGCCTCTCGTTCTACAACACGCATACCTCGGAGTCCGCCGACATCGAATATTGCCAGTCGGGCTGTCTCGTGCCCGAATCGCTCGACAAGATCAACCACATCCTCAGGGACACCCGCACCGGAGAGATCAAGGACATCGACGTCCGCCTCCTCGACCTGCTCAGCACCCTGGCCCGGACGATCCCGACCAACGAGCCCTTCCACATCATTTCCGGCTATCGCTCGCCCGCCACGAACACCTACCTGCGGACGCACGGCGGAGGGGGTGTCGCCTCCAACAGCCTCCACCTCGTCGGCAAGGCCATTGATATCCGCGTCCCGGGCGTCAAGCTTCGGGACCTCTACCGGAAGGCCCTCGACCTCCATGGCGGAGGGGTGGGGATCTATCCCGGATCGGATTTCGTCCACGTCGACGTCGGCCGCGTCCGGACCTGGTAAGCCCGCCTACTCGGCGACGACCGACGCGCGTTCCGCGAGGGCCTTGTCGAGGGCCGCATCCCTGAGATAGACATCCTGCCGGAATCGGATCCGCCCGTCGCCCCCGAGCCACGCCGTCCAGTAGAGGACATGGACGCTTGGGGCGTTCTTGCGGAGAGAGATGCTCTGCGTCTTCCCCGTGGCTATGGCTTCCACGATCTTCTCCTTCGTCCAGGCCGGATCGTCGCGGAGCATGTAGGCGGCGAGATCGAGGGGCCTATCGACCCGGATGCAGCCGGAGCTGAGGTTCCGGGCCGCCCGGGTGAAGAGCCCGCGCTCGGGCGTATCATGCATGTAGACGTCGAACTTGTTCGGGAACATGAACATGATCCGGCCAAGCGCATTCTGCGGGCCGGGGTCCTGACGGAACTTATAGGACAGGCCCTCCGGCTTGACCTGCGTCCAGTCGACGTCCTGGGGATCGATCTCCCGGGCTCCGTCCGTCCAATTCGCGAAAACGCGGATGCTTTTTTTCTGGAGATACGAAGGGTCTTTGCGGACCTTGGGCAGGATGTCCTCCCGGGCCAGCTTCGGCGGCACGTTCCAGGGAGGGTTGAGGGTGATATAAGACATCCGGCCGCTGAAGTCCGGCGTCTGCCTGTAGGCCCGGCCGACGATGGCCTGCATGGACATGACGGCGCGGCCCGCCTCATACACGCTCACCCGGTAGTCGGCGGCATTGACGAGGACATACTTCTCGCCGAGGTCCTGGGTGATCCAGCGCCAGCGCTCGAGGTTGGCCCGGATCTGCCTCAAGCGCTCGGGCGCGGACACGTTCAGGGCCGACGCCGTCTCGGCGCCGACGGCGCCGTCGGGGTCGAGACCGTGGCGGCGCTGGAAGGTCTTGAGCGCGCTCTCGAGGATGTCGTCGACAAGCTCCGGCTCTTCCGGCGCCTCGGCTGTGGACAGGTCGCCCATCGCCGCGAGGGTCTGCCTGAGGGCCTTCACCCGCGGATCGCGGTCACCCTTGACGAGCTTCGGGCCGGGCGGGAATCCCGGCCAGCCGCCTGCCGCAACGACGGCGCCGTGTTCGCGGTAGGCTTTGCGGAGGCCGCGGTAAACCGCGTGGCCGGGCCGCAGGGAATCGAGCGCGGCGGGGATGTCCTTGGCCGCCAGACCCTTCTCCAGGGCGGCCGCCAGGTCCTCGACGCGGCCCTTGATGAGCCAGACCGACTGGATCGTCTCCGGATCGACCTGGCCGTGGACAAGGTGCGAGCCGCAGAGGAGGAAGCCGTCCGTGAGGAGCATTTCCAGGTCGGCCAGGGACTCCGGCGGCACTTGCCGCGGGTCTTTCGCCCGCGCCGCGTCGATCTCGGCGATCAAGGATCCAAGGGTAGCCAGATGGTAATTCGCCGGATCGAGGCCGTCTTCGGAGACGAGCCGCAGGGCCGCGATAAGACCGCGCGCGTCGCCGAGGGTGAGGGCGTCGTCGATCCAAGCCGGCCGGAAGTCCCGGGCCCGATAGAAACCCGGCAGGACATCGGAGCCGCAGACCCGGTCGCGCCGACAGTAGATGGGCCCTTCCGCGCCGTCCGGGCCGACACGCTCGATCAGGACCGCCCGCGCCGACTCGCTCCAGGCGATGGCCGGCGGCTTCTTGCCGCAGGATGCGGCAGCGCAGACGACGGCAAGAATGGCGAGGGCCGAGAGGCGCGCGGCTGTTCTTGAAACTCTCATCATGATCTGCCCGACACCATATTCTACCCGCCGCGGCCGGGAATTTCCACTCACGGCCCCAGCCGGCACTTGACTAACCGGGTCGGCTCACCTATCGTGGTCGCATTCGTACCCAGGGAGAATGAGGCCATGAGTACCGAGCTCAGGAAATCCGGCATCGACATCATCGGGGACATCCCCTGGGGCATGCATTTCTGCCAGTTCTACCGGACGCCCCAGGACCTCCTGGACATCCTCGTCCCTTATTTCATCGCCGGCCTCGAAGCGAACGAGTTCTGCATGTGGGTCACCTCCCCTCCCCTGGGCAAGGCCGCCGCGGAAAAAGCGCTGGCCGAAGCCGTGCCCGGATTCGAACGCTACGTCCGCGACGGGCAGATCGAGATCATCCCTCACGATGCCTGGTACCTCGCCGGCGGGGGGTTCGATGCGAAGAGGGTCCTCGACGCGTGGGCCGCCAAGCTCCAAAAAGCGCTGGCCCGCGGCTTCGAGGGCCTCCGGCTCACAGGCAACACCTTCTGGCTCGAGAAAGAGGATTGGCGGGCCTTCACCGACTACGAGGCGGCCGTCGACGAGGTCATCGGCCGCTGCCGGATGCTGGCCCTCTGCACCTACTCGCTCGAGCGGTGCGGGGCGAACGAGGTCCTCGACGTCGTCCGCAACCATCGCTTCGCCCTCGTCCGGCGGGAATCGAGTTGGGAGGTCATCGAGAACGCCGAGCGGGAGCGGTTCCGGCAGGTCGAGAGGGACCTGGCCCAATTCCCGCAACAGAACCCCAATCCGGTCCTTCGCGCCGATGCGGAAGGACGGCTTCTCTATGCGAATCCGGCGGCCCAGCGGTTTCTTGCCGCGTTCGACGCGGCGGCCACCGGTCCCCTGCCGCCCGTCGTCAGAAGGCTCGTCGACCAGGCCTTCGAGCATGGAGGGGCCATCGAGACCGAGATCACCGCTGGGGAGGACCGGCGGTATTTGACCACCGCCGTCCGTCCGAAGGACGAATCCTTCGTCAATATCTATGCCCACGAGGTCACAAAGCGCGCGCGGGCCGAAAGGGCCTTGCGCGACAGCGAAACGAAATACCGGGGTCTTTTCGAATCCATGACCGAGGGGTTCGCCCTCCATGAGATCGTCACCGACGAAGCGGGCCGCCCCAGCGACTATCGCTTCATCGATATCAATCCGGCCTTCGAGCGGCTGACGGGCCTGCGGCGGACCGACGTCCTGGGCCGGGGAGTCCGGGAGTTCTTGACGGACATCGAGCCTTTCTGGATCGAGACCTACGGCCACGTGGCCCTGACCGGCGAACCGCTCACGTTCGAACGCTACTATCCGGAGCCGCTCAAACGCTGGTTCGAGGTCTACGCCTACCGCCCCGCCCCCCGCCAGTTCGCGGTCGTCTTCATGGACATCACTCAACGCAAAAAAGCGGAAGAAGCCCTCCGCGAGAGCGAGAAACGGCACGAGAGGTCCCAGGAGATCGCCCATCTCGGCAGCTGGGAGCTCGACGTCGCCGCCAACCGGTTGACCTGGTCGGACGAGACCTTCCGCATCTTCGGGCTCAAGCCGCAGGAATTCGGCGCGACCTACGAGGCTTTTCTGGCCGCTATCCACCCGGACGACCGGAAGGCCGTCGACGCGGCTTATCTGGGTTCTTTGTCCGAGGGGTGCGACGGCTACGAGATCGAGCATCGGGTCGTCCGCCGGGACACCGGGGAGGTTCGGATCGTCCACGAAAAGTGCGAGCATGTCCGGGATTCTTCGGGCCGGATCGTGCGTTCAGTCGGGATGGTCCACGATATCACCGAGCGCAAGCAGGCCGAGTCGTTGCGCCGGGCGCTGGTCGAACAGGAGCGGCTCCGCCTCGGGGCGGCGGTCGAGATGGCCTCGGAGGCGGTCATTATGGCCGACCCGGAAGGCCGGATCCTCTACGTCAACGCCGCGTTCGAGACGATCAACCGTCTTGGCAAGGGCGCCGCTGTGGGCCGGAGCTACTTCGATCTCATCGCCGGCGACCCGGTGGCCGGCGAATTCCGCGCCGCCGTCCAGCGCAGCGAGGGCTGGAACGGCCGCATCACCCTCGCGCGGCAAGGCGAAAGGTCGGTCGAGATCGAGGTCGTCGCGACCTCCGTCAAGAACCCCCCCGGCATCCTTATCACGGAGCGGGACGTCACCCAGGAGGTCATCCTCCAGGAGCAAGTGCGTCAGGCCCAAAAGATGGAGGCCCTGGGGACCCTGGCCGGAGGCATCGCCCACGATTTCAACAACATCCTGGCCGCCATCACGATCAACACCGAGCTGGCCCTCCTCGACACCGAGGAAGACTGCCCGGCCCGGGAATCCCTGCCGCTCATCCTTCGAGCGGCGGAGCGGGGCAAGGAGCTGGTCAAGCAGATCGTCACCTTCAGCCATCATAAGGAATGGGAGAGGAGTCCGCTCCGCATCGCCCCCGTCGTGCAGGAAGCCCTGAAGCTCTTCCGGGCCACCCTGCCCGGGACCGTCACCGTGCACGAGGCGATCCGCGCCAGCGAGGCCACGGTCGAGGCCCACCCGGCGCAGATCCACCAGATCCTTTCGAACCTGTGCCAGAACGCCTCATTGGCCATGAAGGGCAAGCCGGGACGGCTGGAGGTCAAGCTCGATGCGGTGGATGTCGACGCCGCGATGGCCTCCCGGCATTCGGGCCTCAAACCCGGTCCCTACGTGCGTCTGGCTGTCGCGGATTCCGGCTGCGGCATGCCGCGGGAGATCATGAACAGGGTCTTCGAGCCGTTCTTCACGACCCGGAGCCCGGGCGAAGGAAGCGGGCTGGGCCTGTCGGTCGTCCACGGCATCGTTCGAAGCTACGGCGGAGCGATCACGGCTTACAGCGAGATAGGCAAGGGCAGCACCTTCAGCATCTTCCTGCCTCTTCTTCCTCAGGAAACACAGCCGTCAGAGGCTATGGCCGTCCCGGCGGCAGAGACCGGCAGCGAGCGGATCCTGCTCGTCGACGACGATGCGGGTCAGCTCAAGAGCCTGGCCCGGATGCTCGAGCGGCTCGGCTACAAGATCACAACCCGGTCTTCAGGGCGGACCGCCGCGACGGCGTTCAAGAAAGACCCGGAGGCCTTCGATCTGGTCATCACCGACCAGACCATGCCGGGGATCTCGGGGATCGAGTTGGCCCGGGACCTGGTCAAGGTCCGGCCGGACATCCCGATCATCCTCAACACGGGGTTCAGCGAGAAGGTCAACGGCGAGTCCGTCGGCAAGGATGGGATCCGGGCCTTCATCATGAAGCCCTTCACGGCCCAGGAGCTGTCCGGGCTCATCCGCAAAGTCCTCGCCGCCGGGAGGTGAAGCCGCGCCGTAAGGCGCGGCCTGGCATCAGGCGATGTAAGGGATCGTCTGCGGGCCCTCGGGCATGACGCAGATCGAGGCGCCGCGGCCGTATGTTTCCAGCAGTTCGGCGATCGTGTCCTCGATGCGGCGGCACGGCCGGAGAAGGGCGGCACGGATCTCGTCGTCTGTCAGGCCGTCCGACCTCACATAGATCGCGGCCTTCTGTTGGATCAGCGCCTGGATGTGGCCCTGCCATTGGTCCTGCTCGAGGAATCCGGGGGCGCAGATCTTCCCGAGCAGCTCTTGCGGGCTTTGGCATCCTCTCAAGATCTGGCCGTAGAGCCCATGCTCCGGAATGCCGTCCCAGCAGCTCGTGGCGATGATGATGGCCCCGCCCGGCCGTACGACATTGTCGGCGGCCCGCATGCCCTTGACCGATTGATAAAGGTTGATGTCGAGCGGATAGCCGGAGTTCGTCGTGACCACGATGTCGAACGGCCGGACGACGGGCACCATTGCCGACCGCTTGACGAAGGCGCAGCCCGCGGCGTGGGCCCGGTCGAGATCGCCGGCGAACACGCCCGTCACGGCCTTGTCGCGGTTGAGCGTCACATTGAGCAGGAACACGCGTCCGGCCTGCCCGGCGACCTCCCGCACTTCCTCCCAGATCGGGTTGCCGTGGGTGACGCCCCAGATCGCGTTCGGGTGCCCGACCATGCCGGCGTCGTGATTGCCGAGGACGGTGCGCAGGCCGGCCATGCCCGGCATGATGGCCTTCCCGCCGCCCGAAAAGCCGGCGAAGAGATGGGGCTCGATGAAGCCGGTCAGGACCTTCAGGTCGCAGCGCATGAGCTCCGCGTTGAGCCAGGTCTCGTGGCCTTTCGAGGTCACGCCGACCCGGACCTGCGTCGCCGGCTTGAAGGTGTTATTCTGAACGACGCGGCGGCTTTCAAAGATCCCGTCGCCCAGCATCATCCGCAGCTCGGCTTCGGTGTTCGGCCGGTGCGTGCCCAAGGCGTTGAACAGCGTCACTTCGATACCAGGGACGGCGTCCAGGACCTCGAGGACGGCCGAGAGGAGCAGCGGATTCGGGACCGGACGGGTGATATCACTGAAGACGACCCCGACCCGCATGCCCGGGCGGACGATTTCGCGGAGGGGCAGCGATCCGACGGGGGCTTCGAGGGCGGCACGGATGGCGGCGGCCGGATCGGCCAGCGGCGGGACGAAGGCCGGCTCGACGACCGTGACGTTGAGGGCGTCGTCGAGCTCGAGCGGCAGCCCCTCCTTCCCGTACGCCAGCTTGATCCGCATCTCGACTATTCTAGCACGAAGCGGGGACGAAACGGCTTGACAGGCCTCAGCCGGTACAGTCCCGATCCATGAAATGGCACGACCGGGGAGAATTCGCCGCTGACGATGCCTATTGGCTTGCCGCTCCAGACGTCCGTGACGGCGACCGGCCCGGAAATCCCCAGGTCGGACAGCCGGACCGTGACCGGGATGCCCGGTTCCAATCCCTTCTCCTCCCTATCGCTCACATTGAACACCGCGACGTACTTGGCCCCGCCCGCCGGGTCGTCGGCGGTCCAGGCCGCGAGCCGGTTGGCGTGAAAGAGCTGGCGGTTCATCCGGCTCTTCTGGTTGATGGCCAGGACCTCGGCATTGGTGATGAGCGAAAGCGCCCAGGCGTCGCTCGCAGGGAGATGTCCGCCGAACATCAGCTGGCTTCGGGAGATCGCCCACAGCGTCATGATCGTCCTCTGTTCGTCGCGGCTCAGGAAATTGGGCACGTCCTCCCGGCCGCCGTGCGAGGCCATGGCGAAATAGCCCGGGTTCATGGTGACGTTCTTCGACCAGCCCTCTGGCAGGAAACGGAGGCGGCCGAGCGGCAGCATGTCCGGCTCGGGCCAGTGGCCGGGCCCCGTATAGGGTGTCCAGTCATGGAGGCGCCGGAAAGCGGGCAGGACCTGGTCCCAGTAGTCCCAGAGGTCGCCAAGCAGGCGCCACGCGTTGGCGTTCTTGACGAGCGCGTCGGCCCGCGAAAGCGGCATCGGTCCGAACGACAGGCTCAACACGATGGGCCGTCCCGTCTTGTCGATGGCCCGCCGCAGCATGGCGATCTCCTCGCCACGGTAGCAGAGGTCGTCGGCCTTGACGAAATCGACCTCCCACGCCGCGAGCTGCCGGAAGAGGGCGTCGTACCAATCCTGGGCGCCAGGCTTATTGACATCGACGCCCCACTGGTCCTCGTTCCAATCGCAGAAATCCGCCTGGTCGGCGATGTCGGCGGCCCGGTAGCGCGATCCCTCGATGGGGGTGTTCCTCTCGACGGCCAGCCGCGGGATGCCGCGGACGATGTGGACGCCGAATTTCAGGCCCTTGCGGTGGATGTATTCGGCCAGCGGCTTGAAGCCGCGGCCGCCCGCCGAGGAAGGGAACTTCGACTCGGCCGGGATGAAGCGGCCGAAGGCGTCGATCCCGGACTTCGACCGGACCGGGTAATCGGGCCCGAGCCTCTGCGGCTCGAACCATTCGATGTCGACGACAACGTAGCGCCAGCCGAGCCGGGCCAGCCGGGCGGCCATGAAGTCGGAATTGGCCCTGACCTCGTCCTCGGTGACGGCCTGGCCGAACGAATCCCAGCTGTTCCATCCGAGCGGCGGCGTCAGGGCCCAGGCGTGGAAGGGTTCGGAGATGGCGCCGGCATCCCGGCCTTCAACGGGTCGGCTTTTCCCGGCGATCTTGCGGATGAGCGCGGTTTCGCCTTCGCTGTAGGCCGCGCCGTCCGGCCGCAGGACATCGTGGAACCAAACCGGCGGCTCCGGGCCGCCTTCCTTCGAACCCCAGGGGAAGATCGTTTGGGTCTTGCCTCTGACGAAGCCCCAGTTCATCGCCCCGACGTCCTTGCCCTTGAAGAGCGGTAGGATCTCCTCGAACCGGCTCCCGGCCGTCCGGGCCATGTACTCCGTGCAAACGAGCGGGCGGTGGTGGACTTCCAGCGCGGCGATCCTCTTTTCCGCGTCCTCGCGCTTTTGATAGGAATGGAAGGAGATGATGTCGGAGTGTTCGAGCTGGAACCGGTTGAGCTCGGCCAGCTCTTTTGATTCATCCCAGATGCCGACCGTCAGGGGCTGGGACGGCGCGGCCGACCGGGCCCAGGCGAAAACTCTCTTGACCAGGAGCAGCGACTTCGCTCCATAATCCGAATTCCCGGGCTCGTTGTAGAGGTCCCAGGACAGGACGCGCCGGTCGTCCCGGAAAAAGCCGATGACCCCGCGGGTGTATTCCTCGAGGACGCCCCAGCGGCCGGGGCTTTGATGGAGGTCCGGCCCGGGGCATTGGACCCAGCCCGAATTAAGGACGCCCGGCCGGGGCGCCGGCTGCGGGCCGAGGCTCGCCTTGGGGTTCCAGCAGTCGTCGAAGAGGACGAACATCGTCCCGATGTGGTGCCTGTCGGCGATCTCCAGGAACCGCTCCAATCTCCGCAGGAAGCCGCCCGCGTCCTGCTCCCACAGGAGATAATGAAGGAAGACGCGCACGGCGTTAAAGCCGAGGTCCTCGGCCCAGCCGAGCTCCTGGTTGATGATGGCTGGGTCGAAGGTCTCTGCCTGCCACATTTCGAGCGTGTTGATAGCCGTCCGGGGGATGTAGTTGCAGCCGAGCGTCCAAGGTTGGGCCGCGGCCCATGTCCGCGCCTTCTCGTCCGTCCAGCGCCCCGGGACCGTTTTCGCGTCCTGGCCGGCCGCCGCCACGCCCAGGACGACGAGGGCCGCCGCGAAGGCGACAAATCGGGGACACAATACCATTTTCCGAATTCTTTGCCGGATATTGCCTAAGCGAGGACCTGGGAGCATCTCTTTATCCGATTTAATCTTTGTTGAAGACGGACCAGTTGGGATTCTGGCGGAGCGTCTCCAGCCTGAACGCGGTCGGCCAGGCGACAAGCCACTGGCTGACGGCGAACGGCTGGAGCCAGCGCGTGTGAAGGAACCCCTCGTCCTGGCTGCCGTAGGGCCTCTTCTTGCCCATGACGACGAGGTCTCCGCCCGAAATGCCCATCTGGCCGTTGACCCAGGCCGCCACGGCCCGCTCCCGCCAGGCCGCCTTGCCGGTGAGCTGAGCCAGCTTGATCCAATCGTTGACGATGATCAGGGCGTAGGGGTCCTGGTGGTGATGCTGGGTCGAGACGGCCGTGCCGCCGTACGTGTCGTAGCCGAGCTCGCGGAGGACCGTCCCCTCGGCGAAGGGCACGCTGTAGTGCCACTGCCACGTGGCCAGGTAGTAGGAAACGTCCTCGGCCCACTTCAGATACTGAGCTTTGCCGGTGACGTCGTGGAGCTCGAGGGCGGCCTTGAGGAGCGGCGTCGCCGATTCCTTGTCGATGCAATAGGTGTCGAGGGCCCCGGCCGTCGTGAAGCCGTTGCGGACGAACTCGCCGATATAGAACGCGTAGGCCTTCTCCGCCCCTTGGAGGTAGGCGGCCTTGTGCGTCGCGCGGAAAGCCGTGACGAGGGGCGGGATGAGGAACGCGCCGATCGTGCCCTCGGGGTCGACGGCTTTCCCGTCGCTCGTCCAGGCCTTGCCGATGCGGCCGTCGGCCCGCATGGCCTTCAGGGCGAAGTCGCAGACGCCGAGAGCCGCGGCCCGGTACTCGGGCTTGCTCAAGCCGCAGCGCGCGGCCAGGTCGAAGGCCTCGAAATACCCCTGCGCGGCATGTCCGAGGTTGCAGGCATCCTGGACCTCGTTCTTGGGGTCCTCGAGCCCGATGAGGTAGTCGTAGTGGCAGCGGAAGAGACCGTTCTTCAGCCGCGCGTTCTTGAGCCACGTTTCGAGGCACTGGATCCCCTTGTCGAGGGAGCGGCGCTCGTTCGACAGGAGATAGTCGTGCAGCAGCGCATTGGCCAGGGAGATGTTCTGCCCGGCCCAACCGATCTCGTACTTCCAGGACTGCCGCTGGATCCAGCCTTGCTCCTGCGGATCCCAGCCGAGGCCGATGGAGAATCCCTTGAAGCCCTTCTCCTCGGCCCAGAGGCTGTCGGCTGCGAATTGGGCGCCTAGCTCCCAGATCTCCTCCGGCTCGAAGCGTGGTTTCGCCGTCCGGGCGTTGAGCGACCAGGCGGCGTCGACGAGGGCATGCCAGCCGTGCCGGGGCGTCGCGACCGCGCCGACGACGATCCAAGCCTTGAGCGCGATCGTCTGCCCCCGGGACATCCGCAGGTCGCCGCGATAGGCGTCCTGATAAGCGTCGCGCATGGCATAGACCTGGGGCGTCTCCTCCTCCGGCCAGACGAGCCGGTGGACGGTCTTGTCGGCGCGCGGCTCGAGCGAGCAGGAAAAGCCGCCGATGAGCTGTCCGGGCGCGCTGAAGAGACCGACCGACCAAGCCTCGGACTCGGAGTAGGTCGCGCCGGGAATGGACGTGCGATGGTAAGCGAAGGTCCAGGGCTGGCCGTCCTTGATGAAACCTTTCGGCTCGAGGCCCGTGCCCCAGGCGTTGCCGTCGTACGACACGGCCGGGATGAGACTGTAGCGTGATGCATAGAGCGCTTCGAGCTCCATGGTCAGCCGCGCCGGCCGGACGTGATCCTGCCCGCCGTAGCGGAAGGTCCGCGTCCACTCGAATAGGCCGGGCCGGACCTCGCGGACGGCGTCCTCCGCCGCGAAGTCCTTTTCGGCGAACGGAACGAGCGCCGCGACCGGACGGCCGTCGGCGGCGAGCGTCAGCGACGCTCCGTCCTTGCGGACCTCGATCCGGGCCTGGGCCGAGGCGACGGCGACGGCGAAGATGAGGAGGCAGACGGCGAGAAAGGTCATGCGTTTGGTCATGCGGGGCTTCCCTCGGTCAGGAGTTTCGAGCACACGGTCTCCCCGGGTTATATCAGAGGCCTCCGGAAAAGACAAGGCGTGCCCGGAGGGCCCGGCCGGCCGCCGCCGGGCGGCGAAGGCGCTTTGAAAAGCGCGGCCCTTGGGCTATGATGGGTGTGCTTTCAGCGAATCCCCAGGAGGTCTGTCATGTCCGTATCCTATAAAGATATCGGCCTCGCGAACACCAACGACATGTTCCGGCGCGCCTTCGCCGGGCGATATGCCGTTCCGGCCTACAACTTCAACAATATGGAGCAGCTCCAGGCCATCATCACGGCCTGCGTCGAGACGCGCTCGCCGGTCATCCTCCAGATCTCGAGCGGCGCCCGGAAGTACGCCAACCAGACCCTCCTCCGCTACATGGCCGAGGGCGCGGTCCGCATGGCCCGGGAAATGGAAAAGGCCAAGGGCGCCGGCCCGGCCATCCCGATCACCCTCCACCTCGACCACGGCGACACCTTCGAGCTGGCCAAATCCTGCGTCGAAAACGGCTTTTCGTCGGTCATGATCGACGGCTCGCACCTGCCCTACGAAGAGAACATCGCCCTGACCCGCCAGGTTGTCGAATACGCCCGGCCGCTCGGCGTCTCGGTCGAGGGCGAGCTCGGCCGCCTGGCCGGCATCGAGGACGACGTCCAAGCCGAGAAGTCGACCTACACCCACCCCGAGCAGGTCGTCGACTTCGTCAAGCGGACGAGCGTCGATTCGCTGGCCATCTCCATCGGGACATCCCACGGCGCCTACAAGTTCAAGCCCGAGCAATGTACGCGCGATGAGCGGGGCATCCTCGTCCCGCCGCCCCTGCGGTTCGACATCCTGGCCGAGGTCGAGAAGCAGATCCCCGGCTTTCCCATCGTCCTCCATGGCTCCTCGTCGGTCATCCAGGACGCCGTGGCCACGATCAACAAGTACGGCGGCCAGATGAAGGACGCCATCGGGGTCCCCGAAGAACAGCTGCGGCAGGCCGCCCGGTCGGCCGTCTGCAAGATCAACATCGACACCGACGGCCGCATGGTCATGACGGCCACGATCCGCAAGGTTTTCGCCGAATCTCCCGGCGAATTCGACCCGCGCAAATACCTCGGCCCGGCCCGGACCGCCCTCATCGAGATGTACAAGCGGAAGAACCGCGAGGTCCTGGGCTCGGCGGGACGGTACGGGCAGGAATTCTAGCCCGGGCTCGGGGGATCTTTGACCGTTCGGGGCGCGGAGAGAGAGCGCAGACGCTGCCTGACCCTTTCGATCACCTTGGGGATCTCGTGCTTCGATAACGACAGGGCCAGGCCTTTCATCCCCAGGGGGACGCGGCCCGGATCCGTGTAGACCTGATAAAAGGCGAGAAGCCCCCCTTCGCTGAACCGTTCGACTTGCCAATGGCCGGAGGTATCGACGACGGATTGGCTGAGCGGGACCTCCGGCCAGGGGAGTTTCTTCCAATCGACCCGGAAACCGTCATCGCCGCGGCAGAGCGAATACCTCAACCGGTAGCGGCGGTGGACGCCCAAAGGCAGCTTCAAGTATTCCTCGACGACCGAGACCGAATCGCTTTCATCGGTGACGACCGTTTTCTCAACGCGGGGCATGAACTCCCCGTAACGCCGGTAATCTGTGACGGCCGACAGGGCTTCATCTAGGGTCGCCAGGAGGACGCCGACGGCTTCAAACGTCCGGCCTTTCCTGTCGGCGCTGGGGATCTCCCGCAGAATGATCTTGCCCTTGAGGATCTCGGCCCGCTCGAGGCTGGAAAGGGCCTGGCCTTCGACCTCGGGCGCGCCCGCCTGCGGTCGCGTGCCGCAGGGTTCGGCCGCGACGACGACCGCGACCGCTAAGGCGGCACAGGCCAAGAGCGCCAAGAGGAGGGCGGCTCGAAACATGGGTATCCTGCCCCCTATTTCTTGACCGACGGGTCGGGCTTGAGACCGACCTTCGCGTCGGGCGCTTTCGCGGTCTGCGAGGAGACAGGAAGAGACAGCGACAAAAGCAGCAGTCCGATGATGATGATCACGATGAACCCTCCTTGCGATCCTCCGGCGCCCTGTGGCGCCGGCCCCCGGCCCTAAGGCCCTAGCCTGGATTATTCACGAGCCGAGGCGGCTGCAGATGCGAGGCGTCAAAGGGTGAAGCTGTACTCGGAGTACTGCGAACCCTTTGCAACGAAGCAGATGCGGCCGGATCGGCTTGCCCGAAGGGTGAAAACGCCGGTCTTGGTTCTTCTGGATTGTCGGAGAAACACGGCGTTTTCATGAATTGTCCAGGCTAGATGATGAGCTTGGCCAGCCCGATCAGAAAGAGCAGCGCCCCGAGGGCGAGAACGTACTTGTAGGGGATGACCAAGCCTTCCTTGACGTGGACGACCCAGACGTCTCGGTCATAGCTCGCGCCCGTTTCGCCTCGGTACTTCTCCTTGATCTGCTCGATGACTTTCTGGACCGGATCGAGCTTGGCTTGTTCTTTGGCGATGGCGGCGCGTATCTCCTGCTGTTCGGCCGAGGTCAGGGTCCGCTCGAAGATCTTGTCCTCGGTCGAGAACCTGAACACGCCGTCAACCTGAATGAAGAAGAGAACGAGAGGGATGCCGATGCCGAGGAGCATCAGGGAGAGCCCCTGATTGCGGCCGCGTCCCCTCACCCGCGGCGGTTTGCCCTCCGGCATAAGCCGCGCGTCCCACTCATCGCGCCGGGCGGTCTTTCTTAACATGGTCGGCCTCCTTCACAGGTTTTGTCGGGGGACGGCGGAAGCGGGCCCAAAATATCTTGTTTACTGGGGGAAAGTCAACGGCCGCGCGCCGGCAGGCGGCTCCCGGTCTGTAGCGGGGCCTTGGCGGCATTGCCCTCCGCGCGATCCGAACATATAATGAAATCGCCGTGATAAGGGTCTCATAAGGAAGTCGCTGACTGTGAGGAAGGCCATGCCTAAGCTGTTTTCTCGACGGTCTCTGTTGAAGGCTGGCGCTTGCTGCCTTTCTTTTTTCCTGACCGCGAGTGCGACCGCCCAACAGGTCATAGAAAACCCCGCAAAGCCTATGAGCATCCGAGCGGGCCGAGTTGTTACCCTCAAAGAGGTGGCCCGGATCACCGACGAGAAGGGAAAATTCTTATTCGTACAACCCTTTGGCGTTTTCACGGGGCGCGATGGTTCGGTCTACGTCCAGGAGTACAAGCAGTTGTTGAAGTTCGATGCCCAGGGCAAGTTCGTGAAGAACATGCTTAAGTGGGGTGAAGGACCCGGCGAGCTCAACGGCAATCTGACCGACGTCATCGTTGGAGATGCTGAAGTCCTCCTTTATTCCTCGAATGTGTATAAACTTATTCGCCTGGATCTAAACGGCAAGCTCCTCGGAGAAAAGAAATTCGTGACGGGATTCAGCGCCTTGTTGGGATATCAAAGCGGACGATATGTCGTGATGAGGCACGAGAGAAAAGACATTCCACGGGTGAACGGACTTGTCGAATATGATTATCGACTCATACTCATCGCGGACAACGGCAACGTCGTCAATACGCCCTTCGTCTTGCCCTTGACCAATGCCCAGCATATTAGGACCATCGGCGGCGTTCCCTCGGGAGGAATAAGCTCGATTTCCCGATTCATGCCTTTGACGGTCGACGACCGTTTCATCGTTCTATTCCACAGCCCGGAATACCTTATCCGGATCATCGACATTGAGAAGGGAGAAATCCCGTTGAGCTTTCGGAGGAAATACGAGCGGGTTAAGTACGAGTTTACGCTCCCAAAGAACGCGCCCTCCGACTATCCGGTACCTAAGTATCACAATGACCTGTGCCGCCTCCTCTGGCATAAAGGAAATCTTTGGGCCGTGACTTCAACGTTCGACAAGAATAAGGGGATTCTGGTGGATGTGTTCAGCCGGGAAGGGCAATACCTCGATAATTTCTATTTGCCGATCTTTAAGATCCGGCGAAACAACCCGCAGTACTACGCCCCCATGGCCCTTTGGGAGAATTTCCTTTATCTTCTCGAGGCCGACGAAGACGACATCATCTCCCTCGTCAAGTACGAAATCGTCGGAGAATGACTGGCCGTTCCAACAAGGGACCCGATCCGGATATCTTCAAAACCCTCGACGTCCTCGCATCCGGCAAGCTTAAGGAGTCCCGACCTCCAGAGATGCCCTAGGTCGGATGTGGAACGATGGGTTTGGGCCTTAGGGAACCGGGGTTATTTCGGTGGTGGAGCTGACCAGGATCGAACTGGCGACCTCTTGAATGCCATTCAAGCGCTCTCCCAACTGAGCTACAGCCCCACCGGGAGCGCTAATCTTACAGGAAGAGGGTTTTCCCGTCAAGGCGCCAGGACGGCGGGATCTTGGCGACACGCCAGGGGTCTTTACTAGTGGCTGGCGGTGTGTAAGAATCCTAGATAAGGGGAAGGGAGCCCCCCGCATTACCTTATCCACATCATTAGATCGAGAATCCAAGAAAGAGCTCAACTAATCAAAGGACCATCCAAGAACAGCTTCAATAGGGGGCCATCATGAAGAAAGCGTTCGTATGGGCTTGTCTTATCGTGACAGGGGTCTTTCTCAATGCCGCGCAAGAAAAGGTCGAGATCAAGACAGTTGACGGCATCACTCACATCCAAAATCCGGCCAAGCCGCTAAAGGGAATGGTCAAGCTTGAAGTCGAACGTGCCAGGACGATCAATCCTTATGACCAACCGGACGTCGGACTGAAGATGATATTCTTCTGCAGAGACGCCGCCGGCCAAGTCATCCTTTATGATCCGAACGGCGCGGAAGGTCATCGCTTCGGCCCGGACGGCAAGTACCTCGGCCTTCTAACAAAAAAAGGTCAAGGGCCCGGCGAGTTCAGTCCGATGCAAGGTTATCGAGTCTACTTCTACGAGCCCGATATTTGGGTTTTCGGCGGCATGAAAGTCGCCCGATTCGATGGGCAGGGCCGCTTGGTGAAAGACAAGGTCCTGACCAATCATCATTATGCGGGGGTCGAGGCCAATAGGTTTTTGACGGTCGATTCGATCGTGAATGAGAAAAAGGAGCAAGTCAGGACCCTCAAGTTGGTCGAATTCTCGATGGAAGGCGAGGAAAAAGCGATCGACCTCCTTCAAGCCGAGAACATCGGCATGATCCGAAATCCCAATGGACGGGGGGGATTCGGGGAAGGCTGGGGAACCCCGAATTTCTTCTATGTGGCGGATCCCGGGAAGAAGCGCATCCTCTGCGGCCTGAACACGGAGTATAGGATCCAGGTGAAGGACTATTCGGGCAAGAGCATCTCGGTCATACAGAAAGCCTACGAACCCATAAAGGCCAAAAGGGCGGATGTTGAAAAGCTGATGTCCTGGGCGTCCCAGAACGAGAACACCAAGTGGATGATCGCGGCTTATCCCGACCGGTTCATCGCCATCACCAATATCAGGCTGCTGCCGGAGGGCTATCTTGCGGTCTTCAGGGTATCGGGCCCCGGGGTGTTCGAGATCGATGTGTTCTCTCCCGAAGGAGAATACATCTACGCCCTGATCCCCCCGCAAGACATCAAGATGGACGAGGCGGAATTCTTCTCGACCGGCTTCGCGACGATCGAACAGGATGGGGATTACAGCGTCTATCGGGAATACCGGATCACGAACCTTCCTGAGGTGTTCGGCCGCTGAGGGGTTCTCGCCCTCAAACCCACAGCCGTCAGGGCCGCTTGATCGTCCCCGTCTCGACCTCGACGGTGAAGAACTTGTAGTCCCGATACTCCGCGTCGATAGCGGACCGGACTTTCTTTTTCCCCTTCTTATTCATATAGGCCTCTTCGATGCGGAAACGATTCGGAAAGCGGACCCCGTTCTTCTCGAGCCCGAATTCCGTGACCTGCAGGATCTGAGGGGTGCCCTTGAGCTCCTTGGCTGTCTTCAGGATGGCCGCGCTGTTTTCCATCGACCTTACGTTCCAGACGATCTTGAGAATGGCCGCATCGCTCTCCCTGAGCCAGATGGTCCCCTGGTTGATCTGAATTCCGAGGCCCGGGATGGGGACGGCGTCAATGACGGCCACGGCCTGCCCGTCCTGAACCTCCCGGCCCTTGAGCTCATAGCGGTAGAAGCTCTGCCTCGACCCGGCCAACAGATCGACCGCTCCGAACATGACATTCTTGTAGTAGAACGTGCGGGTGTCGAGGTCCGTATCTTCCCCCTTTTGCTTGAGGCCGTCGAGCTCGAGGATCCGTCTCTTCTCCGACTTTTGCCCGTTCTCGACGATGAATTGATAATCATAGAGATAATTGTGGGTGACGACTCCGTCCCGCCATTCAGGCCGGCCGTGCGGTGAGGGCCGGACATACGGCTGATCTTCGAAGACCGTCTCCTTGACCTCTTCGAGGCAGACGAAATCGATCGAGGCCCGGGACAGCCGGTCGCAATAATCGGCGGCCATGGCCAACAGCCGGCTAAGCATTCGCGATTCATTTAGGGCTGGGGCCGCGGGGACCTGGACAGGAGCCGGGAGCGAAGACCGGGAGGGACCGCCGGGCAGGGCGGCACTCAGGCCCGATAGCGAGAGAAGAAACAGGCCAAGAAGCGCGGACCAGATTCTTCCCATGACGGTTCATGATAGGCACGAGCTCAGCCGGGTGTCAAGCCGGCTCGGCCCGTCGGGCGGGCCCGATTGACCCTCCGGCGACCCTGTGATAATTAGGAGGAACCGAATCCGCAGGAGGTTCCCCATGACCCCGACCGCAGGTCCCCGCCTGAGAATCCGCCTGAGCCTCGGCCTCGCGGCCCTGGTCCTGCTCGCGACAGCGGCCATTATCCCCATCGCCGCGGCCGGCGAAAGCGCCGGGCCGTTCGCCCCGGCGTCTTTGCGCTGCGAATATCTCGTCAACCCGATGGGCATCGACATGCCGAAGCCGCGCTTCTTTTGGGTCAACGGGCACTCGGAACGCGGCCAGATCCAATCGGCCTATCAGATCGTCGTCTCGACAGACCCCCAGGCCGCCTCGGGAGACATCTGGGACAGCGGGAAGGTCGCTTCCCCCCGGTCCACGCAGATCGCCTTCGCCGGGAAGGCGCTCGAGAGTGGCAAGTCCTTCTCCTGGAAGGTCCGCGCCTGGGACCGGGACGGCCGCGAGAGCGCTTGGAGCGACGTTGCGCGCTTCGACACCGGGCTCCTCGCCAATAACGACTGGAAAGGCGCATGGATCGGAACGAAGAACCAGCTGCGCAAGGAGTTCGCCGTGAAGGGCCGGGTCAAACGGGCCCGGGCCTACATCGCCGGCCTCGGCTACTACGAGCTCCGGATCAACGGCCGCAAGGCCGGCAACCACGTCCTCGACCCGGCCTGGACGACCTACGACAAGCGCGTCCTCTACGCGACCTATGACGTGACGCCTTTCCTACGCGAGGGCGCCAACGCCGTCGCCGTCACCCTCGGCAACGGTTGGTACAAGTCCCGGGCCCTCCTCCTCCAGCTCAACGTCGAGCTCGAGGACGGCAGCGCCGTGAACGTCGTCTCCGATGCGTCCTGGAAGGCCGCCGACGGCCCCATCTTCGAGGACAGCATCTATAACGGGGAATCCTATGATGCCCGCCGCGAAACGCCCGGCTGGGACCGCCCCGGGTTCGACGCCAAGGACTGGCCCGCCGCCGAGGCCATCAAGGGCCCGTCCGGGGTCATTTCGGCCCAGCTGATGCCGGCCATCCAGGTCGTCGATACCATCGTGCCTCTAAAGATGACGAGTCCCCTTCCCGGCGTCTATGTCTTCGACATGGGCCAGAATTTCAGCGGCTGGGCCCGCCTCCGCGTCGAGGGGCCGCGCGGCACCGACGTCCGGCTCCGCTTCGCCGAGCTTCTCTACGAGAACGGCACGCTCAACCAGGAGACCCTGCGCTCGGCCCAGGCCGAGGACCACTACATCCTCAAGGGCCAGGGCGAGGAGACGTGGGAGCCGCGCTTCACTTACCACGGCTTCCGCTACGTCGAGGTTTCGGGATTCCCGGGAACGCCCAAGCTCGATTCGATCCGCGGCCGGGTCGTCCACACCGCCGTCGATCCCATCGGCAGCTTCGCCGCGTCGAAGGACGTCCTCAACGGCCTCCAACGCATCATCACCTGGGGACAGAAGACCAACCTCCACAGCATCCCGACCGATTGCGACCAGCGCGACGAGCGCATGGGCTGGATGGGCGACGCCCAGGGCACGGCCGAGGAAGCCATCATGAACTTCGACATGGCCGCCTTCTACACCAATTTCATGCGCGACATCCGCGACGTCCAGGACGAGAAGGGCCGGATCACGGACACGGTGCCTCATATCTGGGGCTCGCGGCCGGCCGACCCCGCCTGGGGCACGGCCTATCCGCTGATCTGCTGGTATATGTATCAGTACTACGGCGATACGCGCGTCCTCGAGGAGCATTACGACGGTCTCAAGAAATATGTCGATTTCCTGAAAAGCACGGCCGAGGGCGGCATCCTCAAGTGGAGCCATTACGGGGATTGGGTGGCCGTCGAGAAGTGCCCCGGGTCGATCGTCTCGTCGTTCTATTATTATTATGACGTCAAGGTCCTGGCCGACGTCGCGCGCGTCGTCGGGAAAGCTCAGGACGCGGCGGCGTACGACAAGCTGGCCGCCGAGATCCGGACGGCTTTTAATAAGGAGTTCTACAACCCGAAGACGGGCGACTACGCGGACGGGACGCAGACCGCCAACACCCTGCCTCTCTTCCTGGAGATGCCGACGGAGAAAGAGCGCGGCACCTGGGGCCGGCTCTTCGACGATATCGTCTACAAGCACAACTCGCACCTGACGACCGGCATCATCGGCACCAAGTACATCATGGAGCTCCTGACCCGGACCGGGACCTCCGACCTGGCCTATGACATCGCCTGCAAGACCGATTACCCGAGCTGGGGCTACATGATCGCCAACGGCGCGACGACGCTCTGGGAGCTGTGGCAGAAGCGCGAGGGCCCGTCCATGAACTCGCACAACCATCCCATGTTCGGAAGCGTCGGGTCCTGGCTCTATAAGGCGCTGGCCGGGATCAACCTGGCGCCGGGAACGGCGGGGTTCGAGAAGATCCTCATCGCCCCGCAGATGGTCCGCGACCTGACCCACGCCTCGGGATCGACGATGACCGTGCGGGGAGAGGTCTCGTGTGCCTGGTCGCGGACGGAACGGTCCGTCCGCGTCGAAGTCACCGTTCCTTTCGGGTCGGAGGCCGAGGTCGTCATCCCCAAGCTCGGGATCCGCGATATCAAGATCAGCGAGGGCGGGCAGACGATCTGGATGGCGGATAAGTACGTTGCCGGCGCGGCCGGGGTCGGCGGGGCCATCGACAAGGACGGCGCGATCCGGATAATGACCGGCGGCGGCCGGTATATGTTTATTCTTGAGGGGAATTAAAATGAATTTCCAGGAGCTGATAAAGAAGCGCTACAGCGTACGGGCCTATAAGCCGGACCCGGTCGAAGAGGACAAGCTCACCCGCGTCCTCGAAGCGGCCCGCATCGCGCCCACGGCGGCCAACCGACAGGCCTTCCGGATCATCGTCATAGAGACAGGGAAGCGCAAGGCGGATCTGCAGCGCATCTACGGCCGGGATTGGTTCGTCCAAGCACCGCTCGTCCTGTGCGTTTGCGCCGTCTCCTCCGAGGCCTGGGTCCGCAAGGCCGACGGGTGGAACGCCGCCGAGGTCGACGCGACGATCGTCATGAGCCACATCGTTCTCGCCGCCGCCGAGGAGGGATTGGGCACGTGCTGGATCGCCGCCTTCGATCCGGCCGCGGCCCGGGAGGTTCTCGGCCTTCCTCTCGATGTCATCCCGTCGGCCTTCACGCCGCTTGGCTACGCGGCCGATTCCCCCGCATCCAAGAAACGCCGGCCCCTCGCCGACCTCGTCCGCCGCAACCACTGGTGAGGAGCACGTCCCCCGGCGGGGAACCTCCAGGCACGTATCCACGTCATCCTAGATAGAATATCGACGGTCCAGATAACGAACGGAGAATCGAAATGACCAGGAAGAAATTCGGCCTCCTGACCTTGGCCCTCCTCCTCATCGGCCTCCCTGCCGCCGCTCAAATGACGCCGTGGCTGCAATGGACGTTCCTGCCCAAGGCGCTGATGGACGAGATCACCGGCGAGGCCTCGGGCGAAGCGGCCATGAACCATGTCATGGCCATGTGCGGCTTCCCGCGCGACCGCAAGTCCGCGGAATACGCCGGAACGTTCGGCGAGGCCCAATACGTCCTCGACCGCCTCAATGAATCCGGACTGCCCGAAGCGGCCATCCTGCGCTTCCCGGGCGGCGAGACCTGGGACGGGGTCAAGGGCGAGCTGTGGGAGGTCAAGCCGGGACGGGAGAAGATCGCCTCTTACACCGACTTGACCGCCATGCTGGCCTCCGGCAGCACCTCGGCCGATGTCACCGCCGAACTCGTTTGGGTCGAGGAGGGCGAGCCGAAGGATTTCGAGGGGCTCGAGGTCAAAGATAAGATCCTGGTCACATCGGGGTCCGCCGGGCAGATCCACAATATCGGCTGCCTCAAGATGGGGGCGGCCGGGGTCATTTCCTTTGCCTCGCCGAGGCCGCTCTTCGATCCCTTGCTCATCCCCTGGGGCGGGCTCTACGTCCGCGGCTCCGAGGCCAAGTTCGCCTTCCTGGTGCCGCCGCGCGAAGGGGTCCTCCTCCGCGATCGCTTGAAGCGGGGCGAGAAGATCACGGTCCACGCCGTCGTCGTAGCGAAGACGGAAAAAGCCGAGCTCCAGGACATCATCGCAGCGATCCCCGGCACGGACGCCGAGGCCCAGGAAGTCATCGTCACCGCTCACATCTTCGAAGGCTACGCGATGTTCGGGGCCAACGATAATTCCTCCGGCTCGTCGGCCATCCTCGAGGCCGCGCGCACGCTTCAAACGCTCATCGCCGAAGGACGGCTGCCGAGGCCCAAGCGCACCATCCGCTTTCTCTGGGCGCCGGAGTTCTCGGGGACCATTCCCTACGTCAAGTCAGAGCCCGCGCGCATGGCCCGGACGCTCTGCGACATCAACCTGGACATGGTCGGCGACCATCTGTCGCGAAGCCTGGCTTTCTTCACGTTCATGCGGACGACCTACGGCCATCCCCATTACCTCAACGACGTCCTCGAGAACTATTTCCGCTATGTCGGAGAAGCCACCCGCTCCTACGTCACGAACGGCATGGACGAGGCCATGGCCCGGCGCATCGTCGCTCCGAGCGGGAGCGAAGAGCCGATGTACTACTACGTCGGGACCCATTTCGGCTCCTCCGACCACGAGGTCTTCAACGACTGGGCGATCGGCGTCCCCGGGGTCGTCCTAAACACCTGGCCCGACAAGTGGTACCACACGTCCGAGGACCGGCCCGATAAGCTCGACCCGACCCAGATGAAGCGGGCCGTGATCATCACGGCCGCCTCCGCGTACACCATCGCCGCGGCCGACGACGTCATGGCCGGGCGCATCGCCTCCGAGATCGTATCCAACGCCTCGGCCCGGATCGGGCACCAGCTGGCCCGGGGCCTCGAGGAGATGACCCGCGCCGACGCGGCCGCGTTCCCGGGCGCCTACAAGCGCGCCCGCGGCTATCTCCAGGCCTCTTCCCGGAACGAACGGGCCACCCTCGACGCGGTCGCCGAGCTGGCCGCGGACAAAGCCGGCTTCGCCCGCTTTCTCTCCGAGCTCAAGGCTTCGGTTTCGGGGATCGAGACCGCCCATCTGCGGACGATCGACCAGGCGATGGGCCGGCGGGCGGCGTCGCTCGGGCTCAAGCCGGTCGACCTCCGGCTCTCGGAGGCGGAAAAGAGGGCGGCCGCCCTCTTCCCCAAGCCGCTGGCCAAGATCAAGGCCAACGGCTACGCGGGCTACCAGGCCGCCATCCAGGAGGCGAGAAAAGTCGCCGGGGGCAGTCCGGCGCCGTCCGGTCGGTCCGCCTCGAGGAATACCGGGGAGATCCAGCTGCTCTGCGACGGGAAGACGAGCGCCCTGGACATCAAGAGGATGCTCGACACTCAGTTCCGGGACGAAACGCCCCTCGAGGCCGTCGTCTCCCACCTCGAGCTGCTCAAGAGAGCCGGGCTGGTCGCTTTCTAACCTGGACTATTCATAAAAACCCAAGACCGGCGTTTTTACCCTTCGGGCAAGCCGATCCGGCCGCAAGATCTTTTTTAAAATATTTTTGTAAAAGCCTTGACTCTGACGTTACGTCATAGTGCACAATGGACGCGTGGACAAGGCCATGAAGAAGAACGGCTATCTCATCAGGGAGTTCGCCAAGCTGACGCGGGTGACGGTCCGGACCCTCCACTACTACGACGAGATCGGGCTGCTCAAGCCGGGCTTCGAGCGGCCCAACGGTTACCGGGTCTACACCGACGGAGACCTGCTCAAGCTCCAGCAGATCGTCACCTTGAAGTTCATGGGTTTCTCCCTCGACGAGATCCGGCGCCTCCTCGACAACAAGGGCTACGAGGCCGTCAAGGCCCTTAAAGTCCAGGCTGAAGCGGTCAAGGACGAGATCGCCCGGCTGCGCGAGGCCTCGCGGGCCATCGAACAGGTCCTCATCCGCCTCGAGAAGAACGGCCGCATCCACAAACAAAAACTCATCAAGATCATGGAGGTCATTCAAATGGGCGAAGACGTCAAAAAAGGCTGGCACGAGAAATTCTACACGGAGGACGAGCTCAAGAAATTCCAGGAGCTCGGGAAGAAGTACACCCCCGAGATGATGACCGCCCACCAGAACCGCTGGGCGGCGCTCATCGACGAGGTCAAGAAGAGCCTCGGGCTCGACCCCGCGGGCGAGAAAGCCCAGGACCTGGGCCGGCGCTGGACGGCGCTCCTCGACGAGGTCTACGGCGGCCAACCCGAGCTCAAGGCCCAGATCGCCAAGGCCTACAACGCGGGCGCGATCTCCAAGGAATACAACATGATCGCCCCGGAGGTCTGGGACTTCATCAAGAAGGTGCACGCGGCAGCAGGCAAGTCCAAGCGCTGATCCCCTGACGGGGGCCGGCCGGCCCGGCCGGCCCCCGCTCGGCTTTACTTTACCCCCAAAACGGCCTAACATCATTCTCTATGAGATGATCGGGTTTGGGTGACAAAAACCCTGGACATGATAAAATCGTAGGGATGACTTTAAAGGATCTGTCAAAGGAGGTCCGAATATGAAACTTAATAACACATTCACCGGCAGGCCCGCCCTGGCCGCGGCTATCGCCGCCATGCTCGTCCTAGCTGGATGCGCTACGAAGACGCCGACGCCCGTTTCCGAACCCACGGCTACGGCCGTCGCCGCCGCGAAAGCGCCAGCCGGGACCGCCGTCCTCGAGTACAAGATGCCGGCCGGCCGCGTCCTGACCTATCAGGGCAAGTCGGAAGAGGCCCAGGTCATGGAGGTCATGGGTCAAGGCATGGACACCCATACGGCCGGGACGAACACCTTCACCTTCAAGGCGGCTGGCTCCAAGGACAAGAACTTCCTCGTCGGCGTGAAGATCGACGACGTCGCCGTGACGGTGACCAGCAGCGCCCAGGGAGATCTGTCCCCGGACATGACCTCCGTCAAGGGCAAGTCTTTCGACATGGTCCTCTCCCCTCTCGGGTCGGAAGTGGACGTTGCCGGCGCCGAGGCCATCAGCTACGAAATGTCCGGCGAAACCCGCAATCTGGGTTCCGCCTTCAAGACCTTCTTCCCCGATCTCGCGGGGAAGCCGGTCAAGATCGGGGACACCTGGCCGTCGAGCTCCTCCATTGAAGAGAAGACGGGCTCGATGACCATCCGGGTCGATCTCCAGAACGTCAACACCCTCGAAGGCTTCGAGACGGTCGACGGAATGGAATGCGCCAAGATCTCGTCGGACGTCAGCGGGACCATCACCGGCTCCGGCAGCCAGCAGGGCATGGACATGACCTTCTCGGGGACCAGCAAGGGCAAGGATGTCTGGTACTTCGCGCTCAAGGAAGGGATCTACGTCAAGGGGACCGCCGAGTCCACGACCCAGATGTCCATCGACGTCTCCGCGGCGGGCATGACCATCCCGATGAACATGACCAGCAAGAGCGAGGTCATGCTGACGAGCCACTGAGCCGAAGAAAGGAGCGGCCATGGCCGCGGATAAGCCCAAGCGGATCGAGGATCTCCGAAAGCCGGACGACCTCCTCGTCATCACCGGCGCGGGCGGATTCATCGCCGGGTCGCTCGTTCGCTATTTCCACGACAAGGGTTTCACGCGGATCCGGGCTGTCGACAAGAAGCCGCTCGACGAGTGGTACCTGAGGACGCCGGGCGTCGAGAACCTTGTCCTTGACGTCAGCTTCCGCGACAATTGCGTCAAGGCCTGCGACGGGGCCGTCGAGGTCTACAACCTGGCCGCCGACATGGGCGGCATGGGCTTCATCGAGCGCTACCGGGTCGAGTGCCTGCGGAGCGTCCTCATCAATACGCACATGATCGAGGCCGCCGAGCGGGCGGGCGCCGACCGCTATTTCTTCTCCTCCTCCGCTTGCGCCTACAACATCGACCTTCAGAAGGACACCCTGTGCCGGGCCCTCAAGGAGTCCGACGCCTATCCGGCCAACGCCGAGCGCGGCTACGGCTGGGAGAAGCTCTTTTCGGAGATCGTCTGCCAGGAGTACTGGGCCGAGCGCGGCCTCAAGACGGCGATCGCCCGGTTCCACAACGTCTACGGCCCGTTCGGCACCTGGGACGGCGGCCGCGAGAAGGCCCCGGCGGCCTTATCGCGCAAGGTCATCGAGGCGAAGGACAACGGCAGCTACGCCGTCGAGATCTGGGGCGACGGGACGCGGACCCGGAGCTTCATGTGGATAGGGGACTGCGTCAACGGCGTCGACATGATCATGCACTGCGACGGGCTCATCGCAACGCCCATCAACCTGGGCTCCCACGAGCTCGTCTCGGTCAACGAGCTCCTCGGCATCATCGAGGACATCGCGGGATTCAAAGTCGAGCGCCGCTACGACCTCACTCAGCCGCTGGGCGTCGGCGGCCGCAACTCCGACAACGCCATGATCCGCGGGGTCCTCGGCTGGGAGCCGTCGACGCCGCTTCGCGAGGGCATGGCCAGGACCTACGCCTGGATCGCGGAGCAGTACGCCCTTCGGAAAGCCGGGAACAAAGTCGTCCTCTAGGGCGTCGGAGGGGCCCATGAAAGCCAAAGACGTTGCCCAAGCCCGGGCCGCCGCCAAGGCCCTGCTCCGCAGGGCCCGCATCGCCGTCACCCGGAGCGAGCTCGACACGATGGAGATCGCCGACATGGGTCTCGGCGACATCATGCACGTGGGGCTCGAGGTGATCGTTTACGAGAACAACGACCGCTACTGCGCCAAGGAGCTCGTCCTCCTGCCCCGCCAGATCTGCCCGGAGCACCGCCACCCGCGCGTCAACGGGCGGAACCTGGGGAAGAAGGAGACGTTCCGTTGCCGCTACGGCGAGGTCTATCTCTATGTCGCCGGCGAGCGCACGCCGAAGCCGATGGCCCGCGTCCCGAAGAGGTACAAGTCCTTTCTGACGGTCGCCCGCGAGATCGTCCTTAAGCCCGGCGATCAATATACGCTGCCGCCGAACTCCCTCCACTGGTTCCAGGCCGGCGACAGGGGGGCCGTTGTTTCCGAGTTCTCGTCGACGAGCACGGACGAGCACGATGTCTTCTCCGACCCCCGCATCCGCAGGGTCGGGCGCTAGGGCCGGGAATACCTGTGACCGGCCGCATCAGCCCGGCCCGCCCCGTGATCGAGATCGGCGTCCCGATCGACGAGATCGCCGCCCGCCGCGAGCGCGTCGAAAAGACGCGGCGGTTCGAGCGGCCCGACCGCGTCGCCGTCATCCCCGCCCTCGCCCACCGTTTCCTTGTCCCGCAGGTCGGGGTGCGCTTCCGCGATTATTACGGCGACCCCGAAACGATGCTCCGGACGCAGATCCTGGCCCAGAAGTGGCTCCTCGAGAACGTCCGCACGGACGCCTACTCCATCACCGGCCCCTGGGTCGGCGCCTGGACGGACTTCCAGAACTCTTTCGAGGCCGGCAGCCTGGGCGTCGACATCATCTTCCCGGACGATGACATTCCCTGGGTCGGCCGCGGCTGGGTGGCCGGCGACGCCGACCTCCGGCGCCTTGAGGCGATGGACTTCGTCCACGGCGGGATGAACGCGAAGCAGATCGCCTACCGGAAGGCGATGATGGCCGTGGCCGATAGATACCCCGTCCGGTTCCAGGGCGGACCGGTCTTCTACCCCGGCGCGAACCCGGCCCTGACCCACACATCCGACGGTCCGTTCGGCGTCGCCGGCGATCTCATGGGCAAGACGGAGATCTTCATCGCGGTCAAGGAGCGGCCCGATTTCGTCCGGGAGCTCCTGCGCATCGTCACCGGCAAGCTCATCGAATACCTCGACTTCTGCTGGGCCGAGGAGAAGCTCCCCGTGCCCAAGGACTTCGCTTGGACAGACGACCTGGCGGTTTCGCTCTCGGCCGCGACCTTTCGCGACGTCGTTCTGCCGTCCGAGCGGCGCCTCCGTTTCCACTTCGACGGCCGGGCGAGCCTCCACATGTGCGGCAAGAGCGACCATCTGCTCGAGATCTTCCGCGACGACCTGGCCATCCACGAGCTGCAGGGCTTCGGCTACGAGGTCGACCTCGACCGGATCGGCGCGGCCATGGGCGGCCGGGTCGTCCTCATCGGCAACGTCAACCCGATGCTCATCCACGCGGGGACGCCGGACGAAGTGCGGCTGGCGACCCGGCGCGTCATCGAGAAGCTCGGACCGCGGCGCGGGCTCATCGTCCAGGACGGCAACAACATCCCGCCGGGCTCCCCGGTCGCCAACATCAACGCCATGATGGAGGCGGCCGAGGAATGGGGACGGGAATGACCGGGGACATGAGCGCGCGGGACTTCCTGACCCGGCTCTGGGCGCTCGAGAACGACGACCGCCCGGGCTATCTCATCGGATACGTGGGCCCGCGGGTCCGGGGCGGCGCGCCCGTCCGCAGCGCCCTCTTCTCGACGGAAGGGAAAGACACCGTCAAGGCCCGGCTTCTCGATCCGCGGAAGCTCCTCGAAGCGCAAACGGACGAGATCGAGGGCCAAGCGAAGCTCCGCGGCGACCTCGTGCCGGCCCTCTGCCCGACGCTCGGGGTCATCGCCGTCCCCTCGGCCTTCGGCGCCGAGGTCGTCTGGTGGGAGAACGATTTCCCGGCCGTGCGTCCGCTCATCGGCGACCGTTTGGACAAGGTCCGCGACCTCACGCGGCCCCGGCTGACCGACGGCGAGCTCGGCCGCATCCTCGACTATACCCGCGTCTTCCTCGAAAGGACCGGGAGCAGGATGCCGATCCGCCTCGGCGACATCCAAGGGCCGCTCGACAACGCCGCCCTCATCTTCGGTCACACGTCGTTCCTCGAGGCCCTGATCACGGCGCCGCACGAAGCGCACCGGCTCCTGGACATGATCACCGACCTCATGATCGAATTCGCCTCCACCCAGCGCGGAATTGTCCACGCCGCGGGCGCGGAGTTCGTGCCGAGCGCCTTTCAGCCCTGGCTTCCGGACGGCCGGGGCATCTCGGTCGCCAACGACGTGGCCGTGATGCTCTCGCCGGCGCTCCACGACGAATTCGGCGTCCCCTATCTCAACCGGCTCTCGGACGCGTTCGGGGGCATTTACGTCCACTCCTGCGGCGACTGGACGCACCTCTTCTCCAGCCTGGAAAAGGTCCGCGGCCTGCGGGGCCTCGAATTCGGGGCCAGCGAGGCGCCCTACGGCAAGGTCCTGGCCCGCTTCGGCGGGAAAACGGTCCTTGCCTGCCGCGTCGGTCTCCACCGCGATATCCGTTTCGCCGGCATGGCCGACTTCGTCCGGAAGATCATCGCCGCGGCCCCGACCCCGCGGGGCCTTTTCGTCCACGTCGACATCACCAACGGCCTGGTCGGTGAGGACTGGCCCGAGACCGATCTCGACGAGATCTATGCTCTTTTCGACGCCGGGAACCCGGCTTGGGCCGCCCCGGCCGTGGGCGCGAAGGGGGACGCGTGAGCGTTTCGAGATCGGGCTTCGAGCCTTTCGCCGCGGTCACCGGCTGGAAGCTCGACGGACCCGACCTCGAGCTCCGGTTTCGCGCAAACAACGGGAAGGCCGCGCGTCTCGTCGCCCGGGCGCTCAGGCGCGACACCTGGAAGATCTCGGTCCTCCCGGCCGGCTCATCGGCCCCCGAACCGTCCCCGATGGTCCTGCCCGTCGAGCGCCGCCCGCTGCGCCTCTCGGCGAAACCGAAAAAGGGCGGCTTTCTCTCCGTCTCAGGCCCCGATCTCACTCTGGAGTTCCGCCTCGATCCCTTCGGCTTCCGCTTCATCGACAAAGAGGGCCGCACCCTCCTCTCCGACAATCCCGCCGACGTCGACGGACTCGGACGCCCGGCCGTCCCGCCGCTCGGGTCCTTCGACGCCCCCGGCGGCGCCCGTTCGGTCGCGGCGTCGTTCCATCTCCGCCCGGGCGAGCGGCTCTACGGCCTCGGCGAAAAGTTCACCCGGCTCGACAAGGCCGGCCTGCGGATCGTGTCCTGGACGGTCGACGCCCTCGGCTCGACAAGCGAACGTTCGCATAAAAATGTGCCCTTCCTATGGAGTAGCCGCGGCTTCGGGCTGTTCATCGCGACGGGCGCCCGCGTCACCTGGGACCTGGGGGCGACATCCCTTCAATCCTGGACTCTCGAGGCGGAGGCGCCCGCCGTCGAGATGTACGTCTTTCACGGCCCGCGGCCGGAGAAGATCCTAGCCGCCTTCACCGCGCTAACCGGACGCCCCCCGGCCGTGCCCGACTGGTCCTTCGGCCTATGGCTGTCCTCGGGAGGCACCTACCGGGACCAGGCCTCGATCGAGGCCCTTCTCGACGGCATCGAGCGCCATCGCCTGCCCGCGGACGTCGTCCACATCGATCCGTGGTGGATGTGCTGGCGAAAATATTGCGATTTCGAATGGGACCGCGCGGCCTTCCCCGATCCGGAAGGGCTCATCCGCCGCATCCACGCGATCGGCCTCAAGCTTTGTCTCTGGGAACATCCTTATATCTCGATCGAAAGCGAGCTCTTTGCCCACGGCAAAGACAAGGGCTATTTCGTCCTGAAGCCGGACGGCGATGTCTATGTCATCGATTACGGGCTGTCGCTCGCTCCGCGCCCGGACGGCCGGGTCCGGTTGGGCGGGAAGGCGGAGACATGGAACGCCCCCGCTGCCATCGTCGACCTGACGAACCCCGACGCCCGCGACTGGTTCAAGGACCTCCACCGCCCCGCCCTCCGGATGGGCGTCGATGTCTTTAAAACGGACTTCGGCGAGGATATCCCCGAGGACGCCCGTTTCCACGACGGCCGCACCGGCGCCGAGGTGCACAACCTCTATCCCCTTCTCTACAACGCCGCGGTCTTCGAGGTCACGGCGGAGGAGAAGGGCCGCGGCCTCGTCTGGGCCCGCTCGGGGACGGCCGGCAGCCAGCGGTTCCCGGTCTGCTGGTCGGGCGATCCGGCCTCGGACTGGGACAGCCTGGCCGCGACGGTCCGGGGCGGGCTCTCGGCCGGCATGTCCGGTCTCGCGCTCTGGAGCCACGACATCGGCGGCAATCGTGGCACGCCCGACCCCGAGCTCTACGTGCGCTGGGCCCAGTTCGGGCTGTTCTCTTCCCACAGCCGCATGCACGGCGACTCGCCGCGCGAGCCGTGGCTGTTCGGGGAGGAAGCCCTGGCCATCGTCACAAAGTTCATCAGGTTGAGATACCGGCTCTTCCCCTACATCCGCAGCGCGGCGCTCGAAGCGCGTGAGACCGGGATGCCCGTCCTCCGCGCCCTGCCGCTCGTCTTCCCGGACGACCCGAATGTCGCGGCCTGGGACCACCAGTACATGTTCGGCCCGTCGTTCCTCGTCGCGCCGGTCATCCATAGGATCGAGGAGCTCGGACGCGGGGGCGGCCGCCGCTCCGGGCCGCCGCGCATGCCTGTCTATCTTCCCGCGGGCGAATGGATCGATCTTTGGACGGGGCGGAAATACGCGGGACCGGCGACGGTCGACGCCGCGGCCCGGCTCGACGTCATGCCCCTCTTCGTCCGGGCGGGCGCGATCATCCCGATGATGAAAGAAGCCAGGAGGATCCCGGAGGGTCTGATCGATCCCCTAGAGCTCGGGCTCTATCCTTCGGGGAGCTCGTCCTGTGCTTATACTTACCTCGAGGAGGAGAGCCGGACTTCGTTCCGACTCGAAATCGCGAAGGGGGGCGCGGTCCTCTCGTGGTCGGGGGCCGTTCCGCGATCGCTCGTCATCCGCGCCGGCGCGGGCTGCCGAACTATTTCTTCTTCTCGAGCTTCTTGTCGAGGCGTCCTATCTCTGTCCCCGGAGCCGGCGACCGCGTGACGAAGGTCCCATTCTCGTACCCGGGAGGGCCCGTCACTCCGCCGCGGCTTCGGCCATGGCGGCCACATTGCGCGGCGGGACATCTGGCAGGATGGCCTCATGGCTGGGGCTGACGATGAGATGCGGGCCAAGGATCGCCTTGACC
>Ga0214473_10000385_pt1 | contig 61630 bp, 92 predicted proteins | sample RVTome_7_FD_203509 | JGI IMG/M metagenome (GOLD analysis project Ga0214473, IMG submission 203509) | Soil microbial communities from uranium-contaminated site in the Upper Colorado River Basin, Wyoming, United States - RVT98D197 | ecosystem: Environmental > Terrestrial > Soil > Contaminated >... | reverse complement strand
TCCCACGGGTGCCCGCGCTCATCGGCTACGGTGACCACACCCGGGGACCGGCACGCGGAGAGGGTGACAGTGCGGAGCAGGCCGCGGTTGCCACGCAATAGACGCACCATAACGCGCGTGCCCTTCGGGGTGTCGCCACTGATCACGGGCCGTCCTCCATCGTGACCTCGGCGCCGCCCGGCTCGAGCTCCGGGACGGCCTCCGCCGAGTCGCGCCGGCGGATCTGCTCCGCGCGCGCCTCGTACCGGAGGTCCCGGCCGTCCGGCGCAAACGTCCGCGGCCCGGGCGGGCACCAGCCTAGCACCGCGTGCCAACTGGGCGCCGGCACGGGCACGTCGGGCGACAAGCTCGGCCCCCATGTCCTCTGCCAGCGAATGCCCTCCTGGGAGAGTTCCTCCTCGCTCTCTGCCCACGTGCTGCGCATGCGGGCAGCGTCGAGATCTACTCCGTCGGGGGCGTAGACGCGCCGAGCCGCCAACGTCTCCACCAGGTCGCGGCCGTCCGGGGCGTAGAGCCGAAGCGGACGCCGGGGGCGCGGCCAAATGTCGCGGCCGTCCGGGGCGTAGAGCCGATCTGGGAGCCACTCCCTCATCAGGTACGCCGCAAAGCCCATCGTTCCGAGCAAAGCCCACATCATCCGCCCCCCAGATCGCACTTGAAGAGCCCGGCAAGTACACCGAGGGCGTCTTCCTTCTCGGTCTCTCGCTTCACACGGGCGGCGACCTTCGGGATCTGCACGGTCGCCTCCTCCCTCTCGCTCTCGAGCTCCCGCATCTCCCGGTCCCCGAGCGCCGCCCGCACCATCGCGTACGCCCAGAGCAACTGCCGCTCCGGCGTGTACTGCCACTCCGCGCCGGGGTCCCCCGACCAACTGATGCTCGTGAGCACGCGCGGCGGCACCAGGCGTGGCAAAAGCTCGGAGGCAACTCCGGCCTGCACGGCGTCCATCGCCTCGTGCCGCAGGAGCTTGCTCACAGCCGCCACCCAGACTCGGCTCCGGTCCTTCTCGGCCTTCGTCCACCGGAGTGACCCCGATCCGAGCATCACGAGCCGGCGGAGTTCGTCCTCGCTCAAGAGCGCGTGGCCGGTGTGGTCGCAGAGCACGGCGATGGGGCCGACGCGGAAGGTGCCGCCGTCGGGAGAGCGTCCGCGCTCCTTCGTGTAGAAGCCCGAGAGATGGAAGAGCTCCGCCATCACCTCCGTGTACCAGGCGGGCGCGGCCAGGAGGCAGCGATGGAGGAGGAGTTGCGCGTCGCCGTCCGCGAGCGTCACCCCGAGCGCGCCCATCTCCAGGATCGCCGGGCCGAGCGCGTGCGCGGCGTCGAGGCGGCGCCCGGAGAGCGCGGCCACGGCGACGACGACGCTCTGCCAGAAGGGCAGCCCCTGCCGCTGCTCGGGCACGCGCGTCCCGATCGCGTACCAGCCGCTGTAGTCCCCGCTCCGTCCCCACCTGACCCATGGCTCTCCATCCGGACGCCGGCCCGGCGCCGCGCTGTCGGCAACGATGGTGAGCTTGGGCATCATGCGCTGCCGCCTCCTGTGAGCTTACTTCCGTCGAACCCCACCGCAGCAGCGAGATCGAACCCCTCACGGCAGAGCACGTCCACCTCGTCGTACTCGGCGACCACGGCGAGCTCTCGCCCCTTGCAGCACCCAGCAAACCGATACTTTACGAGACAGAGCAGCTGCATGGCTGCTCGACTGTTCGCAGTGCGCGCCTCGAGAAGGGACACGACCCAGTTGGACAACTCCTCGATCGCGGCGTCGTTCTGATCCCAGGGCTCGGCCAGGTCACTCATACTCGGTGTTCCTTCCCCCGGCCGGCGTTCCGGCGACGACCGAGGACGCCGATGAGATATCTCAGCTAGCTCTGGTCGTCAACTTTTTCATTTTCGGCTAGGCCCGCCCGAAAGAGGCCGATCACGCGCCGGTGCTCCTCGTCCACCGCCGCGTTGACGGCTGCGGCCTCAGCGCCGGCGGTCCCCATGAGCCAGCCCTCCACGAACGCCGACAGCCCGAGGAGCGTCAGCGCCTCCTCCTGGTCGAGCCCGTGCTTACCGTAGGGGCCGCCCATGTGCGAGACGCCCCAGCCGCTCACCGTGACGTGGCCACCGTTCATGCCGATGAGGGCGGCGTACACCGCAAGGCGCGAGGGCTGAGGGGGGAGCACCGGTGGCGCTCCACCGAAGGGCAGCGCCCCTCCGTCCCACGGCTCCAGGAGCCAACCAAGCAGCGTCCGCTCGCTCACTGGTTTTGCCTCCAGGCCTCGAGCAGCCCTGCCACGGCGCCGTCGTGCCCATCGAGATAACCAGAGGCCCACGTCGCCACTTCCTCATTTCGGACGCGCTCGCGCTCCTCATCGCTCCACGTGGCGAGCTCGTGCTGTTTTCTGAACGCTCCCTCCCTGAGCCGGAGCGGCGTGCCGTATTCCCGCCACTTCGCGAGGGCGATCCCCGCCTCGTATGCGATCCGCCCCCGACACGGGAAGTAGCGATCGCTCCAGGACGCCACGATCACGGCGTTGCTGCCGCCCGATGTCCACTTCCACCCGAGCTTCGCGAGGAAGAGATCACCGGGGCCCCATGGGGTCTCGTAGCTGTACGTGACGACATTGGGCGGCGACATTTCCCTCGTCGGGTCGGGCACGTCGCCCCACTTGATTCCCCACGCCGCGCGCTCGTGCTCAACCTCTTCTGCCGCCGCGGCATTCCTGAGCAGGTGCTCCGCGATCGGCACGAGCCGATGAAACGAGAACACCTGCCGCACAGCCGGATTCAGATCGGTCGACCATCGGTGAGGGAACCCCTCCGCCGCGCCCACGAACCGCGCCACCTCGGCCGGGGACGCGATCACGCTCAGGCGGTTCTGGATCATGTTTGCCATTCACGCACTTCTCTCCTCCACGAACGCCGCCCCGCACCCGGGGCACCCCTCGTGCGGACGCCTGTGCCCGAGCCCGAAGCACTCCCCGCAGAACTTCCCAGCGCCATCCTCCTTCCGATCCGGACAGTTGCGGCGGTTGTGGGCCGAGGAGTGGCAGATGCTGCAGTTGTGGACGCGGCTCTGGCCGGGACGGCGTCGGCATTTGCTGCAGCGGTAGTTCTTGCCGGCCTCGCGGAGGTTTACGGAACTCGCGACGAACCGCTCGCCGCACTCACACTTGCAGAGCCAGCGAATCTCCCCGGGCCCCTCGTGCACGCCCAGGACCTCCACCTTGCCGATCGTCTGCCCAGCGAGGTCGATAGCGTCGATCCGACGCACGGCATGGACCGGGACCGCATCGTCCGGAGTCACGGCGTCTTCTCATCCTTCCTGAGGCTCACCGCCACGCCGTTCGCAGCGAGCGCGCGCACGAGCTCCGCCCCGAGCGCGGACCAGCGGTCCTCTGTAAGCTCCCCGGCAAGGCGCGCACGCACACAGTCCCTCAGGGCCAGACCCACGTAGTGCTCGAGCGTGCGCCTCCGAAAGTGGGCGGCGAGTTCGTCCGGGGTCACCAGCATTACAGCCCCCAGTGCTGGTCAGTTTTCCGCTGCATCTCTTCCGGACGGAGCTTCGCACGGATCTGGTCGAGCGCCACGGCGTCGCAACTCCCCTCCCCCTTGAGGCATCGCTCTCCCTTGCTCATGAGCCAGAACGTGTACCGCCGCCCATCTATCATGTAGTCGTTGTGCACCGCGACCATCCAACCCAGCTGGCGGAGATCGTCGGGGCTCTTGGAGTTCTGCTGCAACTCCGGCCAGTAGAGCGCCCAGCACCGGCACGAGGGGCGACCGTGCTCATCGGTCCCCATCGCGCAGCCGTCCTGGTGGAAGTACGGGCGCAGGTCCGCCTCGCGCAGCAATGCCGACAGCTCCGCAACCGCGTCCCCAGTCTTCATCGCTCGCCCTGCCCCAGTTCCGTGTCTCGGAAGGCCCGGAGGAAGCTACCGACGGAGTCCTCGGCGCCGAGGAGGTCCGCTATTTTCGACGGACGCACGAACAGCATCTCACGGCGCTTGCCGTCTACGACTAGTTCGATCCGGATCAGCGTTACCGCCCCCTCATTCACTGCGGAGCTTCCTCCGGCGCTGCCACGGTGCCGGCGTCCCCCGCCGGCCAGTACGACAGACGAAACACCGGCATCTCGTTTGGGTGCTGCCGCACCTGGAGAAGCACGCGCCGCGCGAGCCTCGGCTCGTCGCGCTCGCGCAGCGCGTAGTCCGTCAGCGCCGTCGTCACCTCGTCGATCGTCAACTCGATCGTCGTCGCTGTGTTCGGGATCACCGGCAGAGAGCCGATGTCACCAGGGCGGACCTCGAAGGGCTTGGCGGTGAGCATCACAAAGATATCTCAGCTATCTCTGCGGCGGTCAAGCGCGCTCGCTTGCCGGCTTGATTTCCCGGCCCTCGCCTCTTAGCCTTCGCGGATGAGCGAGGACTACGTGCGCCAGGTCGCCAAGGAGCTCCACGATCGTGGCGTCGTGGTCAAGCTATCCAGGAAGTATCCGGGGCTCATCACTGCCGACGGACAGCCCGCGCTCGTCGTCGCCGGGGCGGTACCCTGCGAGGCGCACTGGCAACTGTCCTGGGCTCACATCCCGGTCGGCCCCGTCTGGATCCACAAAGAGGCCAACCCCGTCACCGTTATCGTCCTCAACCAGAAGAAGAGCGGCGCGCTCCTGGTCGATGGGCTCCTCCGGAAGTACTTCTTCACGCGCTACTCGAAGAAGGAGGGCGTGCCCGACGGGTTTGACTGCCCGATGAGCATCGCTCGCTTCGTGCGGTTCGACGGGCGGCCGGTGGCGCGGCTCACCGTCGACATGCTCCCGAAGGGAATGAAGGCGCGCTACGTCATGAAGGAGGAGGTGAAGTACCTCGACGATCTAAAGCGCGGCGTCGTGATGCGCGGGCCGTTCACGCTGCGCCTCCTGACGCTGTTCGCGCCGGACGCGGCGCTGCCCGCGCCTGCGGGCCCCGAGCCGCGCCCGTAACCCTGCGACCGGCCCGTTTTTTCGTGGCCTCTCGCCCCTGCCGCAGGAACATATCTTGACCCGATCAAGACGACCCCTGTATGGGAGTGGAATGGCCGCACCCAGAAAAATCTTCACCCTGGTCATGGACGACGAGCACGTGCGCATCCTGGACGCCTGCGCCGAGAACGAGCGCCTGACGAAGTCGGACGTCCTCCGCCGCGCTCTTCGTCGTTTCGCCAAGCAGACCGGAGCCCTCAAGGCCCTCGAAGACAAGCCCAAGCTCGCCCTCGCGAGCGGTGGCTGAGCGTAACCGCCAGCAACCGCTCGGAGGGCATGCATGGACTTCTCAGACGAGAGGTACGTTCGACTTTTCACTCGCGACACCGCCACATGGGTCATGATCCTGTGGCAGGGGCAGTGCACGCTGATGCAACTCTTGCGTCGGGTGGATCGCGCAGGGGTCTTCGAGTTCGGGGCGGATGGCCCCATTTCGGGGCTCGCGGCAGTGACGCGGATGCCGTACGAGGTCGTCGACTTCGGGCTTTCGAAGCTCACCGAGCACGAGGTCGTGATGCTCCGCGGCCGCTGGCTCATCGTCACGAAGTTTCTGGAGGCGCAGGAAGCGAAGAGCAGCGACGCCGTCCGGAAGCAGGAGTCGCGAGCGCGCCGAGCCAACGTCGCGCACCGCGAGAGCATCCTCCGCGGCGAGGCCGAGCCCGCCGAGAACGATGCGGCGTCGCGCGTCTACATCGTCGAGCGCGCTCGGGATGGCGCCGTTCGGATCAGCTACACGAACATCCTCGAGAGCCGCCTCGCCGCCCTCTCCCAGGCCTACCCCGAGGACACCCTCCGCCTGGTCGCCGACTTCCCCGGGGGCCGGGCGATCGCCGGCGGCCTCCACCACGACTTTCGGGACTACCGCATCGACCAGGAGTGGTTCCGGGCCGACGGAGCGCTTGCGTCTTTTCTAGCCAGGCTGTCCGCAGAAGTGCAGGGCGCACGCGATGTTGGTGTCACGAAACGTGACATGTCACGAAACGTGACAGTCATGGCGGCTCGCTCCCTGGCCGAGGCTCACGAGATCTCGGTCACGAATCGTGACCCAGATCTGCTCACGAGTGTCACGCAGCGTGACATTTTACCGAAATCCACCTGTAATATTCAGAGCAACCCTGTCACTCTGTGCCTAGCCGTGCCTAGCCGTGCTGATCTCCCTTCGGGAGAGGATCCTAGCGGGCCATCAGCGCCGCCGGAGGAGGGGGAGGTACCCCCCAAATCGAACAATGGGCCGGGGAGACGGGCGAAGTGGGATCTGCCCGTCGAGACCTACTGGCCAAGCGTCCGGATCGTCGAGTCGGCCACCAAGCTCGGGATCAGCGAGGCCGGGTTCGCGGACCTCGTGGGGCGGTTCCGGGAGCACGCCGAGGAGCCACGGGTGCAAACACAGGCGGCGTTCGATTCCAGAATCCTCGGGTGGGTGAAGCGCGAGCCCGAGCGCCGCCAGAGTCGCGCGGCGCCGCCGGCAGCCCCGAAGAAGACCGCGTTCGGGACAGCGCTCGACCGAGCCCTGTTCGACAACCTGGACGACTTTCTAGCGGACTGACCATACGCATGGACACATTGAAGCATCACCTGCGACTCGTGCGCCCGGCGGAGGAAGCCCAGAGCGCTCGACTCGAGAGCGCGATGAACGGGCAACCGTTGAGCGCGTGGCTCAAGACCGAGTACCCGCGGCTCGCGAGCGGGATCCCAGAAGACATCACGACCAAGGACTTCTCCGGCGTGCACGGGCTTGCGCCACATGCGGAAGCGCGACTGGTCGAGTGCGACGACTGTCCGTCGCACGGAGGCCGCTGCGTCGAGCGTATCGAGAACGATTCTCTCTTCCGACAAGGGAGGAGGCCATATTGGGACGACGCCATCCAGCAGATCAGTGATCGCAAGTGCGACAAGTGGGACGACTACCTGCTCTACCGACAGCTCCTGCTATCCGGGGTCCGCGATCGGCAGGCGACGATGCGCTTCTCGAACTACGAGCCCAAACACCGCTCGCAGCGAAACGGGCTCGAGGTCGCGAAGGCGTACGCGAGCGCGTTCGATCGCCGGAGGACGAAGACGGGACTGCTCTTCGCGAGCGAGACGCCAGGCGTCGGCAAGACTCACCTGGCCGCGTCGATCATCGCGGAGCTCCTGCGGACGGGTAAGATCAGGCGGGCGCAGTTCGAGTTCGTGCCGGAGTTCCTCGAGAAGATTCGCCGCGGCTTCGACAACCCGGACGAGTACGGCTTCGTCGTCGATCGCGCGAAGCGCGCCGAACTGCTCGTGCTGGACGACCTCGGCGCCCACCGCACCAACGAGTGGGTGCGCGAACAGTTGCTCATCCTGACGAACGAGCGCTGGGCGAGTGGGCTGCCGACGCTCGTCACCCAGAACGGCAATGCCGACGAGTGCAACGCGACGCTCGGGGAGCGCGCGTACAGCCGGCTCGTATCCGATCTGCGCGGCGTGCCGCTCAAGGGCCCCGACGGACGCATGCGATGAGCGAGGCGTCCACCCAGGCCGACATGCTCGCCGAGGGCGTCGTGCTCTCCGCGTGCCTCCTGAAGCCGGACTTGCTCGACGAGCTCATTCCGCTCCTGCCCGACGCGGCCTGGTACTCGGACGCCAATCGCTGGGTCTGGCGCGCCCTCTGCGCGCTCCGCGCCGACGGGGGGCCGATCGACGTCGTGCTCGTCGCCAGTTGGCTCAACCAGAACAATCGCCTCCCGCAAGTCGGCGGCACGCCGTACCTCGCGCTTCTCACCGACGCGACGCCGTCCGTCGTGAACGCCCAGCACCACGCGATGCTCATCCGCGACAAGTGGCGAGCGCGGCAGGCGATCAGCAAGGCCCAGGAGATCGTCGGCGTCCTGAAGACCAACTCCGCGGAGGACCTGCAGGGCTACCTCGAGAGCGCCGAGGAGGCGTTCGGGCAGATCGCGCACCAGTCGATGGCGCGAGATCTCGTGCTCCTCGGCTCGCACGCCGACGCCGCGTACGCGACAATGCAGATGGCCAAGGAGCGCGGCGTGGCGCTCCTCGGCGCGCCGACTGGCATCACGCACCTCGACGCGATGATGATGGGGCTCGTACGCGGAGACCTCTACGTCGTTGCCGGGCGCCCCGGCATGGGCAAGACCGCGTACGCGCTCAATGTGGCCATGCACGTGGCCGGAACTGGAGACGGGGTCGCGTTCTTCAGCCTGGAGCAGCTCGGCGTCGCGCTCGCGCAGCGCGCTCTGTCCATCGATACCGGCATCGTGCACGGCCGCATTCGTAACCCCATCGGGATGCAGCCCAATGACTGGGACGCCGTCTCGGGAAGCGTCGCACGCATCGGCGCGCTCCCGCTCTGGGTCGACGACTACTCGATGACGACGCTCGGTCAGATCCGGGCCCGCGTCCGCAAGTTGAAGAGCCTCATCGCGCGCGGAGCGGCCGGAGTGCCGTGTGGGAAGCTCGCGCTCGTCGTCATCGACTACCTGCAGTTCATGCACGTGGTGGGCGAGCGCGGGAAGAATCGCGAGCAGGAGATTTCTTCGCTCTCGCGAGGCTGCAAACAGATCGCGAAGGACGAGGACGTCGCCGTGATGCTCTTGAGCCAGCTCAACCGCTCCGTAGAAAACCGCGACCGCGCGAACAAGCGTCCCGAGTTGAGAGATCTACGCGAGTCGGGCGCCATCGAACAGGACGCCGACACCGTGCTGTTTCTGTACCGGCCCGAGTACTACATGCGCGAGCCCGACCCGTTGCTCATTGGCTGGTGCGAAGTCATCGTGAGCAAGCAACGCAACGGTCCGACCGGGATCGTGAAAGTGGCGTTCACGAAAGAGACCATGCGCTTCCGAAACTACGAGGAGACCGGGCCGATGGATGACATTCCGGTGGACTTCGACAACGAGTGACGCTCACGATCCTGCATGTAACCCGCGGGAAACAACCGGGGCTTGCCAGGATCCTCGTCGGGGCGATACGGTAGCCCCCGATGCTGCCCGCGCCGCTCGCCGTCCCGACTCCGCCGCTGCGCATGCTCGACGAGCAGCACGGCTGGACCGAGCAGGACTTCGAACTCGGCGCGGATCTTTTAGACGCCTGGCTCACGTGTGAGATATCGGTCGTGCGCTTACTCGAGCGCTATCGCCGTGAGCGCGTGTTCGCGAGCGCTCGGCGCGCGTGGCAGGAGACGACGTTTGCAGACGCAGACACGATGCGCGGCGGAAACCACGCGCTGCTCGCGCTCGTGGCGACCGGCAGGTGCGACATCGAGGTGCTCGACAACGTGCTCGCTGAGGCGGGCCGGAGCTTCCGCCTCCTCGATCGCAAGATCTGGTCCTACTGGCAGCGACACCCGGAGCCTCCCGCCCACTTCGTGACACCGTTCGGGCCGGTGGAGTCGCTCGTGCTGCATCTGTGCCGCACGCGCCTCGGCTATGCCCCCGACACACTCGGCGAAGTGCATGCGTGGGCGAGAGCTCAACGGGTGAGGCCGCCGGCGCTCGTGGGGTTGCCGTTGCGAAGCGCGGCCGAGGAGGCTCGCGAGATCGACCGCGCGCTCGATAGCGAAGTCGCGCGCACCGACACCTCTGAGCTAGCTTAGCTAGCGCATCCGGGCTACGATCGGGTCCATGGCCGACACTTCTCGCATCCTCCAGTCCGATGACCGCACCCTCGCGGTAACCATTCTGCGATGGCCAGTGCTCGAGCGCGTGAACCGAGTACTCCGCCGCACCCTCACGCCGCTCGAGAAGCGCGCGGTCGCCGTCGTCGGCTACGAGTTCGTCTTCGAAGGCAAGCATCTGAAGGGCGACGAGCACGTTCCGGCGGACTCCTCTCCGCGCCGGCTCGTCGTCGCGTTTGCGCCCGCGAACAACGCGGCCTTTTCGCTCGCGACCGGCCGGTGCGTTGCGACGTCCGACTGGGTGCTCGACGACGCTTCGCTCGCTGCGGTGCGAGCGGAACGGAAGCGCCGCTGGCGGCGGAAGCGCGCGCCGAAAGTTGTGCAGCCGATTGATCCGACCGGCGAGCTGGTCGCGTTCCTGGAGAATCCGGATGCTGCGCCTGCGAACGAGGAGGCGAATGCCTGACGATCTCGACGCAGCGTTCGAGGCGCTCGCCCGCGCCGAGGGCAAGACCGTCGAGGAGCTGAAGCGGGAATTGCTCCGCAATCGGCTCGGGGGCGCGGCGCCGGCGGCGCGCCCGACGCAGGCGCTCGCGCGGAGCGGGACGGAGATGGCGCGCGAGCGGCGTGAGCGGGAGGAGTTCGGGAGCCCGGTCGTCCGGAGCCGGCGCGACACCGAGGAGAGCCCGGAAGATGCCGAGGAGCGCTGGCTCGCCGAGGAGGCGGACCTGGTCGACGGCGTCCACGGCATCGGCGGGAGCACCGGGGGCGGCATCTTCGGCGGCGGTCCAATCGCGACGCCCGTGTACGATCCGGAGGCCCACCACCGCGGCAGCCGGCACACGGCGAGCGAGCTGCAGATCCGGCAGACCCAGCAGATGACCGAGCTCATCGGGCAGGTGGGCGAACTCGCCGAGCGGATCAGCGCCCAGTTGCCCCCCGCGTCCGGCCGGGGCCTCCTCGGTGGCGCGCGGCGGCTCCTCGGGAGGCGGAAGTGAAAGTCCCGCCGGACGTCGGCGGCGCCGACAGCGTCCCGTTCCGGGAGTTCATCGGCGCGTCCTCGCCGGAGGAGTTCAACCACGCGTGCCGGCGGGCGGGATTCGCCATGGACGAGCCGGTGACGTTCGTGCGGCCGGACCCGACGACGTTCGTGCTGCTCATCGCCCGGACCGGCCCCGGCACCGGCAACGTGAGCCTCCCCGGCGCCGCCCTCCGGAACGGTGCCCAGAACTTCAAACCCGCCGGCACAGACTATGCCACCGACCGGGATCTCCGGGACGCGGGGTATGTGGCCGCGGCGCCGATCCGCGAGGCGATCGATCGGTTCCGGTCCCAGGAGCCTCGCAATCGACCTGAGGTCGGTGACTTTCTTGTGGAATTACTGTTGCATGTGAAAGCGGGAGGGCCGCCGAATGGCAGCGGATGAGGCCCGGGCGGCGCCGGCCGTCGAGCCGCGGTTCACGACGGCGGAGCTCCTCCAACTCCTGACCGTGGCCCGAGTCCCAAGTGGCCGCATTCACGTGGAATACCGTCACCCGGAGGGCGCGGGACCGGTCCGGTTCGTGGTGGTCTCGGGGGTCGACGACCTGGTGACGGTCCGGGTGGACCGGTTCCGGGGGGACCGCGCGGCCCGGGCGCTCGCGGAGCTCGTCGCCGGCCTACTCGAGCGGGCCCCGGAGATTCTCGACACGGTGGAGTTCGAGGAATCCTACGCGGCGGACCGGAAGCGGAAGTGATGGGCTATCCCCGCGTAAACCCTATGTTTCTGGGGTCTGCCTTCGTCATTGCCGCGGGCCTGGTGCTCCTGGCGCAGGCGTTCCCCGACGAGGAGGAAAACATGCCACCCGAAGGTCCCCCGAGAGCCCCTGTCGCGATAGACCTGCCGGCCGGTTATCGCCGGGTGCGCGGCGACGAGGTCACGGCCGAGCTCAGCAGCGCCGCGCAGTCGGTGCTCGCCTCCCACGGCGGGGCGCCGTTCGGGACGGTGGTCCCGATCGATGACGAGTACGCCGGCCTCATCGAGGAGCACTACCACCCGCCGGGCGGCGCCGCGCGGCCGTGGGGCTTTCACCATGGCGTGTCCCTGATCGTCCGGGCTTGACCCGTGTCTTTCGGGTGTCCACCCTGCGGGGATGTCCGACGCCGAAGCTCCGCCCGTCCCCTACGAGGTCAAGCTCTCGATCAGCGGGCCGGACGGCGCCTACGCGGTTGCCGTCACCGGTCCCGACCTTGGTGTGCAGTTTGCTGCCGAGGCGGCGCTCCACGCCTTGAATGCGCCCCACCGTGACGACGCCGCTCATCGCTTCGACACGGTGGCCCGCGCGATCCTCGACGTCTGGCAAGGGTACTTGACAGTGCTGCGCGAGGGGCGCGAGAGCGCAACATCGGCCGCGAGCGCGTCCAGTGGGGAAGCGTGATCGGCGTCATCGTCACTGGCGCCGTGGGTCTCGTCGTCGCGCTCCTGCTCACCGCGTACATCGTCGGTCTCGTCTCTCGGCTCGGCAATGTGCTCGCAGAGCGCGACGAGGCGCGCATCGCGGTCCGGGTCGCCCGCGAGTTCGGAACGACGGCTGAGCACCGCGAGCGCGTTCTCGCCATGCAGCAAGAGATCGCGCAGCACAAGCGTCGCGCCGACGAGTTCTTCGGCATCATCGAGGGGCTCGAGGGCGAGGCGGAGCAATGGCGCGATCTGTACCGAAATTTTCTCGGGCAGGCGAGCGTGGCGCAGTCGTGGCTTCTGCGTGAGCTCGAGCGCTCGACGAAGGTCGCGAACGCGCGCGGCGCGAAGCTCGCGGAGCTCGGACACGACGTGAAAGACATTGAAGTTCCGGCGGAGCTCAGGGCGGAACTCGCGAAAATACAGGCAGACCCCGGCTCGGGGCCGATGCCGCCCGGTTTCGAGCGCGCCCAAGAGATTCAGGCGGAACACGACAAGAATTCGGGCGACGCTCCGACCTAGGGGGAAAGCCCTTGCCGGCAGATATATCTCTCGGGTACGCTCAGAACCATGTCCAACGCTGAGGGTCCCGAGACTCGGGACGAAGCTGCCTCGCCGGAGGACGCCACCGTACCTCAGGAGGCGAGCGAGGAGGCGGAGACCGAGTTTCATCCGTTCGACGACGTGACGGATACGTTCGGGGAGCCGGAGGCGGGGCGCTACGTCGAGGGGAGCGACGGTATGCCGGCGGCGGTGAGCCAGGAGACGGAGAGCGACGTCCCGGCACTCAATCCGAAGTCGCTCGTGTGCATGGGGGACTTCTCGGCGTTCGTGCTCGAGATCGAGCTCGGTGTGGTGAGGTTTCCGCCGAGCGCGGTGACGCGGACCCCCTCTGGCGCGTACGCGGTCCCGCTGGAACAGGCGTGGCCGTACCTGGGGGTACTGCTGGGCGAGCATGAAAAGCGGTGGCCGCTGCTCTACCCGGCCACGCCGGACGCGCGTCGCCCTCTGATTCCCGCGCCCATGGTGCCGCTCCATGGGCATCTCCGGCGACTTGGCCGCGCGGGCGAGAAGATACTCGTCGTCGAGCCCCTGCGGAAACCATGCAAGCACTACGTGCGGCAGATGACGGCGTTCAAGTTCAACGCCCAGCACCAGTCCGTTGCCCGCCTCTGCGCGGCGCGCCGGACGACCGAGGGGACCTTCATGGGGCTCTCGGACACGGGCGTGTACGCGTGCGACATGCGTCAGCCGCGTGACGTCGAGTCGGAGCGGCTGCTCGATGAGTTCGACGCGAGGAAGATCCGAGAGGGCGCGAATCGGGAGTTTCATCCGATGACGGCGACCGAGGCCGGTGGGATCTTCGGGCCGCCACAAGTTTCCGAGAAGAAGGAGTGACCATGTCAGAAAAAGAGCCCGAGACCGAGACCGGCGATGACGACGCCGATCCGGGCGTCTCAGAAGCGGTCTTCCGCTCGCTGTACCGGGAGATCGAGACGGAGACGAAGCGCATCACTCAATTCGCCAAGGCGGCGACGGAGCCGGTCGAGCAGCGCTTGCTCGGGGAACTGGCCGATACCGTCCTCAGTCTCATGCGGGATCTGGTCAGGGAGAGCGGCGCCGCGCTTGCCCAGCTCGAGGAGGACGCGACCGAGCTCTACGAGCGGGTGGACGCGCTCGCGGAGGGCGAGACGCCCGAGAACGTCCTCAGTGACGAGGAGGCGGACACGTTCAAGAGCGTGCTCGAGCAGTGGCGCTCGATCGGTGAGGGGCTCCGCTCGGGGCTCGTGAGCGCCGGGGAGGCCCAGCAAGCCGAGGCCATGGCGGCGCTCGTGCGCCTCACCGAGGAGCGGCTAGCGTTCGTGGAAGAGATCCGAGCGGAGGAGGAGGAAGAGGAGGAGGAGCCGGAGCCGGAGAAGGAAACGCGCCCGTGACGGATCCCTATCCCTCCCCGGAGGAGCAGCGCCTTTCAGCGAAGCTGTGGGCGTGTGCGAGCGCGGCGCGCGGAGACAAGCCCGCACTCCGTGAAGGCGACGGAAACTGGTCGAGCGCCTACAGCCAAGTCTTCGAACTCCGCGCGCGCTACGAGAAAACGTCTCTCGAGGGCCTCCTTCATCAGGCCAGGGGCATCTGGGGGCCGCAGTTCAAGCAACCGCTCGAGGAGATCGTCGTGCGTCTGATGGTCGGCGTCGGCGACCTCGCCCGAAAGGCGCGCGACCGATGTCCCGCGACGCTCACCGTCTCGCAGAGCCTCGGGCACGAGCCCATCGCTCCCCCGCAGTACACCCGGGACCGCGACGCGTGGCGAGCCGAGGTGAGAAAAGAGCTCGGTAACCTCATCTTCTCCACGATCCGGTGGTGCGACGACATGGGGTTTCGTCCGGAGGAGTGTGTCCAGGCCGCGATCGAAGCGCAGGTGAAGTTCGCAAGCTCCAAAAGGCCCCGGTGAACCGCCGCGCCCGCCGCGCCGCCGCCGCCCGCGGCATCACCGAGAGCCGGGTGGCGAGCACGCACGTGGACCTGCACTGCGCCGGACCGCTCTCCGAGCCGCCCCAGAACTGCACCCGCAGTCTGGTAATGGCCATGCCATTTACAGGCGATGACCTCTTCAAGTGTGCGAACGCCACCGGGTGGTACATGACGCTCGTGACCCCGGTCGGAGAGGTGCCGGCGCGCTGCGCAGTTCTGTGCAGTAGCTGCGCCGAAGCCGTCCTCGACCCGGCGCTCCTCGCCGCCGCGCGGCAGCGCATGCCGGGGAGCGCGTGATGGCGATGGCGCCGTGTCCGTTCTGCGGAGGCACCGAGCTCGACGTCGTCTATTCCGAGGGCGGCACCGAGTGCTGGATCGTTTGCGAGAACGACGAGTGCATGATCGACGGGCCGGCGACCACGATCGGTTGCCGGGACCCGGACGAGGACGGCCCCGTCGATCTCGAGGCGGAGGCCATCCTCCTCTGGAACCAGCGCATCGAGCCGGTAGAGATGGTGAACAACCCGCCGCACTACACCTCGCATCCGAGCGGCGTCCAGGCGATCGAGGTCTGCGAACACCTGTCGTTCAACCTGGGCAACGCGGTCAAGTACGTCTGGCGTGCCGGGAAGAAGGGCGATCGTGAGCAGGACCTCAGCAAGGCCGAGTGGTACCTCCGCCGGGAGCTAGCGCGCGTGGCGGGGTCCGCGCTGGACGCCGCGGCATGCGCCACTGCAGTACTGACCGTAGTGTCCACTGGACACGACGGACTATTGGAGAGCGTGCTCAAGGCGCTGCTGTGGCGGCTCGAGGTGGGAGGGCTACGCGACTCGGTGCCATTGCTGGACGACTGTCTCGGCCTTGTCCGCGCAGAGCTTCGCGAGGGCGATGTGCCGGCGGTCGGCGTCGAGAGCGCCGAGCAAAGGAAGCCAGAATGAACGCCCCCAACTGGGAGACACCCTGGGATGGGCCGATTGCGGTCGTGACCGGCGGCCGTGACTATCGTGATCGGGCGCAAGTGTTCGCGGAGCTCGATCGCGTGAAGCCTGCGATCGTCATCCATGGGGACGGCGACGGGGCGGACGCGTTCGCGAAGGAGTGGGCGGACGATCATGGCGTATTCACGGTGCGGGTGCCGGTGACCCGCGGCATCTGGCGGCGCCTGGGCGGCGTGTCGGGCCCGATCCGAAACGAGCTCATGACCCGCGTCGCCTATCTCCTCATGAGTGCCGCGCCTCCCGATCGCGGCGTGGGGCTCTCGTTTCCGGGAGGCGCGGGCACGCGGGACGCGACGCGGCGCTTTCGGACGAGCGGCATCCCGGTGCACCCAGTCCCGGAGCGAGGCGTGCCGTGACTGCCGAGCCGCGGAGTGAAGTGCCGGAGGAGCCCGTGGATCGGGAGCTCTTCGCGCTCGCGCGAGCGAACGGCCTTCCCTACGCGCGCATGAGGGAGTTCTCCCCGAAGGAACTGAGCGCGCTTCGGATGCGCCACGCCAAGAAACTCCGGAAGGAGGCGAAGGCCCGCGGCATCGATCCGGACGCCTTCACGAAGGCGACGGAGGCCGATCGGGAGCGTCTGCGGGCGGAGCACCCGGAGAAGCCAGATATCGAGCACATCGCCAAGAAGCACGCGGCTCGGCAGTTGGCGCCGGCGGCGCCCGAGCCCCGCGAGGCGGCCGAGGCGGAGGGAGGCGAGGAGGACGACTGGGTCGAGACGGCCGTGCCCGATACGGAGATCGATGCTCGCCGGCGTGAGCATGTCTCGATCGGAGCCGCGAAGGCGCTCTTCGAAGAAGACGACGTGCGCCTCCGCGCCAACCCGATCCGCTTTCTCGGGGACCTCTTTGCCCACTTTCCCGTCGGCATCGGAGAGGGCGAGAACCACCTCCGCGTCGAGCGCACGCTTCCCAAGGTGTGGGAAAGCGTCCCCTGCTCCGGGGAGATCGCGAAGATCACTCACCCCATCACAGAGGCGGAGTTTCAGAGCTACTTCGGCGGCCGCGAGTACGAGGTGACCGTGTGGGGCCCCGACCCGCGCGGCCGGCGCGACGAGAATACCGAGCTGCCGAAAATAGTGAGGAAGACCGATGCCATCAAGGTGACGGTCCCGATCTACCCGCCCAACCTTCGGGTCCTGCCGGATCCGAGACCACCCGCTTCCAAGCAGGACCCCCCCATGCAAGACCCCTCGAACCCCTTCGCCAGTTTCCTCCAGGGCCCGCTCACCCCGGCCGCGGCGCAGGTGCACAAGGGTAACCTGGAGTTCGTGACGACGCTGCTCGATCGGACCGACAAGGAGAACGCCCGCCTGCGGGAGCGGGCCGAGACTGGCAACGCGGCGGGCACCAAAGACATCCTGCAGGTCGTGACGGGCAGCCAGGACAGGGTGCTCGAGGCCGAGCGGAAGTCCGCCGAGCGACGGGAGCAGTCGCTTCTCGAGCAGATCAACCGCGAGAAGGACGAGAAGAAGGCGCTCGCCGAGCGGATGCAGACGATCGAGACGGAGCTCCGGACCGTGCAGACCGCTCGGGCGACGAGCCCGAACGATTTCGTGGAGTTCGCGAAGCACCTGTCGCCCCCGGGGCAGACGGCGGAGCTCACGACCCGGATGCGGGACGCGCACGAGGCCGAGATCCGGCAGGTCCGCGCGTCGTGCGACGACACCGTGAAGGCGCTGAAGGAGCGGCAGGTCGACGAGATGAGCCGCGAGCAGGCGCGCTACCGCGATCTCGAGAACTTCTACAAGACGAAGCTCGTGGAGCGGGAGGACGAGATCCGCCGTCGCGTCAGCGAGCTCCGGGAGGAGCTCGACGAGACGCGCAAGCGCGAGCGGGAGGTCACCGACGCCCGTGTGAAGGAGACAGAGCGTCGCTACGACGACCGCATCAAGGACATCAAGGAGCAGCAGGAGCGCGAGCTCCGCATGCTGAGCGAGCAGTACACGACACGCGCGGAGAGCCAGAAGACGACGCTGGAATTCCGGATCGAGAACGAGCGCGAGCGGGCGAAGCGCTTCGAGCACGAGGCGCAGGAGGCCCGTGAGGAGGCGGAGGACGCCAAGGATCCGATCAAGGCGAAGGAGAAGGCGGACGAGCTCGCCGAGGCGTACGGCTACGTGAAGCCCGACGACAACGGGCCGAAGACGACCGGCGAGCGATTCGTCGCCGGGATCAGTGCCGGTGCGAGCAAGGCGCTCGAGGACATCGGTACCTGGCTACCCGCGGTGGTGGACAAGTTCACGGCGGGGCGGACGGCTCAGGGCGGCATGCCGCAGCTGCCGCCGGGCGCGCGTCCGCAGGGACCGCCGCAGCAGCAGCGCCCTCCGGCCGCTTCCTCGCGGGGAGTGGCGTGGGCCACGAAGGTCGGGGCGCCGCCTCCCATGAGTCCGGTCGGCATCCCAGCGACGCCGATGGGCATGCAGGAGCCGCCGCCCGCGCCGGGCGCGCCTGCTCCTGCCGCGGCGGCTGCCCCGCCGCCGGCCGCGCCGGCACCGAGCAATGGGGCTCCGCCGGCGGGCGGGGGACTCCTCGCCCCGGAGATAGTGGTGACCCTCCGGGCAGAGATCGAACGCGCGCTCGAGGCGGGCTTTCCGGCAGAGGCGTTCGCCGAGCGGCTCGAGCAACTCTACCCGGAGCCCGTGGCGGGTCTCGTGAGCCAGTACAGGCTCGACCACCTCATCGAGGCAATCGTCTCGATGCCGGACGGGGCGAGCTCTCCCATCCTCCGCCGTGACGGCAGAAAATGGCTCGAGTCGTGCTGGGTCGCGATCATCGGCCGCGTCCGTGCCCGTCTCGCCGCGCCCGCCGCAGGAGCGCCTGGGTGAAGCTCTACGAGATCAAGAGTCCGCATGCGGCGTGGTGGGTCTCCGCGAGTACCGCCTTCTCGGCGCTCGCCCATCTGAAGAAAGCGCTCGATACGGATACGACCGTACAGGTGCCGGAAGAGTTTCGTCCGCCAGTGCGGCGAGGCGTCGGCGCGGACAGAAAGGACGACAAGCCGTCATGAGACTCACGCGGGTTACGATCACCGGGGCCGACGACGACGTCGAGCCTGCACAGCTCGGAAACCTGAGCCGGCGGTATCCGTTCGTGGAGTGGGGCATCCTCTTCTCGAAGACGAGAGAGGGCCAGCCGCGGTATCCGAGTTTCAAGTGGCGCCAGAGCCTCGAGCAAGTCTGGGAGCAGAACCGCGCCATGAATCTCTCGGCGCACCTCTGCGGGGAACTCGCGCGGCAGACGCTTGCGGGGCGCGAGGAATGGATCGGGCGAGTCGAGTCCACCCCGTACGTACGGGTACAGCTCAACGGCTTCGGGCGAAGTGCTTACGACGGAATCGTAGGCCTCATGCACACGTACCTCACCCGGCAGTGGATCCTGCAGGTGTACGACGACGATACCCTCGCGATGGCGTGCAACCTGTGTCGGGTCAGAGGAGGAAGTCATCGGTTTGTGATCCTGTTCGACGCCTCTGGCGGCACGGGCACGGCCCCGAAGAAGTGGCCGGCTCCGCCGAACACGTGGCACATCGCCTACTCCGGAGGAATCACTCCGGAGAACTTCGCGAGCGTAGTCGAGGGGCTATCGGTCCTGCGGCCGCCTGGAGCCCTGTCCTCGCCTGTGCCGGACACCTTCGGCGTGGACCTCGAGACGGGAGCGCGGACGGGGGACAAGTTCGATCTCGAGAAGGTGGCGCTCATCCTGGAGCAGGCCACGCACCTCGTAGGAGTAAGCCGAACATGACAGACGCAGCGGACTGGAACTCGCCCGAGACCGTTCGTAAGCTGGCGAAGGACCGCGCCGGGCACCTGAAGAACGTCCGGATTCAGTACCAGCTAGAGCTCGACGACGCCCTGGAAGCCTACGGTGCCGCCAAGGACGCGCTGGTCGAGGCGCGCCTCCGCGTGGACGCTCTCCACGAGAAGATCGATCCCCTGCCGGATCAGATCGCCCACCTGGAAGCCGTCGCGGCATCCGAGGATGCGAGCTGGGAGATGTTGGCGAAGGGCAGCAAGTGATGGTGGTGGTAGTGGGCCTCGCGGCCGGCATGCTCGCGCTCGTGACGCTATTGGGACGGGTGCATTGCTTCGCGCAGTACCAGGACGGCTACGCGCGGTGCCAGGAGTTCCGCGACGGCTACGTGTGCACCGTGTGCAAGGTGATCGAAAGTTGGGGGCATTGAGCGCTGATGACTCCCACGGCGAAGTGGATGGTGATGCGGCGTGGCACTCGCGTGCGGTGGCGCAGGGACTCGTCGCCCACCGGCTGGGCCACCGGCAAAATAGTTGGCGTGGCGTACGAGGTTAAGAACGATTTCCGCACCTACACCGAACTGAAACGTGGTGCCGATGTGGATAGAGTTCGCCCCAAGCCCCGCGGGCGGAAGGGGAAGGCGTAAGGTGGATCTCTCCGATCTCCGCGCAGCGTGCACTCACCCCGGCAAGGACTACGTCCAGCTCGTGCTGCCGCGCGCCATGGGGCGAGGCGAACGGATGCGCCTCGCTGGCCCGGGCAGTCCGACGGGTCGTGTCGTTGGCGAGGTGGGGCCGAAGCGCACGATGGTGGACTTCCGCGCCGCGGATGTTCTGGCATGGCTTGACAGCGTCGGGCCCACTGTCCCCGAAAGGCCCCGCCCCGATGGCTGACGAGATGACCGAAGAGCGTCTACGTGAAACACGCGAGTGCATTCTGGCAGCCGCCAACGCTGGCGAGCCGGAACCAAGGGCCGAGGAACTTCTCGCAGAAGTGGACCGTCTCCGCGCCGAGCTCGCGGGGCTCATCTCCGAGCTGCCCCTCTGTGATCACAACGACGGTGCCCGCTGCAATCGACCAGCGACGTACCAAAACGGCGACCTGGGCGCGTGTGACGAGCATGCTCCGAGGTCCCCCGACTGGCTCGCGCTGGACTGGGCCCCCTACGTCCGACAGGAAGGGACGAGATGACCCGAATGTGCCCCGGGTTCGTGGCTGACTGCTCGGGTACCGTCTACATCGATGGACGCGACTGGACTTGCACGCACCGCGCCCCCGAGTGTCGCCACATCTGGCAACTGTTCGGCACGCTGCAGGAAAAGCCGGCGGTCAAAGTCTACCGCTGCAACAACTGCGATGCCGAAAAGCGAAAGCGAGGACCAGTCGCTCGAGAGCTGGGAGAAAGCGTTGCGCAAGATCGTCGAAGAAGCCTTCGCACAAGGTAACCTCCAGTGACCCACGTGGACAAGTTCATCAACGACTACGACCAGGACGCTTACGCGCGTTGGATGTTCATGCTGTTCCGGCTGCCGGCGGCAATGCAGGTCCTCGCGCGGAAGTTCGTCACGAGTCGCCTCTTCTGCACGTGGCAGGGGCGGCGATACCGCGTGACCGGGGCCAGCCGATTCGGAGACGTGTGGCTCACCGGGAACCACGACAAGGACCACGGCTACGACGCGCGGGTGGATGTCGCCGAGTGCTCGGACTGGGGGTGCATGCCATGAACGCGCCAATGTTCTACTGCGGGTGCCTCGCCGAGCCCGGTCACTACCTGTGGCGCGAGAACCAGCACAAGGTGAGCTGGAAGGAAACCGACACGATCCAGCCCTGGGGCCATTGGATCGACGGAGGGCTGACGCCGCTGCAGGAGGGTAGGGCCGCCGTGGCAAACGGCGTCGCGCGCCTCATGCACGCGCACGGCTGGACCTCCCTGTCGTGGTGGGATAACAGCATCGACAGCCGACCGGGAAGTCACTCGACCTTCGTTGTCGCGGGTACCTGGTCGGCTGAGGAAATGTGCTCGATGGCGCGGGCACGATTTCCGTGGGTATTCGAGCGGTTCAAGTACGAGGTGGTTCTGCCGACGCAAAAGGAGCCGGCGTGAAAGCAGGAGAGATCGATTCGGTGCATGCCATGGCCATCGAGCAGCTCACTGAGCTCGAGGAGGCGGCCGCCGTGCCGACTGAGCGTGGCGGCGCCTACCTCACGGAGTGGGAGCGGAACTTCCTGCTCAGCATCCGCGAGCAGTTCGACGACCGTGGTCACCTCTCCGAGGCGCAGCGGAAGAAGATCGGGGAGGTGTATTCGGACTACGAGAAGGGGAGGGCTGTCGAGCGCGACGCCGGCGCCGCAAACCTTTTCAGCCGGTTGAGCCCCGCCGAGCAGCGCGCCCAGCGGGAACGGGCAGCGAAGGTCAGGCTTCCGTGGGAGTGAACCGCTGCGGCAGGGAAGCGGCGGAGTTGCAGCGCTTCATGAACGCTCTCCGCCTGGTGATCGGACTGGACCCACTCTACGGGAGATCGAAGGAGGTCCACGAGATCAATTCCGTCCCGGCTTTCTGGCGGCAACAGCCCCAGGAGCTACGGCACACGGAGCCCGACATCGCGCTTCGGTCGGAAGGATGGTTTGCTCGGCAGAAGGCGCGGGACCCGGAACGTCGGGAGCGCGCCGCGCTGATGCGGCACCCGGGGAGGCACTGATGGATCCCAAACCGTGTGGACGTTCGGATCAAGTGGTGATGGGGCAGCGATTGACAGGCGGGCCACCCCGACGGCACACTTCCCATTCGTAATGGCGCGATACCGAAGCACGACCAGTCTACGGGTCGTAGGCGCCGCGGTCCAGACCGTCGTCACGCGCTTCCTGCAGGCGACTCAGGCCGACGACATGGCGGAAGCGTTCGAGGCGCTGGCCAATGAGATGATCTTGGCGGGCCTATCTCTCTCGCACATCGATCTAGCTGGAGGCGGCGACGGGCACACGTTCGTGCTGCACACGCAGTGGGCAAAAAAGCTGGGAGAGAACGTCGTGTTCGTGGACGGGGGCGCCCCGAGCATCATCAGGCTCTTCTTCTACCAGGCAGCGCAAGCGTCGGCGCTCGCGGCTGCCCGCGCGCGGGTGCAGTCTCTGATCGCGGCTCGCTTCCTGGAGCCGGGCGGAGTCGAAACAGTGATCGAGGTCGACACGTATCTCGCCGGCGCCCAGATGGGCACACGCTACATGGGCGCGGTCATGACTAGCATCACGGTACCCGGCTAAGGAGCGCTCGTGATGGATCCAGATTGGCGCGCCGCATGCTTCCGGAACAGGGAGCCTTGGCATCCCGTCGAGGACCGGCGGCTCCTCAACATCTTCGCAGCGGGCGATCGGCGGGTGAAGTGGATGGGGGAGTGGCGGAAGCACCCCGCGTTCGTGGCGGCGAAGACGCTCGGGAGGAGCCCCGGAGCGTGCTCGGCACGCCGCTGGCAGCTCCTCCGCGCTCCGGCTTTGGCGGCCCGGGCACGGAAACCGGCCCTGAAACCGAGCACGCTTGAGTTAGCTGGCCGCTCCAAGTAGAGTTTCCGGGTGCTGGGCGCTTCCGACGCCGCGCGTTGGGATACCTATGCACTCTCTGCACCAGCCGGCGTACATGCTCAGTGGCTTCAGCGGCCACCCCGACACGCTGCGGGAGATGCAGAAGGCGGCTCAGGGTCCGCGCGGCGAGCAGTCGATGCGCGTCCGGACCCGCGTGGAGGACATCACCCGAGGCCTCCAGGGTAAGGACTACCTGGGCGAGATTCTTGCCGTCCGCTACTGGGTGACCGAGAACGTCCGCTACATCAACGACCAGTTGCACGTCGAGATGGTGAAGGACCCCGAGCGGCTCATCGAGGAGGTCGACGAGTACGGGATCGCGAGCGGGGACTGCGACGACATCGCGACCCTGATCGGCTGCATGCACCTGTGCCTCGGACGGGTGGCGAAGTTCTTCGTGGTGGGATTCGGGGGCCCGGGCGCCTACAGCCACGTCTTCGAGGGCACGGTCGAGCCCCGGAGCGAAAAAACGATCATCTGCGACCCGGTCGCGGGCACTGACGAGCGTGGGATGCTCGAGCGCGTCACCACCTACTACACCGTGAGCCTCGACGAGCCCCCGGGTCATGGAATGATGAGGTACTGATGTCGAACCGCACCCTTCCGCTCGCGCCTCCGTACCCGGTCTACGACTCGACGCCGCTCTTCGGGGGATCGCTACCGTCGATCGAGGAGATCGGACCGCCTGATACGCGGCCGAGCTCGATGAATTCCGCGTACAACGTCTACGGAGCCGCGTGGGGACGAAACCTCGCCGGTCTCGGACAGGACAGCATGACCGCTGACGAAGGCATTCGCGACTACCCGAACGAGCTCAACGTGCTCGCTGAGGCCGACGACGTGCAGGGCAATGGCGTCTTCGATCCGGCCGGAAGCCACGGTAACATCCACCCCGACGAAGGCGTGTTTGCCGATCATGAGAGCCTGCCCGGGTACATCGTGCGGGACAGGTTCTACCGGCCGAGCACGGTGATCGACGGCACGACGGGCGAGGCCGTGCTCTTCGTGCCCTCGGGCGCGGTGGCCATCGACCAGGCGCAGGAGGACGCCTACGCTGCGACGCAGCTCCTCTACGAGATCCCGCTCCCGGAGGAGCCCCACGGCCTGCCGGCAGACCAGTCCACGTGGATCCCACGGGACTACGCCTTCCCCATTGGGGGACTCGGGGCCGCGGAAGACGCTCGGCCGAATGTGAGCCGGCTCGTCATCGCTCTGGCGATCGTGGGCGTCGCCGTCGGGATCACCGCCGCGACTCTCATGCCTGTGAAGCGAGGTCGCCGATGATGCGCGTTCCGCAAGAGGACACGATCTTCTCCCGGATGATGAGCTTCGATACGCCCCCGTATCCGCTGCCCTCGTCTGGCCACCCCGATCAGGTGCTCGGGGTGGGGCTCGCCCTATCGCCGGCGTTCGGAATGCTCCGCGCGCTCGATCAGCCCGCTGGCGGAGTTGGGTCTATAGACCACGACGATACGCTCTACTACGCCTTCTTTGCGTTAGCCATAGCGGCGCTCTCCTACCAGGCCGGCAAGGCCATGGCCCCAAGCTCGAGCAAGGAGAAATTGTGGGGCTGGATCGGCGTGCCCGTGGGGCTCGCCACCGGCCCGATCGGGCTCGGCATCATGGGCCTCGTCTCGAACAAGAAGGGCCGCCGCTGATGTGTCCCTGCGCCGCCAGCCCCGACCCTCGCGTCATGGGTCTGAACCCCGAGCTTCTGGTGCGGGGCTACGGCGGGATCGGTGCCGACGACAAATATTGGGAATCGCGCCCACGATGGACCTCGGCGCTCATGGTCCTCGGCCTCGTCGGTCTCGCTCTGTGGGCCACTTCCCGAATGATCGAACCCGGAGGCGTTACATGAAGCGCGGAGGCATTTTCACAGGCGAGATGAGCGGGCTCGGCGTCGTGCCGATGGGCGCCGACGAGACGACCGCGGCGCCGGTCACGATCACCGAGACGATGATCGAGGGCGACCCGAACGCGCCCATCCTCGAGCCGTTGCCTCCACCAGACATGAGCGACGCGTCCCACGCTGGAGTCCTCGGCGGCACGCGGAGCGCCTTCTGGGACTGGGCGAGCTTCATCGGCGGCGGCGTCGGCGTCTACCACGGCTACAAGCGCACCGAGAAGATCGGGTGGGCGCTCCTGTGGGGCTTCTTCGGAGCGCTCGCGCCGATCGTCACGATCCCCGTCGCTCTCGCCCAGGGATTCGGCAAGAGGAAGGGCCGATGACGTCGATCCGAAACGTGTACGACGGGCCGTACCCGGACGGTGTCCCGAACCCCTACGGGATGCGCGTCCATGCGTACCCGACCCGCTACCACGGCCCGCTCTACGATCGCCCGATGGCGCAGCTGCCGTGGGTCAATCGCCCGTACGACTTCGCGGTGGACGTCGGGCTCGAGGGCCTCGGCGCCGACGAGGCGTCGCCCGTGCTGACCGCGACCACGCCCGTGCCTGAGTCCGCCGTGATCTCGGACGTGCTCGATCCGAGGACATTCATCGAGTGCGACTCGCGCTACCCGACTCCGGTGAGCGTGACGAGCGGGGAGGAGTTCGCGGCCTACGCCCAGAACCTAGCGTGCCGCGAGCGCGTGAAATCGGGTCAGGACAGCCGGCGATGGCTCATCGGAATCAGCGCCGTCTTCATCGTCGGGTTTCTCTTCGGCAGAAAGAGCGGCTGATGTATTTCACCAACGGTTCCCCGACTCCCCACCGCGCCGGCGACGCCTTCTACGATCACGAGGTGGCCCTCGACTTCGCTGCGATCACGCGGCCCGACGTGAACACGCGCGGCGGCGCCTTCGGCCCGGGCGGATACGGCGGCGGCCTCTTCGACGGATCGAACATGGGCTTCGGATCGATCCCGGGCCTGGGCGTCTTTCCTCCTCCTTCCGAGTACCCGAACGGCTACCCGAGCCCCGAGTATCGCGTCGAGTCGGGGGACACGGGCACGACCATTTCCCGTAGGATCACGGGCGACGGCAATCGGTGGAACGAGCTTGTCGCGGCGAACCCATCGCGCCGAGACGCGACGTACGGGCTCCGGATCTACCCGGGCAACATGCTCGTCCTGCCACCCTCCTGGGTTGCCACGGGCAGTGGAGGAGCCGGTCCGGCTCCGGTTACCGCTCCCCGGCCGGGCGGCGCGGCGCTTCCGGCCGGCATCGCTCCGGAGGAGTGGATGAGCGCCGTCCAGGGCTTCCAGTACATCCTGAACGACGTCCTCGACGAGATGGGGTACGGCGGCGTCGGCTACGACGGCCAGGTGACTCCCGCGCTCTGCGGAGCGGTGCAGTTCGTGGCGAGCCAGATAGCTGCGGGCGCGCGGCCGGGCTCGGGCAGCGCGCTCGCGGGCGCCATCAACGAGACGTTCGGAGGGATGCGGTTCGGGAGCATCCTCGAGACCGTCTGCGCTGGAGCGCAGCCATGGTCAGCGCCCGTGCGGACCGGCGGCGCGCCTGCTCCCGGTCCTGCTCCCGCGCCCCCACGCCCTGCCCCTCCCGCGCCAGTCCCCGAACCCGGGGCGGCGGACGACTGGGACGCCTGCTACGTGGAGGTGGGCGACAGCGGTCCGGTCATCACCCAGATCCAGCGCAACCTGAACGCGGTCCTCGGCGAGGCTGGCTACGAGCCTGTCCCCGAGACGGGCGTATGGGATCTCGCTACCTGCGGCGGTTTCTTTGCGCTCAAGGGCGAGCCGGACTTCATGGACTGGGTGCCCGAGGTCGCCGAGTGCCCTGCGGGCTTCGTGCTTCCGCTCGACTGCCCGGGCGCGCCGCGGCCGAGGAAGATCGGCGGCAAGAAGATGAGCAAGGCAGCCATGTGGGCCATCGGCGGTCTTCTGGCCGCCGGTCTGGTCGGTGGTCTCTACGCGGCAAGCAAGGCGAGGTAATCATGCAGACCGTGGAATTCGGCAATCACCACTACGTGGATCTGTCCGACCTGAACGCGAAGTGGGATCAGGCCCTTCCCGCCGTCGCAGGCCTCGGCCTCGGGACCTCGAACGGCATCCTCTCCGGCAACGCGCTCAAGACGCGCGCAGTTGGACAGTCGGACCCCGCGTTTCCGTGGCGCGAGGAGAGCCCCGACACGATGGCCCTGCAGGAGGAGGTGAACGAGGTCCTCGGAGACGCCGGGTACAACCTCATTGAGGAGGACGGCAAGCTCGGCCCAGGGACGTGCGGGGCGCTCCGCGAGATCTACCAAGCCACGGGCGAGTCCTGGGCAATGCCGCCAGGCACCTGCCAGAGCTTCACGGCGCCGACACTCCGCGGCAGCGGCGGCGGCGCTCGCACCACAACGCCCACGGTCCCGAGCCTGCCGCCGTCATCGGCGCCCGTCGTGTCCCGCGCGGGCATGAGCGGCGGACCGAACTGGCTCCTCGTCGGCGCCGGCGTCGGGCTCCTCGCGATCGGGACGGCGGTCATCCTCAAGAACAAGAAGCGCTGATGCCGGGACCGGTCGACACCCTCCAGCGAAACCTCGGCGTCCGGGTGACCGGCGAGTGGGACGCGACCACCTACGGGGCCTTGCTCGCCTACCAGCAGAGTGGCCGCGGCGCCTATCCCATGTCGTCGTCAGGCCACGCCGATCCTGCCACGCTCGCAAACCTCGGCTACTACGAGCCGCTCGAGGCGTTCCCGGGCGGCATGCGCGAGTACCTCGCCGGGACGGGTGAGAAGCCGGGAACGTTCATGCGGGACGTCGGCACGGCCATCGATCAGGTGCCGCGCTGGGCGTGGGGCGCCGCTGCGGTCCTCTTCGGGGGCTTCGCGTACCTCGCGTACCGCGGGGACAAGAAGAGGAAGGCCGCATGAACCCCGCCGTCGTCGAGCTCGCCCTCGCGTGGGAGGCCCAGGCCGCCCCCCGGGGCTTGCCCTGGGCGTCGCTCCCAGAGGGCGTCATGGGGAGCCAGTACCTCGACGTCATGATCCAGGAGATGAGTGCGTTTTTCGACGTCATCGGCCGCATCGACGTGGAGGCGCGCTATCGCACGGTGCGTGCTCAGGAGGGGCGGACGTCACTCGCTGATCTCTCGTCCGCCCTCCAGGGCGTGGCGGGGGACGCTCTCAACGCGATGAGCGACAACATCTGGGAACTCTCCCCGAACGAGGCCCTGCAGATCAGCAGGGAGGCGATGAAGGATGCTCTCGCCACCGTCGCCGGCTACGCCGTAAACGGTGCGTATCTCCATCTCGACGGCGTGATGTACCAGGGCCTCACGGAGGGGAGATTCACTACGACGGAGGTGCAAGCGCACGCCGACGACGTGACGAAGGTCATGCAGACCTTCGTGAGGCTCGACGGTGACGGGGCGTTCGACGAGATCCGGAGGCAGGAGCCGACGGCTGGCCTCGGCGTGGCTCCGCTCGCAATACCAGTGTGGATGCTCGTCGTCGCCGGCGTCGTGCTGATCCTCGGCGTGGCCTACCTGATCTGGTCGACGACGCGGGCGGCAAAGCTCCAGGACAAGGTGGTCGCCTGGTGCGATCAGTTGATCGCAGCGGACCCCGCGAACGCCGGCGCTTGCATCGAGTCCCTGCAGGAGATGCAGAACGACTCCCTCTCGCAGCTATTCAAGCCCGCCCAGGACGTCGTGAAGTGGCTCGGCATCGGGCTTCTCGCCTATGTGGCGCTTCTGGCTGCGCCGAGCGTCATAAAGGGGGCCGTGGGGCTCGTGAGGTCCCGAAAGGAGGCCGCGTGATCTACTCGCGCTGGCGTCCCGAAGGCGACGGCTACGACTACTTCGACGTCGATGAGGTCGTGAACATCAACGACGATCTGCCGACCCCCGATCTGCGGGAGGCTGGCCGCCTCGGCGTGCCGTCAATCGAGGCCGGTCGCCCGATCCCGGCGGGCGCTAGCTGGGTGGGCAATGGCGACGATGCGATCGGGCTGGTGGCTCCTGTCGATTCCCGCCGCCTCGTCAGCCGCTCCCATATCGGCGCGCTAGAGCCTGCGCCGCGGGGCGGTGCGGACGCCATCGTCCTGGTGGGCGTCCTTCTCATCGCTGGGGTCGTAGTGGTCGCGGCGAGGGCACGGTGACCGTCCGCGTCGTCGACACGAGCGCAGAGGCGCGAAAGACGTTTCGGGCGTTCCACGACAAGGACAGCAGTCGGACCGTCCCGATGCGCTTTCAGTGGCCGCGGGAGATGCAAGAGATCGGCAAGGGTCGGGCCGAGATGTACTCCTCGAACAAGTGGCAGAAGAACGCCACGGACTACGAGGACTACAAGCACGTCGTCGAGAGCAGTCGCCTGGTCTACCAGAGGCCGGGCTGGATCCGGAGCTGGGGCAGCCCCCGCGCGATCGTGCCTGCTGTCGGCCCGATGGTGGCCTTCGAGGAGCCGATGCCACGGCACTTCGCGCGTCTCGGTCCAGTCATCGGCATCCAGGTGCAGCTCTACGAGGAGCGGGATGGCGAGCACTTCCTTCCCAACGGTCGCAACTTCTACGAGATTCGGGCGCCCCGGTGCTCGCTCGGCGCGGCGAAGCATCCGAAGACAGGGGAAACGCTCCTGTTCATCCACGACAGTAGCGAGATCTACATGGTGCTCGCTGGCGGCGAGCTCGACATCTCCAAGGACGGGATTGTTGGATGAGCTACGTCGGTGCTTCCGGACTCGGGGCTAGCCCGCCTGTCCCCGTGACGGGGCCCGAGGTGATGGCGCAACTCTCGGCGACGGCCGAGCTCTACTACACGCCGCAGATGGCGGCCGCGACGGCCGATGTCCGGCGCGCGGTCGCCAAGGACTTCGTCCTCGATCTCCCCCAGGGCACGCCGATGGTCGGCAACGAAGTGACGGCCTGGGCAGACGAATGGTTCTCGAAGCACGGGCTGCCGCGAGACACGGACGAGATGGCCGGCATGATGGAGGCGTTCGTGACGTCGAACGCCACCAAGATCGGGGTGCCGGCGGAAATGGTCGCCGGATACGACTTGATCAAGAACATGCCCACGACCCTCGACGAGGGAGCGGCGTGGTCGCTTGAGCTCGGGAAGACCTTCGCCGAGTCCTACGGCATCCCGCTCTCCACGAAGGGAGTCGCGCTGGCCGCGGCCCGCATCGCGTGCACGTACGTCGGCGTGTCTCCAGGACTGGTCGACGTCGTCGACTCCGTCTTCGGGGACGGCAAGCTCACCGCAGAGGATGCCGAGAACCTCGCCGTTGCCGCGGCGTGCGTCGCCGGAGCCGCGATCGCGCAGGCCTTCGGGATCCCGGCCCCCCTCGGGGCTCTCGCGGCAAGCCTCATCACCGACGGCTTCGTCGGGATGTTCAAGAACATCTTCGGCCCGAGCGAGAGCGAGAAACAGCGCGCAGCGTGGCGGAAGGCGGAGCGAGCGCGTCAGGCCCGCATGGCTGAGTGCATGTCCGCGGGGCTCGACGCCTGGGCCTCGTACAACGAGTACTGGGACACGGTGATCGGCAACCTCAGCGCGATGCTCGACTCGGCGGAGATGGGATGGCTCATCCGGGCATCGGGCGGAGTGCGGCACTTCGGGGTCACCTACGATCCCAATGCCATGTACTACAGCCACTTCTGCCTCCTGACGGATGGCACGTACAATCCGAACGGTTGCCTCTACCTTTGCCGATCAGGGCAGGCAGAGGGATGCGACTGGACCGGGGCGCTCACGATGCAGATCCGGCACCGCTACGATCTGCTGGACAACCCCGTGAAGAACATGCTCGAGACGGTGGACATAGGTCCTGGCGGCACACTCCGAGCGGGCACGGGTACGATCGATCCGCGCGCTCTACTGTTCTACTGGTGGACCGAGCGGCTGAAGACGTTTCCGGCGACGACCTACAGCTGGGAGAAGACGGATCGGCAAAACCTCGAGACCGCGTCCTACGTCGGCGAGGTCTGGGTGGAAGGCAGCGGCGGCGCGCATCCGACGAGCGACTGCGCGATCGGCGACTCGATCAAGCGCCTCCAGGACAACATGATGCAACTCGAGAAGTTCTCGGGGCTCGTGAGCCGAGACATCATTGCGACGGCGAGCTGGGCTGCGGGCGCCACCGCAGCGCTCGACCTGCTCGAGGCATCGCTCGCCAGCAATCAGCACGCGCGATTCCGCGAGTGCTACGACCCGAGCGGCCAGACGATCGCCGCGCGCTACCTCTGCATTGCTGCGGGCGCGCGGCTAAATCCGATGGTCCAGCTCCATGCCGTGCCCGATCCGTACTCGGACGACATGACCGACGCCGAGCGCGAGCTCTATCGCGCCTGCCAGCGGCAGCGCGGCTATCGACGCGGGGGCCCCTACGAAGGGGTCCTGCCTCCGCCTACCGTGGGCGCCGACTGCCGCATCGAGGTCCTCGGCGTCGAGCGGAGCGTGGAGGGGCTCGTCGGGGCCGCAAAGGCGCGGGCAGAGGCACGAATACAGGCTCGTAAACTGCGGCAAGTGATGAAGAAAGCGGCAGTTGGCGCCGCCGTAGTCGGCGGCGGCTATCTGCTCTTCCGCGGGCTGTCGAAGTAGCCGCGGCGGCTCTCGTGGGTTAGGCTCTCGAGCGGGAGCCCCCGTGAGGGCACGCTGCTTTGTTCGGTGTGGTCCCTCCTTCATGGCGTTGTGCGTTCGGCCATTTCCTCGCCAGCCTCCCCGGGAAAAGCACCCTCCTGGGGCTCCCTTTTTAGTGTTTGACCTGAGCCGGGGCTCAGGCTAGCCTGAGCTCGTTACGGCAACGCTGCGGGTGGCTTTCCGACTTCACCGCGCGCTCTGCTTGAAAGCGGAGATGCGTCGAGATGAGTCGGAAGAACCACGGTAGAGCGTTTCCAATTCGGGAAGCCGACGTTCGGTCATATCAAATGACTCGAGCGCCGGGCCAGCGCCTGCGCTCGAATCCCATGGGGGTCACGACGCTATCGAGCGTGAACGGGAGGGGCGCGTACGCGTCCGCCCGCAGCGCTGCACGTGGACGGAGTCACGCGGAGCGCGCTCACCGGGCGCGGTCGCTCATGCAGAACAGGAGCAGCGGGATGATCGGAAATGCGCGTCGGGCTGCATTCGTCAAGAAGATGGGCAAGAACCGGGGAGGCCCCATGCGTGCGAACGCGTCGCGCCGCCGGGGAGGCAAGCGACTCGCTGCCTACCGCGCGGCCCGCACGCGCGGCATGAACGAGAACCGCGCGGCCCGCTCGGCCGTCCGCAACGTGCCCTTCACCCAGAACGAGCGGCGCCGCGGGGCGAAGTTCAAGGGCGTGAAGCAGCGCTATCGCCGAAACCTCTCGGACGAGGCGCCGGCCACGGTGCGCTCCGGCGGAGGCGCCGCCACGGTCCGCGGCGGCTACGACGCGCCGGCGTCGGCTAGCTCGACGGCGGTGACGGTCCGGACTCCGAAGAAGCGCAAGGCGGCCGCCAGCAAGAAGAAGCGCCGGGGCGGCAAGAAGAAGGCGACCCGGAAGACGACGACGAAGGCGCGCCGAGCAGCACCGAAGCGAGCTCGAGGCGGCGGGGCTCGCAAGCCTCCGAAGAGCGGGCGTCGCGCCGGCAAGGGCGGTCGCCGTGGTGGCAAGAAGAAGGGAGCCAGGAAGGGAAAGCGTCGGGCGGCGAAGTGGCCGAAGCAGACCCGCGTCCGGAAGAGCACCGTCAAGAGCACTCGGCGTCGCGTCGAGCGCATCGCGTACGGTCCATACAAGCGGGCGCGCGTCACCGATCCGGTGACGGGCCGCAAGCGCCTCTCCTATCTCCGCCGGACGAAGCGAGGACTGAAGCGGATCCCCGAGTGGGCAGTCGGCGGCGCACGCAGCCGGGCCGACTACAAGGGCCCCAAGTACGACAAGCGCCGGGCTCGGATCCAGAAGCGCCGCGCGAGCGCCGCGGCTCGGATCCAGAAGCGCGGCGGCGTGTTCGTCCCGAACCGAGCCCGAAGCTCGGCCGCCCGGCTTCGTTCCGGCCGGCGCTTGGCAGCATTCAACCGCCTGCGGTCCGCAGGCAATAGCAAGCGCGTCGCTGCCCTTGGCGCCGTGCGTGCAGTGCCGTTCACGAAGGCAGAAGTCGCCGCAGGCAAGACCTTCAGGGGCATCTCCAACCGAGGAGCATCATCCGTGGCAAAGAAGAAGAAGAAGCGCAAGTCGACCAAGGGCCGCCGCAAGACCACCACGAAGAGCAAGCGGAGCGGGAAGAGGAAGAGCTCCCGCCGTGGACGGAAGAAGTCCGGGAGCAAGAAGGCACGCCGCTCTTCGAAGAAGGCACGCCGCTCTTCGAAGGCTAGCCGGCGCAAGGGCACTCGCAAAAGCGCACCGCGCCGCGGTCGCCGGGCACGGAAGGCCGTGCGTCTGCGCCATGGCCAGAGCGTGCGGGTCCTCGCCAAGAACCGTCGCCGGCGGAAGATGCGCCGGAACGGTCGCCGGTACCGTCGGAACGGCTTCGCGTCCGATCTGAAGATGGTGCTGAAGGCGGGCGCGATCGTCCTCACCGGCTTCATCATCCACCGCGTCCTCACGAACCTCGGCGGCCGCGCCATCGGGCCGACGCTCGCCTCCAACATGACGCTCGCGCGCTGGGAGAAGCCCATCACCAGCACGGCGATCGGTCTTCTCGGCGTCGGTGGCCTCAGTGTCCTCGGGAAGAAGATGAAGGCGGAGACGCGGACGGCCATGCAGGCCGGCATCGTCGTCAGCTGGCTTCAGTCCGTGGTCATCGGAGTCCTCAACGCCGTGAACCAGCCGGACGCCGCGTCCATGCTGGCCGGCTACCAGAACAGCACTTCCTACCGCCTGCGTGGCCTCGGCCGCGCTCGGCCGAAGAAGGGGTTCCGGGGCTTCGGCGCCATGGAGCGGAACGCGCGCTCCATCATGCCCCAGTACGCGCCCGTGAGTGGCACGGGTGAGTACTTCACGGGCAACGCGGGCGTCGGCGAGTACTTCGCCGAGCCGGGAGTGCAGGGCGTCGGCAGCTACGAGCCGGCAGGCACCCTCGCACTTCTCCCGAGCCGCTCTCACATGGGCCAACTCCCGATCGACGACGGCATCCGCCCGGATTCCGACATCGACCAGGTGATGACCCTCGCGGAGAGCGCGGCTGGGCTCGGTGCTCCCTACCGGCAGGCAGCTGCCGGCATGGGGCAGTACCGCCAGGCCGCCGCGGGCTTCGGTCAGTACCGGCAGGCGGCTGCCGGACTCGGCCGACGCGGCGGGCGGCGCGGGATGCGCGGGATGGGCGAGTACTACTCGGCCCAGAGCGGAAACGAGTTCCAGGTGCCGACCGACGATCAGTGGATCCCGAACAACCCCCTGTGGGCGGGCACCATGAACGCCGGTGACAGCACCTCGGAAAGCGAGATTCCTGCCGGCATCCTCCAGGGTCCTGGAGGGAACGGAAGCCTCTCCGGCTAGGCGACTGGTCACAAGCCGCCCCAGCCTCGGGACCCGCCGGAAAACCGGCGACCCGGGGCTCGGGGCGTTGAAAGCAAACACCCCAGGCTTCGGGATCACGGGGACGACACCCCAAGAAAAACGGTACCCGGGGCCGACAAACCGACCTCCAAAGGAGTTCAAAGACATGGCAAAGCTCACCAACGTACGCGAGCGCGTGCACCAGCCCTTCTTCGATACGCTGATCAGGACCGCCGGCCTCGGCGGCACCAGCCCCCAGGTGAACGACCGCGAGTCGCTCTTCACCAACCGGGCCCGGACCGACGACATCAACATGCTGACGAACCTGCAGAACGGTTCGACGCTCCCATCGGATCAGTCCCACGTGACGCTCGCCCTGCGGGTCTTCACCTGGTTCCGAAACCCGATGATCCGGGCGGAAGGTGCACCGGCCGGTGCGCAGCTGCAGAACGGCGACTTCTCGTCCGCCGGTGCGGCCGCGTTCTTCGCTCCCGGTCCCGCGCCCGCGCCGGGTCCCGGCGCCGCCAACTACCCCGGCAGCGTCCAGGACGTGTACCGCCTCCACTGGCAAGCGGAAGAGCAGCTCCACTGGAGCTACGGCACGGGTGACAAGTTCTCGATCACCAACATGCCGACTCGGTACTTCCCCGAGGGCGGCGGCCTCCATGGCGACATGGGCGGCACGTCCGACCTCATTCACTGGAACAACGGCACGCCGGACCACACGGCGATCCTGCGGCTCGCCCGCGCGATCCTCCTGCCGCCACGCCAGAACGTGAAGTGCCAGGCGGAAATGGGCCGGCTCCCCGACGGCGGCAACGGAAACCTCTTCGGTTTCGTCGTCGTCAACGGCCGGAACATGCTCGCGCTCCGCGACAATCTGAACGCTGCGGACGGCGTCCAGAAGGTGATTCAGTTCACCTTCGACGGCTTGTTCGCTCGCGACGTCCAGTAGTCGCCCTTCGGGGTGCCCGGGGCGGATCGATCCCGCCCCGGGCGGCCTCGTCTCTCGAAAGAGTTCCGGGCCTAGCCCGAGTTCCCTCACTTGAGGAGATCCTTTCATGACGCATCCGTTCGAAAAGGCGCTCGGCGACCTCCACCAGAAGGTGGGGTTTCTCGGCCGAGGGTTCAACGATCTGAAGGAAGAGGCGACGCGCGGGCTGGGTGCCAGTCGTCGCGACATGGACGAGATGCGGCGCGAGGTGAGTCGCCTCTCCGGCGCGCTCGGCCAGGTCGAGTCCCGTAGCATCGGTGGCAGCGGAAGCGGCGGACCGGGAGACGCCCACGTCCGCTACATCGAGAGCATTCCCGGGCGGCGTATCCCGTACGATCTGCTCGTCGACATCCCGATCCCGACCAACGCCGTTGGCGAGCTCCAGGGCACGCGGACAGTGACGCAGGACGGTCCCTTCGTAGCCGTCGCGCGGATGGCGAGCTTCCTGTCCGCCTTCCAGTTCCAGGTGCGCGATCCGGTGACGCAGGCCCTCGGGACCTTCGTCGGGCGCTCGAGCGGCCGGTGGCGGCCGATCAGCTCCGTGCACGACGTCAACGACGCCTCTGCGGGTGTCTTTCAACCCACGGTGGGAATCGCGTTCCCGGGCACGGGCGCTCCGATCTACGCGAGCCCGAGCAACATGTCCGGCTTCCGTTCCATGGAGTGGGACGGCTTCATCGAGTTCCTGAACCAGGGCTCGGCCTACCCGCGCAGCAATCAGCTCGTGCCGAGCGTCTTCTGGGCGAGCGAGACCAGCACGGCCTTCCAACTCGGCGCTCTCGACTTCTTCGAGCGCGGCGAGACCATGCAATGGAAGATCCGGCCGACGCACGTGAACAATCCCCGCGCCGGCAACGTCTCGGGCCTTGCCGCCGGCGCCCTCTTCCCGTTCCTGGACAGCCAGTACGACGTCCAGGAAGGAGTGAACGACCCCCTGAACCCCGCGGCCACGACCGATCCGGCGAGCCGTCTTCCCGACGGATTCCTCACCATCGGCTTCCACGGCTTCCGGATCATTCAGCCACCCGGTGTGCCGCGTCTAGCGTAAGGAGCGTGAATGCAAGCTCCGCCGCTCTTCTTGGGTGACCCGGCGCGGGCTGGCATCCGGGTACCGCCGTGGGAAGCCCCGCGCGCGGTCCAGATGCTCCGCCCTGGCGGAGTGGGCGATGTGCCGCCCCCCGCCTCCCCGAACGAGGGCATGGGCACGAACTGGGACTGCAACGCCGCGCAGCGCGTCCAGCTCGCCGGCGGCGCTCTGAACTCCCTCATGGTGCACCCCATGGTGACGCCGTTCGAGCAGCTCTACCGGCGGCTGCCCGAGGAAGGGATGTTCCAGGCGAGCGTCAACCCGGACAGGCCGTTCGTGTTCGAGCTCGGCGCGTTCCAGTGCCCGCAGACCTTCGGGCTCCTCCTTTTCGATCTGCGCCCCGACATCTACCGCTTCAGCGGGATCGATCCGGGCGACACAGTGCCGGTCGAGTCCCGGCGCTTCTCGAGCATCCTCGGGTTCGAGTTGAGGATCGACGGGCAACACCCGGGAAACACGATGTTTCAACTCGATCCGGTGCCCATCCAGACGACGCAGGAAGCGTTCACGGCGCCGATCATTCCCGGCAACCCCGGCCCCGTCCTCACCGAACTCGGGCTCGTGCTGCCGTTCAACCCGGCGTCGCGGTTCAACATCGCAGCGGCGAGCTCGTTCGCAGCGGCGAGCGGCGCCGGCACCTCCCTCATGCCGCAGCGGCCGCAGGGCTACGGACCGACGAGTGTGCCGTTCACGCTGCTCGTGCGCGCCAACCAGGTCGTGCAACTCCGGTGCGTGATCTTTCGGCCCATCCCGAGTCCTGTGGCATTCTTCGAGTACGATATCGGAGGACTGCTACTGCCAGAGGAGTGGATCGATTCGATGAACGAGTGCATGAAACCCATGACGAACGCGAGCGGTGGATACGCCTCGCGTGGGGGAGGTCCCCGGTGACACCCCGAGGTCAGCGAGAGAAAGAGGCTGGTCGAGAGCATCTTCACTACGTCTTCGGACGTGGCGGTGGGCAGCGGACCGCTTTCGCGTTGGACAAAATGCGTAGAGTCACCCGGTGTTCGGAAACTGTCGACCAGTCTCTTTCTCTCGCTGACACGAGGAGCCAGCCGTGAAGTCCCCCGTGCGCGTCCCATACAGCCGGATCTCCGATCCGGTGCGAAGCGGCCTCAGGCTCGATGCCGCGCCGCTCGGCACCAGCCTCGGGCAGCTCCCCATGGCGTCGCTCCTCACCGATCTGGTCGACGCGCTCGGCCTCGCTCCTCTCGGCGTCTACACGCCGTGGGCGACGCGGGTAAGCGACGTGGAGTGGGAGTCTCCGGAGCGCGCACCCGACACGAACACAGCGCTCTGGCGGCTCACCGACGTGGCCCTGCAGGCTGCGCTGGACGTGACCTTCGGCTCACCGGTGCCGTTCGTGGCGATCCTGAGCCAGACGCCGCTCACGAGCCTGGAGGCGGACTCGCTCTGGAGCGGCACGCCCTACCGAGCGTACGAAACGCAGGCGGTCTACCGTCAGGACGACGGCAAGCCCATCCCGACCATCTTCTTTCTCTACTGGGGAGAGCGGCTCGACGATCCCGAGGTGCCCGCTCATCCCCGGAGCCTCGAGCAGACGGCGGCGATCGCTGAAGGCGTACTCGTTTTTGGTATGCAGATCCCCGCCGGCTCGAGCACCACGCGCGACTGGCCAGCGACGTCCTTCTCGAGCGCGCTCGAGATGCACAATCTCATCGAGTCGCCCGCCCGCGCCTCTCCTCCTCCTCTGCCGCCCGCGCCTGCGGCGCCTGCGCCTGCGTCAGCGACTCCGCGCTCTGTAGCCATCGCTCCTTCGCCCGACTGGAAGCCGTGGGCGGTGGGCGTGGCGGTCGCGGTGGGCGCGTTCTTCGTGTGGCGCCAGGTCAAAAAGGAGACTGCGTGATGGCAATCCTCGACATGTATATGAATCCGCAGATCTACTGCCAGCAGGCGCGGGCGCAGAAGTGCCTTTCGACCAGCATGGTCCGCGATCTGTCCACCTGCTACGGCGCGCCGCCGACGGGCGTGCATCCGTGGATACATGCCGCAGCATGCATGGCGCTCAGTGATTGCGGCGCGCTCACGAAGGTGGGGTGTCCGACGGACGAGGTGGCGATGTTCGGGCAGATCCCGACGTGCATCAACACGGGGACGAATGCGGTGCGGAAGTACTGCCTCGCCAATCCGACCTTCAGGGGGGCTGACGGCAACTGGAACAAGTACTGCTTCAAAATGGCGCGGTACCCAGCGTACAGGACGCGCTGGCTGCAGCGTGCCCTATGCCCGGGGGCAAGCGGCGTCGGCGCATCGGAATCGACGTCGCGCTCGATCTTCGGCGTCGGGCAGGATGCGCCGCCCGATGAAGTCGTGGTGCCCGGACAGGCTACGGCGCCAGCGGACGCAACCAAGAAGAATCTGCTCGCGGCCGCTGCAATCGGCGCGGTCGGCATCGGGTTCGTGGCGCTCATGATGAAGAAAAAGAAGCGAGGCCCGAGATGATGCACGGACTCGGTGTGATCAGTCCCGCGGTGCAGCGGGCCTTCCTCGAAGCGATCTGGCGCGCAGGGGGCTGCACGGACGCGGTGCGGCAGGGCTTCTCACAGATGCCGTGTCTCACGATGGACTACGCGACGATGTTCGGGTCGTGCATCGCCGGACTGCCGCCCGACGACATGAACCCCCTCGCCTTCGCGGCCGTGTGCCAGGCGCTGACGGAGTGTGGGGTATTCCTGAAGCCGGGCTGCGCAGGGGATGCGCCGTCAGTGGCGGAGTGGCCGGAGTGCTATCAGGACACCGATAGTGACTTGGCCAGCATCGAGTACTGCGGCCGGTATCCGAACTTCCAAGGTCCGGATCGCACCCTGAACGCTGCCTGCTGGGTGGGCTCCCGCTGGCCGACGGCGTACCGGCGCGTCCTCGACACGCCCAGGTGTAGCGCGCTGGCGCCGCCGGCTCCTCCTCCGCCGGTGTACTCGCCCCCAGCGCCGCCTCGTTCAGAGACGACGCCTACGCCCGTGCTGAGTCCTCCCGCCTACACGGCGCCTCCAGCGTACTCGCCGCCGGCGTACTCGCCTCCTGCCTACGACATGCCGCCGCCCGCCCCGCCGGCGGACTACGCGCCTCCGTCGTCCTACACCCCGGACGATTCCACGCCGTCGTCGGTGTACCCCGACGACGGGGGAGCGTTCGACGTGCCGCCTGATCTCGAGCCATTGCCCGAGCGACAGCGGATGAGCATGCGCACACTCGGTATCATCGGCGCCGTCGTCGTCGGCGTCGGAGCCGTGGTCTACGTCACGCGACGGCGGAGGACATGATGTACGGCAACGTGGCCCGAAGAGGTCGAGGTCAGAGCGGACTCGGGTTTGCGAACATCGGTCCGACCGGTATGGCTCTATCGAGCGGACCCACGTGCGTGACGCCGGAGGAGCGCATCGAGGCGCAGCGCGCGTGTCGGTCACGCACGCTCCGCGGGCTCGGGCAGACGCGGAGCCCGCAGGAGATGACCGGTAGGCTTGCCGGACAGGATCCGTGCATGCTGCAGGGGCTGCCAGACTGCCAGCGGCCGCACTGCATCGACGAGATGACCGCGCAGTACATGTCCCGCTACATCATGGGAGAGCCCGTACCGGACGACGTCCGGAGCTGGATCGAGAGCGGCGCGTGGATTCTGTACTTCGGGCTGCCGTACTGCACGACGCCGTCCTTCCTGCGGACGCCGCCGTGTCTCGAGGACAGCGTCACGTCCCTCATCGGCTACTGCCAGTCGTACGGATTCAACGGGCCGGACAACGTCAAGAACGCGATGTGCTGGCTCTACATGAAGGACCAGACGTACTGGAACCGTCTGCTCGCCATCCCGTCGTGCTCGAGCGTGAGTGAACCCCCGCCGTCGGGCTCGCCACCGACGACGGCGATGCCGCCTCCGTACGTCCCCCCCGCGCCTCCCACCGGTGTGCCTCCTCTGGAGGAGGGCGGGAACCGCTCGGCGAGCATGCTCGGCGTCGGTGGGATCCTCCTGCTCCTGGCCGCCGGGGGCGGCGGCTACTACCTCTACCGGAGAAGTAGGCGGTAAGCTCCACCAGCATGAACAACCTCGTCGCCATCGCTGGAACCCCTGAGAACGCCAGGGCCGCGGCCCGGGCGGCGGGGCCGCTCCTCGATCACATGGGGGGGCCGCTCGGCCTGGTCGGGCGGACGCTCGGCTTCGCCCCGGGTGAGAGTGTGCCGGGGTGGGCATGGTTTGGGGTCGGCGCTCTGGCCGGCGCCGTCGTGATGCACGCCCTGCACGACAAGTTCCAGGCTTTCGTCGAGGGCTAGGTCGGGGTATTCTCCCCGAGAAGGATAGATCCAGATGTCGTACTTCGGACCGGTTGCGATCACAGAAGGCGCTGCGGGATTGGGACAGTACGACGGCATGCTCGCGGCGTACCGCGACGGCGTCGTCGGTGGCCACGGAGGCGATCCGATGCCGGGGCCGCTGCAGGCGTTCCGGGACGGCAGCCTCGGGCAGATCGAGGGCCAGCTCCACGCGTACGCGGACGGCGTTCTCGGCGGACGCCCGGGCGCGGACGGCAACGGCGCGCTCCTAGCCTATCGGGACGGCAGCCTCGGCCGCTACCGGCGCCGCAGGGGCCTCCGCGGGCTTGGCGAGTATTTCCTCTCGGGACTCGGCGCGACGGCGTCGCTCGATCTCTCCGATCCTGCCGTGCTGACGGAGCTCAAGATGGCCGTCGCCCTGGCGGCGCCAGCGCTCACGCTCACGCCGGAGGGGCAGCAGATCTACAGCCCCGCCTGGTACGACAGCGGCATCTGGGACGACGCAGCCTCGGCAGCGTGGTTTCAGGCGGCGCAGGCCGTAGCCACCGCGAAGGGCGTGGCCCCGGAGACGCTCACGGTGATGGAGCCACGGATGTACCCGAACGGTGCCGGCATCGCCGCGCTCGTCGAGAGCTACCGCTCGAGCGCCTCCTACGGCGAGGCCTACCTCGCGTCGACCTTCCCGCGCCTGGCCGCTGGATCGGGCGCGGAGGTGAGCCCGCCGTACTTCTCGCTCGAAGAGAAGGTGACGGGAGAGGCCGCGCCGGCGTCGCCCATGCAGATGAGCCGGATGGCTATGTACGGCCTCGGAGCGGCGGTCATTGCGGGCGTGGTGCTCGTCGTGCAGAAGAGGAAGAAGAAGTAGCCGGGCCGGGGCCCCCGGGCGCCCGGGCCCCCCTGCCAGGGAACCGGGAAATGGCCAGCAGACGTCGCGATCCCATCACCGAGCTCGGCAGCCTCTTCACGGGGGCACGCCGCGGCACAGGGGCGTTCACGTCGCTGCTCGATGGGTGGCTCGAGGCAGTGCTCGCTACCGGACGCGTGCACGCGAGCACGGCGACCGAGATCGTAGAGCAGATTCGTGAGTGGGGCATCTACCTCACCCAGCATGCGCTTGCGAAGTGGCCGATCGCAGTAGCGCGGGGCGAGATCTGCAGCGTACCCCACATGGGGCGTGACGGCAGGCTCAGTTCCTGCGACGCCGCGGCCGTCGTGCAGTGCGATTGCTGCGGGCGGCCGTGCTGCCTTGCTCACTGTCGGATCGACTACACGGCCTCAGCGATCTGCGGCGTATGCGTTGCCGGCGCGCGGGCGACGACCCGAGGCCGGGGCCCGGGCCCGGGACCGCGCCGAGCTTCTGAAGAGACCGACGCGAGCAAGCTAGCCGCGGCGTTCCGTACCCTGAAGCTCCGCCCCGGAGCGACGGTTGACGAGGTGAAGCGGCGGTACAAGTCGCTCGTCGTGAAGCACAACGCGGATGCTCCGCAGTCGGAGGCGAGCCGGAAGAAGAACACGGAGCGCCTTCAGCGCCTGAACGCCGCGTACGAGCTCCTGCGCACGCATTTTCAGGAGAAGGCAGCATGAAAAAGCGAGGCCCGGTACGCCTGGAAATACCAGTCGAGGCGGACGTCAATGTACTGATCTCTGTCGAGCTGCCGCGAGAATTGATCGACGGGCTCTCGCCAGAACAAGAACGCTCTCTGCGTCGGATGGCAGAGGAGGCTGCCGCTGACTTCATGGAGAAGAAAATAGGCAGATCCAGGAAGTTGGTAGCTTTGAAAACCAAGGAATGGAGATGGAGAGAGATTGGACGAGATACGTATGACGTGCTGATAGCAGGCAGGAGGCGCGGCGTATGAACAAGTCCACCGTCCTGAAGGAAATGGCCCTCGCGCTCGACGCCGAGAAGCGCGACCTCGACGCGGAAGTGGACCGCGGCTACTCGAGCTTCCGAGTGGGCCAGGTCTACCGCGTCACCTTCGGCTCGAAGGAGTACTGCGTGGCCGAGGACGACGATGTCGTGCACGCGCTCGCCATTGCCATCGTGACGCAGGACCTGGAGGAGGAGCCGGAGAACTTCAACCGAAACTTCCTCGAGCATCACATCGACAAGGCTCAGCTCCGAAAGGAGCTCGAGGACGACGTCGAGAACAGCCTCTACGACCTGTACGGGGAGGAGCCCGATCGCGTCTGGGAAGACAGGGAGAGAGAGGGGCTCGACGTGCCGGAGGAGGACGAGGACGGCGAGCGCCGCGACCCGAATACGAAGGAGGTGGACGAGCTCGTCGATCTCCTCGCTGTGGAACAGCTGCGCGAGCCGATCGCGTATCTGGAAGAGATCTACAGCAAGGAGGAGGCCCTTCAGAAGGCCCTCGAGCTAGGCGGGATCGACATCGAGGCCGCTGCAGAGGAAGCGGTCGGCGCAGACGGCGAGGGTCACTTCGTTGCCCGCTACGACGGCGATATCCACCAGACCCCGGGTGGACTCTCCTTCTGGAGAGCGCAGTGAGCTACCACGGCGCGCTTCAGGGAAAGCTCCTCGGGCTCGGCGCGCCTAGCTGGTGCCCGCCGAGCACGTTCAATCGGGACAACCCGCAGAGGGACCCGTGCGAGATCGGCTACAAGGTGGATCTGCCGCTCCTCGGCGAGACCGTCATCAAGATGCCGGTCAACCAGTTGATCAACGACATCCGCGTGCAGCTCGATCGCGAGCTCCCCGGCATCGTCGATAACGTCTGGACTCAGGCGCAGCCGAAGCTCGAGCAACTCGTCGTCGGAATCGAAGACGACATGAAGTACTTCGTGCCGGTGCTCGTGGACGAGGTGCTCCGCGAGCAGGTGAGCCCCATGCTCGAGGGCGAGCTCGGGGTCTTCCTAGCCCAGACGAACCTCATCAAGGAAGATGCCCTGAAGGCGCTCCTCCTCCTCACGGCGACCACGCTCCTCGGCGTGGGCCTGGCCGCGTGGTGGATCAAGAAAGGGTGATAGGATGCCTTCCGTGGACTCCGCCCAGGCTCTGCGAGACATCAAGGGGCTTTTCCGTGACGCTCGACGAACGTCGCATGACCCGGACGCGCTTGATGAGGAGGCGGCCCGGGCGCTCCTACGGGAGATGCGGGGCGCGGAGGGTCCGGCGGACGTGGGTGGCGTCCTTGAGCGAGCAAGCGAGCTTCTGGAGGGGCACGGCGTCGAGGAACTCTGGGACGATGATGTCAGGCTCGACTACTACGAAAATATCATTTTCCTATACGTGAACATGGGCGATCCGTACGTACAGACAATCGGCTACGACACGGCGAAGGGGGCGTTCGTGATGGCGAGCTGGGGAGACTGGCTCGAGCAGCACGAGCGCGAGAAGGCTGAGGAGAGTGAGCTGGGGCGCGCCATAGAGCGGCAGGCGTACGGACTCGATGAGGAAGGCCGCGAACCGGAGTACAACGACGATGACGAGTAAGCCGCGAACGCAGCGACGGAACGGCCCGAGCAAGACCGAGGAGGCCGAGACGGCCCCGATGCTCGAGGCGAACGACAACAAGTCGAACCTCTACCGGATGTGGTTTGGGGCCTACGGCGACACGATCGTGTACGTCTGGGCGGACGACTTCGAGACCGCCTTCGAGGAGTCCGTCGAGTGGCTCGATGACAACGCGCCGGGCATCCTGGTCGACGTGACGGAAGCGGATCTGAAGGAGGCCGCTGAGGACCTCAACATCAGGTGGCAGCCCGACTGGCCGGACCACGGGGATAGCGAGTTCGAAAAGGTCGCCCAGCACGCAGAACAGGATCTCACACAGATCGGCCACACCACGATGAAGCACGGGCACTACATCCCGAGCTGGGAGTGGGGCGGTGACGAGATCCATGCCGGCGCCGAATACAATGTCCTGACGGAGCGGCTCGAGGACGGCGCGGTGCTCGACGAACTCCGCCGCATGCTGAAGGAAGAGCGCGCCTACGCCAAGAAGGAGGACTTCGACGAGATCGACGTCCGTCTGCAGGTGCGGCGGTGGGGCGGCGATCTCGACTGGGATCTGCATACCGGAGACGCGGGGGACGACACCGATCACCGCGGCGACTGGGGCGCGGGCACCATCGGTGCCGATGACACAGACGAGGAGCTCGACGAGCTCGCGAAGGACCTCCTCGATCAGGCGCGAGAGTCGCACGCACAGAGAGTTTAGGAGAAGCCATGAGCCTCTACACCGTCACCGACGACATGTACCGCGAAGGCCCCGCCGGCACCCCGGGCTGGCAGCACGCCCCCGTCCCCGGCTGGGGCACGAACCCCTACCGAGCGGGGCCCCGCCGGGTGGGCGTCGGCGAGTACTACGAAGCGAGCACCGTCGCCGTGAACCAGGCCGTGCTGCCTCGCTACGCCCCGCTCTCGGGCTGTGGCTGCTCGGGGGCCAGCATCGGCGCCATCGAGAGCGACCAGTACAACGAGACGACGTGGGGCCACGTCATGCTCGCCGCCGCCGGCGGCATCGTGATGGGAGTCCTCTTCGGCTACGCCTGGTGGCAGGGGCCGAAGAGGTAGAGGCGTCTTGTACGCGGGCCTCGGCATCGTGATGAGGCAGCCGCTCGGGCAAACCCGGGCGGCGGTCTTCGTCTGCCCGCATTGCTCGTATCTCTCGAACGGCGGCTGCACGGTCTGCGAGGACGGCGACACTCACCCGGGCTGCGAAGGATGTCAGGAGGGGCGCCTGCCGCCCTTGCCGTGGTACCGGGGCGAGCTCTTCCTGACGATCGCGACCTCGCTGGTGGTCAGCATTGCGAGCGGCATCGTGGTGCAGCGGATCATGCATCAGCGGCTCGTAAAACGCGGGATATCTTATCTTCGTTGACCCGCTGAGATAGCTCTGCTAGCCGTGGAGCAATGTCCAACCCGAAGGCGCCGCCTGCTGGCGGAGTACTCTTTCGCGGAGGCACGACCAGCGCCAGGCACGACAAGCAGCGCCACCTAGCGCGTGAGGCGCAAGCTGCCGGAGAGCGCCAGGTCGCCAAGCAGCGGCAGGCCGTGGCCGCCGGCGATGCCATCACTGATGGCGGCTTCGTGGCGTCCAGGCTCCACAGCCTGAACATGATGGACCGCGGCCACCCGCAGTTGGTGCTCTACTACCTGAACGCCGACGGGACGACGAAGCAGGAGTGTGTCTCCGAGTTCTTCGCGACCGCGGACGACACCGGCTTCACGCTCGTGTGCCCGCGCTGCCTCGAGCGCGGGGAGACGCATGGCCTTGCTCAGATGAAGGTCATGAACAGCAATAGGAAGTTCCATCTCGACACCCGGCTAGCGGGGACGTTCGTGGAGCTTCGGGATCCGGACGGCAAACCACTGCACGTGAAGATCTGCGGCACCGTCACCTGCGACGAGACGATCAAGTGCGACAGTTGCGGGCTCTGGCACGCGACCATCATCGACAGCAAGGTGCGCAGTGCTTGACGAGCAGGACTATACTTGTTCGTGGCTCAGCCCGTCCTGCCCTTGTCGACCGTCGAGACTACGAGCGGATTGTCGTATTCACGTGGCGGCTCGCCAAGCGACGAAGGGGTTCGCTAAAGCCAAGGTACGTGGTCAACGACTACCGAGCATGTGGAAAGGTCAAAAAGCGATTGCTACACAGGGTCGTGTTAGGCCTTACGTCGGAGCGATGCCTGGTGGATCATCGCAATCGCGATCCGCTGGACAATCGACGCCGGAACCTGCGGATTGCGACTGCTACACAGAATCAGGGCAATCGGGCCAAGCGCCGCGACTCTGCGGCTCCATACAAAGGCATCAAGTGGGATCCGCACCGACGCGAGTGGCGGGCGGTGATCACGATCAGTGGACGCACTTGTCATCTGGGCAGGTTCAAGTCGCCACGGGCCGCTGCGCAGGCATACGATGCCGCGGCCAAAAAGCATTTCGGAGGCTTTGCCCTCCTGAATTTCAAGGGGCCGAAATAGGTTTCGACGCGGCCTGCGACGAAGGGACTGACCGTGCCGGGAGCGCTGCGTCTTCCGTAATCAAAGCAGCACACGCTAGTCGAGAACGACAACGCGCAACTCGTGGCCGCGTAGCCACGAGCGGTTCTGCACGAGATCTGCGTGGTAGTGTAGCGCCGTCAACACGACGCCGAGCGGCGGGGAGGCTCTGCATGGCGCCCCGCCGTGCTCCACATGCAGTGGTGGAGGTGCCGCGCCCCCGGGCACCAAGCCCGCCCGGAGCTCATCCGGGCTACGCACGTGAGCGAGGTCCTTTCGGAGCGGCAGCGGACCCGGGTTCGATTCCCGGCGGCTCCACCAACCAGGGAGACTCGTGACGGCGCTTGCGCTCGCTGTCAAACTGGAGGCCGTACGTATGCGCACTGGTACCGAGGAGCATCTGCAGCAGGACATCGCGCGCGCGCTCGTCCGGCTGGGTATTCCATTCGAGCGAGAGCCGCGCCTCTCCGGGAAGGACCGCCCGGACTTCATGGTCGGCGGCGTCGCGGTCGAGGTGAAGATCAAAGGAGGGGTCACCGAGGTGACCAGGCAGCTGTCCCGCTACGCTCAGCATGAGCGCGTCAGTGAGTTGCTGCTAGTGACCAGCCGGATGCAACTCGTTGCCGTGCCGACCGAGCTCAACGGCAAACCGGTGCGTGTCGCCATGCAGTGGGGGTTTCTATGAAGACGCTCGGCACGGCCAAGCTCAGTAAGGGCAAATGGGTGATCCGGGCGGAGCCGCACGTCATCCTTCGGCTGAAGCGCACCTTCGGCGGCATTGCGAAGGGAAGGGTGTCCCCCATCGTGCTGTCGGACACGATCGATGTGTGCCGCGATCTTGCCTGGTTTTGCCGCCGCTACCCGCTCAAGGTCACGCCGGAGGACTACCTGGCCAAGCGGGAGGCGGAGCACCAGGAGCGAGACACGCTCGTGGAACGCCTGCTCGCGCGGCGGACGAAGGGGACACCCTTCGCGCTCGCAATGCCTGCGCGGGACTACCAGGCCGCCGCGGCGCGGCTAGCCCTCGCGACACGGGGGCTCTTGATCGGAGACGAGCTCGGCACCGGGAAGTCACTCTGCGTGATCTGCATGCTCACCGATCCGCGGACCCGGCCCGCGCTCGTGGTATTGCCGGCACATCTGCAGCGGCAATGGCGCGACGAGATCGGGAGGTTTGCGCCGCAGCTGTCCGTGCACATCCTGAAGCAGAGCGAGCCCTATGACTACTCCGTGAAGACCAGTCCGGATGTGCTCATCTGCACGTACTCGAAGCTACACGGGTGGGCGGAGACGCTCGCGGGCGTGGTGAAGCTCGTCGCGTTCGACGAGGCCCATGAACTTCGCCGTGGCCCCTATGAGTCTCGTGTCAAGGGCAGCGCGAAGTGCACTGCGGCGAAGGTGATTGCGGACGCGGCGGAGTTCCGGGTCGGATTGACCGCCACACCGATCTTCAATCTCGGCGGGGAGATGTTCTACATCATGAACACCCTCCGCCCCGGGGCACTCGGCGACCGCGAGGAGTTCGTGCAGGAGTGGTGTTCTGGCGGGGCGCTCAAGGAGCCGGAGGCCTTCGGAGCGTACATGCGATCGGCCGGCCTGATGCTCCGGCGCACGCGGCAGGACGTCGGCCGAGAGCTCAAGGGGCTCACACGAGTGCCGCACTACGTGAACTGCGACACCTCGGCGATTGCCTCGATCAGGGGCTCCGCCGGCGAGCTCGCTCGGATCATCCTCGGGCAGGCAGGGCGCGAGCTGGCCAAGGGGGAGCAGTTCCGCGCCGGTGGCGAGTTCGATATGAGGCTTCGACAGGCGACTGGGATCGCCAAGGCCCCGTACGTCGCGGAGTTCGTGAGGATGACGCTCGCGGCAGAGCCCCGCGTTTTGCTCTTTGGCTGGCACCGCGCCGTATTCGACGTGTGGCTCGAGCTGTTGAAGGAGTTCAGCCCGGTGCTCTACACAGGTACGGAGTCGCCCGCTGAGAAGGACAAGTCGAAACAGGCCTTCTGCAAGGGAGCAGCGCGGGTGATGATCGTGTCGCTCCGCTCAGGGGCAGGGCTCGATGGGCTTCAGTACAGCGGCTGTCGCACGGTGGTGCACGGCGAGCTCGACTGGAGCCCGTCCGCGCACGAGCAGTGCGAGGGGCGGATCGATCGTGACGGGCAGCCCGACCCGGTGGTGTCGTACTACCTGCTCACGGACAACGGCTCCGACCCGGTGGTGGCGGACGTGCTGGGAGTGAAGCGAGAGCAGCTCGAGGGGCTGCGCGACCCCGATGGGCAGCGGGGGCTCGTGCAGCATGACACGGCGGGCGCGCATGTGAAGCGTCTTGCGGAGGAGTTCCTGCGCCAGTATCCGGAGCATCACCGTCCGGCCGAACGAGCAACAGCTGCAGAATAAAGGAGACGAACATGAAAGACATCCGAAGCCTGAAGCCCATCCAGAACAAGGTGCTTGTCGCAGTCGACGACGCCGATGAGAAGACGCCTGGCGGCATCATTGTCCCGCAGACGGCCAAGCAGCCGCTCACGCGCGGTACCGTGATCGCCGCAGGTCCCGGCAAGGTGAATGAGAAGACCGGAATGTTCATCGAGGTGCCCGTGAAGGCCGGACAGCGAGTCCTGTACGGCAAGTACTCGGGCAACGAGTTTCAGGGGCCGGACAGGAAGGACTACCGCCTGATGACGGACGACGACATCTACGGGATCATCGAGGAGTAGTGAGCACTCTCCCCCAGTTGGTGGAGCGGTACCGGGCCCCCTCGAGTATGCTCGAGGGGGAAGCGGCGCCGAGTCCGAGCGACGCGGACTTCGAGAACGAGGTCGCAGCGCCAGGCGAGGCGGCGCTCCTGCCCATCGGCGTGAACTACTACGCCCCGTGGAGGAGCGCGTTCGACGGTCTCGGTGAGCACAGCCGGCGGAGCGTCGTGGCTCTCGCTGGAAGCGGGCTACCGGTGGCTCTCCGGCACCTGGCCGATCCGAGATTCCTGGTGGACTCGGACATCGCTCCGGACGTCATCCGCCAGGTCGACTGGCTCCGGCGGATCTCGTTCTCGAAGGTGCCCATCGCGATCCACCACATGATCATCCAGCATCCACGGCAGCTCGAGTACCAGGTATGCCCGCCTGGCGCACGGCTCAGCGGCTTCGAGGCTGAGCGGGCGGTGTACGCGGCCAGCATCGTCTACACGAGCTGGGAGCGCTCCACGCTGAGCCGGGAGCTCGCCGAGGTCCTCGGCCGCGTCGGGCAGGTCTGGGTGCCGTGCGAGCGCAACGCCGAGGTGTTCCTATCGGCCGGCATTCGGACCAAGGTCGTGCCCTGTCCGTACGAGCCGCGCACGCATGGGCCGAGCCAGATCGGCGCTCCCTACGGATCGGACGCGGTTCCGTACGGCAAGCGGTTCTACGCCATCGGCAAGTGGGAGCCGCGCAAGAACTACCACGCGCTCATCGGTGCGTTTCTGCAGGCGTTCACCCCGAAGGATCGGGCGTCTCTTTTCATCAAGACGGGCTCATGGGGCAAATGGGAGAAGTACCCGTCTCCCGCGCAAAGTCTCGCCTGGTGGGCGCCGCTCTGCCCTGCGTGGACGCCGGAGACGATTCGGCAGCGGGTGCGTGTCTCGAGTCGCATGGTCTCGGCGAGCGAGCTCAACGAACTTCACCGCGCGAACAACATCTACGTGAGCGTCTCCCGGGGAGAGGCTTGGGACCTGCCGGCGTTTGACGCGGTGGCGGCCGGCAACACGCTCGTGCATACCGGGTACGGAGGATCGGAAGAATACGCCGAGGACGAGCCGTCATTCGTGCGGATCCCGTGGAGGCTAGAGCCTGTGGAACAGCCGGAATACGGGTGGGAGAGCAATGCTGAGTGGGCAGTGGCTAGTCACGAGGACATCGTAACGGCGCTGCGACGCGCGGCTCCGCCGCCTGCCCGCGTGCATCGCGCCCACCTGAACCGATACCTGTCTGGTGTCGTAGGCGAGGAGATGCGAGCGCACGTGCTTCAGCTCGCGGGTCGCCTCAACGCGGCCGTGGAAGACGAACTCGCCATGGCAGGAGGCTTCGGATGAAGAAAGCAAAGGCGACAGAAGACCGGCAGCACACGAAGGCCTTCTGGGAGAAGGTCCGCAAGATGACCGTCGGCGAGATCGTAGACAGGGCGCGGTTCTACGCGGATGCCGTGAAGGCCGGCGCCGATCCTATTGAGGCGATGAGCGGACACCTCTGCGGGCCGAAGTGCTTGCACTGGGACTACATGTCCAAGGAGCAGCAGGCGCGGCTCCGAAAGGCTCCGTGGAACCAGTGATCCGACTCTACGGCTACGGCATCGGCCAGAGCTCGTTCGCGCAGGTGACGCGCGGCATGCAGCGGGCGCTCACTTACTGGTCAGCGTTCGCGGGCTTCTTCCCGGTCGACGGCGATCCCCCGGACTCGCCCGGCGGCGCGATGGCGCCTGTGTCGCTCAATATCGGAGCGCCTGCCGGCCTCATGGCGGCCCACCGCTGCGGCGGGCACAGGGAACACTGGCTGCTCGTGGCGCCGAATGCCCAGCACCTTCCGACACAGTTCGCTCGAAAGCTCACGGAACCCTCGAAGGAGCTCCCGAGGGGTCTGCTCGACGGGGGCCTGCTTGCTCCGAGCGAGTGGGCGGCCGGTGTTCTGGCGGAGGCCTTCCCGACGCTCCCGGTGGTCACGGCGCCGCACGGCATCGACCCGGACATCTACCGGCCCGACGCCGAGCTCCGCGCCGCGGCTCGCCGGCTCTACGATGATGGGGAGTTTCGGGTGCTGCACCTGTCCAGCACGGACTCCGAGCGGAAGGGGACGAGGCTTCTGCTCGAGGCCTGGGCGGAGCTCCGCAAGCGAAACCTGCTTCCGAAGCGCGCCAGCCTGACCGTCGTCATGAATCCACTCGAGTGTAACCGCGTCATCTGGTGGGCGAGCGCGGCTGGTCATGCTCCCGAAGAGGTGATCGTCGTGCCTGGGCTCGCGCTGTCGCCGTTGCACGTCGTCACCCAACTCTACTCCCGCGCTCACGTCGTTTGCCAGCCGTCTCGAGCAGAGGGGTTCGGGCTCGTGCCGCTAGAGGCGCGGGCGTGCGGAGTGCCCGTCGTGGCAACGCGTGTGACCGGGCACTCGGAAGGGCACCTGGACGGGCCTGGCGTCGTGGAGGTCCTCGCCCATGAGGACGCGCCGCTGGACGACTACCCCGGAGCCGTGGCGCCCAGGGTCGAGCCCGAGGACATCGTGGCGGCCATGGCCTTTGCGTGTCAGCGATGGCCAGAGCTGCACGAGGCCGCGCTCGAGCAGGCCCCGTTCATTCGCGGCGAGTGGACGTGGGAGAAGCGCAATGCCGCAGCGATCGCACGCCTCACCGAAGGCGCTCACGAAGGAGAATGAGATGGAAACGCCAGCAGCAGAGAACACGCCAGCACCGACTGATGATCCGTTTCCCACGGGTTGGCATCACTTTCACGGGCAGGAAGTGCTGATGCAGCTCTTCGAGCCCTACGTCGCCGCCGTCACACCGGAGGGCCGGGAGGGCACGGATGTGCTCAAAGGCATCTTCCACATCACGAGCGGCAGCGCCGAGAACGAGCTGCTCTTCATCATGACGATGCAAGCGCCGAATGGCGTGACCGTTGCCGTCTCTGTCCGCCCATCGGATGTGAAGCATCTCACCTGGGTGCAGAGACAGAGGATCGTCAGCCCTGCCGGGTAGTGGTGGCGGCGTCTCCTTCCGGGAGTGGCTCATGGAGAGGCTGCTCTCGAGTCAGCACGCTGTCCGGCCGATCCCGGACGAAAAGCTCGACGAGGTCGCGAGGAGGATCGGTGTCCAGACCGATCTGCTCGCGGAGGTCCGGGCGCGTGCCCGCATCGAGCGCATCACCGGTGAGAGCACGGCGAGGTTTCCAGCCGGCAAGCGCGTGAAGACCTACGAGCTGTACTTTCCGAATCTCATCTACGAGGCATGGTGCGAGGAGTGCCGCTTTCGAGGTGTGGAGGGCGCAACGCTACTGAGGAGCATCATTCACGAGTTCCTGCTGTCGGACAGGGACCTGGCGCCCGAGGAGCGAGTGCACCTCTGGTACTGGAAGGGGCGCCGGTACATTCTGCCGCAGAACGATCCGAAGAAGTATCGCCTCTCCATGAACATCCCCTACGGAGCCTACCGGGCGCTGCAGCTCCGGGCTCGAAAGATGAAAACGAGCGTGGCCGTTTTGGCCCGGACGTTCGTGTTCGAAGCCATGGCGGGCAAGCACCCCACGATTCCGCTCATCGAGCCCCGGGTCATGTACGACGATGAAAACCGCTACCTTCGGGGCCGTCTTGACCCCCGGAAGGGCGCCCGGTAGCCTCCCGGAATGGCCATCGGTATCCAGTCCTGGGTCCGTCTAAAGCTGAGCAGCGCAGACTTCGCCCCTGGGGCCATCAGTCGGATCAATCCACAGCCGCCGCTTTTCGCCATCGTGCAAGCCGGCGCGGCCCCATGGGACATACGGCTGACGCAGACGGGACAAGAGCTTTTGGCGGTGCCGGCGACGATCCTGTCCGAGATCACGGCTCCGGACGCGGCGACGATCACCGCGTGGCTCAACAAGATCGTGCTGCCACAGGGTTTCAGTCAGGAGTTCACGGCGGAGGTCGTGGACGTCTTCCAGGTAGCAGGTGAGGTGGGACTGCTCGTGCCGCACCTACTCTGCAAGACGCTTTCGGGCGGGCTCTACTACGAGATCGACCTCACGCTCGTGAGCGCCGGTCCGCCTCCGAGCGCAGGGTACCCGAACATCCTTTCGAACAGGTAACCCCCATGTCAGCTGTCAACGATACCGTTTCCTCACGCTTGCTGAACAACAACCCGGCGACGCTGCACGATCAGCCTCCGCTCTTCGGTAAGGTCGCTGCGGTCGACGTGGGAGGAGTGCCGACTCGGATCATCTGGCTCAACGGCGTGAACTACGTGCCCGTCGTAGCAGCCATCGCGGACCTGATGCTCGACACGATTCTGGCGCCCACGACTCCGGTCCTGCTCGGCCAGTACGTGATCCATATCACCGGCACCAACGTCACGCTCGACCCGAGCGGTGGCACCTCACGCGAGTATGATGGCCGCGTTGTGCAGCTCCATCGCCGCCGACCGATCGAGGACGATCAGGCCGCTTCCGTGGACTGCTGCATCATCATGACCGACCACGGGACGTTCTTCGAAGACCGAACGTCGCAGTTCGTGGCGCTACCGGGTAGGTAGGCGACCACCTTCGGCTGGCATTCGTTCCGCGCCCTGAAGCCTGACGCTTCTCCAATTGCTCCTCCTGGCGTTCGATCCGCGTTCCGAACTCGCCTGCGAGAGTCGACTCGGTGGCATGCCTCTGGGGGTTCATGGTCCTCTGGCGTTCGTTCCGCGTTCCGAACTCGCCTGCGAGCGCTCTTCACCCGCGCGTCCAGCACGAGGAGATCGGGCTGGCGCTCGTCCCGCGTTCCGAACTCGCCTGCGAGTTCGCCGCGATCGTCGCCCCCGTGGCCGGTGCAAGCTGGCGCTCGTCCCGCGTTCCGAACTCGCCTGCGAGGGCAAGTCGAGCGACGACATCACGAGAGGGTCGCTCTTCTGGCGCTCGTCCCGCGTTCCGAACTCGCCTGCGAGTCATGGGCGACGCTCCTGGAGGAGCGCTCCGATTGGCTGGCGCTCGTCCCGCGTTCCGAACTCGCCTGCGAGTCCGCAATGCGAGGAGTTCGTGCATGCCGACGGTCGCGAGCTCTGGCGCTCGTCCCGCGTTCCGAACTCGCCTGCGAGGGCAGCAACACCGTGATCGTGGTGTCCTGGAGCGACTGGCGCTCGTCCCGCGTTCCGAACTCGCCTGCGAGGAGGAGGGATCGACGTTCGAAACGACGCCGCTCGACGCGAACTGGCGCTCGTCCCGCGTTCCGAACTCGCCTGCGAGCCGCGGAGCCGGCGCGAACATCGCCTCGACTGCCTTCTGGCGCTCGTCCCGCGTTCCGAACTCGCCTGCGAGAGTAGCGCTGGGTGGCCGCCACCCACCTGGGTGCTACACTGGCGCTCGTCCCGCGTTCCGAACTCGCCTGCGAGCAGATCACTCGGGTAAAGGCGACGGGCTGGGCGGACTGGCGCTCGTCCCGCGTTCCGAACTCGCCTGCGAGTCGTCCTGCAACAACTGAGCAGATTCGTGCTCCTGAAGAGCGCTTTGCGAGCGGTTCGGATCGTCGGCTCCGTGCCATGCCGTAAGTGCCCGGGACTCCTGGGGCGTGCTATCTGCGGCGCTTGACCTCTCGCGTGCGGGTTCGGAGTGCGGAACGAATGGCCCCGGTCGGTTTCCCGCCGAGGCCCTCCGGTTGGGTACCGCCATGCGGCAAGTTCCTTCCCCGGTTGCTGGAGCAATCCGGTCGGGCACCGGCGGCTTGCCCGCCGCCGACACCGTGCTTCCGGTTCTGCCAGCCGTTGTCCTCTCCCGAGGGAGAAGATTTCTCCCGGCAAGCCCTGCCGGGATCCACTGGTGCGTCCTCTCGGACGACCTGTAGTCATGGGGTATGAGACGCGCGCTGTCGCTGTGGTATTCACGCCCTGGCGTCACAGTAGCAAAGATAGCTTAGATAGCTATACGCCGTCAAGTGGCGTGAGCATGGCGGCAATCATGTGGAGTGGTGACGGTAGCAGCCGCTCTGCGTTCCGGACGAGCCGCACCCCGTGCCGGTAGGCATTCGGGGAGAGGTAGATCTCGGGCGCCGCGTCCTTACGGGGAAGCCCCTTGCCTGTCCACTGGCACCCGAACATGCTCGCGCACCGCTCTCCTGGCTCGTGGAAGAGCACCCGGCGCCCGGAGAGGTTCCGGCGGAGGAGGCGCCCCCGGCGGGGCCGCGTGGCGAGCTCCTCCTCGCCTCGGGCGATCGCCGAGGCAACGGCCTGCTCGATCGGGATCTGATGCTCGGCGAGCGTGGCAGCATACACCTGTGCAATCTCGAGCGCCCGCATGGCCTCCTGGGCGGGCAGGTTCAGGGCGGCGGCGTCGGATAGAATCTCCTCCTCGGTGCGGTCGGGCTCGCCCGATACGGCGTCACGGACGGCGCGGTTCAGGGCGAGGAGGTAGCTCGAGCGAGCGCGCTCTCCAGACAGGCGCCCGACAGTGTGCTCAGCCATCGCGGCCTCGATGTCCCGCGGGCAGGGCACGATCCAGGCCGTGTACGTGAGCATGATCGCGTGGAGCATCGAGTACTCGCTCGCTCGCTTCTTGCCGCGCTCGACGGTGAGGCGGTTACGCTTCACGTATTCCCACATGCCGCGCGCCGCGCGCCGCATCACACACTCGGAGTCCATGCCCTCGTGCGCCTCTGCGAAAGACTCACGGAAGGCGGGGCTGTGCGAGATCGTGTGCGCTGACGGATCGATCCGGAAGGCCTCCGGATCGAACATCCGGCTTCGGAGCATGTTCGGGTCGACGAGTTCGACGGGCGCCTCGGGGAATGCGTCCTTCAGGATCCGCTCGGTCCTGGCAGCGATCTCCCGCGGGCCCTCCTCCTCCCTCCCCGCGGCGTACTTCTTCGGGTCGGCAACACCGAGCCGCTGGAGCTGCTCGGTAAGCCCCTCGTAGGGCTTCCCGCCGATGCTCCCGCCGCCGATGAGGAGGCGCATCCGGGCCGCGTCATCCTTCTGCCCCTCCGCGATCGCCTCGGTGAGCTCGGCGACGAGGCTGAAGTAGGTCTCGAGCAGCTCCCGCGCCCGCTCGATGTCGTGAGCACGTTTCTCCTTCGTGAACGTGACCTGCTCGTCACGCTCCCCCTTCCTAGCCTTCGTGAGCTTCGCGCCGGTGACGCTCTGGATCCAGGTTAGGAAGAACTGCCACTCCTCCGGGCTCTCGTCATAGATCGCCCGCACCGGATCATCAGACGCGAACCACTCGGGAATGTCCTGCACCGTGCTCGCACTCGCGTAGGACGTGAGCCCGAAGATGCGCTGGAAGTCCGCTGCGTACTCGGCCGGCTCCTTGGAACTGATCTGCTGACGGAAGAGCCGCATGGTAGTCGCGAAGCGCCCGGAGTTCTCCAGGAACCACTTGGCGATGTACTCGTCGTCGTGAGCGCGGATGTGCTCACCGAGCTTGCCCGCGCCATCGAACGGCACCCACTGGAACTCCCCCCCCGTCGCCTTCTCGAGTTCGGCGGTCACGTACGCGAACGTCGCAAACCAGCGCCGTAGCCCAAAGACGCGGCTCGGCTCCGTCGTGAGCCACTTCTCCTGCATGCGATCGAGCGCAACGAAGAGCGCTCGCGGATCGGCCGTCTCTGGATACACCTGGTCGGGGCTGAGCACGGGGAGTGGCGGGACCCGCACGACCTTGTCCTTCCCGGTCTCGGGGTCGAAGACGTTGCCCTGCACTTCCCCGTTGGCGTCTGGGTTGCCGCGAGCAAACCAGGGGAGCAAGCTCTGCTCGCCGAGGCCGTAGTGCAGTGGCCACGGATCGTAGTGGTCCCGGAGCCAGCGATTTCGCTGCACCTGGTCGCGGCCGCGCTTCTGATAGAGCGTCCGGAGTTCCTCCTCGCCCGCCTGCCTCGGGTAGGGCCGGGTGTACTGGATGTGCTCCTGGGCGCGCAGGCGCTCGCGCGCGGGTGCGGGGCTCGGCTCGAGGGCTTCATACACCTCGAACGGCGACCCCGGGCTCACCCCCTCCTCGATGCGGATCGCCGCCGGCGGGACCGGCTCGCCAGCGATCTCCACCATGGGTCCCTTGCCCGTCTCGTGGACGATCTCAGCCGGGGGCGCCAGGGCCGGGCTCTGGGCGGGCATGGGGTCGATGGGACCCAGGTCGGGAAGCCGGGCGAGGATGGCGTCCGGAACGGCCCCGGCTGGCGTCGGTTCCCGACGCTCCCGACGCTCCTGAGGGCCTAGGCTCCGGGACGGCGGAGCCTGGCGTACGGCCACGCCAACGGCCTCACGGACTGGCTGGGACGGCTCCGCAAGCGGCGCCGGCGGGGCTCCCTCGGGCCTGGCGCCGGCCAGGTGCCTCATGATTTCAGTCTGGCCGGACAGGGCCACCGGGCGCTCCTCGTCGGCGATGTAGCCCTCGGTCGTGAGCAGGCTGTCGTGGCCGAGGATCGCCTGCACCTCGCGGAGGGACTTGCCCTCGCGGGCCATGGCCGTAGCCGAAAAGGATCGGACGGCGTGGGGATGCACCTTGCGGAGTTCGTCCTCGCTGAGTCCCGCCTTCTCGGCCAGGCGCTTCAGAATCTTGGCCACCGTGTGCCGCGACATGCTCTTTCTGTAGTCGGTGCCGCCAGCTGTATTCGGGAGGTTGGGCTTCAGTTCCTCGTAGTTCGAGGTCGAGTTGGCTCCCCAGAAGTGCACCGGAGGAAAGAGCGGCGAGTCGGCCCGCGTCGTCAGTAGCTGGTAGCGCCACCGCGGGCTGTCTGGGTGCACGTAGTGCGGGCCGTCCGGATCGAACTTCTGCGCCTCGGGAGGAGCTGCACGCCGCGCGAGCTCGACCTGAAATGTGTGCAGGTGCTCGAGCGCGATCGGAGGGAAGGGCAGCCACTGCATCTTGCCGCCCTTCCGGCGGAGCCATACGCCCGGCGGATCGGCGGCTCCATCGAGCCACCCCGGCCAGCGCCGCTGCTCGTCCGCCGAGGCGGGCTTGCCGCGCCGGATCGTGATCACTTCGGAGGCTCGCCCCGCCATCAGCACGATGAACCACACCAGGGCCGCATTGCGTTTGTCGACGAGTGATGGCCCCGCTGCAGCGGACAAGAGCCGATCAACGATCGGCGCTGTCACCTGGTTGGAAGCCACACGAGCCTGCTTCTTTTCGAAGCTCCTCCCGCGCAGCACCCGCTTCAGGATCGGACGAAAGACGTTGTGTCGAACGAGTGGCTCGCCACCAGGGCGGTTGTCGCCCTGCGTGAGTACGTCCCAGAACGACGACAGCGCACCGATGCGGAGCGCGATCGTCGCACGCCCGACTGCGCGCGGCTTCGGGATCGAGTATTCGAAGACGTACTCCATCGGCACATCGCGCATCTTGTCCCCTTCTGGGATCTGCACGACGAACTCGTCGATGCCGAGGCGGGGCTGGGTCTTCCTGAGTTCTGCGAATGTCGGTGTCCGCGTAAGTAGATCATGCGTCACCATGCGGCCGAGCTCACGGTGCAACTGGGCGAGATCAGCCTTCACCGCGGTTGCGCTCGCGGCCGACCTCCATTGTTTCTTGAGCCAGTCCGGGATAGATTCCGCGATGCTATGGATATCCGCCGAGCCGAGTTTCGTGACGGCGTCGAAGAGCGCGAGGCGTTCGCTCCGATCGCCGTCTCGGAGCTTCTCGTGGAGGAGCGAGAACGGACGCGTCGCGAGCCACGCCGCGTAGTCCTCGGCGTCCTTGATCGTCACGTCCGGCGGCGCCGTCGGGCGACCGCGGCTCGCGGCCAGCCACTCGAAGAACTCCTCGAGCGTGTACGAGTACGCCTTACGTGTCTCCGGAGAGAGGCTACCGATGTAGGGCAATCCTTCGCCGCCCGGCGCGGGAGCCGCACCAAGAAACGCCGTGATGGCAGCCTGGTACTGCTCGGTCTTGCCGAAGGCCCGCGTCCACTCCTCGAGCGCGGCGGCGGTGGTCTTCCCGCGGAGGAGGGCGAGCTCGGACCGGTTCGACTTCACTGTCGGTACCATAATCACAACGTCTCAATGGGGCCAGCGTGATGCGCCGCGACACGACCCATCTCGTGGGCGACCTCTGGATCGGATCGGCTCCGCTGGACGGCGCTGACTACCGGGACTTTCGAGTGATCGTCTTCTGCGCCGAGGAGTACCAGCCGCCCGCGGCGCGCTTCCCTGGCATCGTGGTACGCGGCTTCCCCTTCGATGACAGCGCAACTCCATCGGCGCGGGACATCGAGGTCGCCCTGGCCGGCGGCGCGGCCGTGGCGGCTGACCTCGCGCGTCGCCGCCGGACGCTCGTCACCTGCCGGATGGGGCGGAATCGCTCGGCGTTCGTGTGCGCGCTCGGGTTGCACTTCCTCACCGGCGAGCCGGCGGCGGCATGGGGGGAGTTCGTGCGGGGGAAGCGCCGGGATCCGACCGGAGTCCGTGCGCTCAGCAACGACGCCTTCAGGCGCTTCCTGCGGAGTCCCGGGCTCTCAGGCTAGCAGGGGACCGTCGTGACGCTGGTCATCACGCCGCCCATGAAGCGCGTGCCCATCTGAGCGCCGGCCAGGTACGTGTCGACCTCGCTCACCGTGTCGACGTCGGGTTCGGTGAACCGAGCGGCAACGCGCGCCTGCGCGGCAGCCCGCGCGAGACCGAGCGCCGCGGCCTGCGCCGCCTGGTAGAGAAAGAGGCGGAAGACGCTCGGGTTGCCGCCGCTCGAGAACGTGACGCCGGCGCCCTGTACGATCGCCCACTGCGTGTGCAGCATGAACGTGTGCCCATCGCCGCCGCCGGCGAGATCGATGTGCGACAGAAAGTAGCTGCCCGCGATCATCTCATCGATCACCTCCTGGAACGCGGCCTCCAGATCGTCGGCCTGGGCCGACTGAACGAAGCGTGTGATGACGCTCGGGACTGCGGCGCCGGTGACCTGGAGACTGGTCAAGCTCTGGTATCGCGACATGCGTGTGGGGCTCCCTTTTCTGAGGCTCCCTAATTCTCCTCCCGGAGCGGGCTTCCTGTCAATCGCCTGAGATTCGGCTGAGTTTACGCTCGAGCATCCCCATCCGGCCCTCCAGGTCTCGCAGGGAGTTCGTTACGGGCGGATGGGCATCCTTCTCGAGGGCCTCGAGCCGGGCATCGATCTCGCCGCGGATTGTGCAGATCTTCCCCTCAAAGTGGAGCTCACCAACGGCGACGAGTACGAGCCGCCGCGGCGGGCAGAGATCGGTGTGGGTGAAGACCCTGAAGAAGACCTTGTCGGCGCAAGCGTGGGCGTCGCGCTCGCCGGCGACCGAGATCACCCACCTCTCCGTCTCCTTCCGCCGATCGACCCACACCCACCAGGTCTTCATTGGCGCCCGCCGTCTACTTTTTCGGCTGGGACGTAGTCGTGTCCCTCGCCAAGGTCGGTAGCGTGCCGCCCCTCCCGCGGGCTCTTGCCGCAGACGGCGCACGGGGGCCACGAGGCGGTCGGCTCCTCCCTGGTTAGTTCCCATGCCTTCGCTGTCGCTATCTCTCGACTCGAGTAGACGAGGTCGAGCCAGAGCGGACGAAAAGCGCGTGGGGGCAAGCCGCATGGAGGGATGACAATCCACCCGTTGCCCTCTGGGCAGATCTCCCAGCCAGGCGGAGGCTCGAGTTGTTCAAGTAGCGGCTGCTTCATGGGCTATCGAGTTTGCTTTCGGACCGCGCTCATTCAACCAAGGCGTTTCGGGCACCTTCATGTTCCGCTCCTCGCGAACAGCGAGCACACACTGCTTCACGGCTGCACCGCGGGCTTCTCTGGGTCGGCGCCACCTAGCTCTTCCGCGTGCCGCGCCAGCCAAGTTGCCAGAGTGTCGCCATCGACGAAACACGGAATGTACGCCGTTCGCGGCGAGTAACTCATGCCGCACCGGCGACACGGCTGACCGCCGCGTGGGCACGTATCGTGCTGAAGCTGCCGCGGCGGTTGACGACTGCGGCGCGCATCGCTCGGCGGCAGTGGAGCGCCGCAAGACTCTGCGCTCCAATCGTAGTCGCGTCCGCAGTTGTCACACGTGCGGCTACCGAAGCACCATCTGTGGCGCTTAGGTGGAGAGCTCGCCTCCTCCGTGACCAGTTCCGCCTGGCCTACCGGCTCTGGTTGCTTCACTTTCTACCCCCGTTCTCTTGAGGCAGATCCCACCACCTGAACCCAGAACCGTACCGACGTCTGCATGTCACGCACCCCCACACCGCGCCGGCTTTTGCGTCGATGCGACCGCACTTTGGGCAGCAGCGATGGACAAAATCGACCGGCGCCGTGCTCGCCGTAATCACCGACTCCGTACTCTCGTCTACCGTACCAGGCATCGTCGGATCTGCTGCGTGCTTCATCACCGAGCGTTCCTTCCTCCACCCATGAGGGCGCGTAGACCAACCGTCAATCCGTGAACGGTCAGCGTCTCCGTAACAACAGCATCGCCCTCGCGACGGAGAGGCGTTTCGCAGAGAAG
>Ga0214473_10000384_pt1 | contig 61655 bp, 62 predicted proteins | sample RVTome_7_FD_203509 | JGI IMG/M metagenome (GOLD analysis project Ga0214473, IMG submission 203509) | Soil microbial communities from uranium-contaminated site in the Upper Colorado River Basin, Wyoming, United States - RVT98D197 | ecosystem: Environmental > Terrestrial > Soil > Contaminated >... | reverse complement strand
GGCGCCGGCGATATTGTTTATGGCTCGGCAGTGCTTCCCGGCGCAATGTTTTTAGTGGCATACCTTCAAAACAAGTCAGGAGTCAGGAGTCAGGAGTCAGGAGTCAGAATACAGAACTCCGAACTCCAAACTCCAAACTCCGAACTGATTCCCATATTAGGCATTCCTGCCTGTGGTATGTATCATAAGACTACAATCTTTGATTTAATTCTCCCGCGGGTGCTTGCCGGAGAAACAATCGGCAGGAAAGAGCTGGCAGAGCTTGGACATGGAGGGTTATGCCTTAATTGCAAAAAATGCAGTTACCCTGTGTGTCCTTTTGGGAAGTGACGGCTATTGAAAGAGGTAAGAGTTCTAAAATAAAATTCAAGATTTAAGATTCAAGAATCAAGAATTTTGAGTTTTGAATATTGAATTCTCACGAAGTGAGAGTTAAGAGTTCAGAAGGCAGCATGTGCTTTTTTTTGCTGTTACACTCCTTGCAGGAGGGGACCATATTCCCCTTTGCTGATTTGCCTCCGCGAATAATGGGGACGATGTGATCCATTGTGAGTTCTTTAGGGCTGAATTTTTTGTTGCAGTAATAACATCTGCCTTCCGAACATTTTCTTTTCCACCACTGGGATTTTCTGAGTTCACGTGCTTTTGCCCGTTCCCTCTTAATCTCCTCCTCTGTCACGCAAGAAATAAAAAATTCCATTTCAGTTTTTGATTTCACTCCATAGCACGCTCCGGTTCCTTCCATTGTGCTTTGCATAGTAAAGCGCATTGTCAGCCTTCTCAATGAGTTCTTCCTTGGTTTTGGCATCCAAAGGGGTAGTGGCTATGCCGATACTCAGCGTGACCCTGAGTGATGAAGTATCGGAAGAAAAAGATCCGCTCATGACAGCCTTTCTTAATCTTTCTGCAATGTTCATTGCCCCCTTACTGTCTGTCCGCGGCAGTATTGCGGCAAATTCTTCTCCTCCGTACCGGGCGGGTATATCTATGTCCCTTATTGCTTCTCTTATAATCTTTGAAACCTCTTTGAGAACAAAGTCCCCGGCAGGATGTCCGTATGTGTCGTTTATTTTTTTAAAGAAGTCGATGTCTGCCAGAAGCAGAGAACTGGGTTCCGAGTATCTGCTTAATTTTTTGAGCTCTTCGGAGAGTTTTTCCTGAAAAACCCTGTGATTGAAAAGACCGGTAAGGCCGTCTGTGGTTGCAAGTTTTTCTATCTCTGCATGTAATTTGGCATTTGCGATGGATGTTGCTGCCTGATTGCACATTACTTTCAGCAGTTCTATCTGGAATGTATCAAGAAAGTCTGCTTTCTCGAAGGACATTACAAACAGTCCGAGCAGTTTGCTCTCATAGATCAAGGGGATGACAAAAATGGAGCGTATGTTTCCCGCGCTGAAAGGAAGCACTGAAGCGCGGTAGTCTTTCATGTCAGCCATATAAATGGGTTGTCTGTTTTCAACTGCCATATTAATGAATGTGCCTTTCAGATCAAAGGCGGTTTTGTTCCCGGATATACTGCCTGTATGGTGTATTAACTCAAATTGTTTCCCTGATACCATGAAGAAGAACGCATGCGAAGACGCAATCTTTTCTGCCCCTTCGCACAGCTTTTCAGCAATCACGTTTAAGTTGAGCGATGAGACGAGCTTGGCGCTTTCCTCGTTCAATATCTTTAAGCCGTTGTAGTCGCGCTTAAGTTTTGGATAAATTCTTTCCCTCTCAATGATTCTGACGAGATGAGAGGCAAACATCTGCACTGTATTCCTGACAGGCTCGCTGAAGGCATGGTAAATGGAACTGTCGGCTGTCAGAACTCCGGTTAATGCATAGCCGTCCATTACAGACACGGCAAGGACGGATGAAATCTTACTATTTTTTATATAGCCGATTTCAGAAATGCTTTCATTTATCTCGCCGGAGTAAAAAACCTTTTTGGTTTTAAAGCATTCAGCGATGATGCCTTTGCCGGTAACAATTATATCGCCCTTTTCTTCGGTTGAGCATCTCAGCATAAAACCATTCTGGTACGGCATGAAAAAGTTTACTGAATTGGCAAAGACCGCATGTTTTATTGTCAGCAGAAGTTCTTTGATCTCCTCATCTGTTTTGAGCAGAGATGCAAAATAGTGCGATACTCCGAGCAGCTCGGGGCTGTCTATTAATTCCGTGTCTGTCTCAGGCATAGCCGTTGCAGTGTGTTTAATCGTTTTTAAGGCAGTATAATCTTTGCCTTTTTCCTTCTCCGAGCTGCTCGGAGTCTCCGGCCTGAATATGTCAAGTATTGCAGAGGAAATGACCGCTGTAAGCAGCAGTGAAGCTGAGAAAGCAATTTCCTCGAGAAATGTCTCGTTCACAAATAAAGCCTTCAGCCTGAGGAGCATGACAAGAAAAGACAGAGGCACAACAGTCTGCCAGCCATAAAAAGCAGAGGCAGAGATAACAAGCGGGAAATAAACCGGCTTAAGCCACGCTAAATTTAGTGCGGCAATTATGCCCGCAAAGAGAAGAGTTATGGAAAAAAGAAACTCTACAGAGGCTTTTTTTCTTTTAGATGAGAAATGGAGTATCGAATATGCAATGGATATTGCCGCACTGAACGAGAACCACAGGACAGGCATTGTTGCAGGGAAATCTTTCAGGAGGCCAACCCATGTCAGGACAAGACAAAGCAAGGGGATAGCCTTTTTTATCCAGAAGCCCTGCCCTTCTTTATCTCCTCTTCCCTGAAAAATTTTTTGTATAACACTTCCCACTCAGGACTCCCCTCGAATAATTTTCTTGAAAAGGATTGCAGTTTTTTTCTCACTGCTGAGTCTATATCCTCTCCGATCTTTAATTCATTAACGATGATTCTTTTAATCTCACGCCTTATTTTTCCTTCCTCATCGTTAATATCAATTAAATTCCTGCTGATAAGCCCCTGAAGGAGCACATGCGTGAGGTGGGTTATCTTTTCCTCAGAAAGCATCATAAGATGAGATTTCTCTCTTTCACTATCTTTTGTTTGGTCAGCTCAAAGAGTTTCCTGTAGTCAACTTTGCCGCGCTCTATCTCTGAGTTATGCTTCCTGAGCATTTCTCTTACCTCTTCGTTAATCCTGTCTTCTGCCAGAAGCTCATCCATGATGAGTTCCTCTGTGTTGGATAGTAACTGCTCTATCGGGATGCGTGAAGTGATAAGCTGCTTTGAAATAATGCTGTTTACGACCTTTTTAGTTATCAGAGATACCCATGTTTTGGGGATTCTCATGCCCTATTTTTCCATGAATGAAAGAAGCGCTATATTCCGGGCTCTTTTTATAGCCTCGGTCAGGCTTCTCTGATGTCTTGCGCATGCCCCTGTCATCCGCCGTGGAAGAATTTTACCCTTGTCTGTGAGGTAATACCTCATAATCCTGATATCTTTGTAGTCTATGAACTCTGCTTTTTCCGAGCAGAACCTGCAGAATTTTTTCCTTTGCATCCTTCTCTGCTGCAATGTTTTCTCCTTTCTATTGATCATCGGGAATCTTTACCTTTAATTTAGAACGGCTCTAAGTCCGTTGTTTCTTCAGGCGGAGCAACATCTTCGGGAGGTGCGGACTCTTCTCCTGCCTCTTCCGAGCTGCTCGGAGTTTTCTTTGACAGAAATCTGACTGAACTTGCAACGACCTCCATCCTGCTATGCTTCTGCCCATCCTTTTCCCAGCTTCTCTCCTGCAGCCTGCCTTCAACAAGCACGGATCTGCCTTTGCTAAGGTACTGGCCCGCGCTTTCAGCCTGCTTGCCAAAGACAACTACACCGATGAAGAGCGTCTCGTCTTTGAGTTCGCCGTGCTGTTTTATTTTTGAATTGACAGCGATTCTGAATGAAGCTACGGCTGTGCCCTGCGGCGTATATCTTAGTTCAGGGTCTTTAGTCAGATTTCCTATTAATATTATTTTATTGAACACGGGCTATGCCTCGTTTTTTTGCTCTGTTTTTTCATCCCGAGCATCTCGGGACGCGGTTACTTCCACAGAAGATGACTTCAATGCCGCCTCTGCCTGCTTCTTTTCCAGTTTAATGACCATGTATTTCACTACAGGGTCAAAGACTTTATAATAGTCTTCAAGTTTTTTTATTGCTGCTGAGGGCGACTTAAAGACAAGGAAAAGATAAAAGCCTTTTTTCTGCTTCTTAATTTCATAGGCGAGTTTCCTTCTGCCCCACATATCAGTCTTCAAAATTTCTCCGCCGGAATTTGTTATGAGGTCTTTTATCTTGCCTGAGGCTGTCTCAATTTCTTCGTCTCCGAGAGACGCATTTAGGATTACGATGTTTTCATAGATGTTCATAAGAACACCTCCTTATGGATTTATAGCCCTGTCCTCTAAGGTCTACGACCCGTAGGGATGAGCAAGGAGTTGTTATTTATACCACAGAAGGCAAAATAAAATCAACCCGAAAACTGTGTCCGAATTGACTCACAATAAATATTACCGAAATAAAGGATAAAAAGGAAAAGATGATAACTCACACGTGGAATCCCGATAAGTCGGGAGACTCACGTCAGACAGTGGCTTGGGTATCATCGGTTCGATAACCCTGATATCGTTTCTCTCCTTAGCGAGCTCTATACTACTGAAATGGAGGTTATGCCATAATTTCTTTTGCCCTTCGGTAAAACTTATTGCAAAAGAGCGGATTGCCTCAAAAACGATAAAGCGCTATGATATTTCCAAGACACCTTATCAGAGAATCATGGATTCGCCGGATATTCAGACTTCTGTAAAGCAGTCTCTTACAGAACAGTTTGAAAATCTGAATCCGTTTCATCTGAGGAAGGCCATAGAAGAGAAGCTGAAAAGGATATCTAATCTGTGTTATAAAAAAACACGTTGAGTCAACTGGTATGGAGGTGCAGAATGGAGAGAAAAGGATTGGATCCAGGTCTTAGGCTGATTCAGGACGCAGACCTTAACGGTAAGGTTGTTCTTGTCAGGTTTGACCATAATGTTGTAAAAGGTGGCGAGATAAAAGACCCCTATAGGATAGACAGGACCTTCGGCACGCTGTATAACATTGTTGAGAGGGGCGGAAGGCCGATACTCATGACACATGTTGGACGGCCAAAGGACAAAAAAACAGGCGATATCAAATGCAGGCAGGGTGAATCTGTAGAACCGATTGTTGAATACCTTGCCATGAAACTGCACACAAAATTTCACATTCCTAAGTTTGATATTGACCCAAAGCTCGGAATCACAGGCATTGACACATCAATAAACCTTGCCATCCGCAGCCTGCGTGAAAGAAAAATTGGAGGGATTTATCTTCCTAACACCCGGTGGTTTCAGGGAGAAGAGGCAGACGGTAAGATAAGGGAAAGCTTTGCGCTCCAGCTTGCAGGCCTTGCGGACATATTCATAAACGACGCATTTGGCTCATGGCAGCCCCATGCCTCAACCTATGACATTACAAAACTTCTTCCTTCCTGTGCAGGGTTTTTGATGCAGCAGGAGATAATTAACCTGAACTCTGTTATAAATCCTGAAAGGCCTTTTATTGCTGTTGTTGCAGGCGCGAAATATGACACGAAGATAAAGCCTCTGTATGCGATATATGACAAGGTTGATAAATTAATACTGGGAGGAGTTTTATATAATACATTCCTTTGCGCAAAATACGGGATAAATATTGCAGGGGTTTCCAGTAGCGATATCGAGGCAGCAAAAGACCTTGTGGAAAGAGACAAAAAGAATCAGAAGATTGTGGAGCTTCCATATATTGTCGAGTCAGATACGCTTGAAAGCAGGATTGAAGGAAAGTACCGGACAATATCAATCAAAGATTTCAAGCAGGGAAATAAATATAACTATATCCTCGATATAGACCCAAAAGCATTTGAGGACAAGGCTGTGTATGGCAGCATCTCAAATGCAAAGACGATATTCGTTAATGCAGTGATGGGATTTACGCCTCATTTTACTGCCGGCTCGGCAGCATTGGACAGCACGATTGACCATAACAGGACAGCGATAAAGATGTACGGCGGAGGGGACACCCTGCAGGAATTCAAAAGCCTCTGCCCGGGCCTTTACCTCTCAGTTCTTGATAACACCCAGTATTATTTCTTCACAGGAGGAGGGACTGTTTTAACGGCGATAGAGCAGGGCAGCCCGTATGGTTTAAAACCTGTTCAGGCGTTGATGGAAAATAAATAAGTTGTGATAAAATAAACACTACTTTTCAAAAAAACTTCTTCGAAATAAAGGGAGGGTTTTATGGCTGATATAAAGAGAATCGGAATTATCACCAGCGGCGGAGACTGCGGAGGTTTAAATGCAGTTATCAAGAGCGCTGCGCGGGAGGCATATGCGCACGGAATTGAAACAGTAGTAATCCCGAACGGTTATGCAGGTCTTTACAACCTTGTTGACCTTGAAAATGTTGTAGTTCTGAATGCGGAGAGGGTAAGCCGCATTGAGGCATCCCTTGCAGGTTCCGAGGCAGGGCATTCAAGGGTAAAGATAAGCAAGATACAAGACCCGAATACTTATGACAGGATTAAGGCGGGGCTTAAAAAATTCAAGATAGACGCCCTGATTATAAGCGGCGGTGACGATACCGGAAGCGTTGTCATAGACCTTAACTCTCATGGCATTCCGTGTGTTCATGTGCCTAAGACCATGGACCTTGACCTTCAGCCTTACAGTGTCGGAGGAGATTCTGCGGTAAACAGGATTGCTGTTTTTACAAGGGACATAAAAACAACAGGGATGAGCCACAACAGGATTATTGTGATGGAAGTTTTCGGCAGATACGTGGGGCACACCGCCCTGCGCGGGGGCGTGGGCGCGGAGGCTGACTGCATCCTTTTTCCTGAGATACCTGTTGATTTTGATGTTGTCTATGGGCATATGAAGGCCACATACTTTGCGCGTGTGGAGAGGAGCGATGTTAAGGCAGGCACATATATTATTGTTGCGGCAGAGGGCATCAAGACCGCAAGCGGCGAGCTTCTCTATGACGAATCCGCTGGAGCTGATGCATTTGGTCATAAGAAACTTGCAGGAGCAGGGAAATATGTAAAGCAGCAACTTGAAAAGAGGCTGAAGGCAGACCCTGATGTCAAAGAGTTTATGAAGAGAGTAGGGATGTATGCGCCCGGGGTTTATGAGGTGCCTGAAGTCAGAGAAGTAACGCCGGGCCACCTTGTGCGCTCAGGACCGTCGTCTGCTTATGACGTTAATTTCGGACAGAGAGCAGGTGCAGCGTCAGTCCTGCTTTTGCTTGAAGGCAAGACAGGCAATACAGTGGTTGACGTGGAAGGCAGCAAGGTATTTTATATGCCTACATCAGAGGCTATAAAGAGAAGAGAAGTGGACATTAGCGAAGTAGCGCTGTTTGAAAGCCTCGGCACCTGCTTTGGAAGAAAGCCCCGGAAATTCGGATACGAGCTTGTGGAAACTAAAGGAGTGCCCAAGAGGCATCTATAACTGATCAATTTAGATTCTTGACAAATGATTCTGTCAGGTGGTTTAATTATTTGTGATAACCTATCCTGAATGTTTGATAGGAGAGGAAAGAGCTTCTATCCTCATTGTGGATGACCTCGAAGTTCACTTAGAACTGATGAAGGCTATCTTTGAGAAAGAAGGCTGCCATGTCCTGACTGCTCATAATGCCGCTGAAGCGATCCGTCTTCTTGAAAAATTCTCTCCTGATCTGGCTATCCTTGATGTGATGATGCCGGGCATGAGCGGTTATGATCTCTGCAAAAGGCTGAAAGAGAAGAGCGGGACAATATTCTTTCCTGTAATCCTTGTATCTTCTCTGTCAGAACTGGAAGACAAGATAGCCGGCATTGAGGCCGGCGCCGATGACTTTATAACTAAACCTTTTAAATCTATTGAGCTTACGACAAAAGTCCGTTCACTATTAAAATTAAGAAGACTTCAGAAAGAGCTTGACCACTCAGAGAGCGTAATTCTTACGCTGGCAGTTGCACTGGAGTCAAAAGACCCTTATACGAAAGGTCATTCAGAGAGGGTAGCAAATCTTTCAGCAGAATTTGCCTCCATCATAGGTTTTCCGGGAAGAGAACAAAATCTTATAATGAAGGCAGGCATTCTTCATGATATAGGCAAGATAGGGATAGGAGACCATATACTCCATAAAAGCGGTATTCTCACAAAGGAAGAGGTAATATTCATCGAGCAGCACACTGTTATAGGAGAAAAGATATGCAGGCCGCTTCATTCGCTCAGCGTAATACTGCCGATTATAAGACATCATCATGAGAGATGGGATGGCGAGGGATTCCCTGACGGGCTTAAGGGCGAACAGATACCGGTTATGGCAAGGATTCTTTCAATTGTGGATGCTTTTGACACAATGGTATCCGAAAGGCCCTACAGAAGGCCGATTTCTATAGAGAAGGCAATTAAGAAAATGGAAGAAGAAAAAAACTCCGGCCAGTGGGATCCGGTGTTCCTTGAAAAATTTACAGAAATGATGAGGGGAAAGATTTAAAGAGATAATGTCATTCCAGATTGTCTGGAATCAGTCGGGAATCCTTTCCTTCCTTCTGTCATGCTGGTTTGTCCAGCATCCTTCCTGCCTGTCAGGAATCGGAAGAAAGATTCCGAATCCCGAAGCATCGGGAGAATGACAGGTTTGCAAGCCAGAATGACACTGCACAAAAGTGTAAAGAACCGTTACGGACAGGACACTAAGGAGTTGGTTACAAAAATATCCTGAACAGCAGAAGTGTTACGACTGTCCCCATAAGGCTTCCGAGAAATACCTCCCACCATGTGTGGACTTTTGTTATAACCCTGCCCTGAGCGATTATTACAGCGAGAATAAAAGACAGCAAGGAGGCGGTAAAGTTCTCTGCTATGAATGTTACGGCTATCCATGCCGAAAATGCGAGTGCGGCATGGCCGCTCGGCATTCCGCCTCTCAAGGGGTGCCCCTTCCCGAAATATACCTTTGTTATTACAACAAGGATAAGAACTATTATAAGTGAGATGATAGCAATCTCTTCTTTTGAGTGTTTTGCGATGTAGAGCCCTTTATAGAAAATATCACGGATGTAAGGGGATAAAACTATGTATCCGACAACTGCGGCTCCGAATGCAGTTACGAATACCGCGCCTGCAGCGATATCTTTTACTATGCGCGCCTTTTCGCTGCGGTTGGGCGATATGATGTCAACTATCGCCTCTATAGCTGTATTAAACATCTCCGAGAGAAGCACCGCTATCACAGAGAGCGAGATTATCATAAACTCTATCCGTGAAACGCCCAAAATATAACTTACAAGAAGAACTATGGCAGCGCTGTAGAAATGATACCTTAGATGTCTCTGCGTTCTGGCAGCATGAAGAATCCCTTCTACTGCAAAGTCCGCGCTCTTTATCCATTTTCTTAGAGGCATATCATATCTCCAGTTTTTTATATTCTATAAGATTGGCCAATTAATATCCAAGTTTCTGACACATCTATGCGGAAAGGCATTGTCTTTATTTATGTCATTCTGGCATGTCCAGAATCTTTCTTGAAGAAGGATTCCCGACGAGCGGGAATGACAAAAAAATGATTTAACATTTATCTGTTCCTCTCTCCCCCCTTGGGATGGAGAAATTTAATGGCGCGAATATCATCACGGCAAAATCCGCTCAAAGACAATTCCCTCCCGCTACATAGATATTCATATTTGTTTCTTCACAATATTGTCTTCTAAAGTATATAATAGTTGCATCTAATTTGAGATGATGGGAGGTTTTATGAAGATATTAGAAGGCGAACTTCAGGCAAAGGGATTAAAGTTTGCGATAATTGTAAGCAGGTTCAATGATTTTATCACGAGCAAACTCCTTGACGGAGCGAAGGATGCGCTGTTGAGACATGGAGCAAAGGAGGAAGACATAGATATTGCAAGAGTGCCGGGTTCATTTGAGATTCCTCTGGTCGCAAGAAAACTTGCATCAAAAGGAACATATAATGCGGTTATATGCCTCGGCACAGTCATCAGGGGCGCAACCCCTCACTTTGAGTATGTTGCGGCTGAGGTGGCAAAGGGCGTTGCTGCGGCATCGATGGAGACAGGAGTTCCGATTGCATTCGGAGTCATCACTTCCGATACAATCGAACAGGCTGTTGAAAGGGCCGGAACAAAGAGCGGGAACAAGGGATTTGATGCAGCAATAACAGCCATAGAAATGGCGCAATTGATGAAAAAAATATGATACTAACATGCGGTAAGCAGTATACATGGGAAAGGCATAATAATCGTATTTTTTTGCTGACTACTGTCTACTGTATACTGTCTACTAAATAATGAAGCGTCGCAAGGCAAGGGAGCATGTTCTTCAGTTTCTCTTCCAGTCTGATTTCGGGAATAAAAGCGACATAAGCAGAAGCCTTAATCAGTTCTGGGCTGATAAAGAAAAAGACGATGAAGTAAAAAAATTTGCAACAGAGCTTATTAAAGGCACTCTTTCCGGCCTCAATGAAATAGACGCTGTAATTAACAAGTCAGCAGAACACTGGGTTATCCAGAGGATGGCTGCTGTTGACAGGAACATATTAAGGTTTGCCGTCTATGAGCTCCTGCACCGAGAAGACATTCCAACAGCGGTAACAATAAACGAAGCCATAGAAATTGCGAAGAGATATTCAACATTCGAGTCGGCGGCATTTATAAACGGCATTCTGGACAAAATTGCCAAGGGAACAAAATCTCGGCAGAAAAAAGCGTAATGGGCCGGAATCATGTTGTTATTAATGGTGGAAAAATTGAGATTGTAAGGGTAGAATATGACATTCTTTTATGTAATTTTTAATAGAAGGAGGTAGCATGATACCGCGTTATACAAGGCCTGTGATGGGAAAACTTTGGGAGCCTGAGAGCAGGTTCCAGAAATGGCTTGATGTCGAGATTGCTGTTTGCGAGGCATGGGCAGAGCTTGCAGAGATACCTGTTGACGCAGTCGTAAAAATAAAGAAAAAGGCAAAGTTCGATGTAAAAAGAATCGATGAAATAGAAAGCGTTGTTAAGCACGATGTTATTGCATTCCTCACATCAGTCGCAGAAAATGTAGGCCATGAGTCAAGGTTCATCCACAAAGGGCTTACATCATCCGATGTTGTTGATACCGCGCTTTCCCTTTTGATGAAAGAGGCGGCAGACATTATTCTTAAAGACCTAAAGGAACTGATGTCTGTACTTAAAAGACAGGCATACAAATATAAAAACACGCCTACAATAGGAAGGAGCCACGGAGTCCATGCAGAGCCAATGACTTTCGGACTTAAATTTGCCCTCTGGTATGAGGAGACGAAGAGGAACATTGCGAGGATGAAACGTGCAAAGGATGTTGTGAGCATAGGCAAATTTTCCGGAGCTGTCGGCACATTTTCGAATATACCTACAAAGATTGAAGAAAAGGTATGTAAAAAACTCAGCCTAAATCCTGAACCTGTCGCAACTCAGGTTGTCCAGAGAGACAGGCATGCAGAGTACCTCACAACACTTTCGCTCATTGCAGGGTCAATAGAGAAAATCTCTGTTGAGATAAGGCATCTCCAAAGGACAGAGGTGCTTGAGGCAGAGGAGCCGTTTACAAAGGGGCAGAAGGGTTCATCGGCAATGCCTCATAAGAGAAATCCTGTCGGATGCGAGAACCTCTCAGGCCTTGCAAGGCTTGTCCGTTCAAATGCAATGGCAGGGCTGGAAAACATTGCCTTATGGCATGAGCGCGATATCTCACATTCATCTGTTGAGCGGGTGATTATTCCTGACAGCACGATACTTGTTGATTATATGCTTAACAGATTAAAGGGAATCCTTGACGGCCTCCATGTATATCCTGACAGGATGCTTAAAAATATGAATCGCAGTTATGGCCTCTATAATTCCCAGAGAGTTCTCCTTGCATTAACGGGCAAGGGAATGAGCCGTGAGGATGCATATGAGATTGTACAGAGGAATGCGATGCAGAGCTGGAAGAAGGGAATTGAGTTCAAAAAATTATTATTGAACGATAAAGACGTCAAAAAACACCTCTCATCAAAAGATATAAAAAAAATCTTCGACCTCAAATATTATCTCAAGAATGTGGATTATATTTTTAATAGGGTATTCGGGTAATCTCCATCCCCTCAATATTCTTAAATTCGAGCCGTAAGGCGATGCGAGACGTGAGGAAGGTTCAGAGCAGCAAAAGAGTTTAAGCAAGTATCTTTTTTACACGGCCTATTTCTCCGCTTTCCAGGTGAACTTTGATTCCATGCGGATGTGCGGGTGAATTAGTTAAAATATCCCTTACAATTCCTTCGGTGAGTTTCCCTGTCTGCTGGTCTTTTTTCAGCACGATTGAAACACGTAATCCACGTTTTATATCTGCGCGTCTGGTCCCATCCATAAAGTGCTCTCCTGTGAGTTATTCTTTTACCGCATAATCTTACTTAATTCTTCTGGGCCTTATCTTCTTTTTTTATCTGATGTGTCTTTCCGTGCAGTGCAGGTGATGATGAAATTTTCAGGCTCCAGATCAGGATTTTTCTCAAGCTCCTCAACAAAAATATTGATCGCCTTTCGCATGAAGGCTGAGAAGTTTATGCCCCTTGGTAATGTGTGGATCCTCTGACGCGTGTCTTCGTCGATTGATACTGTGTGCTTTGCCATAATCACTCCTTTTTCAATGAATGCTGTAAATGTTTAAATAAGGCAGAGGCGTTGATGAGGATGCCGGAGAAATAATAATATTTTCAGAAATCCTCAAATTTTTTCTTATCTTATCCCGCCCCGCTCAAAAAAGGCAAGACCGAATGTAATAGTGTTCAAAGCGTCAAAGTGTCAGAGCAGCAAAGTCTCAGAGTCTGAAAAGCAGCCAAAAAGGCTTTTATCCCATGTTATAATCCAATACTATGAGCTTGCTGCATTTCTACCGGAAACCGGCGCTTTCTGAGACAAAGAAGAAAAACCTTCTTCCGATTCTCAGGCAGTGCGTTGCATCTGATATTAATGATATAGAGACAGAGCACTGCTTTAATATTGAGGCAAGTGCTCCGCTTACAAGCGAAGAACTGAATATCCTCAGATGGCTTCTGGCAGAGACCTTCGAGCCGGAGAATTTTTCTGAAAGAAGCTTCATAGCTGACAGCTCTCAGCTATCAGCTTCTGTCGTTGAGGTCGGCCCAAGAATGAATTTCACAACAGCATGGTCAACGAATGCTGTATCTGTATGCCATGCCTGCGGATTAAAGAAGATTACGAGGATAGAGAGGTCGAGACGTTACAAACTAGTCAGGAGTCAGGAGTCAGGAGTCGGGAGTCAGAAAACAACCTCCGAACTCCAAACTCCAAACTCCGAACTAAATACTTTTTTAAGTTTAGTTCATGACCGTATGACTGAGTGTCCGTATCCTGAAACTCTGGAAACATTTGAGGCAGGGATTAAGCCTGAGCCTGCTTATACAGTGCCATTAATTGAAGAAGGGCATTCAGCATTGAAAAAAATTAACACAGAGATGGGGCTTGGGCTTGATGACTGGGACATAGAATATTACTACAACCTATTTGTAAAAGACCTTAAACGCAATCCGACAAGTGTTGAATGCTTTGATTTAAGCCAGTCAAACAGCGAACATTCACGGCACTGGTTTTTCAGAGGGAAACTGATTATAGACGAAAAAGAGGTCTCTGAAAACCTGATGCAGGTTATAAAACAGCCATTAAAGGCAAATTCCAATAACAGCGTGATTGCATTCAAGGATAATTCAAGCGGCATTAAGGGATATGAGATTAAAACGATTATCCCTGAGAATGTCGGAAGGCATTCAAGACTCAAAGAGGCAAACCTGGAATATCACATAATCTTTACGGCAGAGACGCATAACTTCCCGAGCGGTGTTGCGCCATTCCCCGGCGCTGAGACTGGAACAGGCGGAAGGATAAGAGATGTTCAGGCAACAGGAAGAGGCGCCCATGTTATAGCAGGCACAGGAGCATACTGCGTTGGGAATCTCAGAATTCCCGGATATAAACTTCCATGGGAAGATGAATCATTTGAATATCCGAACAACCTCGCATCGCCTTTACAGATAGAGATTGAGGCAAGCAACGGCGCATCTGATTACGGCAACAAATTCGGCGAGCCTGTTATTCAGGGTTTTACGCGGTCATTCGGAATGAGGCTTCCTGACGGCGAAAGGAGGGAATGGATTAAGCCCATAATGTTCACTGCCGGAATCGGCCAGATGGATACAAGGCATATAGAAAAAGGCCAGCCTGAAAAAGGGATGCTCGTTACAAAGATAGGAGGCCCTGCATACAGGATAGGAATGGGAGGAGGCGCTGCCTCAAGCATGATTCAGGGAGAAAATATTGCAGAGCTTGATTTCAATGCTGTCCAGCGTGGGGATGCGGAGATGGAGCAGAAACTTAACAGGGTAATCAGGGCATGCGTTGAGCTTGGCAGTGATAATCCCATAATAAGCATCCACGACCAGGGGGCAGGCGGAAACTGCAATGTCGTAAAAGAGATAATCTATCCTGCGGGCGCAAAGATTGAGATAAGAAAGATTCAGATTGGAGACAACACGCTTTCTGTTCTTGAGATATGGGGCGCGGAATATCAGGAGCAGAATGCGCTTCTTATAAAACCTGATAAGGCAAATATATTTGAAGAACTTTGCAGAAGAGAAAAGGTTCCATTCTCATTCATAGGACAGATTACAGGTGACGGATATATTGTGCTTCACGATGAAAATGACGGAAGCGCGCCTGTAAATTTTGACCTTGAAAAAATACTCGGCGACATGCCTCAGAAGACATTCAAACTTGAAAGGGTTCAGCCGAAACTTGAACCCCTTAAACTTCCCGAGGATATTACTGTAAGGGATGCTCTGGACAGGGTTTTGAGGCTTGTATCAGTCGGCTCAAAGAGGTTTCTAACAAACAAGGTTGACAGAAGCGTTACAGGGCTCATTGCAAGACAGCAGTGCGCAGGGCCATTGCATCTTACAGTATCTGATGTGGCTGTTATTGCCCAAAGTCATTTCGGACTGACAGGCGCAGCGATTTCAATAGGCGAGCAGCCGATAAAAACGCTCATCAATCCGTCTGCGATGGCAAGGCTTTCTGTCGGAGAGGCATTAACGAATATTATATGGGCAAAGATAAGCAAACTTGAAGATATAAAATGCTCCGGCAACTGGATGTGGGCTGCAAAACTTCCTGGAGAAGGCGCAAGGCTTTATGATGCGGCAGTTGCAGTGCAGGATATAATGCTTGAACTCGGCATTGCAATTGACGGCGGAAAAGACAGCCTTTCAATGGCAGCAAAGGTAGTCTCAAAGGATAAGACGGAGACGGTTAAATCGCCGGGCACACTTGTAATCTCTGCCTATGCGACATGCCATGATATAACAAAGGTCATAACACCTGATATCAAGCAGCCCGGAAAGAGCAAACTTTTATTTATTGATCTTGGGAACAACAGAAACAGGCTCGGTGGAACATCATTAGCACAGGTTTATAACCAGATTGGCAATGAATCGCCTGATGTTGACGACCCGAAATTATTGAAGAAAGCATTCAACGCAGTTCAGGAACTCATATCAAAAGACCTGATACTTTCAGGCCATGACAGGAGCGACGGAGGATTAATCACAACAATTCTTGAGATGGCATTTTCAGGGAATTGCGGAATAGAAATAAGTTTGGAGTCAGGAATAGGGAGTAGGGAGTCAGGAAATGAAACACAAATGTCCCAAGGAGAAATAAAGGACAATAAAAATGTCATTCTGGCTTGTCCAGAATCTATCTTTACGATTCCTGACAAGCAGGAAGGATTCCGAACAAGTCGGAATGACACTTCGTGTCAGATTGCCACGCCTTCGGCTCGCAATGACAACATAAAAGGATTTCCAGATGAAATATTAGCACTCCTGTTCTCTGAAGAACTTGGGCTTGTGGTGGAATATCTGCCTGAAAAAGAAGAGGAGATAATATCACTTCTGAAAAACGCTGATGTCCCGTATCAGGTTATTGGTAAAACAATTTTAGAAAAGAGAATCAAAATATCACTCCGAACTCCGAACTCCGAACTCCGAACTGTTCTCGACGAGGACATGAGAATTCTGAGAGGCATCTGGGAGGAGACGAGTTATCAATTGGAAAAGCTCCAGGTGAATCCTGACTGTGCAGATGAGGAGAAAAAGGCTATCTTTGACAGAAAGGGATACAATTTCAATCTCTCATTCACTCCTGAACAGACTTCTCCTGAGATTATGAAAAAGGCAGGCAAGCCCTCTGTTGCAATAGTCCGTGAGGAAGGAAGCAACAGCGACAGGGAGATGTCATCAGCATTCTATCAGGCAGGGTTTGATGTGTGGGATACCACAATGACTGATTTCCTTGAAGGAAAGGTGAATCTTGACAGTTTCAGAGGCATAGCATTTGTAGGCGGATTCAGCTACGCAGATGTGCTTGATTCTGCAAAGGGATGGGCAGGTGTCATAAAGTTCAATAAAAAGATTTACGAACAGTTTCAGAAATTTTACAACAGGCCTGACACCTTCAGTCTTAGCGTATGTAACGGATGTCAGCTTGCAGCATTGCTTGGATGGATTCCATGGCAGGGGATTGAAGACAAATACCAGCCGAGGTTTATCCATAATGTCTCAGGAAGATTTGAGTCGAGATTTTCTACAGTGAAGATATTCCCGAGTCCTTCAATTATGCTTAAGGGAATGGAAGGCTCTACTCTCGGAATCTGGGTTGCGCATGGAGAGGGAAGGGCTTATTTCCCGAAAGAAGACATTCTCAAAAAGGTGGAGAAAGATTCCCTTGCGCCTGTGCGCTATGTTGATGATGACGGAAATGTTACAGCCACATACCCGTTCAATCCAAACGGTTCTGTAAACGGAATCGCTGCTTTATGCTCTCATGGCGGAAGACACCTTGCAATAATGCCTCATCCTGAAAGGACATTCCTCAAATGGAACTGGGCATGGATGCCTGAAGCATGGGAAAAAGAACTAAAGGCATCGCCGTGGCTCAGGTTATTTCAGAATGCAAAAAAATGGTGCGAGGGGAAATAATTACTTAAGAAAAAGCTCCATCTGCGCAAGGCGCTCGCCCGGAAAGCTTATCGGATAGTTGTCATCAAAGCATGCCGTGCAGAAGTTATGTGATTCAGGGATAATGTTCTTCAGTCCTTCAAGGCTCAGATAGGCAAGCGTGTCGGCAGTTATGAATTTTCTTATCTCTTCAACGCTATGTGAAGATGCAATAAGCTCCTGCCTCGTAGGCGTATCAATGCCATAAAAACACGGCCCTATTGTCGGCGGAGAGCTTATTCGCATATGAACCTCTTTTGCGCCGCCGCCCTCTCTAAGCATCTTTACTATCTTTTTGCTTGTTGTTCCTCTGACAATAGAGTCATCTATTACTAGCACCCTTTTGCCTTCAAGAAGTTTTCTTACGGGATTAAGTTTTATCTTTACGCCGAAATGCCTTATGTTCTGTTTCGGCTCTATGAATGTCCTGCCGATGTAATGGTTTCTTATGAGGCCGAAATCAAATGGAAGCTTGCTTTCTTCTGCGAATCCTATTGCAGCAGGCACGCCTGAATCAGGCACTGCAATCACAAGGTCAGCGTCAACGCCTGATTCCCTTGCAAGCTGGGCTCCGAATTTCTTTCTCATCTCATTAACATTTTTCTCACCGAAGATATAGCTGTCAGGGCGCGAAAAATATATAAATTCAAATATGCAGGATGCCTGTCTTGGAGCAACCAGCGGTTTCATTGACTGTAAGCCGTTCTCATTGATTATGAGGAGTTCTCCGGGCTCGACATCGCGGATATATGCTGCGCCGATAAGGTCAAGAGCGCATGTCTCTGATGCTACGACGTATGCACCGTCAACCTGTCCGAGGCTCAGGGGCCTTACGCCATACGGGTCTCTCACAGCAATGAGTTCTTTTTCCCTCAGTATCAGAAGGCTGAATGCACCGCTGACCTGCCTTAACGCCTGAATTACCTTATCGTAAAAGTCTCCTGTCTTTGAATGTGCTATGAGGTGCACTATAACTTCGCTGTCGGATGTTGACTGGAATATTGCGCCTTCTTTTTCAAGTTCTTCCCGTATCTCTCCGGCATTCACAAGATTGCCGTTATGAGCTATGGCCAATGGACCCAAGGCAAAATTTACCAGTATAGGCTGGACGTTTTTAAGGACGCTGCTTCCTGCTGTCGAATAACGGTTATGGCCTATCGCAATATGACCGGGAAGTTTTTTCAGGCGCTTTTCGCTGAAGATGTCAGCAACAAGCCCCATTGATTTATCAAGATGAAGATGCCTGCCGTCAGATGAACAAATGCCTGCGCCTTCCTGCCCCCTGTGCTGGAGCGCGTATAAGCCGAGATATGCAAGATTGGATGCCTCGGAATGTCCGTAAACACCGAAGACTCCGCATTCCTCGTGTATATCGTGGAACAACATTCTTTATTTTAGCATATATAATGCGGCGATGTGGTCAGTTGCGAAGGGTCGGAAGGGCCTGAAGATAGCGCTGAGGATTTTAAAACAGGCGCTGAACCTGTTTATTTACATATAGCTCCTTTCAGTTAATTATTACAAACTGAGGAGCCCTATTTTTTAAATTGCAGTCCTTTTCCCAATAGAAAACGCCTCACCAAGATAGCCGCCGACTTTATGGTAAGCGCGCGTCTCAGGACTAAAGAGAATCGGCTTTACTTTTTCTATATCCGGAAATCCTTTTTCATTAAGCGCAGATTCATCAGCCTTAACATCAATGATTTCTCCTATAAACTGGGTATGCAGCCCGATTTCTACAATGTTGATTACTTTGCACTCCAGAACCAAAGGGAATTCCTTTACATACGGGGCGTCAACCATGTCGCTTTTCAAAGGAGTAAGCCCTGTGGCAGAAAACTTGTCCGTGTCTTTCCCTGAGACCATTCCAAAATAATCAGCCTCTTTGGCGTATTCCTCAGAAGGAACATTCACTGTGAATGCTTTTTTCTCAATAATATTTCCGTAAGTATAGGTTGCTTTCCTTATGGAAATTGCGACGCATGCAGGCTTGGAACAGCAGATTCCTCCCCATGCAATAGTCATGACATTAGGCTTTCCTGCCTTGTCATAAGTTCCTATAACCCAGACAGGTGTCGGGTAAATCAGCGTCCTTGGGCCGAATGATTTCTTCATCTTATCCTCCTAATAATTTTTCGTGGTTATAAAGAGATTATATTATATCAGGGTTTTGGGCTGGATGTTAGAGAAAAGAGTGAGAGTTTAATTTTATATAGCAGAGGCAAGTGGTATGTGAGGTGTTTAAAAAAGGCGCTAAGCCTGTTTTTAGACAAGCTCCACTTCCCCTATTTCCGTTTAAACTGCTTTTAGCAGCATAAGATATTTGTCTGTTAAACAACAAGGATGGGATTATTTTATAACTCACGCAGGAACTCTTTGAGCGCCTTGGGCTTTATCTTTCCTTCCTTTATTAACTTTACTTCGCAGAGGGATTGTTTGATCTTTTCATTCACACTAAAGGTATCGTAATCCCCCTTAAGATATTTCAGATAGTCAACTGCATCCTTCAGCTTATCTTCAGGAAGACCCGCTATCATATCTATGGCTTTTTCTTTTAGCACAGTTGCTTTCATGGTTTCATTATATAAGATTTTTTATAAAAACAGATAAATGGCGGAGGGGGTGAGAGGCGAATATTATTTAATTTGCCTCTGTATATTTTTAAAAGTCTCCCTAAATTTTTTACCTTCTGAAATCTTGTCAAATTCCCTTAACCATACATACATGCTCTTTGCCGATATGCCAAGCCGCTCTGAAACCTCGCGAACTTTGTAGCCTCGCCCGGTTACCTACTTGACTGCCTCAGACTTGAACTCCTCTGTAACCCTCCGGTTCGACATAGACACCTCCTCCTTTGCTTACAATTTTACCTTTAAACGTGTCTACTAAACCGGGGGAACTCCAGTAAAAGTGTAATACATATTTACAACGATGCAGAGAATAGGATGCTCAGGCTACGGATTAATCCGATTAATTAGCATATTGACTTTTGTTTTTCTCGTATTTAAAATAATGTTATGTCTATAAAAAGATATATGTTTAGTGAGTTGGCAGCACATCTGCCTAAAAAAGAAATATCCCTGATTGTAGGTCCCCGCCAGGCAGGAAAGACCACTTTGATGCTTCAACTCCAGGAGCATCTTAAAAAGAAGGACGAAAAAACACTTTTTCTGAGCCTTGATTTTGAAAGGGATATGCCGAATTTCACAACACAGGCCGCCCTTCTGGACAGGATAAGGCTGGAATTCGGAAAACATAAAGGGTATGTGTTTATTGATGAGATCCAGAGAAAAGAGAATGCCGGGATATTCCTTAAAGGACTTTACGACATGCAGATGCCGTACAAGTTCATCATCTCCGGTTCAGGCAGCGTTGAATTAAAGGAAAAGGTACATGAATCACTTGCCGGAAGAAAGAGGGTGTTTGAACTTCAAACAGTCTCGCTGAGGGAGTTCATCAATTATAAGACAGAATATAAATATGAGGACAGGCTCAACAAATACTTTCAGATTAATAAAACCGAGAGCCTGAGCCTCCTCATCGAATATCTAAACTTCGGAGGGTATCCGAGAGTAATCCTCGAAGATACCCGCGCCGAGAAGTTGAAAACTATAGATGAGATTTACAGAAGTTATATAGAAAAGGATATAGCATACCTTTTGAAAGTGGAACGGATTGACGCCTTTGGAAATATGATAAGGATTCTGGCAGGACAGATAGGCAATATGATTAATCTTAATGAGCTTTCCTCCACGCTCGGCATTTCTGTGCAGACTGTTAAGAATTATCTTGCCTATGCGGAGAAGACCTTTATTGTTAAAAGGATTACCCCTTATTTCAGAAACATCAGGACAGAGATCAGCAAGTCACCGGTGATGTATTTCAATGACATTGGCATGAGAAACTTCGCTATGCGGCACTTCGGCAGGTATGCCATGCTGCATGAGATGGGTTTTCTATTTCAAAATCTTATATACCATCTGCTGTACGAAAAGATAAAATATGACGGCAGCACAATACATTTCTGGCGAACGAAGGACAGGGCAGAGGTTGACTTTGTTATTAACAGAGGAGATGAAGTCATCCCAATTGAGGTAAAGTGCAAAGAACTGAAAGACAAAACCATTGCCCGCTCTCTTAGGGGGTTTATTGCCAAATACAATCCCAAAGAGGCATGGGTAGTGAATATAGGCTTTAAGGACGAGGAGAAAATAGGGGACACGCGGGTGAAGTTTATTCCATATTTTGAGCTTATATAAAATGAGGCACATTGTTTTTCAAGATCAATGAGTAGAAAAGGCAATTGTTATGACAATGCCCCTATGGAAAGTTTCTGGGGGACTCTTAAGCAGGAAATTGTCCACCACAGAAAACACAGAAGCAGACAGGAGGCAATACAGGATATTAGCGAATACATAGAAGTCTTTTACAATAGGCAGAGGAGGCAGAAAAGGCTGGGGTATCTATCCCCAGTAGCTTATGAGAAAAAGTTTTATCAAACGAGGATGGCGGCATGAGTGAATTGGTGTCCACTATTGACATCCGAGGTCATACAGCCTCATGCCACATTGCTTCAAATATTTTCAAAGCCTCTTTGTAGGAAAGTTTTTCTTTCCTTAATTCTTCATTTTCAAATCTGACAAGAAGCTTTGGATTCTTTACCGTGACTAATTATAGCAACAAACAATGACTTTATGAAAATGAAAAATGTTGAACATGGCGGAGGGGGTGAGATTCGAACTCACGGTAGAGTTGCCCCTACAACGATTTTCAAGACCGTCGCCTTCAACCGCTCGGCCACCCCTCCAATAAAAACAAGTTAAGAGTTAAAAGTTGAAAATTAAAAATCCTGATTGTTAATAATATCAAAAATACCTTTTTTAAGACAAGTCGTCTTCTATAGTACAAAAGCGCAGAAGAACAGAAGTGCAGAAGTAAAACTGACTACTAATAATATCAAAAGAGGGCTTTTTAAGACAAGCTGGATTTAGCTGATAGCTGAACGCTGAGAGCTGATAGCCGCTTTTTTATGCTGCTTCTGCCTTTTTCTTTTCTGCCGCGGATGCAAAGACCTCTGATGCATTGAATGTCCCGTCAATTGCCTGAACAGGACACCTTGCCGTGCAGGTTCCGCAGCCGATACATTTATCTTTATCAATTGAGTGCTTTTTCTTCTGCTCGCCTGAAGGCGCATTAACAGGGCAGACCTTTGCGCATGTGTGGCACCCGATGCAGTTGTCCATTATGAATGCCTTTGATCTGTGAGGGATGTAATCCCTGATTGCCTTTGTGGGGCATTTTGGAACGCATAAGCCGCATACCTTGCACTTGTTTATGTCAATCCTTGAAAGGTTATTCTCAACAGAAGGCGCATCAAACGGGCAGACCTTAACGCAGATGCCGCATGCAATGCATCCTACCTGACAGTTCTTCCTTGTGTCTCCGCCTTTGTCCTTTGAATGGCAGGCAACCAAGACCTGCCTTGAAGCAGGAAGGACTTCTATGACCTTTGTCGGACATGCTGCTTCGCATTTCCTGCAGCCTGTGCATTTCACTATATAAACAACAGGAAGATGGTCATCGCTCATTGTTATTGCGCCGAACGGGCAGACCCTTGCGCATGTTCCGTAACCGAGGCATCCGTATCTGCATGCCTTGTCACCGCCTCCTGCGAGTATCGCAGCCCTACAGTCCTGCACGCCTTCGTATCTGAATTTTTTAACTGATTTAGACCAGCTTCCCTGACACATTATCCTTGCAAAGTTAGGCTCTAATGCAGATGCAGCCTTGCCTGTTATCCTTGCAACTGCTGAGGCAACGCTGCCTTTGCCCGGAGCGCAGAGATTGGGCGCCACATCAGGATTTGCCACAACAGCCTCTGCATATCCCTGACATCCTGCAAATCCGCAGGCCCCGCAGTTTGCGCCCGGAAGAACATCCCTTACCTGTTCAACCTTGGGGTCAGTTTTTACGGCGAATTTTGCCGCTGCAAATGCAAGCCCCACTCCGAATACGATTCCAAGCCCGCCGAGGAAAAGGAATGTAAATATCAGAAGCTCCTTGATATTTATGGGGCCTGAGACATCTATCTCACCGCCGACTCCGGCAAAAGCAGAAGTGATTAGTGACAGTGTCAGCGCAACTGTCAGAGGAATTGTCTTTTTTATTGTTGTTGACGCATTGGACATTTTTATTTCCTTCTTCATTTCACTCTAAAACTTTTAACTTTTAACTCGCAACTTTTTTTATCATATCAGAGCGTAATCAGGCCAGAGAAGCCCATGAAAGCCAGCGCAATCAAGCCTGTTATTATGAATGATATCGGCAGTCCCTGAAATGCCTTTGGCACATCTGCAAGCTCCAGTTTTTCCCTTATGCTTGCCATTATTATCATTGCGAGGCTGAAACCAACGCCTGAGCCGAAGCCAAAGAACATGCTCTCAATAAAACTATAACCCTCGCTGACATTAAGCAAAGGCACGGCAAGGATTATGCAGTTTGTCGTTATCAAAGCAAGGTAGATGCCGAGCTTGTAATACAGTCCCGGCGACACCTTCTTCATTATAGTGTCTGCTGCCTGAACAAATCCTGCAACAACGCCTATGAATATAACTATCTCAAGGAATCCGAGCCCCAATGGAATCATGATAAATTTATAAATAACCCAGTTGAGAGCAGCGCTTATGACCATGACAGATGTGAATGTAATGCTCATTCCTATTGATGTGTCCATCTTCTTTGTGACGCCGAAGAAGATGCAGAGGCCGAGGTATCTCGTAAAAACAAAGTTGTTTATGAGAGCGGCTGCTATAAAAAGTTCAAAGAGTTTTCCGAATTCCATTTCTGTCTCCTAATGTCCGCCGCCGGAAGCGCCTCCGCCTCCGAAGAATTTTGTGTCTATCCAGTTAAAGAGCCCCATGAGAATTCCGACTGCAAAAAACCCGCCTGTGGGAAGGATCATAATCAATAACGGTTTTGTGTCAACTATTGGATAACCCCAGAGCGAACCTTTGCCGAGAAGCTCTCTGAAGAAGCCGATGATGACAAGCGCAAAGAGGAATCCTATTCCATTTCCAAGGCCGTCAAAGAATGAAGGCGTGACCTTTTGTTTGCTTGCAAAGAGTTCTGCCCTTGAAAGTATTATTGCAAAGGCGACGATAAGTTTTATGTAAAGCCCCATCTGCGCATATATGTCCCGTACAAATGCCGCCATTGAGAGGTCTGTCACAGTAACCCATGTGGCGATTATGAACATGTAGGACGGGATTCTCACCTTAGGGTGTATGAATTTTCTGACTATGGAAACAGTGACATTGACCATTATCTGAACAAAAAGCACTGCAATGCCCATCATAAAACCGTTTTTTACTCCGCTTGTGACGGCAACCGCAGGGCAAAGGCTCAGGGCAACCCTGAATATCGGGTTTTCAGAGAATATCCCGTTTTTGATTAGACTGATATAGCTTATCTTGTTTTCAGAGTTGCTCATTTCTTCACCTCTTTAGCCGGTTCGGTCGCTGAGTATTTCTCTTTAAGGAGTTTTACGGACTCTCTTACGCCGTTTGTCACTGCGCGGCTTGAGATTGTTGCGCCTGAGATTGCCTGAATCTTGTCTGTGCCCTCTATTTTAACTACTTCAAGCTGTTCCAGAGATTTGCCCTCGAAGCGTTTCTTGAAGTAGTCCTGCTCTATCTCATCGCCAAGCCCCGGCGTCTCTCCATGTCCGAGTATGCCGATTCCCTTGACCTTCATATCTTTTCCAACAGACACGAGTATGTTTATATAGCTTGAATATCCCTTGCCGTATGTGGAGATGAGGTATCCTGTTGTCTCTTCTCCCTTTTTGCCTTCAAAATATTTTCCTTTTTTTCCGTATGGCTCCCATTTTCCGGCTTCAATTATATTATCCGCATCAGGCATCATCTTTTTCCTTGCCGCTGTTTCTTCCTGCTCTTTCTTAATCTTCACAATGGGCGCTGTCTTGGCAAAGACTGCTGCCATTACAAGCCCTGCAGCGACAAAGATAATTACCAGACTGGCTGTTATCTTAAGCATCTCCTTCATTTCTTCTTCTCCTTCACCGCACCGAAGACGTCGGCTTTCATTGCCCTGTCAATCAGAGGAGCAAAGCAGTTCATAAGAAGGATTGCAAACATGACGCCTTCAGGGTAGCCGCCCTTTATCCTTATGAGCATTGTGAGCGCGCCGCAGCCTATCCCGAATACAATCTGCCCCTTTCTTACGGATGGGCATGTCACATAGTCGGTTGCCATGAAGAATGCGCCGAGCATGAGGCCGCCGCTCAAAAGGTGTATCAGGGGGTCGCCTGCGAAAAGGAGCATCTTCCCTGTCTCAGGGCTTTTGCCTCCGAATATCCATGCAAGCATAGCGACTGTTCCGAGGAATGAAACAGGGATGTGCCATGTGATGTATCTCTTGTAAAGCAAAAATCCTGCGCCGATTAATAATGCTAACACTGATGTCTCGCCGATAGAGCCTGCCCTGTGTCCGTTAAAAAGTTCTGCGTAAAGGTTAATCTTATCGCCGAAGACCTCGATTAATTTTGCAAGCCCGTCTTCCTTTAATATTCCGAGCGGTGTTGCGGTTGTCTTTGCGTCAAGAGCCAAAAATGCCGCTGTGGGCTCTGTCCAGATAGTCATTGCCTTCGGGAATGAGATTAAGAGAAAAGCCCTGCCGATGAGCGCAGGGTTAAAGATGTTGTATCCGAGCCCTCCGAAAAACTGCTTTGTTATGACCACTGCAATTACTGAACCGATTATCGGGACATGGATTGTGAACGGATTAAACGACCAGAGAGAAGAAGGAAGGTTCATGCCGAGCAGTAACCCTGTGAGAAATGCGCTTCCGTCATTGACAGTCAGTTTCTTTTTGACGGCTTTCTGAAAGAAATACTCTGAAAGGACTGATGATATTATGCATAAGGCAGTAATAAAGAGCGCCTTTAAGCCGAAGAAATAAAAACCCATGAAGAATGCAGGAAGCAGAGACAGGTTCACTGTCCACATGATGCGGCTTGTAGTCTCTTCATCCCTGACATGAGGGCTTACAGTAACTATCAGTTCATGTTCTTTCTTTACGTCAGCCATCTAACCTCCAAGCAAAAAATTCAAGATTCAAGATTGAAGATTCAATTAAATACAGGTTCAAAATATTGAATATTGAATGTTGAATTTGTTTCATGGTTTTGTCTGCGACTTTGCCAGTCTTACAAGCTGAACTATCGGCCTTTTTGAAGGGCATACAAATGCGCATGAGCCGCATTCAAAACAGTCAAAAAGGTTATATTCCTTTGCATCCTCATAATGCCCCTTCTCTGAAAGTATGCTCAGCATTGACGGCATAAGGCCCATAGGGCATATATCAATGCACCTTCCGCATCTTATGCACGGCCCGTACTCATCAGCGTGTACAACGCCTTCCTCCGGAATAACAAGTATCCCTGAAGTCCCTTTTGTCACAGGCACATCAAGCGTTGAAAGGGCAAAGCCCATCATTGGTCCGCCTGACACTACCTTGCCTGCGCTGTCCTTAAAGCCGCCGCACTCATCAACAATATCAGAGATGAGCGTGCCTATTTTTACCATTAAATTTGCGGGATTCTTTATGCCTTCTCCTGTTACAGTAACGACCCTCTCTATCAGAGGCTTGCCGTATCTCGCTGCCTCATACACGGCAAGCGCAGTACCTACATTCTGCACCACAACCCTAACATCCATCGGAAGCCCTCTCGGAGGAACTTCTCTTCCGGTGAGAGCGCTTATCAGCATCTTTTCAGCGCCCTGCGGATACTTAACCTCAAGCCCGCAGACTTCAATAATCCCCCCTTGCCCCCCTTTAGTAAAGGGGGGAAGGGGGGATTTATTTACAGCCTGTTTCATTGCTTCAATCGCATCGGGCTTGTTGTTCTCAATTCCGATAAGTCCTTTATTAACTCCGAGGATGCGCATCAGTATCTTCAGTCCTTCAACTATCTCAGCGGATTTTTCAAGCATAAGCCTGTAATCAGCGGTAAGATACGGCTCGCACTCGGCCCCATTAATAATTACTGTGTCAATAGTCTTTTCTTTTGGAGGAGAGAGTTTCACAAGCGTTGGAAAAGCTGCGCCGCCCATGCCTACAATTCCGGCAGCCTTTACTTTCTCTTTCAGTTCATCGGGAGATAGTTTGATGTAATCAGGATTGTCTTTAAGAGAAGTCCATTCCTCTTTCCCGTCATTCTCTATCACTATGGAATTTACCATCCTGCCCATTGCATTCGGAAACTCCGCTACTGCAATCACCTTTCCTGACACTGATGCGTGAACAGGCGCTGATACAAAACCTCCGGGCTCTCCGATGACTTCACCTTTTTTGACTTCCTGTCCAATGCTGACTATGGGTTTGCACGGCGCTCCGAGGTGCTGGCTTAAAGGTATGACGACTCTCTGCGGGGATTTTGCTTCTTTGATTGCCCTGCCTTTTGCAATGTCTTTTTTGTCAGGCGGATGTATGCCGCCTTTAAATGTTGCAAGAGCCATTATGAAATCCCTCCCAATTGAGCAATTAGTGTCAACTGCTAAAGATTTCTGGCACTAATCACTGACACTGCTGCAGGCAAAAAGCCTACAATTAATAACATTTAAAATAGAAATATGTCAAGGGATGTGATAAAATACTTATACGACAAATTTATGGCATACGCCTTATTCAGAGATGTCATTCCGACTTGTTCGGAATCCTTCTGAAAGATTCTGGACAAGCCAGAATGACAAAAAAGAAATTGAGAAAAAAATGATAAAAGAGGCGATTAATATTCTTGTAAGCAACATTAACCTCTCCGAAGCTGAGATGGCGGAGTGCATGAGGGAGATAATGGAGGGGAAGGCAACAGATGCCCAGATAGCTGCATTCCTTACTGCCTTACGCATTAAGGGCGAGACAGTTGATGAGATAACAGGTGCAGCGCGGATTATGCGCGAAAAGGCAGCGGCCATTAAAGCGCCTGAAGGCGTGCTTGATACCTGCGGCACAGGCGGCGATATGGCGCATACATTTAATATCTCAACAACAACTGCAATAGTTGTCTCCGCATGCGGAGTGCCTGTTGCAAAGCATGGAAACCGTTCTGTTTCAAGCCAGTCAGGAAGCGCTGATGTTCTTGAGGCGCTTGGCGTGAAAATAGACCTGCCTCCTGACAAGGTTGAAAAATGCCTCTTTGAGACAGGATTCGGTTTTCTATTTGCGCCGCTGTTTCATCCTGCAATGAAATATGCGATAGGCCCGAGGAGAGAGCTGGGGCTAAGGACAATATTTAATATACTCGGCCCCCTGACAAATCCCGCTGGCGCAAAGAGGCAGATACTGGGCGTTTTCGCGGATAAACTTACAGAGCCGCTTGCCAAAGTTCTCGGCAATCTCGGCGCTTACGATGCGATGGTTGTGCATGGAGAAGACGGCCTTGATGAAATAACCATTACTGACGGGACGCGGGTTTCAAGATATACAAATAATGCAGTTGAAAACTTCTTTCTTTCGCCTGAGGATTTTGGCATCAAAAGGGGTAAGCTCGCAGACCTTGTCGGAGCTGACAAAGATGCTAATGCCCGCATAACAATTTCCATCCTCAAAGGAGAAAAGGGCCCCAAACGCGATGTAGTCCTCATGAATTCCTCTGCCGCGCTTGTTGTTGCAGGAAAGGCAAAAGATTTCAGAAGCGGAGTGGAAATAGCAGTAGAGGCGATTGATTCAGGAAAGGCGATGAAGAAACTGGAAGAGATTAAAAAGGTTACGAATTCGTTGTAAGTGATTCCGGGAAAATGAGGGAGGATGGGGAGAAGTTATAGAGAGGGGAATTAAGTAAGAATCAGACCCTTGTCTTGCGCCTTAACTTCCTGCATCATATAAAAAAATGTGCCTGTCAGATCATGGACTATGGATTAAATTTATGCCGCTGCACGTTTAAGCTCGTGAAATGAATGTGATGAATGTTTTTTAAATATCTCATAATATCACCGGCTTAATTTAGCAACAGCAAGACGATTTAGACTTACCCCGCTTTCAGCCGCCTGCACAGCAAGGTCTTTATGTGTTTCAGGAGTAACACGCACAACAAATTTTCCGCTGTAATGGCGATTTGCTATCGGTGCAGGTATAGCCTCGCCTGTTTTTCTCATATCTTCTATTACCGCGGCAACAACTCTGCGAATACCCCTTAAAGCTTCTTCCGGGGTTTTCGCTAACCAGCTCAAGCTCGGAAATTCAGCGCACAGTCCGACATATTCGTTATCTGCCGCTGACCACGTTACTCTGTAAGTGTAATGATCATTTTTCAGTGCCATAATTTACCTCCAGTATCTCAATAGCTTTAAGCACTTGCTTTACCTGATATGTCTTAGCCTTTCCTTTATCGTTTTGAATATTAATTCTCGGGTCTCCTTGCCATGGTGTTTTATATATTCTATGGCTGCTTCCTTTTTGTCGGGAAGTTCCAAAGTAGTAATCACAAACCAGACATAAGTCAGCGAAGCGTACATTTTGAGGCTTGCTTCTCATTTGCAGAACTATCTCTGCAACCTTACCCATATAAAATTATAGTATCAATAGTAGTATCGCTGTCAATCTTTATTTTACAGGCTTGCCGACTTCCCGCAGCAGATGAAAAATGTGCATGGCGGATTTATTTTTTTGTATGATTCAGGCTGATGTAATAAATCTCTGGTATAATAGGCTATGAGAACTTCAAGGGAGGCAAAATTGTGCTGCAAATCGATTTTGACGTAATTGTTTTTAAAGAAAATGAGGCGTATGTTGCCTACTGTCCGGAACTTGATGTATCAAGCTGCGGCAGCAGTATTGAACATGCAAAAGAGATGCTTAGGACCGCTGTCAGGCTTTTTCTTGATGAAGCAGAGAAGATGGGAACATTAAAAGACATTCTTGAAGAGGCAAACTACGTGAAAGACCCAAGCGGCAAATGGATGCCTCCTAAACTTGTTGCAACAGAACTCGCAAGCATCTAATTCATACCCAAAATAGCAGCCATCCCTGCAAGTAAACTCCGCAGGGTATTTGAAAAAGCCGGATTTAAATGCGTAAGAACAGAGGGCGATCATTTTGTTTATACAAAACCCGGCATACCAAGACCCGTTGTAATCCCCGACTGGACAGAAGTGCCTGTATTCATAATCAAGAATAACCCGAGAACCGCAAACATCAGCAGAGAAGAATATTTCAAATTACTGGAAAGTATTTAAAGAGAATGGGGAGAGGATGGGTAGGGAAAACAGAATCACTGTTCTGAGAAAAAATTTCGGATTTACTGCTTGTTGCTTCATGACGTTAAATGAATTTTGAAGGCACGGCACTGTCATCTTCCTTGTAAATCAGATCAATATCGAAATAATGAAATAAGCAATGCTTTTTATCGCTTACTAAAGACTACTGTGCCTTTTTTCTTTATCTCATCAGTGATAAATTTATCCAACTTGGAATCGTAGTCTTTAAGACTGAATGCAACCGGCTGAATGTCAAGTTTATATTTTAAAATATGTTTCAGAAACAGAGACATATATTTGTGGCGATTTGAATCATTAATTTCTCTCGAAAAGACAGCAATGTCAATATCGCTGTCTTTAACCTGTATGCCTTTTGCATATGAACCGAATAAGACCGCTTTATCTATCGGGCAGACACTGTTGATGTCAGCGATATATTTTTTAATTTTTTTAACCACTATAGGATTGATTTTAGCCATTTGACAATTCTCATGGTTTCTACAAGCATATTCTCAATCGTCTCTTGCTCAACAGTTTTGCTACTTTCTGTTTATAAGTAGGATACCTGCCTTCGATATAATAGCTTGTCAGGTCTGTCAGCAATTTCAACTGTGCATCAGTTAGTTCAAGTTCAAGCAGGCCGGAGAGATACACAAGGTTATGGGTGCGCGGAGCTTCATTGGAAGTTTTTTTTAATATAGAGAGCCTTTAGATATTTCTCAATTGCCTGTTGACAGAGAAATGCTGTATAGACATACCTGCCCGACTTCTGCATAAATTCTGCTGATTTTAAGTCATAATTGGCTGCATCAACCCAGAACGATATTTTTTCAACAGTCTTCAATTCTTAAATGCCTTTCTACGTTTTTTTAATAATAACATATCTTACAGGTATCTAAAAGAAAGATTATAGAATATATCTGATGTTAAATGAACTTTGAAGGCACGACCCTCATAATCTTTTTGTCCATCTGCGCTATGACTTTTTGGAACTGTCGCTTTGGCGCTTTTATCCTTCTGACTATGGCGCTATGGCACTTCCGCTCTTCAAGTGTGGGAGAGGATGGTGAGGGGTTTTGAGGGGTAGCCGCTCGTTATGTCATTTTTATTGAGGTGATGGGATAAAATGTACCTAACTTTATGTTTTCAATATTCAATAATGGGATGTGTCCCTATTGTCCCTAATATTTCTTCTATTATTTCCTTAAGGGAATAGAATGGCGAAAGATAATTGGGATGAGGAATCGCATCATCCATGCGTATGATACCGTGAATTTTGAAATTGTATGGGATGTGGTTCGGGAAGACCTGCCTGAGTTGGGGAAGAAATTAAAGACGATTATTTCAGCTCAATCATAAAAAACTGACTTTCTTCAGTTCAGGCTGTTCCTATGGCGCTTCTGCCCTATTGGTCTATAAAACTGTGAAGTATTGCAGCAGTTAGAAAAATTGAGGCAGGGGGTAGTGTGACACCTTGCCATTTATTTTATCAGAGCGCAGGCTTCCTGACTTCCCGCAGCAGAGAAAAATGCGCCCTGTCCCTGTTGATTCCATGATTAAACTGACCCTTGTTTCTGCTCCTAAACTTGCATATTACATCATATATGGTGTAGCATAACTCATGAGCCAAAAATGGCATGTTCTTTATTATGAAACAACAGACGGCAAGTGTCCGATTCAGAATTTTATAGATTCACGCAAGGACAGGGATCAGGCAAAAATATTCAGCTGGTTTTCCCTGTTAGAACAACATGGGCCGATACTGCCAAGACCTTATGCCGACTTATTGACTGATGGAGTTCATGAATTAAGAATAAAGCTGTCGGGAGAACAACTTCGGATTCTATATTTTTTCTGCTTTAAAGATTTTATTGTTTTAACGCATGCATTTAGTAAACATACAAGTGAGGTGCCGCAGGCAGAAATAAAAAAGGCAAAGGCTTATCGTGATGATTTCTTATCACGGTTTAACGAACAAAAGTTAAAGGAGGCAATCAATGAAAACCTTTAGGAGACATCTCAAGGAAAAATTAAAGAGTGAGAAATTCAAGAAGCTTTATGAGGAAGAGCAGAAACTTGCAGAGCTTTCTCTCAGCATTATTGATACCCGCGAGCATCTTGGCCTCTCTCAGAGAGAGGTTGCAAAGAGGGCAAAAATCACACAGCAGCAGCTTTCAAAGCTTGAAAACGGCATCAATTGCACAATGGTGACATTCCTGAAGGTATGTTATGCCCTCGGCATCAAAGTGGATATTGAACCGCCAAAAATCACCCGCAAGGCTGCGTAATTTATTCCGTCAGAATAGGTAGAGAAATTGCGGAAGAGAGTGGGGAGAAGATTTCGGCTTCCCGCAGCAGATGAAAATGCGCCTGTTGGATCATGGACTATGGATTAAATTTATGCCGCTGCGTGTTTAAGTTCGTGAAATGAATGTATGGATTCAATCTCTTTTTTGTGCAGCTTCTGTGCTTCTTCAATGTCATAAAACGCCTGTAAATTCATCCAAAATTCCGCGGGGACTCCGAAGAATTTTCCAAGTTTTACCGCAGTTTCAGCCGTAATGCTTCTGTTGCCTTTAATTATCTGGCTTACCCTCGTCTCTGAAAGTCCTGTTTCTTTAGACAAACGATAAACAGATATTCCCATTGGCTCTAAAAATTCCTCTTTAAGCACTTCACCCGGATGAATGTTTTTTAAATATCTCATAATATCACCGCCTTTCAATGATAATCAGTTATTTCAACCTCATAAGCGTTTCCGTTTTGCCATTTAAAACATATACGCCACTGCTCATTTATCCTTATGCTATACTGCCTTTCTCTATTACCTTTCAAAGCTTCAAGCCTGTTGTTGGGCGGAACCCTTAAGGCATCAAGAATTGTTGCAGCAGCAATCATCCTCAATTTCCGCCTCGCTATGTTATGAAGAGTGGAAGGTAATTTTATCTTCTTTGAAAATCTGCCTTTCCATATAAGCTCTGTTTCTTCATCCCGGAATGATGCTATCATCTAACAATAGTATCGCAGAAGGAGAGTAAAATGTCAATACATGAAATGTTACGAGTAGCAGGCTTCCTGACTTCCCGCAGCAGATAGAAAAATGTGTCTGGCGGGTTTATCTATTTCTCATGTTACAATGTAACATTATTTAGGGTTCTAAAATGTTAAGTTTTTTCCCTAATTGTTCAAGACCTGCCAACATATGATTATTTCAGTGCCTTACTGAATGATACTACACTTGGAACACTTTGAACTACCGTTCAGAAATATAGCAGTTCAATAAAAATGAACACCTCAAGATACTGAACGTAATAAGCTGTTTGCCCATGCAACCCCAAATTCTGAAATCTTGGATTTCTGAAAACATGCTTAGCAGTTAAACATGTATGTGCAAGACCCAAATTTCGGAACAAAATCATTATTCTACAACAGCCTGAGAATCAATCATGATTGCAAATAAGCATTAAGTCAGGTCTTGACTTGCGTTCATTTTTGTGTTATGTTCATAATAAATGAACGCAAATAATTACTGAACAAGGATGGAAATATGGCGAAGGTAAACATAGAAGACGAAATTCTTCAACAGGCTTTGAATGCCTTAATAAAAAATGTCCAGCTAAAGGTCGAGACCGATGCAATCGGGCACACGGCAACTCAGCCGGACAGGCTATTGCGAATGATGTTCCAAGGGACAGAATTACGTGTCTATGCTGAAATTAAGGCTAACTTTAAAACAAGAGCCGACAGAATGCTGTTTAAGATGCATAAGATGGAGTTGAAAGAACCATTACTATTAGTCACAAGATATGTCAACGGAGAGATGGCAGAACAATTAAAGCAGGATGAAATAGAATTTATAGATACGGCAGGTAATGCATACATAAACCGTCCCCCTTTATATATTTTTATTAAGGGGAACAAACCACCGGATTTTGTTACACATCCTCCTCTCAAAAGAGCTTTTTATGCGACAGGGCTTAAGGCAATCTATGCCTTTCTTTGCAATCCCGGATTAGAGAATAAGCCGTACAGGAATATCGCAACCGAAGCAGGGGTAGCACTCGGCACTGTTGGAGAACTGATAAGAGAATTAAAGGAGTTAGGGTATTTGTTGGAGATGGGAAAGCAAGGCAACAAGATAATCAAGAAGGAGAACCTTTGCCAGCGTTGGTTAGCCGCTTATCCCGAAAAGCTAAGGCCCAAATTGATGTTGGGACGCTTTAAAGGTGATGATGACTGGTGGCAGCATAAGACCTTGAATCCTATTAATGCCCAGTGGGGAGGAGAGGTTGCGGCAGCCAAATTAACAAAATATCTGAAGCCGGAAGTAATAACCATCTACACGACACATCAACACCTTAATAATTTATTGATAGAAAACAGGCTCAGGAAAGATCCGGCAGGGGATGTTGAGATTCTCGAACGGTTCTGGCAACCTGTGGGGATATGGCCGTATGAAGACATGGTGCATCCACTGCTCGTTTATGCTGACCTTATAGCAACAGGCAATCAGAGAAATATCGAAACGGCAAAGATGATTTATGAACAATATATTATTAGACTTATCAGGGAAGATTGAGCCGCCCAAGATAGAGACGCTTTATACCATAAAGAATGTGGCTGATTCTTTGGACATCCCCTTCTTTATCGTAGGAGCAACAGCAAGGGATTTGATACTTGAGCATTGCTATAGCATAAAATCACCGAGAAGGACTCTAGACATTGATTTAGGTGTAAAAGTAGCTAATTGGAAGCACTTCAAAAAATTAACAGATGCCCTACTTTCAACAGGAAGATTCGTGACAGATTCAAAAAGGCAAATGCACAGATTTATTTCAAGGGATATTATCTTTGATATTGTTCCATTCGGACCCATTTCAGATAAGGGCAAAAAAATTAGCTGGCCGCCTGAGCATGAAATAATCATGAGTGTCCTCGCATTTCAGGAGGCATATGAATATGCAGTAACTGTCAGATTAAGCACAAATCCTGAACTCGATGTAAGATTACCTACCCTTTCTGGATTAACATTGATGAAACTTATTTCATGGAATGACAATCATCTGGAACGTCATTCAAAAGATGCCAAAGACTTATTGTTCATAATGCAGAAATACGAGGAGGCTGGTAACAGAGACAGATTATATGAGCAAGAACTTTCTTTGCTTGAAGAAGAAGGGTTTGATACCAGATTGGCGGGCATTAGGCTGCTTGGCCGTGATATGGCAAGAATAGCTGAAAAAGATACCATTGAGGCTGTTAAAAAAATCTTGAATAATGAAACAGCAGAAAACTCACAATACAGATTAATAAGTGATATGATTAGAGGCGGTTTGATGTCTGATGGTAAATTTGATGAGATATTGCAGCAGTTAGGAAAATTGAGGCAAGGGGTGGGTGAAGGGGGAAAGGTTTTGTGGTTGAGGTAAGGCTCTCAGATAATTTGTTGCTAAATTCAGTTTTTTTATGATAATTTTAAGTATATGAAGGATAGGGCAGACTATGAAGCGAGAGCAGATTATTAGAGCGATAAAAGAAGTATTAAGCGAGCATGGGATAAGGGAAGCTTATCTATTCGGCAGCTTTGCAAGAAAAGAAAGATACCGCGATATAGATATTGCCATAGAGCCTCCGAAGGGGAAATTTTCGCTGCTCGACCTTGTAGGCGTAGAGCAGGAACTGGAAGACGAAACCGGCAAAAACGTAGATGTTGTAATACTCCGTTCAATTAAACCACGACTTAAACCATATATCGAAAAAGACCTCACCGCAATACTGTGAAAAAAATCGGGAAAGATAATTGGGATGAGGAATCGCATCATCCATGCGTATGATACCGTGAATTTTGAAATTATATGGGATGTGGTTCGAGAAGACCTGCCTGAGTTGGGGAAGAAATTAAAGGCGATTATTTCAGCTCAATCATAAAAACTGATTTTCTTCAGTTCAGGCTGTTCCTATGGCGCTTCTGCCCTATGGAACTATGGAACTGTGAAACATTGCAGCAGATGAAAAAATTGAGAGAGGGGATAAATGCGGGATAAAGTTGCTGTAGTTTCAGGAACATAGGATGGCAAGTACACATCAAAAGAACAAAAGGAGGTCAACAAAATGTCAACCAATTCCAACTGTAAGCATTATCGGTTAAAAACACTGAAAGACGATGTTTGTCGGGGAACATTTTCTGCGACAAGCGAGATCAACACGCACCTGTGTCTTCACCCCAAAAATGAGGAAGGCATTAACCAATTGGAATGCAATACCTCTAATGATTTTTGCCCGTATAAGAAGAAAAATCCTTAACAGTCGTTGTTGTCCCCTGTTCTGTCTGTGATTTTGGCAGGTCTATTATGTTTTTGGGGCAACATGGAATTTTATTGCAACTTTTCCAATGCGTTCCGTAGGCCGTCTGGTATATACAAAATCTTTAACTGTATCATAAAGCAATTTCCGTTGGGGCGGGGCATACGAATCAAATAGCGAAATCAGTGGCAATCCGCCAATGTTAATATTCTTTAACGGTTGTTTCCCCCCCTTCTCAAAATAATAGTGGTTCCGCCATGTAAGATTGTGCTGCACTACCGTGCTTTCTTGAGTGCTCCCCGCCAGAATTCGTTCCAAGCTGCCATTGAAAATAACCTTAGTCCCGACATATTTATCAAGTCCGTCGGACATAATCCGTTCTATTGTTTCCTTGTTCTCCTTTGTGTCGGCCTGAGCAAAAACCCGTAGTTGCCAGACGCATTTATCGAGGATAGGCAGCCATTCGTAAAAACCAGCAGTTGAATATGTGAGATATCTGCTATTTTCCATGCCATCCAGTTCCTGAATAAAGCGAACAACATCTTCACTTAGAGAAAAACTGGCAATCTTTTGCTGACATTTCTTTAGCAATTCTTTTATCTTATGCTGTTCTTTCTTAGCTGCGATTTTATTGTACAGAAGTATTGCCTTAAGATATTTTTCTATCGCTTGCTGCATAAGAATGAACGATTGATGATAACAGCAGTTCCTGAAAAGAGTGCGGACGGCAATATAATCGTTATCTGCTATATCCAAAAAACAAGTCTTGGCAAACTCATATCGGAGAGCGTTTCTCAAAACCCGGTTGTCGTCCACCTTTACCCTCGCTTGCCTCCTTTATCTTGCAGCGATATATTCTAATATAGACTAATCACTCCATCATCCACAACGCTTTTGCGACACACGTTTTTTGAATTTTCAATTCTAATTTTTTCTCAAACTTCTTTATCTCTTTCTCCTTTTCTTCAAAGAGACGTTTTTTCTCAAGAACTATTTTATCAACAAGTTGACTGTAAGCCAATTCTATCTTGTGGACTTCCTTTCTTATTGTCTGACGCTCCTCAAAAGTTGCAGCACGTTGCTTTCTCTTCTGAACTCTGGCTAAGTCCTCTTCTTTCTTCTTAAATTCATCATGAAGCCTCATTAGTGCTTCCTCTATATAAACTTCAAGTCTGTCAAGCTCAGCATCGTAATATTTTTGATTTTTTTCACTGACCTTTTGGGAAAGGCTATGCAGCGCTCCTGTCAACGCCGATTCTACAATATCTTCATCAGGCAGCGATAGTCTATGTTCAACCGCGACCGTTTCAGCCATTATGTTCGCAAACTTATCAGCAAGCTCCTGCCCAAAAATAATCCACTCGTCTTTTTCCTTAATAAGCACAGTATGTATCAGATGCTCTTCGGTCTCCAATCCTTCAAACGTTATCTTGTAGATTATCCAGACACCACTTTTGCCGAGGCATGGTTCAAGCTGTGAAATCTTGTGGTTCCCTTTTGTATAGCACAGTTTTATATGATGTAGCGCATCACTGTGAGAATGCTTAATATCATCCATCAGTTGTCTTACGATCGGGTGGGCGATATGCAAACGGATACCAATCGTTTGTTCATCAAATCTGCCAATATAATAGGAACTTGGATCAATTCTTTTATTTTGTTTTCCGTTGCCTTTTTTTATTTCAAAAGAACAACAGCCATCTGTCAGCTTAAACTCATTGATATCAAGCGCACTTACTACAAGGGTGGAGAGCATAAGGTCCATAGCACTTAACCCCAACCTTATTTTCTCGTTAATCACCTTGAATCTCGCCCTCACTTCGTCATCAAAGTGTTCAATGAGTTTTGCCCTTGACTCAAGCAGTCGCTGGTTAATCTTTTCAGCAATTTCCTCCTGCAACTTGTTAAAGGCTTTAGTTATTTCATCTTCTGAACGACAAGACTGATATATGCCGAGGATGCGTCTTTCAAAATCAACGCCTGAGCCGATTGCGCCAAGAATTTCATCAGATGCGCCGAAGACACCGTTAAACAGTTTGAATTTACTATCCAGCAGTTCAAAAACCCGCTGGTCGGCAGCATTTTTACGATTAATAAAATTGAGGACGACTACATCGTTCTTCTGCCCGTATCGGTGACATCGGCCGATTCTTTGTTCTACCCGCTGCGGATTCCATGGCAGATCGTAATTGATAACTATATTACAAAACTGAAGATTGATACCTTCAGCGCCTGCCTCAGTTGATATAAGAATCTTAGTATGATTCTTAAACTCATGTATCAATGCCTCCCTGATTACAGCATCTTTCGAGGGTAGACCCTCTCCTTCATAGCGTGTTCTTTCCTTCTGCCACAAAGCAAAAGCCCTCTTTGCTATAGGCCCATTATTAGTACCATTGAAAACCGTTATCTGGTCTTTATAGCCATTAAGTGATAGGAGCTTCAGCAAATATTCCTGAGTCCTCCTCGATTCTGTGAAGATAACCGTTTTTTCACTCCAGCCCAGTTTTCCTGCATGAGAGAATGCTTTTTTTATGGCTACAAGCAACGCATCGCCTTTTGCATTTTTGTGAATGGATTCAGCAAGCGATTTCATTGAAAGCAAATCAGACAATTCAGTGCGAAGTTCTTTCTTGGTAAATGGGACATCCTTCTTCGCACCTACATCGTCGCCCTCAAGGGTATCTTCCTCTTCTTTCTCAATTTCTTCTTTTTCTTCATCATAACCATCCACGTCACCCACAAGTTCTTCTAATGATTGCGGCTCTTGACTCTTAAGCTTTTTTCCAACATGCTCAACAAGGCACTGAAGCGTGTTGGAAATCGCGAAACTCGAACTTGCAAGAATCTTTCTATAAATCAGAATCATAAGATGTCGCTGGCTTGTCCGTATTGCTGCAAGGCGGGGTCTTTGCAGATATTTCGAGACAAGGTTATATAATCGCTGTTCTTCATCGGTCGGCGTAAAATCCTCGATAAAAGAAATGCGATTTGTATAAGGAATATACTCCTTAACCTGCCGTCTGATTGTCCTCACAGCCACAGAGGAGAGTCTTTGCTTAAGAAGCTCCAGATTCCCCACTTCAAGCCCTTCGTTGTCGGTCATAAATTTCGTTCTGAACGCATATTCAGAGCCAAAAAGCCGGCTGTCAATAAAACTCACTAAACCATATAACTCAAGCAGGGAATTCTGCAACGGCGTTGCTGTCAACAATATTTTTGGAACCTGGCTGAATAATTCTTTCAGTGTTTTTGCCTGCTTACTGCCGTCCCTTTTGTACACATTCCTCAGCCTATGTGCCTCGTCAATGACCACTAAATCCCATCGTCCGACAGCAGTGATTTCAGCAGCTTTCATTGCTGCAAATGGAATCGAGACAATTACAACCCCGTCCCTGACAAATGGATTCTTTTTACTTTTTTTTGCCGACTGCCTATATTCAAAGCCATCAACAATAACGCAGGGAATCCCGAACTTTTCAAGGAGTTCGTTCTGCCATTGTTTTCTAATAGATGCAGGGACAACAACTATGATTTTTCGCTTTCCTTCTGACCATAATTGACAGATAATCAGTCCCGCCTCGATAGTTTTACCAAGCCCAACCTCATCGCATAATATTGCTCCTTTTGACATTGGGCCTTTGAACGCAAATAAGGCAGCATCTATCTGATGAGGATTAAGGTCTACTTTCGCAGAGGAAAGCGGAGCATCCATTTTTCGCATATCACTCGACGCCCGTTTGAGGGTCAATTCATGGGCATAGAGGAGTTGGTGAAAGGGAGACAGGCGATTTACGTTTCGATGTGCTAACATAAGTTATCTTTTGAGACTAACTTATCCTTTCGTTTTTTCTCAGTGATGTTCTCATATGCATTAGCAGGAATTTGCAATGTCTTACTAATCAAGATAGACACATAGATTTCATCAAGAAGCCATCCTTTTTCCAATAGTGCGCTTTCAACAAGATAGCTGATGAGGCGATTTGTTTTAGCAAACCCACGCTTGTTAAATAGTTCACTGAAATATTCTATTTGACTATCCCAGTTCTGTTCAAATTTGTATTCACTACTTGCATAAAGAAATGTACCGTTTTGTTCTTGACGATAGATTTTTCCAATTTCACAAAGTTCAGCAATGTTTTTAGCAGTTAGTTCAAATTTTTTCATCATGGTTCCAAGCTGATCGTGGGTGAGCAGATAATTGCATTGACTGAGGATATTGCCGATATAACTACCCTTCGGTTCGGCATTAAGCTTTCTTTTGCATCTGACATAGCGTATAACTTTCCTCAGTTGCCACCCTTGTTTCACCCCTGTCCATTTTTTTGTCAGCACTTTTTTCCTTATTTTTTTCTGACTTATGTTTGAAATATACTCTTTATAGACCCCCTTAATTATATTATTTAGATTAGCTTCAATCCTTTTTTTTCTGCTTTTTGGGGGAAGTATTTCAATAATCGTCTTCACCTTTTGGGCACGACCCTGCAATGATTTGACCATAGTGGTTAGATCAGACTCTGTTAACCACATGCTGTTCTCGATCACAACCGTAAGGTCGTTAATGCGGTTTTTCATAGCCAGTTTGTTGGCCAGATCTATAAATGTTTTCTTATCACTCCCCAAGTACTCTCTATTCCTAATAACAAGCTTTGCAATATCAATAAGCTGCTTATTTTTCGCCAGACAGTTTCTCGAATCTACATCAAGGCCAAGATCTTTAAGAATCTGATGAGCATTTAAAACGGTCATTATCCCCTTAGCATGTGCTTGTGCGATTTCAAGCAAGCGATTTTCCTTTGCAAGTTTATTAAGGGTTGTCTTACTCAAACCGCCAAGCGTTTTATCTTGCTCAGCCAACAACGCGACAGCGACCAGTTGTCTCTTCTGCAATAAGCAGGTTCTTGATTCAGCGTCCAATCCAACTCCTTCCAGAATCTCATGAGCGTCATCGAGACTTTTATACATCTTCTGGCATCTTAGATACTGTTCTACAGTTTCTTCATTTTCTCCACACTCTAAACATACGGCACTGCCTGGGCGGTAACTTTTTGCGCAAGTTTTGTTATTATCGTTCTCCATCTTCTTGCCTTCCTACGCACTAAAATCCCCTTCATATTAAAACCTTCTTTCAACAAATTCAACAGCAAAGCGAAAACGTAAGACACACTATGGGGGAGGTTTTGTATTAAAATAGGCCATATTTGAACTGAAAGGAGTTCCTATGAAAATTATCATCAACTGCGGTGGCAGGTACAAGGATGACAAAAGGGCGCATAAGTTATTAAATGGTTATGCAAAATATGCGCAAGAAAAGCTTCTTGCTCTCGCTGGTAAGTTTCACCTGAAATTGCCCAAGGACATTGTATTGAGGCCATTATATTATCGCGGCTATTTTGGCCAGTCTGCAGGACGGCTCAATTACGACCCGGGCAAGGGATATTCAATAGCCCTGCAATTAGACCTATGCAAAAAAAGAGTGAGCAGAGGAAGGGAGATTATAGACCATGAATGCGCTCATCTTGCCGATGTATTGTTGAACAAGAACTGGGAGCATAACGAAAGCTTCAAGAGAACGCGGGTAGCATGTTGCAAAATAAGGAAAGCTCTCAGGATGGAAAGGAGGGATAAAAATGCCATACGCGGTACAAAGAATAGCTCCCGAGGTAAGAGAGGTAGACGCATATCTTGATTTCCCTAAGTTGCAAAAGCAATTTCTAAAAGACCTTGATATCAAAAAATCCTCAGTAAGCACTTACAAGAGGTCTCTCGGTTTTTAAAGGACATCAACACATTACGCCCACAATGACGACTCATTCATACAACAGCTTGCCCAAAAATCTCTGTTTAGTGCAAAATAACAGAATCACTTAAACTACTGGATTCCCACTTTCGTGAGAATGACAAAGTGAATGTCAATTTAAACCCGATGGGATTGCCACGCTCCTGATAGTCGCTCGCAATGACAAAAAGGACTCCAGAAATTTTTAAATTAACTCCTCTTTAATATCCCCAGTGGGCTCTTCTTCTGAAGGAGAAAGCAGTTTGCTCAATTTCTTATCCCTGCCAATCAGTTTTGCAAGTTCAAAAGTTTTTTCTTTTTCGTCTCCGGTCATCAGGCTCACCAGAGTCACAACGTCACTTGAATCCTTGAGCCCTGTAGACCTTAATTTCAAAGCCGTAAGATAAGGTTTAGTTACAACGTTGAGAGGAATTCCTTCCATATTAATTGCAGTGCGAATCGCATCTAATTCCCATTTATACTTAGCTACTAAAAAATCTATTCTCATGAATTCGCCCATTTTGTCCTCAATGAATATGACATCATGTTTAAAGGGGTCATCCTGAATTTCACTGCCTTTTATCATTCGTGCTTCGAATCTCTCAGGAAGGGTTCTTAATAAAAGGCTATAAAAATCTGTGGAATCTTTTGCAGAGGAAAGAACACTTGAATAAACACAGAAGTCAATATCAAGGGTTGTTCTTTCAACGCCGTGCAGGACAGCGGCGTATCCCCCTATAAGTGCGATGTTTATATCAGCAGGGAATTTTTTGATAATGTCTTGGATTATTTTTAATGTATCTTCTATAGATTTCATATTCTGTTACACCTTCGGCTTTTGCCTTTATGGCAATAATCTCTGAAATGACTGCATATACAGCCTTCATCCTTTCAAGTGGTGAAAGCCTGAGAAATCTTTCCTGCCCACTTTTTCCACTTATATCCCTAACTGATTTCATATGACTGTATTATATCATTATGAAAGACTTATGAGAATAACCACCTCTCTGCCCTTGCCCAAAAATCTCTGTTTAGTGCAAAATATCAGACAAACTTATTTCCGGTAAAAATGTTTGATTCCGAAAGAGGGAGATTTTTGTGTCAGTTAGGGTAGGTGTAATAGGGACAGGGTATCTGGGACAGCACCACGCAAGGATATATTCAGAGATAGAAGATGCAGAACTAATAGCCCTCATTGATACGGATGAAGAGAAGGCAAAAGTCCTTGCGGCTAAATATAACTGCAAAGCATATTCTGACTACAAAGACATTATTAATGAGCTTGATGCTGTGAGCATTGTCACTCCCACAATCCTGCATCACAAAATAGCAATGGACTGCATAAAGGCAGGGAAAGACCTTCTGATAGAAAAGCCGATAACCGTGAGCGTGGCTGAAGCGGATGAGCTTATAAATGAAGCAGCGAAGAGGGACTGCATACTTCAGGTCGGACATGTTGAGAGATATAATCCTGCTGTGGTTGCTGTATCAGGACTGATAAAAAATCCTCAGTTCCTTGAGTCCGAGAGGGTGTCACCTTTTACAGGCAGAAGCACTGATATAGATATAACGCTTGACCTCATGATACATGATATAGATATTATGCTCGGGTTTGCGGCTTCTCCTGTGAAGGAGATAAGGGCAAGGGGCGCAAGCGTGCTGACAGACAAGATAGACGTAGCAAAAGTGTGGCTTGAATTTGAGAACGGGTGTGCAGCCATTGCAACGGCAAGCCGCCTGTCGCCTGAAAAACAGAGGAGGCTTAAGATTTTTCAGGAAGACTCATTCATTCATATTGATTATCAGAACCATGAGGTGAGGGTTTACTCTAAAAAAGGAGACAGCATATCTTCTGATATAATACGGCCTGAGAAAAAAGAGCCGCTGAAAGAAGAACTAATTGATTTTATCAGATGCGTGAAAGAAAGGAGAAAACCAATGGTCTCAGGCATAGAGGGCAGGAATGCGCTGAAGGTAGCGCTTGACATAACAGAGAAGATAAGAAAGGATTTGGGGAGATAAGAATGGTTCCAATGATAGACCTGAAAAAGGAATTTGCAGAGATTAAGGGAGAGGTTTTTGACATGCTCACACAGGTGCTGGAGAGTTCGCAGTATATCCTCGGCCCTAAGGTTGCCGAATTTGAAAAGAAGATTGCGGATTACCATAATGTCTCTTCTGCGATTGGCGTTGCTTCAGGCACGGATGCGCTTCACCTGAGCCTTGATGCGCTTGGCATAGGAGAAGGGGACGAGGTTATTACAACGCCGTTCACTTTTTTTGCTACTGCCGAAGCAATCCTCTACACTGGAGCGATTCCCGTATTCGTTGATATAGAGCCCGAGACATTGAATATAGATGTCAGCCTGATAGAAAAAAAGATTACTTCAAGGACAAAGGCTATTATCCCTGTGCATATATTCGGGCATCCTGCTGATATGGATGCGATTCAAAAAATAGCAAAGAAGCATAACCTTAAGATAATTGAAGACTGCGCACAGGCATTCGGCAGTTCTATCAGGAATAAGAAAGCCGGAAGTTTTGGAGATGCCGGCTGTTTCAGTTTTTACCCGAGCAAAAATCTTGGCGCCTACGGTGACGGAGGCATAATAACGATTAACGACCTTGCTGTTGCCGACAATATAAGGAAACTCAGGAATCACGGCTCTAAAGGAGCATACAAGCACGAGACAATCGGATTCAACAGCAGGCTGGATGAAATACAGGCCGGAATATTGCTTGTGAAATTTAAGCGGATTGATGAATACAATAAAAAAAGAAGGCAGAAGGCAGCGCTTTACACAGAGCTTATGTCAAACATTGTAAAATGCCCTGTGGAAAAGGACGGCTTCTATCACGTATATCACCAGTATACGATTATGACTCCAAAGAGGGATGTTATTCAGGAAAAATTAAAGGCATCGGGCATTGCATCGGTTGTTTATTATCCTATTCCGCTTCATTTGCAGGAGGCTCTGGGATTTCTTGGTTATAAAGAAGGCGATTTCCCTGTTACTGAAAGGGCAGTTAGAGAAGTGCTCTCTCTGCCGATATATCCCGGGCTTGAGGAAGAGACGATAAAGAGAATTGCAGAGACGATAAGGGGTGCCGTTTAAAAAATTCCAACGGTTATGAATACTGTCATGATAGTCAGCGGTGAAAGCTCAGGCGAGTTATACGGTTCGCTTCTTGCAAAGGCTTTAAAGGCAAAATGCCCTGAGGCGCGCATAATCGGCATTGGCGGCGAGAAGATGAAAGAGGCCGGGGTGAAGATGATAGCAGGGATAACGAGCGGATTCGGCATCTCGGAGGCATTTGCTTCATACAGGAGAATAAAAGAGACATTCGGGAAGGCTGTTAATGCAATAGAGGAATTCTCGCCAAAGGTCTTGGTTCTCATAGACTATCCCGAATTCAATATCAGGCTTGCAAAGGTTGCTAAGAAAAAGGGGATAAAGGTCCTGTATTATGTAAGCCCGCAGGTGTGGGCATGGCGTAAGGGCAGAGTCAAGACAATTGCAGAGGTGTCGGACAGGATTGCAGTGATACTGCCGTTTGAAGAAAAGATTTACAGGGGCACAGGCGTTCAATGCGAGTTTGTGGGTCATCCTGTTCTTGAAGAAATAGAATCCATGACAGAGGACAGGGCCAGCCTACGGAAAACTTTAGGGTTAGATACAGACTCCACTGTTATTGCCTTGCTCCCCGGCAGCAGGCCGCATGAGCTTAAGAGTCTTTTGCCTGTTATGATAGATGTAGTGAGAAACTTTAAAGCGGAGTTTCCTGATTACAACTGCCGGTTCATAATGCCGGTTGCGCCTAATGTTGATATTGAAAAATACCAAAACTATATCAGCAGGCTCAGAGATGAGGGAGTGGCAGTTGAAAAAGAGAATGCCGTGAAGGCGCTTTCCATGGCTGATATGGCTGTAATCGCGTCAGGCACAGCCACATTACAGGCTGCATTCCTTGAAACGCCGATGGTTGTGATATATAAACTCTCTCCTTTTTCGTTTTTTATCGGCAGGCTTATAGTTGATGTAAAATATATTTCGCTTATAAACTTAATTTCAGGCAGAGAAGTGGTAAAGGAACTTCTTCAGTCTCGGGCAGATGCAAGGAATATTATGAGAGAGCTGAAAGAGATTATGCTGAATAAAGATTACAGAGAACAGATGATAACCCGGTTCCGGACAGCGAAAGAAATGTTTAAGAGCAGAACGCCTTCCGCGAGAGTTGCGGAAATGGCATGTGAGATGATGGCATGAAAGACATCAGGAAAATTTTAACTCTTGTAAGGCCGTATTGGGGAAGGATAGCTGTTGCAGGAATCGGCAGTCTTATAGTATCGGGAATGAATGGATTTCTTGCCTGGCTTGCAAAACCTGCAGTTGATAAGATATTCGTAGATAAGAAGGCAGAATACCTTCCGCTTATTGCGCTGGGCGTGCTTGTCGCGTATTCGGTGAGGGGAATCTTTTCTTTCTTCCAGTCTTACCTCATGCGGTCTGCAGGCTCAAAGATTGTTAGAGACATAAGAGACAACCTCTACCGGCATACTACATCCCTTCCGATGAGTTTCTTCGGCAAGGACTCTACCGGAGCGATGATATCAAGGATAATAAATGATGCAGGCTCAATTCAGGGGCTGCTTGCTTACACAATTAAAGACCTGTTTGTTGAAACCTGCACTATCATTGTGCTTATAAGCGTCGCCATGTATATGCGGTGGGACCTGACATTGATAGCAGTCATTATTCTGCCATTGGCGCTCTATGGCGTCTCAAGGCTTGGCAAGAGGCTTAAAAAAGTTAGCATGAGGGTTCAGGAAAAGATATCAAGAATAACAGAGATTCTGTCGGAGACTTTTTCAGGGATTAAGATAATAAAGGCATTCAACAGGGAAGAGGAGGAGATATCGCGCTTCAAAAGGAACAATCATGATTATTACAGAGAGCTCATGAGGTCTACAAGGATAATTGAGGCGACGTCTCTCATGATGGATATAGTTGCCGGGCTCGGAATCGCATTTGTGATATGGTACGGTGGAAGGCTCGTTGTGGATAAAACTATAACTCCCGGAGCCTTCTTCTCGTTCCTGACTGCGATATTTATGATATACACGCCTGCAAGAAGGCTCGTCGGCGTGCATAACTCTTTGCAGCAGGTGAAGGCGCCGCTTGAGAGAATCAACAGGGTTTTTGATGAAGTGAAAGAGAAGGAAGGGAAAGAGGAGCTTAAAGGAATAAGCGAGGAAATAGTATTCAGCAATGTATCATTCCGGTATGAGAACACAAAAGAAGACGCTCTGGAAAATATTAATGTAAGAGTAAAAAAGGGAGAGATCATAGCTTTGGTCGGCAGAAGCGGGGCAGGCAAGACAACATTTGCTGACCTTCTGTCAAGATTTTATAGCCCCGCAAATGGCTCTATCAGCATAGATGGAATAAACATTTCTGATGTAACGCTGCAGTCGTTAAGGCAGTTAATCGGCATTGTTAGTCAGGACATAATACTATTCAATGATACGGTCCGCGCCAACATAGCATACGGCAGAAAAGGGGCGACAGAACAGGAGATAGTTGATGCGGCAAAGGCGGCATTCGCACATGATTTTATACTTGAACTGCATCAGGGCTATGGCACAGTCATAGGGGAAAGGGGGATAAGACTTTCAGGAGGGCAGAAACAGAGGCTCTCAATAGCAAGGGCGATACTTAAAAATCCTCCGATACTCGTTCTTGATGAAGCTACCTCGTCTCTTGATACCGCATCAGAGATGATGGTTCAGAAAGCGCTTGAAACACTAATGGAAGGCAGAACCACATTTGTTATTGCACACAGGTTATCGACTGTTAGAAGCGCAGACAGGACAATAGTATTTGACAAAGGGCGGATTGTTGAATCAGGGACGCACGACGAACTTTTAACTGCAAACGGTCTTTATAAAAAACTCTATGACCTTCAGTTTGATGATTCTAAAGCTGATTTATAGTTTTCTGTATTTTATTGTCTTAATATTCCTGCTGCCCTTCCAGTACAGGAAAAGGCCAAAAGACCTCAGGCAAAGATGGCTTAAAGAGAAATTTGGATTTTTCAACTTTTCACTCAGAACTGTAAAATCCCCCCATCCCCCCTTTAGTAAAGGGGGGTTAGGGGGGATTTTATGGGTTCATGCCGTCTCTGTGGGCGAGGTCATAGCGTCACTCCCTTTATTGCAAAAACTCAAAGACAGATACCCTTCAGTCAGTTTAGTTCTCTCAACAATCACTGACACGGGGCAGAGAATAGCGTTGGAGAAAGTCCCTGACAGGACAAAGGTGATATATCTCCCCTTTGACCTCAGCTTTATACTTGAAAGGACTTTGAAAAACATACAGCCCAATCTATTCATAACAATTGAAACAGAACTCTGGCCAAACCTGCTGATGACGTTAAAGAAGCGCAAAATCCCGGCAGTTGTAATGAACGGCAGGATATCGGATGATTCATTTAAAGGGTATAAGAGGATAAAATTTTTTATGCGCAGCGTCATTAATTGTGTTGACCTCTTCTGTATGCAGGATGCTGTATATGCAGAAAGGATTAAAGAACTTGGCGCTCAGGAAGAGAAGATACGGGTCATTGGCAGTTTTAAATTTGACACAGCGCCTTCTTTGAATGTTCCGGAGTGGACTAAACTGCTTACTCATCCTGTTATCATTGCGGGCAGCACGCACAGGGGTGAAGAAGATTTGATTGTTTCTTCCTATCTTGAGCTGAAAAAAGACTTCCCTGATTTAACCCTGATTATTGCGCCGCGTCATCCGGAAAGGTTTAAAGAGGTGGAAGAACTTGTTAAGAAAAAAGGGCTTGAATATGTAAAGAGGTCAGAAATTCGAGATTCACCCCCCCTTTATCCCCCCCTTGCTAAGGGGGGGCGGTGGGGGGGTGAACTCCAAACTATTAAGGGACTTATTGTAATTCTTGACGCAGTAGGAGAGCTTGCATCAGTTTACTGTGTTTCGGATGTTGCTGTGATAGGTGGAAGTTTCATAGAGCACGGCGGACAGAACCTTCTTGAGCCTGCCTTCTGGGCAAAACCTACAATATGCGGCCCGCACATGGAGAATTTCCCTTTTGCGAAAGAGTTCTATGAAAGGGGCGCTGCAATAGAAACTGACAGTTCATCTCTCTGTGAAAAACTAAAAGAACTGCTTCAGTCTCCAGAGAAAAGGGAAGCTATAGGCAATAAGGCAAGGGAATTGTACAATGAAAAGGCAGGCGCAGTTGAAAGGGCGATGAAGGAGATAGAGAGATTTTTAAGAAATGAGGACGGATAACTTACTAAGAGTTTCATAAGTAATGCCCCATTGACGTCATTCCTGCTTGTCAGGAATCCTTCTTCAAAGAAAGATTGCGGACAAGCCGCAATGACAGAATTAACTTCTGTATGTGGCTTTACTAATGACCGCATTAGTATATAATAAAATAAGATTTTCGGAGGAGGTGAATTAAATGTCCACAACTGTTGAAAAGATAGCGCTTGAGTTATTAGGTTTGCCAATTGGGTCCCGTGCATTGCTTGCTGAAAAACTTATTGAAAGCCTTGATGAAAAGCAGGATAAGGATATAGAAGCCCTCTGGATAAAAGAGGCTAAGAGACGCAGCAGGGAAATTAAAAGCGGCAAAGTTAAATGCAAGCCGGCAAAAGATGTCTTAAGAGAAGCGCGCTTAAAACTGAAATGAAGGCAGTATTATTCCATCCGGAAGCTGAAGAAGAAATGATAGCTTCAGCAGTATTCTACGAAACAAGGTCAGATGGCCTCGGTCATAAATTCCTGAATGAAATTGCACGCTCGTTAGACTTGATTTCTTCCTCACCTAAAACATGGACTGTCTTTTCTGATGATATAAGACGATTTTTGTTACAACGGTTTCCTTTTGGCGTACTCTACGAAATTCATGATGATTACATATACATTATTGCTGTAATGCACCTTTATAGAGAGCCGTTTTACTGGAAAAGCAGGCTGAAATAAAAAAATCAAACCATACCGAAAACAATAAAGATGCAAAGGGATTGATCGGCAAATCGGAAGAGGAATGAAACTCAACTTCAACAGCAACCGAAAGAGTGGCGGAGAAAAGCGGCGTAGGAATTAGGTATTATGTCCATCTAATTTCCAGCAGTTGAGAGGGCGATGAAGGAGATTGAAAGATTTTTAAGAGATGAGGCATATTGACCTAAAAGTATATCCTGCATATAATATGTTATAACAATTTGAATGGAGGTGTAACATGGCTATAGCACGGGCAACTATCAAGGGGCATGTTGTTATACCTGCTGAACTCAGAAAGAAGTATAAAATAAAAAAGGGAAGCAGGGTGAGCATATATGAAGGCGAAGGAGGGATTATCATAATAAAGCCTCTGCCTGAAGACCCTATAGGGTATGCTAAAGGAATGCTTAAGGGAGACACCTCCCTGCTAAAGGCGCTTCTTAAAGATAGGCGTGAGGAGGCAAAACTTGGATAGCTCCTATGTGCTTGACAGTTATGCGCTTATGGCCTATCTCGAGAATGAACCGGAAGGGGAAAAGGTAGAAAAATTTCTCAGAAGCGCTCACGCCGGAAAACCAAACTTGTATCTCTCTGTGATAAACCTTGGTGAAGTCTACTATATCACCAAGAGGGAACGCGGTATCGAAAAAGCAAACGAAACTATTTTTATAATTGAACAACTCCCCATATCAATAATTGATGCTGATAAGGCTCTTACAATAGCCGCAGCCAAATTGAAGGCAAACCATTCTGTCTCATACGCAGACTGTTTTGCTGCTGCGCTTGGGATTCAGAAGAAAGCAAAGGTTATCACAGGCGACCCCGAGTTCAAGAAACTTGGAGAAAATGTTTTGGTAGAATGGCTGAGATAAAACAATGAACGGAACCAAATCTTTCACTGTTCATGATCTGCCGAAATCTGAAAGACCAAGAGAACGCCTTCAAAAACATGGAGCAGAAGCGCTTTCCGCTCAAGAGTTACTCGCCTTGATTATTGGGCGCGGGGTTTCTAAAAAATCTGTAATGACTATTGCTCAGGAATTATTGTCAAAATTCGGCAATATTAAGGCAATAAGCGAGGCAACTTTAGAAGAACTTTCTCAAATAAAAGGTATTGGCTTTGCAAAAGCCTCTCAGTTAAAGGCGTCTTTTGAACTGGCAAGGAGAAAAGACGAGCATGACGGAGAACGGCTATCAGTTAAAAGCCATCAAGATGTTATCAAAGTAGTTAGACAAAGGTTAAAGGATAAGAAGAAAGAACAGTTTTTAGTCCTTTGTCTTGATACAAGAAACAACCTTATAAGGATAGGCACCATCTCAATAGGCACATTAGATGCAAACCTTGTTCATCCCCGTGAGGTCTTTAAAGAGGCTATCCAATCCCTGTCATCCTCAATTATCTTAGTCCATAATCATCCTTCAGGTAATCCTGAACCTTCAGAAGCTGATATAGACATCACAAAAAGAATACAGGAAACAGGCAAAATTGTTGGAATTGATGTATTAGACCATATTATTGTAGGCGATAATACTTCATTCAGTTTTAAAGAAAAGGGCATTGTTTTATGAACCACAATTTTCAGGAGAAGGTTAATTTCATCTGGAGCATTGCAGATTTACTGCGGGGTGATTATAGACAGGCGGAATTTCAGGATGTGATTCTTCCCCTTACAGTGCTGAAAAGGCTTGATGATGTATTAGAGCCGACCAAAGAAAAGGTGTTAAAAAAGAATCAGGAACTTAAAGAAAAAGGCATTGAGAAGAAAGACTTAATACTTACAAGAGCATCCCACTACCCATTCTATAACACCTCTAAATTTACTTTCAAAAGCCTGTTGCAGGACGCAAACAATATCGCTAAAAATCTCCGCGCCTATATCAATGGATTCAGCCAGAATATGTATAACATCTTAGAGAACTTTGAATTTGCCAATGAGATAAAGAAACTTGATGAGGCAAACCTGCTCTATCTGATTATCCAGCGGTTCAATGATATGGATTTACATCCTGATGTTGTTTCCAATCATGAAATGGGAACAGTCTTTGAAGAACTGATAAGGAAGTTCAGCGAGCAGTCAAATGAGACAGCAGGAGAGCATTTTACCCCTCGTGAAGTCATAAGACTGATGGTTCGCCTCCTCATAGCAGGCAACGGCAGTTTAAGAAAGAAAAATATCATCAAGACTGTTTATGACCCTGCCAATGGCACCGGCGGAATGTTGACCACAGCAAAAGATGAAATCCTTAGCATCAATCCAACGGCACAAATCTATCTCTTTGGACAGGAACTCAATCCTAAAACCTTTGCCATTGCCAAGTCTGACATCTTAATAAAAGGTGAAGAAGCTGATAACATCAAAAAGGGCAATAGCTTTTCAGAAGACCAACTTGCTGGTAAAACATTTGATTTAATGCTTTCAAATCCGCCCTTTGGCGTTGAATGGAAAAAGGTAGAAGAATTCGTCAGAAAAGAAGCTGAAGAAATGGGTTTTGAAGGCAGGTTTGGCGCAGGGCTTCCTCGTATAAGCGACGGCTCTTTATTATTTCTTCAGCACATGATTTCCAAAATGAAGCTGGTAAAAGAAAGCGGAAGCAGAATAGCCATTGTCTTTAATGGCTCGCCCTTGTTTACAGGCGATGCAGGAAGCGGTGAAAGTGAGATTCGGAAATGGATAATTGAAAATGACTGGCTTGAGGCAATAATAGGATTACCTGACCAGTTATTTTACAACACAGGGATTTATACATACATCTGGATTGTTACAAACAACAAGCCAAAGGAGAGAAAAGGAAGGGTTCAGTTAATAGATGCAAGGGAATATTTTGAAAATATGCGTAAGAGCCTCGGCAATAAACGTCATCACATAACTGAAAAACAGATTGATGCGATTGTAGATATCTATAAGTCCTTCAAAGAAGGAGACAAGAGCAGGATATTCTCAAATGAGGATTTTGGTTATTACAAGATTACAGTTGAAAGACCCCTTCAGCTTAATTTTCAGGCAAGTGATGAACGCATTGAACTCCTGAAAGAAGAACAGGCTTTTTTGAAACTAACAGAAAGTAAAAAGAAAAAAAAGGATGAACAACTTAAGGAAACAGAGGAAGGGAAAAAGAAGCATGGGAAAATTATCAAAGCCCTTAAATCCATCGGGAATACATTATATAAGAATAAAGATAAATTTGAGGCAGTATTGGATAATGTTTTCATGGAACACAAAATTGATGTGGATAAATCCTTAAAGAAGGCAATATTAAAAGCCCTTTCAGAACATGACGAAACAGCAGACATCATTTGTGACAAAAACGGCAATCCTGAGCCGAACCCTGATTTGCGTGATTATGAAAACGTCCTGCTCAATAAAGACATATACGAATATTTTAAAAGAGAGGTAAAACCCCATCTGCCCGATGCATGGATTGACGATAAAAAGACAAAACTCGGTTATGAAATCAGCTTTACGAAATACTTTTACAAATATAAACCTCTAAGACCGCTGGATGAAATAACAGGGGATATTAAGACACTGGAAGAAGACACAAGGGGATTGATGGAGGAAGTATTGAAATGAAACTTGCAAAGGGTTTTACTGCACAATTTAGCGAAGTAGTAAAGATGATTCATCAGGCACAGTATAACGCCATTAAAAGCGTTAATGCCGAACTGGTGAAACTATATTGGAACATCGGTGCATATATTAGTAAGAAACTTTCTTCTGCCGAATGGGGAGACGCGGTAGTAGACCATCTTGCCGACTACATACAGACGAAACACCCAGAGTTTAGGGGATTTACCCGCCGTGGACTGTATCGCATGTGCCAGTTCTATGAAACTTACCGAAACAATAAATTTGTGTCACCACTGGTGACACAAATTAGCTGGACTAATCATCTGCTTATTCTCTCAAAGACAAAAACTGATGAAGAAAAAGAATTTTATATGCGATTATCCATAAATGAAAACTACACAAAAAGAGAGATGGAACGTCAGATAGACAGCGGGTACTATGAGCGAGCAATGCTTTCAAAGAAAAAAGTGTCACCAGCGGTGACAAAATTGCACGGCGACATAACGAATGTATTCAAAGATACCTATGTTCTGGACTTTTTGAATCTGCCCAACACTTACAGCGAAAAGGAATTACAGAAAAGCATCGTTGCAAATTTGCGCGACTTTATTCTTGAATTTGGCAAAGACTTTACGTTTATCGGGCAGGAGTATCGCATTCAGGTAGGCAAGAATGATTACTTTATTGACCTTCTGTTTTTCCACCGCGGTCTAAAATGTTTGGTGATGGTGGAACTCAAAATTGATGATTTTAAGCCCGAATATCTCGGCAAACTAAATTTCTATCTTGAAGCGATTGACAGGGATGTGCGAAAGCCGGGCGAGAACCCCAGTGTCGGTATAATACTATGTAAATCAAAAGATGATGAAGTGGTGGAATACGCGCTCAGCCGCAACCTTTCCCCCTCGCTGGTTGCGGAATATAAAACAAAACTTATTCCCAAGAAAATACTCCAGAAAAAATTGCATGAATATTATCTACTTGGTCAGAAAGACAGGGACGAAAATAAATGAAGCGATATCCAAAATATAAGGATTCAGGGATTGAATGGCTGGGAGAGATTCCGGAGGGGTGGGAGGTTAGAAAACTGAAATATGTTGCCCATGTTGAGATGGGGCAATCTCCAGAGTCAGCTTTTTATAACAAAGATGGGAATGGAGCTCCATTTCTTCAAGGCAATGCAGATTTTAAAGAAATTTATCCTCAACCGCAAGTGTGGACAACAGAGGGCAATAAATACTCTAAGAAAGATGATATTTTGATTTCTGTTAGAGCACCAGTCGGAGAAATTAACATCTCGGATGATCGTTATGCAATAGGGAGAGGGCTCACTGCTTTAAGATTTAGTGGAAAATTTTGTTTTAAGTATTATTACTATCTAGTCGCCGCCGCAAAAAATTATTTTGACTCTATTTCTACCGGCACAACATATTCAGCAATATCAACTGATGATGTAAAAAACATTTCTGTTACAGTCCCTTTATTAGAAAAACAACTCCAAATCGCCAACTACCTTGACCAGAAGACCACCAAGATTGACGAGTTGCTAAAGAAGAATGAAAAACTGATAGAGCTTCTGAAAGAAAAGCGTCAGGCGGTTATTTCCCATGCGGTTACAAAAGGAATCCCTCCTCACCCCCCTTTAGCAAAGGGGGGACGGGGGGATTTGAAGATAAAGGGTTCAGGGATTGAGTGGATTGGGGAGATACCGGAGGGGTGGGAGGTGAAGAGGTTAAAATTCAATTTGCAACTTTTGACAGAAAAAACGGACCGTCGAGAAAGCCCCGTAGCATTAGAGAATATCGAAAGCTGGTTGGGGCGTTACAAAGAAACGGAGAGCGAATTTCAAGGAGAAGGTGTAGCATTTAAAAAAGGCGATATTCTTTTTGGCAAACTGAGACCTTACTTAGCCAAAGTGTGGCTTGCGGATTTTTCAGGCGAAGCAATTGGTGATTTTTTTGTTATGCGTCCTTCGGTGAATATTGATGGTCGATTTGCCGTCTATCAAATCCTGAACAATGAGTTTATTTCGATTGTGGACGGTTCAACATTTGGCGCAAAAATGCCTCGTGTAAGTTGGGATTTTATGGCTAACTTACGTTTGCTGACTCCTCCATTAGAAGAACAACACATTATCGCCGACTATCTTGATCGTGAGACTGCAAAGCTCGACTCCCTCATCTCAAAAATCCGCGAACATATCGCAAGGCTCCAGGAATATCGCACCGCTCTGATCTCAGCGGCTGTAACTGGTAAGATAGATGTGCATGGAAGTAACTAACTTTTGTTATGGTATGAAGTCCCATAGGAGTGATAGGATATAAGCATTATGAGTCATGTGGCAGTTAAAAAGGATTTGATTCGTTGGGCGCATGAGCGTTCTGGCGTGCCGTATGAGGCGCTTCGGAAGCGTTTCCCAAAGTTTGATCTATGGGAACGCGGTGAGGCAATGCCTACGCTGCGTCAGTTGACTGACTTAGCTAAAAAGACTCTCACGCCTATAGGCTACTTCTTCCTGCCGGCTCCGCCTGAGGATAAGCTTCCTATTCCCGACTTTCGGACGGTCGGTGACGAAACCGTAAAGCGTCCAAGTCCAAACCTTCTTGAAACTGTACAAACGATGCAGCGGCGTCAGGGATGGTTGCGGGATTTTCTGATCGAACAGGGGGAGCCCCCACTCTCTTTCATCGGCTCGGTAAGTATTTCTGACGAGGTTAATGCAGCGGTCACGAAGATGCGCAACCTGCTTGACGTTTCTGATGACTGGGCGCATCACCATGCGACATGGACTGCTGCATTGAGCGCGCTTTGTCTTGCCGCTGACAAGGCCGGGGTTATCGTGACGATCAATAGTGTCGTGGGGAATAATAATCACCGCAAGCTTGATACAACCGAATTCAGGGGTTTTGTTCTTTCCGACGAATATGCGCCGCTAATTTTTATTAATGGTGCTGACGCCAAGGCAGCGCAGATGTTTACTTTGGCGCATGAGGTGGCCCATCTTCTAATAGGCAAAGGCGGCGTCTTTAATTTTAGGGATTTCCTGCCTGCTGATAATGCAGTCGAACAATTCTGCAATCGGGTTGCGGCCGAGTTTTTAGTCCCTGAACGTGAGCTGAAGGCTGCCTGGCCTGACGCCAGGAAAGCGCTTGAGCCGTTTCAGGTTCTTGCCCGCAGGTTCAAGGTTAGCCCGTTGGTTGCAACGAGGCGTTCTTTGGACCTTGATATGATCAGTAAGAGTGCATTCTTTGATTTTTGTCGTGAGTATCAGGAAGATGAACGACGTAGAAAGACCACAAAAGCCAGCAGCGGAGATTTTTACGCGACTCAGAATTTTCGCATAGGCAGGCGGTTTGCAGCCACAGTTGTTCGGGCGGCCAAGGAAGGACGGCTGTTGTATAACGAGGCTTACCAGTTGACCGGTCTCTATGGCAAAACGTTTGATCGGTATGCTGAGAAATTTAAGGCGCGAATAGGCGCATGAGTGACTCCCGAAAATATGCTCTTGACTCCAGCATCTTTGTCGAGGCAAAACGGCGATATTATGCATTCGATCTATGTCCAGGCTTTTGGGACTCGCTTCTATGGCATCAGGCAAGAGGCCGTCTTTCGAGCATTGACCGCATTAAGAAGGAGTTGGATCGTGGCGGCGATGATTTGACGACTTGGGTAAACAGCTTTATGCCGGAGACTTGCTTTGCTTCAACTTATGATGAAGAAGTTGTGCGCTGGTTTGGTGAAATGTTTGCATGGGTCCATGCGCAACCGCAGTTCTTGCCGGAAGCAAAAGCAGAATTTGCAGACGGTGTTGATGGCTGGTTGATTGCATACGCAAAAACTAAACAGTTGGTCTTGGTTACTCACGAGGTTTTTTTACCTGAAGTGAGGCGGCGCGTACCGATTCCAAATGTTTGCAGACAGTTCGACGTTGTCTTTGTTGACACTTTCGAAATGCTTAGAGACTTCGAAACCCGTTTTACCTGGCACCCTTGATATGAGGCTATTAGCATGACAATGGACATAAGCGAAAACAATTTTGAAGTATCCACACTCGCCCAAATCGAAACCCTCAAGGAATACCGTCAGGCTCTTATCAGCAATGTGGTGACGAGGAAGGTGAGGGTTTTATGAAAAAATCTAACCTCACTGAAAACAATTTTGAAGTTGCGCATGTTGTTAAAACATTGGTTAACAATGGCTACACTGAACGACTGCCTGATAATTATAATCAGGAATTGCTTCTTGATACCGAAATTTTAATAAATTTCATTAAATCCACTCAGCCTGATGAATGGGAGAAATTACAGGAGCAGTATCCTGAAAATACAGCAGATTTATTTTTAAAGCGTGTAGCAGGCGAAATTGCTAAAAGGGGGACACTGGATGTTTTACGCAACGGGATTAAAGACAGGGGCGCTAAATTTGAGCTTGCGCATTTTAAGCCGGTAAGCGGTTTGAATCCTGAACATGAGAAGCTTTACAGACAGAACAAATTCACTGTAATCCGCCAGCTTCCTTTCAGCCAGAAATACCAGAAGACCCTTGATATATCCATCTTCCTCAATGGTATTCCTATCATTACATCAGAACTGAAAAACCATTTTACAGAACAGAACCATACAGATGCTATCAAGCAATATAGATTTGATAGAGACCCAAAAGAGCCTTTTCTAAAGCGCTGTCTTGTGCATTTTGCAGTTGATAATGATAAGGCATATTTCGCGACTCAGTTGGAAGGTGAAAACACCCAGTTTCTTCCGTTTAATAAGGATATTGAAAACCCTGAGGATAAGCGTGGATTTAAAGTTACTTATCTATATCATGACATCTGGCATCCAGACAGCCTGCTTGAGATTATCTATCAATACATCCAGATAGCAGAGAAAGAGGATTTAAAGACAGGCAAAAAGACAAAAAAAATAATCTTCCCAAGGTTTCATCAGTTGACAGCAGTAAAACAGATTGTTGATTCTGCAAGAAAATTGGGAACAGGAAAGAACTACCTTATTCAACACAGTGCTGGCAGCGGTAAGACATTTACGATTTCATGGCTTGCCCACCAATTATCTCAAATCCACGACAAAGATGATAAAAGAATCTTTGACAGCGTGATAGTTATCTCTGACAGAAAGGTAATTGACAAGCAATTAAAAGATGCAGTTAAGCAGTTTGAGAAGACATTGGGAGTCGTGCTCGGCACGGAAAATTCCAGACAATTGAAAGATGCATTGGAATCAGGTAAACAGATTATTGTCACGACGATTCAGAAGTTTCCTTTTGTAGTTGAAGAAATCGGGAAACTGAAAGGTAAAAACTTTGCACTCATCATTGATGAGGCACATTCAAGCCAGGGCGGTGAGAGCATGAAGACAGTAAAAAAGACGCTCACCTATACCTCCCTTGAAAATGCTGAGGAAGAAGACCCTGAAGAAAGGGATGTTGAAGATAAAATCCTTGAGGATATACAGGCAAGAGGTAAATTGCCGAATGTCAGTCTTTTTGCCTTTACTGCAACGCCAAAACAGCAGACACTTGAACTATTCGGAGAAAAACAGTTAGACGGAAGTTATCAGGCATTTTCTCTTTATTCCATAAGGCAGGCAATGGAAGAACGCTTTATCCTTGATGTGCTGGAAAATTACATGACATATAAGACTTACTTTAAACTCGTGAAAATGATAGAAGAAGACCCTGAGTATGAAAAGAGGAAGGCAGTGGCAGTTCTTAAAAGATATGTTGACCTCCATGAACATGCGATCAAAAAGAAAACAGAGATTATGCTTGAGCATTTAAGTAAAAATGTAAAAGGCTCCGTAAAGGGCAGGGCAAAGGCTATGGTGGTAACAAGGTCACGGCTTCATGCAGTCAGATATAAACTTGAATTTGACCGGCAGTTAAAAGAACAAGGTAGTGATGTGAAGGCACTGGTTGCTTTTACTGGCACAATAAAGGATGATGGACATGAATTTACTGAATCCAATATGAATGGATTTCCAGAATCGCAGACAGTTAAGAAATTTGATACTGATGAATACCGCATCATGATTGTTGCACATAAATTTCAAACAGGTTTTGACCAGCCCCTTTTGCACACAATGTATGTTGATAAGAAGCTTAAAGGGGTTAATGCTGTTCAGACATTAAGCAGGCTTAATCGTATATTCCCCGCCAAAAATGGCGTTTCAGTGCTTGATTTTGTGAATGAAACTGACGAAATAAGAAAGGCATTTCAACCTTATTATGAAACTACCATACTTTCTGAAGGAACAGACCCTAATGTTTTGTATGAAATTGAAAGAGATATATTGAAATTTGATATTATTGACCAGCCTGAAATTGACCGTTTTGCTGAACTCTGGTATTCAACAGAAGACCAGTCAAAACTGCATCAGGTTTTATCGCCTGCTATTGTGCGTTTCAAAGAGTTAATCCAGGAAGATAAGTATATCTTTAAAGATAACCTGCGACGGTATGTAAAGATTTATGCCTTTATATCGCAGGTTGTTGCATTTCAAGATGTTTCTCTGGAAAAACTTTATCTTTACTGCCGATTTCTTATAAAGAAACTCCCTCTTGATAAAGACAGCCTGCCCCGCGAAGTAGTGGAGAGTGTTGACATGGACAGATACCGTATTAAGCAGACGTATAAGGGAGGGATAACGTTAGAGGAAAAAGAGGGGGAACTTGCTCCTTTAACGACTAAAGAGGAAAAACCGCCAGTTTCGGAATTGGATAGATTGTCAGCTATTATTGAAAAAATTAATGAAATCGGAGGAACTCAATTCACAGATGTCGACAAGGTTAAACTCACTAAATTAGCAGACACTATATCCAGCAATCAAGGCTTTAAGGAAAGCATAAAGACCAATACCAAATCAAATCTCAAGCTCCTGTTCAAAAAATTATTTGATGAGGCGATTGCTGATATGTATGAAAACGACCTTAATTTTTATAAAAAAATAGAAGAAAATCCGAGCGTTAAAGACTTAATCAAAGAGAATCTCTTTGAGGATGTATTCAAACGGGGGAGAGAATTGAATTTATAGAAAAATGACACTCCCTGAATTTCTTTATTACATAGGCTATTCTCTCGACAAACACTGCAAGCTGAAACATCAAAAACGTCTTCCTCATAAAGTAATCAGCATCGGGAATATTACTGCCGGAGGCACAGGGAAGACGCCTGCTGTAATTGCAATTGCGGATGAGGCGAAGAAAAGAGGTTTTTATCCAATAATACTTACAAGGGGATACAAGGGAAAGGCAAAAGGGCCGTGCTTTGTACAGGATGCAGGATACAAGATACATGATACAGGATTAAAAACTGGGAGATCGGGCATTGTGCATCGTGAATCATGCATCATGTATGGTGATGAGCCCCTGTTAATGTCCGAGATATTAAAGGATGTCCCTGTTGTGAAATGTGCTGACAGATATGAAGGCGGAATGTTTGCCATTCAGACTCTTAACTCTCAACTTCTCTTTATCCTTGACGACGGCTTCCAGCACTGGCAGCTTTTCAGGGATAAGAATATTTTGTTAGTAGATGCTGAAAATCCTTTTGACAACAGACGGCTTCTGCCTGTCG